>Ga0134127_10000082_pt1 | contig 126170 bp, 115 predicted proteins | sample KB31753_FD_96459 | JGI IMG/M metagenome (GOLD analysis project Ga0134127, IMG submission 96459) | Terrestrial soil microbial communities with excess Nitrogen fertilizer from Kellogg Biological Station, Michigan, USA - KB3-175-3 | ecosystem: Environmental > Terrestrial > Soil > Unclassified ...
AGCGGCAAATCGCCGATCAAATTCGTCGAGTGGTGACGCGGGCTTCTGTTGCGCGCTGGCTTGCACGCACCCCAGAACGGCAAGCAGGAAAAGGCACGCGCCAGTCGCAGACCGTCTCCAGAGAATGGCATACGAAGACCGGGAAGGTGGGGTGTGGATCAAAGCCGAATGTCCCAGGTTGGTACCTAAAAGTACACGCTTGGTGGCGAGCTGTTCAAGTCGCGGGGTTTGGCAAGAAACCGCCATTTCGCCAACTATGGGTCAATGAGCATGAGGATTTGTTGTGACCAGGCGATTCCCATGGCCAACTACGCGCTTCAACACCCATAGCAAGAACGGGTCCGGTGTAGCGGTGTAGCGCTTTCTCGGCCCCCATGGCCAGAGGAGGGTGCAACTTTGGATCGCTCTATCTCCTATCCCGGCCTTTGTTTGACCCTACGCAGCGAAGCTCTTAAACTTCTCTCAGAGATCCACTCGTCCAGTCTGACTAAGGGAGGCCCTCCTGACTTCGAAGTTGTTTTCCCGGAAAGCTGCTTTGGTAGCTGCGATGATCGTTGCTTGCCCACTGTTGTTGGGGGCACAAGACTCGCCCGTGAGCATCGGCCAAAGCGAAACTCTGTTCGCCGTGATGGCGGCCATTAACAACTGCGGATATGACGTGGAAGTTGGTTCGTCTAATCCACTGCGCCAGAAGATTCGCGAAGAGGTGGGCCGCCAAGTTCAGGCTAGCCTGGCCGCACAAGAGGCCTCCGGGTCCATTTGTTCGTTTTATCGCGACCACCAGCAGAACGATGACTCTCGTATGTTGGCCCAATATGTATCTCTTGCCTTGTACCTCGGCCCGCCACCGACCTTCACTCCCAAAGTCAAGGAGGCCGACCTGCCGCCTGATGCGAGCGGTGTGCTCGGCCTGCTTCCGCTAGTGGTGAAGTTGTACGCCCAAACTGGACTTCATGATGTCTGGCAGGGTCATCAGTCGGAGTATGCGGAGTTGAATGCCAGCTATCGCAACGCGCTGGCGGCCATGATTCGCGACACCGAGCTCTACCTCCGTTTGCCTTCGGGAAGCTACGGCGGGCGGACCTTCACGATTTTGGTGGAGCCGCTGCTAGCCCCCTCGGAAGTCAATGCTCGGAGCTATGGCAATGACTATTACGTAGTGATTTCCCCAGGCGAGAAGTCAGGGTTGAAGATGACGCAGATACGGCACGCTTATCTTCACTATCTGGTTGACCCACTGGTCGGGCGCTATGCTGCCAATTTGGCAAGCCTTACGCCGCTGATGGACTCCCTCAAGCTGGCGCCCATGGATGAAAGTTTCAAATCGGATCCTGTACTGCTGGTGACCGAGTGCGTGATTCGTGCGATTGAGGCCCGCACCGACAACGGCGGGAAAGCCCCCGTGGCCGATCAACTGCGCGCGGTTCAGGACTCGATGAACCAGGGGTTTGTGCTAACCCGCTATTTCTATGACTACCTGCACGACTACGAAAAAGGCGAGTTCGGGTTCAAAAATGCCGTCGGCCTGATGATCGCCAAGATCGATCCCCGGAAAGAGGAGAAACAGGCGTCGCAGATTCAGTTTGCATCGGCTGCGGATCCGGAACTCCTCCAATTGGCGCGCCCGAAGCAAGGCAAGCTGTTGATCAACGCCGAGGAGAGGCTGGCGGCTGGCGATCCGGAGGGGGCAGAAAAGCTGGCGAATCAGGCGTTGTCAGAAAAAAGCGAAGACCCCGGACGGGCCTTTTTCATCCTGGCAGAGGTTGCGCTACGGAATCGGCAAGTCGAGCCAGCTAAGCAGAAGTTTGAACAAGCTCTTAATTCCACCAAAGACCCTAAGGTCGTGGCATGGTCGCACATTTATCTTGGAAGGCTGCTCGATATCCAGGACGAGCAGGAAAACGGCCCCGATCGAGCCGCTGCGGTTGAGCATTACAAGGCTGCCGCTGCTGCAAGCGACGCCCTTCCTGAGGCGAAAGCTGCTGCCGAAGAGGGCTTGGCAAAGGCCTATGTGCCCAGAAGTGCAAGGAACAAAGATCCTCAAAAGAATGACGACAAAGACTCGGGTAACCAATAAAGTCAAATCATGACCCGGCTTTCGATCACGATCGCAGCTGCGCTGCTGGCCTCTTCGACGGCTACCCATGCACAAAATCCAAGCGACGCGGTAAGCCCGCAAAACACCCCCGCAGCGCCGAGCGCCAGCGCCCACAAACCTCAGCTTCCCATCAAGGCGAGGACCCACGAAGAATACGTGGCGTATCAAGAAGCGATTGCCAAGAAGCAAGATGCCGAACAGATGGCGAAGGCTGCTGCGGATTTCGCTTCCAAGTTCCCCGACAGCGACGTCCGCGTGCTCTTATACCGCGCCAGCATGAAGTCTTATCGCCAGTCCGGTGACGCACAAAAAATGATGGATGCTGCCCTGAAAGTGCTCGAATTGAGCAAAGATGATCCCGAGGCTTTGCTAACAGTGGCGCAGGTCCAGGAAGAGCATACCTCCCAAATGGATCTGGATCGGGATGAACGTATGGAGCAGGCAGTTCGGAATGCGCAACACGCTCTAGCGACCATCGACACCGACCTGGTGGTTCCAGTCAACACCCGAGCCGACAGCATCGAACCTTATAAGAAGTTCTTGCGCGCGTCCGCCCTGGCGATTGTGGGCACGATACAGTATCGGCGCGAGCAATACCCGGAAGCGGAATCCACCTTACGCCAATCCGTCGAGGTCGACCCTGCGAATGTGGACGGAGTTATCGTGCTGCGCCTGGCACTCGCGCTAGACCAGCAAAAGAAGTATGCAGAAGCATTGCAGCAGGCCAACCGTGCGGTGGAATTAACGAAAGAAGACACCGAAGCTGGACACCTGGCAAGGAACGAACGTGCGCGATTAACTGCGCTCCTCGCTCAAAATAGCGCACCAGGAACGTCCGACGTGGTGCCCGCCTCAAATGATTCGTCGCCAGGCCAGTAAGGCCGGAGCAAATTGGATTTGGACACCGCAAGCGTGATTTCTCGATCGTCAGAACTTTTCACACTGCAGCAGGCACTCGGCCATGAATTCTCTTCGCCGAAACTGCTGCAGCAGGCAGTCACTCACAGCTCACAGGCGCGGGAACTGGAAGCGCAGCGCGCCGGTGTAGAGCGTGCCGAAGACAATGAACAGCTTGAATTCCTGGGTGATGCAGTTCTTAGCTTGGTCACGACAGAGGAGCTTTTTCGCCGCTTTCCGCAGTTCAGCGAAGGCCAGCTCTCGAAATTGCGAGCTCATCTTGTCAGCAAGAATCACTTGATCCACATCGCCGAGCGCCTGGAACTGGGGAAATATCTCCGCCTTGGACGCGGTGAAGAGAAGAGTGGTGGGCGTGCGAAGACCGCGCTGCTGGTGGATGCTCTTGAAGCGGTGCTGGGCGCTGTCTATCTCGACGCAGGTCTGGAGGCGACGCGCTCCATCATCTTGAAACAGATCGTCTGGCCGGAGCTTCAGCACTTTGTGACCCTAGGCACCGCTGGGAAGGTCACAGATTATAAATCCGCTTTGCAGGAACGGCTGCAGGCTGGAGGTCGTCCGCAGCCAGCCTATGCCTTGGTAAAGGAATCCGGCCCCGAGCACCGCAAGACCTTCACGATTGAGGCCCGTTTGCTGACTGGGTCGAATGGCGAAGTGGAATTTACCGCGAAGGCGGAGGGATCGACAAAGAAAAACGCCGAGCAGGATGCTGCCCGGCAAGTGCTCGAGTACCTCGACGCTCGCGCCGAGCAAGGGGGACCAGTTTGACCGAAGCCCCCTCTTCTCATTTTCATTCGCCGTGGACGGATTTATTGAAGTCGCTGTCCGGCACCCTCGTCATCGCGATCTTTGTTGTCACCTTTATCGTGCAAGCCTTCCAGATTCCGTCCGAATCAATGGAAAACACTCTTTTGATCGGAGACTACCTGCTGGTCGATAAGTTGCATTTTGGGGCTGACGGTTTCTGGAACAAATTCATCCCTTATCGTCCGGTGCGACGCGGCGATATTGTCGTATTCCATTACCCGGTGGATCCGTCGGTTCATTTTGTGAAGCGCGTGGTTGGGGTGCCCGGTGACAAGATTCGCCTCATCGACAAAAAAGTCTATGTAAACGGAGTACGGCTGGACGAACCTTACGTTCGCTACCTGGTGTCGCATAACCCCTACCGCGACGAGTTTCCAAAGCTGGATTTGGGTGTGATGGAAGGGGTCACCGGTGCCTGGTGGCAGGAGATGCAAAAGCTGCTGGTAGACAACCAGCTCATTGTCCCCGAAGGCAATTACTTCGTCATGGGAGACAACCGCGACGACAGCCTGGACAGCCGTTATTGGGGATTTGTTCCTCGGGAAAATATTGTTGGGCGGCCCCTGCTGATCTATTGGTCGATGCGTGCGCCCGAGCCGCCCGAGGGGCAACTTACGCCCAGTGATAAACTTAAGCGGTTCGTGTATGCCATGAGCCACATCCTGCGGATCACTCGTTGGGACCGAACTTTGCGCCTGGTTAAGTAAATTCTCCTGAGGGAAAGAGATTGAAGAAGAAAGATCAGCTGGAAGCAGAAAAACCCCGTGAAACAACCGTGGAGTTCCTGGCTTCGCTAGCCGGGGTCCTTGTGACCGGTCTTTTTATCATCACTTTCATTTTCCAGGCGTTCGAGATTCCCTCGTCATCCATGGAAGAGACCCTCTTGATTGGCGATCACGTGTTTGTAAACCGTGTGCAATTTTCTCCACGCACAGGTTGGATTCAGCCGATCGTCAAGTATGGCGACATCCACCACGGGGATGTGGTCGTTTTCCTATCCATGGATCCACGTACGCCAGACATGTACATCGTGAAGCGGATCATTGGCCTGCCCGGCGATCGCATCCACTTGCGGGATGGCATTGTTTACCGCAATGGGCAGAAACTGGATGAGCCATACGTACGTCCGGGCAGCCGGGACATCTACGAGCCTTATCGCGACAACTTCCCTGCCGTGCGGGCGGAGGAAAACGCCAATGTCCTGGACGATTGGAAGCTGACGATGGACTCTCACATCGAAAACGGCGACATCGTAGTGCCCCCCCAGAGCTACTTCGGGATGGGAGACAACCGCGACGTGAGCCTGGACAGCCGCTACTGGGGCTTCATCACCCAAGAACATGTGATCGGCCGGCCGATGTTCATCTACTGGTCGTTCAAAACCCCTGAGAGCCAGTACGCGCAACGAGAATTCACCCAGAGAGTTTCCGCTTTCCTGCACACGATCATTCACTTCTTCGACCAGACCCGCTGGAATAGGACACTCAAAGGAGTCCGGTGAAGCGACTGCTGTCCAAACGCGTGATGGCCGCGTTTTGTCTGTTGCTTCTGCTTCTATTCCTTCTGCGACCAGGGGCCGGCTGGATGAAGGCGCGGGTCACAAGCTCCATTTCTCAGGCCGTAGGCCGGAGCGTAGAAATCGGGTCGGTGCGCTTGCGCTTCCTTCCACGCCCAGGGTTTGAAATCGACGACTTGCTGGTGCGGGACGACGTGGCCTTCGGAGCAGAACCCCTTGTACGATCGCCCGATGTGACGGCTGCCGTCAGTTTTTCTGCGCTTGTGCGGGGAAGAATGGAAATTGCACGCCTGAGCCTCAGCGCGCCAAGCCTGAATCTTACGCGCAACCAGGACGGCCACTGGAACTTAGAGGACTTGATTGATCGCACGTCGCACAGTTCGCTGGCGCCAACCGGGTCCTCCCGGCAAAACAGGCACCCGAGCTTTCCCTACATTGAAGCCACGGAAGCTCGTGTGAATCTGAAGCTGGGTACAGAAAAGACCCACTTCGCCCTAACCAACGCGGAATTCGCCCTTTGGCAGGAGTCGGCAGACACTTGGGGAGCACGCCTGCAGGCCCGCCCAATCCGCACTGATGCCAATCTCACAGACACCGGGATCGTGAACGTAAGTGCACTCTGGCGGAGATCGGTGCAAGTTCACGAAACCCCCATTCAGGTCACATTTCAGTGGAAACAGGCGCAAATCGGGCAGGTCTCCAAGCTTGTGTACGGAATCGAGAAAGACTGGCGCGGGGCCGCGTTGCTGTCCGGGACGCTTGTCGGCACTCCCGCACGTCTTAAGCTGGTCGCGGATGCCACTGTCGACAACTTCCGGCGTGAGGACGTGATAAGCGGCGGAAATCTTCGCCTTACGGCGCACTGCGTTGCCGAATACGCTCCGGCAACTCGCGAAGTTGCAGGCCTCGACTGCACCGGTCCCGTGGGCAGTGGATATCTGCAGGTTAAGGGCAGCGCGGCTGGAGTCCTCGCGAACGGGCAGCTTTTCGTCCCCTCGAACCTTTGGTTGATCGTAAATCGCACGCCCGCCAAATCTCTCGTGAACTTGCTCCAACACGCCAACCCTCAGTTCCCCGAAGACCTGCAAGTCACCGGAGAGATTTCTGCGAGTATTCAATTGCTGCCCGGCGACTCCGCCCATCCCATTTCGATTCAAGGCAACGGATCGATCAATGACCTGGAAATCGCGCGCAACGGAGAAGATGCCATCGGATTTGGATCGGTTCCCTTCAGAGTAAGCAATGGAACAAGCAGCGGATTGTCCAAGAGCTCCGCTGCCCGATCGAAACGGAGCAGCGCCCAAGGCGGCGACCAACCGACGGGAGAACTGCGAGCTGAAATTGGACCAATCAATCTTGCACCGGGCCGTCTCGGACCTCTGACCGCGCAAGCAACCCTAACCCGCAGCGGGTTCACCGGTTCCGAACATGGCGACGCTAGCATCGCTCGTCTGCTGCTGACAGCAAAAGCCCTTGGGCTTCCAGCTCCCGGCTTTCCGGGTGATGGAGCTGCGAACGTGAATCTGCATGCATCTGGGGCATGGTTCAGCGATGAAAAACCGCTCGTAACTGGCACGGCACACCTGCGGAGCGTCCATGCGCAGGTACGAGGCGTGAATGCGGCAATTGCAATCCAGAATGCCGACCTCGCGATCGAGGCGGGTGCCGTCACCGTGCAAAATCTCTCGGCGGTTGCCGGGGACTCCAAGTGGCACGGCTCCCTGCGAATTCCGCGATCTTGCACTCAGCCCGCTGATTGTGAGTTCGAATTCAGACTCCGCAGCGACAAGCTGTCTTCGGCGACGCTGAATACTCTCCTGAACCCTTCCCAGCGTCCCAAAGCCTGGTACCGCTTTTTGTCCCTGGGGAAAGATCAGCCTTCGTATTTACTGCTGACCAAGGCCGCGGGCAACATTGCGATCGACAGCCTTTCCTTGGGGAGCATGTCCTGCGCTCACTTCACATCGGACGTACGGCTGGACGCGGGCGTGGTGGCGCTCGGAAATTTCAGGGCTGAATGCCTGGATGGAACCGCAACCGGGACTTGGAAGGCCGATTTCACCTCCGCCTCGCCAAAATACACGGGCAGCGGTGAACTTGACGGGGTATCGCTCAGCGAAATAGCTCAACTGATGCATGATGACTGGGTCGAAGGCAAGGGGCGCGCCGAATACCAGTTCCAGTCCGCCGGATCGAATATTCAGGATTTGCTCAACTCCGCCGACCTGAATGCCGAGTTCAGGATTTCCGGGGGAAAATTTGCGCACATCGTTTTCACCCGCGATTCGGGCCCTCTTCTGGCTTCCGACTTCTCAGGTACAGCACACCTTGCAAACCGCGCAATTTCATTCCCGGAAGCGAAACTTACCAGCGGCGGTGAGGTTTATACCGTGAGCGGAACGGCATCGCTGGGAGGCGCTTTAAACTTGAAGGCTATCAACGACAATGCCGTGGGCTATACGATTGGCGGCACCTTCGTGAAAACTCGCGTTTCCGCGATTCCTAACGCAGAGGCATCTCTGAAACCGTGAAGCTTCCCGTTGGATTCCCATCTGTCATCGCGTGTGGGTTATGGGTCGTGGTCGCAGCAGCGGCGACGAACCATCACCCATCCCCAGACCTCGCCAGCGCAGATCGGAAAATTGCTCACCTCGAAGCGAACGGCCGCGCCGCGCACCCCGATCCTAAACCCACCGTCCTGACAGAAGCCGAAATCAATGCCTATCTTGCGTCGGATGAGGTAGAGTTCCCGGCCGGCGTGCAGTCGGTTCGCCTGAGTGGGCGCAACCAGGTCATTTCCGGGGTAGCAAAGGTGGACTTCGATAAGGTTCGCGAAGGGACTGGCTCCTCGAATCCACTCCTCAGCATCTTCAGTGGAGTTCATGATGTCCAGGTTGAAGCCCATGCTTATGGCCGCGGAGGCCAGGGCTACGTTCACGTGGATTCAGTCTCGCTCGATGGCGTCGAAGTACCACAGTTTGTGTTGCGCCTATTCGTTGAAAAATACATCACCCCTCGCTATTCGAATATTGGTATCGACTCCCGGTTCAAGTTGCCTGATCGTATCGATAGCGCCACGGTAGGACAGCATCAGGTCCAGCTGGTGCAGAAGTAAGATCGATCAACCATCCCGCGCATGCCAAAGCCAGCGGAAGATAGTCTGCTTGTTTTGGAAGGTTGAGAGGAGAGTCGTGTCCCATCAACTTGGCCAATTGTCTTAGTCCTTGTCCTTCGTTTCCCTCCGCCGTCGCCTGGGGTAACTCGCGGAAGCCCGCTTTGCGAGTAGAACTCGGGCATTCTAGCTCTGCGTGATAGTATCGAATCCAAGCGGGGAGCACCCCTCGAGAAACTTGCTTCAAGTCTTTCGCCTTATCCTGCGACACGAAGAATGAACAATCTCGCCCGAAAAAAACGCGTTTTGAGCGGCATGCGCTCGACCGGAAAACTTCACCTCGGGAACTACGTGGGTGCTCTGGCCAAATGGGTCAAAATGCAGGACGAGAACGAGTGCTACTTCTGCGTTGCGGATTGGCACGCGCTTACAACCGACTATGCCGATACCTCGCAAGTAAAACAGAACTCGCTGGATGTGCTGCTCGACTGGCTGGCCGCCGGACTTGATCCCGCGCGCTCGGTGATGTTCATCCAGTCGCATGTGCCTGAGCATGCGGAATTGCATCTGCTGCTCTCGATGATCACGCCGCTCGGCTGGCTCGAGAGAGTGCCAACCTACAAAGAACAACAGGAGAACATTACCGGCAAGGACCTGAGCACCTATGGATTCCTAGGCTATCCGGTGCTGATGACCTCGGACATTCTCCTGTACAAGGCGGACTTTGTTCCGGTGGGCGAAGATCAGACAGCGCACGTAGAGCTGACCCGCGAAATTGCCCGCCGGTTCAACAACTTCTACCGCAAAGACCCACCGGTTTTCCCAGAGCCCCAGACCGTGCTTACACCAGCGCCCAAGCTGCCCGGAACTGACGGACGCAAGATGTCGAAGTCTTACGGCAACACCATCCTGCTCACGGATCCGGAACCAGTGGTTAGGCAAAAGCTGAAAACCATGGTGACGGATCCAGCGCGTGTGCGGCGGACCGATCCGGGCAATCCTGATGTGTGCCCAGTCGGCGATTTGCACAAAATCTTCAGCGATCCAGCCACCAACGAACGAGTGAATGCTGGCTGCCGCAGCGCGGGCATTGGCTGCATCGAATGCAAGGGCTGGGCAGCGGATTCGCTGGTAAAGATTCTCAATCCAATGCAGGAGCGGCGAAAGAAATATGAGGAAAACCCGCGCCTAGCTTGGGATATCCTTGAAAGCGGCTCAGAACAGGCGCGCAAACGAGCCGGAGCCACCATGGACGAAGTGCGCGATGCTATGGGAATGTCGTTGAATTTTGAGGACTCTCGCCCTCCGAAAACTGCCAAGGGCGGGATACCATCGGGGAGTCGAAAGTAGCATGGCCGAAGAGGCGCGGATCTCAGTCGAAGAAAACTCTCCACCATCGAGGGGAGCTGGACCGAAGAATGGAGCTCCGATTTCTGGGGCTGGCCCGGTAGCGGTTGCTTCCAAGAACGACAGCGACTTCCCTTTCGCGGTAAGCGTTACCGACGTTTATGAAGGTCCCCTGGATTTGCTGCTCGACCTGATTCGCAAGCAGGACATTGACATCTACGACATTCCGATTGCGAAAATCACGGCACAATATCTTGGCTATGTGGAGCGCCTGCGTGAGCTGGATGTGAACGTCGCGGCCGATTTCATTTATATGGCGGCGGTCTTGATTCACATCAAGTCGAAGATGCTCTTGCCGCGGGATCCGGCCATGGCATCTGAGGCGCAGGACGATCCGCGGACGGAACTCGTTAACCGGCTTATCGAGCACGAAAAGTTCAAGTCGGCCGCGCAAATGCTCTTACAAAAGCAGCAGATCGAAGACGCGGTGAGGACCAATCCTGCAATTCGCGAGTTCATGCAGGCCGAGGGCACCGAACCGGAAATTGCCGCCGATGTGATCGACCTGGTAAAGACGTTCCAACAGGTGCTCGAGCGAGTGCGCTCGCGGCCCGTGATCGAAGTCGACCAAGAAACCGTCACCGTCGGCCAGATGATTACTTACTTGCGACGGCGGCTCAGTTTGGAAGACCGTCCGATTCGGCTCAAGCAGATGCTTTCAAGCGTACAGTCCCGGCAAGCGCTGGTGTGTATGTTCCTCGCCCTATTGGAGCTTGTACGCCTGCAGGCGATCCAGCTTCGACAGGAAAAGCTTTTCGGGGAAATCCTCATTCGTAAGCATTCCCACTTCGAAGAGGTGATGAAAAACCAGGAAGCTGTCAGAGACGATTGGAGATGAAGTATTGGCCCGTGGAATGGAATCACGGGCTTGGTGCTGATGTAATGACCCGGTAATTCAGTCTTCCTAGACGTGCTAGAAGCAACATGACCTTGAAACCCAAACTCGAAGCCATCATTTACGCCGCCGAAACCCCGATCACAGTGGATCAGATGGTCCAGTTGGTGAAGGAGTCAGCGGACGCCGACCTAACCCAACTGCGCTCGGAGGTTCTCCGCGCGTTGACCGATCTCAAGGTGGAATACTCGACCGATTCACATGGAATCGAAGTTCGCGAGATTGCCGGCGGATATCGCATGTCCACCAAACCCGAGCAACACGACCTGGTTCGCTCGTTCGCAAAGAGTCTGAAACCCCCGATCCGGTTGTCTCTACCGGCGCTCGAGACGCTGGCCGTCATAGCCTATAAGCAGCCCGTAACTGTGCCCGAGATCAGCGAAATCCGCGGAGTAGATTCGAGCGGTGTCATTGCGACGCTACTTGAGCGCAAGCTCATCACTACTTCCGGCCGCAAGGATGTGGTTGGTCGTCCGATTCTCTACAAAACCACGAAAGAGTTTCTGCTTCGCTTCGGATTGAAAGATGTGAACGAACTCCCCAGCATGGAGGAGTTCGAGAAGCTCGTGGCCGAGTCGTTTCAAAACGACCTACTGCCGGCAGAACAGGCAGGTTCGGAAAACATCCAGCAGGCACAAGAGGGAGCTACCACCCCATCCGACATCGCTAGCTCCGGGGCGGATGGCGAAGCCGACACCCCACAAGTGGAAGCGGAGAAGAGCGCCTAATCCCTTTTTTCGACTGAAAAAAAGGCCGGTACGTAGTTCTGGGTTGCCCTCCATTCGAGGCCCGCAAGCTAATCGAGGAAAGCTTTGCAAATAATTCACCCCATTGCGGGGGAGCCAGCCGTCGCGTGGCGACGGCATTGGACTCGATCAAAGCTGATAAGCTTTCTTAGGATGCCTGCTGAACGACTACAGAAGATCATTGCTGCCGCTGGTATTGCTTCCCGACGCAGGGCGGAGGAGATGATCGCCTCCGGATTGGTCGAGGTGAACGGGCAAACTATCACCGAACTGGGCAGCAAGGCTGATCCGGAACGCGATCACATTCGCGTGAATGGGAAGCTGCTGCGCGGCGCTGAGCGCCAAGTTTACTTGCTCATGAACAAGCCCAAGGGATACGTGACCACGGTCAGTGATCCGGAAGGGCGGCCGACGGTGATGAACCTGTTGCGTGGCATCCGCGAGCGGGTGTATCCAGTAGGTCGGCTCGACTATGTGAGCGAGGGTCTGCTCCTGCTCACCAACGACGGGGATCTTGCGCACGAGCTTACACGGGCATCCTCCCATGTACAGAAGGTTTATCTGGTCAAGGTTGCTGGGGTGCCCGACGAAGCCGGTCTGCAAAGACTACGGCGCGGATTAATGATTCCGGAGGGCAGGGTACAAGCTTCAAAGGATAGTGCGCGAGCGAGTGATGAGAACGACGAAAAAAGCACGGCCTCCGGATCTAAGGGCGTTTGGAATGAAGAGCTCGCGAACCGAAGGACACTTCGTGCAAGCCAAGGCCCCCGGGCCTCGAAGGCAGTGGAGCGCGTTCGCACGGCTCCGGCAAAGATTCGGCTGGTGCGGGAATCGGACAACCCCTGGTACGAAGTTACGCTGATCGAAGGCAAGAACCGCCAGCTGCGCAAAATGTTTGAAGAGATCGGGCATCATGTCGAAAAGATAAAGCGCGTCCGTTATGGCCCTCTAGCCTTGGATGTCCCGCCAGGAGAGTTCCGTCGCTTGAGCTTCGGTGAAGTGGGGAAGTTGAAGCAAGCGGCTGGGATTACCGCTAGGCCGTAGGATTCCGTTGCAAGCGAATCGGATTAGCCGGCCCACCTGACTAGTGGGATCCAAGATCCTTCTCCTGCCTCCGTTCGCCGTCGGAAGGCGTGGTCTTTAGCAAGCCACGAATATCCAACCCCAAACGAAAAGGCACGGGTGGGATCGTCCGTGCCTTTGGGTTGTTCTGATTGGGGATCGCTGATCGTTGAAACTGAGAACGGTTTACAACTGGCTCATCTTCGCCAGGAACTCGCTATTGGTTTGCGCTTTGGCCAGGCGCTCGATGAGCAGTTCCATGGCTTCAACGGGCGAAAGTGGATTTAGCACTTTACGAAGCACCCAGATGCGAGCCAAATCATCCTTCGGGATAAGCAGCTCTTCCTTACGGGTACCGGAGCGCTGAATGTCGATGGCCGGGAAGGTGCGCTTATCGACCAGCTTGCGGTCGAGAATGATTTCGGAGTTGCCGGTGCCCTTGAACTCTTCAAAGATCACATCGTCCATTCGAGAGCCGGTGTCGATTAGGGCAGTTGCGATGATGGTCAGAGAACCACCTTCTTCAATGTTTCGCGCTGATCCAAAGAACCGTTTCGGGCGCTGCAAGGCGTTAGAATCCACGCCGCCTGAAAGAACCTTGCCGGACGGGGGAACAATGGTGTTGTAAGCGCGCGCCAGGCGGGTAATGGAGTCGAGCAAGATCACAACGTCGCGCTTGTGCTCGACCAATCGCTTGGCCTTTTCAATCACCATCTCGGCAACTTGAACGTGGCGTGCAGCCGGTTCGTCGAAGGTGGAGGAGATGACCTCGCCTTTGACGGACCGCTGCATGTCGGTGACCTCTTCCGGGCGTTCGTCGATGAGGAGCACCATCAGCACGACTTCAGGATGATTGGTGGTAATCGAGTTTGCCACGTTCTGCAAGAGCATTGTCTTGCCGGCGCGCGGAGGCGAAACGATCAATCCGCGCTGACCTTTGCCGAGCGGGGTGAGCAGGTCCATCACACGCGCGCTGATGTTTTCCTTTACGGTTTCGAGCTTGATACGCTCCTGCGGATACAAGGGCGTAAGGTTGTCAAACAGGATCTTGTTCCGGGCTTCGTCGGGCGATTCGAAGTTGACCGCCTCGATCTTTACCAGCGCAAAGTACTTCTCGCCCTCGTGCGGAGGACGAACCTGGCCGCTGATTGTGTCGCCCGTCTTCAAGTCAAACTTGCGGATCTGCGAAGGAGAAACATAAATGTCGTCGGGTCCCGGAAGGTAGTTGTAGTCGGGGGATCGCAAAAATCCATAACCGTCGGGAAGGATTTCGAGGACACCCTCGGCAAAGATGTGCCCTTCCTTCTCACTTTGCGCCTGAAGGATTTTGAAGATGAGGTCCTGTTTGCGCATACCGCTCGCGCCGGGGAGGTCAAGCGAGCGCGCGATTTTTGTGAGTTCGGTTATGTTCTTTTCTTTGAGTTCTGCAATGGTCATTGGTTCACCTGCGAAGGATCAGAAATGAAGGCGGGTTCTTCAGAATTTTTTAGGGGAATTCAGATTACTGCAAGGCAGGAAAGCGGGACTGCTCTGTTAAGCAGCCCGCCGTTGTGCCTCAACAAAATGTTCTGGTTCGGACAGAACCGTCTGCTTCTCAGAGCTAGCGATCCGGTCCAGCACCTCGTTCATCGTTTCCTGGATACGGGTATTCGGCTTATGAAATTTGCGAGTTGCCTTCGAGGCAAGCTGGCAAAGCATATAACGGTTCCGCAAAGTGTGTAGTGCGTCAAAAACGCGATCCGAGCGCATTAGCGATTGTCCTTTCTCTCCAGGAATGTGTCCACGTTTGAGGAGTTGCTCCTTCTGAGAACTCGCAAGCGGCACGAGACAGCCGACCAGAAGACGTAAGCTACTGATTACAGAAGAGTTCTACCGGAACAAGCTCTGGTTACTTGTATAGATGCACCGAAGAGGCTGAAAGTTTCTCTATTACCCTTTGATAAGCCTGGCCCGGAGAGATCCTTCAAAGAACCGGCTTCGTAGGCCTTCGGAACGTTTTAACGTACAAGGAAACGAGAACTGCGTCAAGGAATTTATTAACGTAGGTTGGCCACCCTGGTACACCGAGGCTTTCTCAACAAGTTCTCCGCGCTTTTCTGGCATGTCATTGAATGAACGTAAGTTATACCTTCGGTTCTTTGGGTTCGATGCTTCCGGCTTGCGCTGCCGCGAAGCAAGAAGCGCCAAGCATTGCGGAAAAACCGGATCGCACAATCCGGGATCCCTCGAGGCCTCGCAAGCAAATCCGGCAGGGTAACGCCCAAGATAACACCGCACATACTTGAGCGAAGAGCCTGGCCCTTAACTAAAGAGGTTAGGTTTTTCTTAGCCGCTTTGCGATGGTCAGCCTTGGCCCTTGCGGCAGTAGTCCCCGACGCGACACGAACAGAAAGTCGCCATGCATGCGGCGCATGGCGCAGAGTTCGCCCCGGGCAAAAGATGTTCGTGACTCGTGGCAGAGAATTAGAGAGCAGTAACCCCGCTTCGATAGCGAACTTGGGAAGAAGAAGAAACGGATCGAGGCTGATTTCGTCCGGCATCGGGGGCAACAAGCGTTTGTCCCGGGTTCGGGTTGGGCGAGCCGATCGGAACGTGGATTTATCACCTCAAGTCGGGTCGCAAGTCGGGTCGATTGAGAAGTCCCGGCGCAAGCGGAAGCGCTGCTGGCGAAAATTAGTGCCCGCCCGAGCCCGTCGGACCAGCAGGCGCAAGAGAAGTCCTGTTCGTGCCCCTCTTGGACATCTGTTTACCGTTCCAGCAACTCTAAGCACTTGTGCCCGTCGAGTCCCAGATTCTTACTCACGTCAAGGCAAAGCACCATCGAGGGCGGTGGTTGGTTTCGACGGTGCTCGCACTGGCCTTAACATTTGCGGTCATTCTGGTTATTTCCGCTTACGATGCCGGCCCGATTCTCCGCGGGAGGGTAATTCGAACGCTGTCGGACCGCTTCCAAGGCAAGGTGGAGCTCGGGGTATTTCACGTTACCGTCAAGAACGGCTTTCATGTTTCCGGTCAGGACCTGCGTATCTACGGAAAGAACGATCCCAATACGCATCTACCCGGGGTGCAGCCCTTGTTCGGCATTGCAAGTTTCAGCTTCAGCATTGGGTGGTGGAACTTGCTGCACACGCCGACACACGTGGACACCGTACATCTCGAGGGGCTCTTGCTCAACATTCCACCCAAGAGCGACCGTGGTCAGATGGCGAGCCTGCGAAAACACGGGAAGGGAAAGATCTACGTCGATCACTTCGCGTGTGCTCATGCGGAATTGGTGATCAACACAAGCACGCCGGGAAAGCTCCCGATGGTTTTCGATATTCAGAATCTGGTGATGGACGATGCTGGCCCTGAAGAAGGGATCAAGTTCGAGGCGGATCTCGTGAATCCAAAGCCGGTCGGCATGATTCATTCAATCGGCCAGTTTGGACCATTCAATGAGAATAGTCCGCAAAACACACCGGTCAAGGGTGTCTATTCGTTCAGCGGCGCCGACCTGAGCACAATCAAAGGCATTGGGGGGATTCTCTCCTCGGAGGGTCAGTATTCAGGCACACTCGACAATATTGTCGTTGACGGTAAGACCGACACACCCGATTTCAAGGTAGCACGCAGCGGGCACGCCGTTCCGCTTACAACCGAGTTTCACGCAATTGTCGATGGAACCACGGGTGACACGTACTTGCAGCCGGTAAAGGCCAAAATTCTTCACTCCTCCTTGATCGCTAGTGGCTCTGTAGTGAAGATGGCAAGTCCTCCCGGACATCGCGTGACCCTGCACGTTGAAATCGCCAACGGCAAGATCGAAGATCTCCTGAAGCTGGGGGTGCGGACCGACCCCCCGGTGATGACCGGAAGTGTGAGGTTGCTCACAGAATTTGATCTTCCCCCGGGAGAGGAAGATCTAAGCGATCGGTTGAGGCTTGCAGGAAACTTCCAAGTCTCCGGTGCGCACTTCTCGAACGACAAGATCCAGGACAAGGTCGGCGCTCTCAGTCTGAGAAGCCAGGGCAAGCCGAAGCTGGCAAAAACCGACCTTGCGGATCAAATCCAAGCTCGCGTGGGTGGGAATTTCCAGTTGCGGTCTGGGATACTTGCATTTTCCGGGCTGCGGTTCACCGTCCCTGGGACCGAAGTCAATCTAACCGGACGCTACAGCCTCGACGGCAACGAATTTGACTTTCACGGCAAAGCTCGGCTGCAGGCCAAGCTGTCGCATATGACGACCGGATTCAAATCGATCCTGCTGAAGCCAGTGGATCCGTTTTTCAGCAAGAACGGCGCGGGCACCGAACTACCGGTAAAGATCACCGGGACGAAGTCTGAACCCCATTTCGGTTTGGATTTTGGTCATCACGAGGCGAAAGATTAATCAATACATCTTAGTGATCCCACACTGGCAAGCACTGCAAGGGCACGGAATCAACGCCAACGTCAGAGGGCGAGGTTGATGCTTCCGCCTAGCTTTCTCTGCGGCGCAGAATCCTCTGAAATGAATCTCAGAACAAATGACGGGATCCTCCAGGGGGGAACACCGTCTCAGCAAGCGAAGGCAGGTAAACTGGAGAGTGGCTCCCAAAATCACCATACCCTCCGGGGATTTCCAAGCATACCTGTTCGACTGTGATGGAACCGTCGCAGACTCTATGCCCCTGCACTACGTTGCCTGGAACCAGGCGCTCGGAGAGTGGGGCTGCACGTTCACCGAAGAACGTTTTTACCAGCTCGGCGGGCTGCCAATCGTTGAGATCATCGGTCTCATCGGACGCGAACAAGGCATTGAAATGCCTACCGCGCAAGTGGCAAAGCGAAAAGAGCAACTGTACTTCGAATACCTCCCCAGTCTGCAGTGCGTTCCCGAAGTCTTAGAGCACATTGAACTGCAGCGTGGACGCATTCCGTTTGCGGTAGTCTCCGGCAGCACACGAGATTCGGTGGAGGCATCGCTGCGCGCGATCGGACTACTAGACAGTTTTGAGGTGCTGGTCTGCGCGGGTGACTACAGGAAAAGCAAGCCTGACCCGGAACCGTTTCTGATTGCGGCAGAGCGATTGGGAGTATCTCCGGAGAATTGTCTGGTGTTCGAAGATACCCAGATGGGGATCAAGGCAGCGACCGCAGCGGGCATGGCGTCGGTGAGGGTACCGCCGCCGTGGGAACGAAGACGGTCTTAACCATATTCCTTTCGAGGCACCCACCTGTCGGACAACCATGTCCGACCCGAACACTCTCTTATCTCTCGACCGCCATTGCCACCGCATTACCTCCGCCAAGGCAAAGAGCTGCGATTCCACGATGCACATCGCGCCGGATCATTTCATAGATAAGCGTCACGAGCACGCGCGCACCACTGGCGCCGATGGGATGACCGATGGCGACAGCGCCTCCGTTCACATTTACCTTATCCGAATCGAGGTCGAGCTCGCGCATGACACCCAGCGCTTGGACGGAAAACGCTTCGTTCAATTCATAAAGATCAACATCGTCCTTGTTCCAGCCGGTCTTCTCCCAGATCTTGCGAACCGCACTCACCGGGGCCATCATCACCCACTGAGGATCGATGCCACTGGTTGCCTGTGCGACGATTCTCACCATGGGCTTCGCACCAAGTTCCTGCGCCTTGTGAACGCTGGTTACAACCACTGCCGCGGCGCCGTCATTGACGCCCGGAGCATTGCCGGCGGTTACAGTTCCATCTTTCTTGAACGCTGGCTTGAGAGAGCGAAGAATCTCGCTCGTGGTGTCCTCCCGCGGAGATTCGTCTTTATCAAAGACAACCGGCGGCGCACCTTTTTTCTTCGCGGGAAGCTCCACGGGAACGATCTGCGACTTGAATCGGCACTCCTTCATTGCGGCAACGGCTTTGCGATGCGAGTTAAGAGCAAATTCGTCCTGCTCTTCGCGGGTGATGCCGTACTTTTCAGCCACATTCTCACCGGTAAGCCCCATGTGATAGTTGTTGTAAACGTCCCACAGGCCGTCGCGAATCATGGAATCGACCACTTGTGCGTCGCCCATGCGGAATCCCTTCCGCCCCTGGGGGAGAAGGTAAGGCGCGTTGGTCATGGATTCCATACCGCCGGCGACGACCACCGTGCTATTGCCGGTTTCAATCGCTTGCTCTGCTAGTCCCACAGCTTTCAATCCCGACCCGCAGACCTTGTTAATGGTCAGAGCACCGACTTCGGGAGCGAGTCCGCCATAGATCGCGGCCTGACGCGCAGGGTTCTGTCCCAATCCCGCGGAAACCACATTACCCATAATGCATTCGTCGACGGTTGCAGGATCGATGCCCGCGCGCTTCACGACTTCGCGCACCACAATCGCACCAAGCTGAGTCGCGCTGAAATCAGAGAGGTTGCCTTGGAACTTTCCGACCGGAGTGCGGCAAGCGGAGATGATGACGACATCCTGGTTTGCGGGCATTAGGCCCTCCTGCAATGACTGATTCAATTATAGGAGGTTGCGTTGAAGCTTTCAGCCTAGAGTGCGTGGTATTCATCCCGGCGTTGAACGCGGGTTGCCGACAATTTGATCGCCCAATCTCATTTCGCACTGCAATGGGACGAACGACTGGTTGTTTCGAACGAAAGTGTCTCGCGCGTGGAAGCGATTTGAAAGAAAATCGATCGCTCACCTCGAAAATTTCCAGTGAGCGACTCTCGGTGACCTTCGTACCTCGACTTCGACCAACTTCATCCTTCATTTTTTCCTTGACTTCAGATTTCAATAACTCTATACATTCAGACAGTTGCAACTGACGACCGTTGCATTATCCATGAACAATGGAAGGGAGAATAGTTAACATGGCAACCAAGAAGAAAGCTGCAAAGAAGAAGAAACACTAATTGCTGATTGCAGCATAAGACAAAGGGGACGCGAAAGCGTCCCCTAAGTTTTTTTTGGGGAGTTCAGTCGACCTGCTCGGCGGCAAGCGCAATCTCCGGCACGCGCTTCTCAGTCTTCGGGCAAATCCCGCGATAGGCGCAGGAATTGCAGTGATAACCGACTTTCGGCTCGAACTTCCCTTCCGCAATTTTCACGGCAATCTTTGCCACTTCGTTCCGAGCCTGTTCCAGTTCCATAGCGCTGCGAACGGTCGTGATTACGGTATTCCCATCCAGATTGTGAAAGGCAAGGCGTTCGGGAATGTATCCCCACCTTTCGCGGGCCGCCAGCGCATACAACGAAAGCTGTAGACTCTCGTCAGCGTCTTCCTGCGACTTCGGCTTCCCGGTTTTGTAATCGACGATCACGACACGACCGTCCACGGTCCGGTCCATGCGATCGATGCGGCCTACCAGAGTGGTCTCTCCGATCAGGATCTTGAAGTACTCCTCGGTGTGAAGAACTTGGGGATGGCTCTCCAGCGCAGAAAGGACAAACTCCTTTAGCTGGGCAGTGCCTTGCTGCTCGTACAAATCGTGCTGATAGGGATCGGCAATCATTTCGGCTTTAAGATCCTCACGGAAGATCTGGAGGAGTTCCATTTCGGACTTGGGCCGCCCCAGCCGAACCGAGTCATAGTATGTTCGCAGCACTCGATGCATGGACGCGCCGTACTGCAGGGCTGCCGAAACCTCGCCCGGGATTCTCCACTCTCGATCCAGCTTGAACCGGAGGGGGCAAAGTTTGTAGTTGTCGATGGCACTCGCGCTCAGCGTGCTGGATAAATCAGACGATGGGGGCATCGACACCCATTCCGAGAGCCGCGACGACGGGGCGAGTTCCTCCTGGCCGAAGATCCCGGTCTGAAACTCGCGGCAGTTGCGCTCCCGAAGTAGGGACTTGAGCTCACGTGCTTTCAGGAGTTCGCGCAGAAAGCCGGGTGGCGTCTTGTCGCGCTCGCCGCGTCCGAAGGGAGCGTAGATCGTCAAAGTGTCGCGCGCGCGAGTCATGGCAACGTAGAAGAGGCGACGCTCCTCGTGATCGCAGAGCGTCCGGTCGTCGAAAGTGGAGAACGACTTCGAATTTCGCAACTCGCTCGGGAAATCAATGAGACTCTCACGATAGGCGGCTGGAAAACTCGGCTTAATGGCGCGCAAGAGGAAGACGTGCTCATACTCCAGGCCTTTAGCCCCGTGCACGGTCATCAGCTTGACCGAATTCTCTTCCTCGGCAAGGGCAAGCGGCACGGTTCCGCGAGCTTCCCGGAAATAGTCGAGGTACTCCAGGAACTCCACTGGGCTGCCGCTCTCGGTCAAGGGGAACTCCTCCCACCTCGCGGTGAACTCCAGAAAGGCATTGATCGAGGAATTGCGAGGCAGCTGGAACTGGCGCGTAAGTGAGGTCAGGGCAGCGTTGGCCTTCAGTCCTGCAACCGCTTCTCTCGCTTGATCGATTGCCGCGAGAACCTCAGCACCACCTGGAACATCGGGTAGGACTTGCAGTAACCCGGCGTTGGAGTCGCGAGGCAGGGACTTCATTGCGCTTCGCAGTGCTTCCGGATCGCAATCGAACCGGCGCAGGGCGGCTAATCGAAACAGCGAAACACTGTCCCCGGGGATGAATACCGACGCCAAGCAGGCGAGGAGGTCGCGCACTTCTGGCGTGTCCAGCACATCCATTGCCTCAATCGAAAACGGCACGCCGTTGCGGGCCAGTTCGTTGGCAACTTCCTCGCGATGAGTGTGGATGCGGTACAACACCGCAATGTCTTTCCACTGGCAGCGCGAATGTTTCCGGCGTTCGATCAGCGTCGCCACCAGGTCGGTCGACTCCATGAAGGTGCCGGTCACGAGCACCGCTTCGACCAAAGAGCGCTTCAACGCGAGCTGAGGCTCTTGCTCATCGCGGGCAGACACCAAGGGCTCGCGGCGATATGCCGTTCCGGATTGCGACGATATCTCCGGGTTCTTGTCGATCACGGCGTGGGCACACCCGAGGATGGGAGCCGTCGAACGGCGATTACGGGTGAGTGGAACCAGCTTCGCTTCTGGGAACCGCTCGAGGAAAAGGTCGAATGCCTCGCTTGAAGCGCCGCGGAAGCGGTAGATGCCCTGATCGGGATCGCCTACGACAAACAAGTTGGGCGCCGCCGGGTGGGCCTGCGAGGCTTCCCTTCCCGCAATCTTGCCGAGAACCTCGATCTGCGCGTAGTTCGCGTCCTGAAATTCGTCTACCAGGATGAACTTGGCCCGCTTGCGTGCTTGCGAAAGCACATGGGGATTGCTTCCGAGCAACGCATTGGCGCGAACAATCATGTGATTGAACGTCCCCAGGTTGCGCTCGTTCAACATACGCTCGACCGTCTCGAACACCAGTGCAATCTCGCGGCAACGGCCGAGGGCTTCTTCTTCACTGAGTTCCTCAATGTCTTTCGACTTTGTGACTCGCGGAAGAGGCAGCTCGCCGTTTTCGATCCGCCTAACGTAACTACGGTAGTCGTCTGGCGTCACCAGTTCGTCATGGCAGCGGCGAATAAAGTCGAGCAGATCGTCGAGAAACCTGGAGACGTTGGCTGCACGAACAAAGTAGTTCAGTTTCAATTCGCGGAGGTTGCGACGCAGAAAGATCCAGAGTTGCTTGTCGTCCAGGACGCCGAACCTTCGATCGGCGGCGATGAGCAGCTCATTGCAATAGGCATGAAACGTACATACCTGGAGCCCTTGAATTTCGCGGCGCCCCAATTCGGCGACGAGGCGCTCCCGCATTTGCGAAGCAGCGTTCTCGGTATAAGTGAGAGCAATGATCTCGTCGGGACGGGCGTCTCCTTCACGGATGAGCCGGGCAATGCGCCGAATGAGGACTGTGGTCTTGCCGGTTCCAGCTCCGGCCACAACCAGCATGGGGCCATGGACGTGTTCGATGGCCTGGGTCTGCTGCGAATCGGGGAGGAACGAGGGAACCTTACGCGTTACCGCCATTAAGCCGAGGATAGCAGAGTTGCTTGCGGAAATTCCGGCCGGAATTCATCACAAGGATGGCAGAACAGATCAAAAAAGAGCATGGAAGATCGAATCAGCCTTGACCAAGCAAGGACCTGGCGACTGCTACTGCGGCGATGACGGCAGTCTCGGTGCGCAGAATGGTTGGCCCGAGTGAAGCCGACGTCCAGCCGGCTTCTGCGAACGCCGCCAACTCCTGCTCTTTCCACCCTCCTTCGGGGCCGAAGGCGAGTGTGAGCGGGCCGGAAGGCGTGATCAAATTCCTGAGGGCATTCTCCTCAACTTCGGACAATAGAACTTGCCTTCCGTTCCTCGCGGCAACCAGAAACTCTCTCACTTTAACTGGATCATCAATCACGGGTAACAAAACCCGCCGCGATTGCTCAGAGGCTTGGTGTGCGATGCGTCTCCATCGGTCGACTCGCTTGCCAGCTGCCGAGGCCAGCCGGGCCTCGGTTCTCGCCGCAATGAGCGGCACGATTCGTTCAACCCCGAGCTCCGTGCACTTTTCAATGGCCCACTCCATGCGATCGAACTTAAAAACAGAGATTGCGACGGTGATCGGAAAATCCCGAAAAGTAGAAACCGCCTCGCCAAGCTCGAATTCGACGCGTTCAGGGGAAACCGCAGCGATGCGGGCGCTGCGGACATGCCCTTCGACCGATATTTCGAACTCCTGGCCGATGTGTGCCCGCAAGACCTGGGCCAGATGTCGTGCGTGCTCGCCGACGAGTGCGGCGCGGTTCCCAGAAGTTTCGTCAGCGATCCAGCGTCGACGGGTCATGGAGTGAATAGAGAGTGGAAATCGGTCGTCGAGAATAGTGTCTTCTACTCACTATTCTCTATTCACTAGAGGTCGTTGAACATCTCTTTTACTTTACCCAGCAGCGTGCGACGCTGGGGCTTATTTTCGACCGGAGTCGTCCCTTGCAGCTCTTGCAGTAGCTCGCGCTGACGCTTATTCAGTTTTGTCGGGGTCAGCAAACGAACCTCGACGAACAAGTCGCCTTTGCCATGGCCATTCAGCACGGGAACGCCCTTATTCCTCAGCTTCAGCACCGTACCCGATTGCGTGCCTTCGGGAATCTTGAGAGTCTGCTCGCCTTCGAGGGTCGGCACCTGAATCTCGGTACCCAGGGCTGCCTGAGTGAAGGAAACGGGAACCACGCAATGCAGATCGGTCCCCTCACGCTCGAAGAACGGATGATCCTTCACGTGGAGCACGACGTAGAGATCGCCGGCGGGACCGCCGTGCGTACCAGCCTCGCCAAGTCCGGTGAAACGAATACGAGTTTCTTCCTCAACGCCGGCAGGGATCTTGGCTTCTACAGTCTTTTGCTGAATAATGCGGGCTTCCCCTTTGCACTTCGAGCAAGGATCGCTGACCACCGTACCCGCGCCCTGACAGCCCGGGCAGGTGCGCGCAATGCTGAAGAATCCCTGCTGGTAACGGACTTGCCCGCGGCCACCGCAGGTACGGCAGGTGGTGGGAGCCTTTCCTTGAGCGCTTCCCGATCCCTTGCAGGCGTCGCAGAGCTCGTACCGGCGATAAGAAATGGCCTTCTCAGTGCCGAACACGGCTTCTTCGAATTCGATGGTGATATCCTCGCGCAGGTCGGCTCCACGCTGAGCACGCGTACGGCGGCCGCCGCGACCGCCACCGCCAAAGATGTCGCTGAAACCGAAGAACTCGCCGAAGATGTCGTTGAAGTCTTGGAAAACGCTGGCATCAAATCCGCCGCCAGCGGTAGCGCCACCGACACCGGCGTGCCCAAAACGGTCGTACATGCTCCGCTTTTCGGCGTCGGCCAATACGGCATACGCCTCGCTGCATTCCTTGAACTTCTCTTCGGCGTCCGGGTTGTTCGGATTACGGTCGGGATGGTACTGCAGCGCCAGCTTGCGATAGGCGCTCTTGATCTCCTGATCGCTTGCGCCCCGCTGGACGCCCAATACGTCGTAATAATCTCGTTTTACGTTACTAGGCAGGGTTTCGCTCTCTCTCGAATTTCGGATTTGGTCTTAGTTTTTCGTGTTGCGCGCTACCCGCACCATGGCCGGACGCAATAACCTGTCCTTCAACTTGTAGCCACGCTGGAGCTCATCGATGACTTCGTTGTCCTTGGCATCGTGGGTATCAACCATTTCGATCGCCTCATGAAACCGCGGATCGAACTGTTGTCCCTTGGCGGCAAGCGGCTGGACGCCGATCTTCGCCAGTACATCCTGCAGTTGCTTGTGGATCAGTTCAATACCCAGGTGGAACTCTGACTTCTCCGGCGACGACTGCAGCGCCCGGTCGAAGCTGTCCAGGACCGGGATGAGCGACTTGATGGTATCGCTAAGGGCGTAATCACGATAGTCTTGCTGCTCGCGTTGCGCGCGCTTCCTCGCGTTGTCGAATTCCGCCTGCATGCGTGCCAGGCGGTCGACGAGGACATCGCGCTCGGCACGGAGTTTGTCCACTTCGTTTACTCTCTCGCCCTGAGCCGGCTCGGCTTTCGGGCTGGGCTGGTCTTCACTCCCGTCCGAAGGCGGAAGCTCGTGTTCTACATCCATTTGTTGCTCTTCGAATTGCGTTTTCCCGTTGGTTCTCGCCATGACTACTCATTCTCATTCAGGATTTTGTCAAACAACCGTGCAATATAGGACACGGCAGTAATCGTGTGCTGATAATCAATCCGCGGCGGCCCCAATACCGCCAAGGATCCCATCACTTCTCCGCCCACTCGAGCCGGCGTGCCGATCAACACCAAGTTGCGCATCGAAGGCTGAGCCTCGTCCAAACCGATGACCACCCGCACGGCTTCTTGCTTGGCATCGAGGTATGCGCTCAGCAGTTCTACGAGCCGTTGCTTTTGTTCGAGCGCGGCGAGCAGTTCCTGCAAGCGGGAGCGATCCTGTTCATTGGCGACCAGGTTCGATGCACCTTCAACAAAAATCACCTGCGGCGAGTCGTCGCCCGAGAGCACTCCCTGCTTGTACAACTGCTCAACCGACGACATCAAACGGTCATATTCGCTCCGCTCTTGCTCCAGACGCCGGGCAATCTCGCCGCGAACCGCTTCCAGAGTCCAGCCACGGAAGTTTTCATTGATGAAACGGGCCGCCACGTCCAGATCGGCCTGAGCCAAATCCAGCCGCAGCACGCGATCCCGCACCAAGCCCGACTTCGTTACCACCACCGCCAGCACCTTTTGGTCACCTAGGCGCGAGAAATACACATGCTCGAGCGCATTCTTTGGCCCGCTCACGGCGATGGTGACGCCAACATTACGCGAGATCAGCGACAACACGTGCGACGTGCGCTCCATGAACTCCTGGACATCGCTCACGCCGCGCAGCGAATCGTCGATCACGCTGGCGTCTGCCTGGGATAACTGCGTCTTTCCACTCAGTTGCTCTACGTAATACCGATAGGCCGCCGTACTTGGAACCCGGCCGGCGGAGGTGTGCGGCTGTTCAAGGTAGCCGGCATCGACCAGGTCAGCCATGACGTTGCGAATGGTCGCCGGGCTCAGTCCTTCCCGGCTACCACGCGAGAGCACACGCGACCCTACCGGCTCCCCCGTTGAGATGTAGGTCTCGACGATCGCCGTCAGTATCTCGCGTTCCCGATTTCCTATGGGTTGACCCGCCGACATACTTTATTGAGCTCGGAAAGCCCCATTCCGGAACCAGCTTGACCCACCAGGGCAATAGCTTAGAAAACAATAGGTTAGACGACATTCATTCATCGCCCAAAGCCAGCTCGCTTTCCGCGCGCGGCCCTCCAAAGACCTAACCATATATTTTAGCCACTCAGAAAACCTATGTCAGTACCTGAAAGACTCCCTATTGGATGAGAAATCGAGGCTATTGGATTTGGATGACGCCTTCCCCGGCACTGGACCGGATCTGCCCCACGCGCTCGGCCACTTTTCTGGCGAAGTCGAACAGTGGCTTGGCATGCGGAGAATTCTCGCCTTCGAGCACAGCCGGTTTGCCCTCATCACCGGCCCGTCGGATCTCCGGATCAAGCTGTATGCTACCCAGGAAATCCACCCCGAATTGGCGCGCGGTTCTCTCTGCACCGCCGCGTGAGAAGACATCAATTTCATGGTTGCAGTGCGGGCACACAAAGTAGCTCATGTTTTCGACAATTCCAGCGATATCGACCTTCATCTGCCGGAACATCTCGATTGCCTTACGCGCATCTTGGAGAGAGACATCGGACGGAGTCGAGACCACAATGGAAGCTGTGAGCGGCACGGTTTGAATCAGCGACAGCGCCACGTCTCCGGTCCCGGGAGGCAGATCAACGATAAGGTAGTCGAGCAACCCCCATTCCACCTGTCCCAAGAACTGGCGAATGATCGAATGCAGCATCGGCCCCCGCCAGATCAGAGGCTTGTCACCTGGGTTGAGCAGACCGACTGAAATCGTCTTCAATCCATGGACGGTAAGAGGCTCGATCCGGTTCTCGCCGACGACTCTGGGCTGGGCATTGGTGCCAAGCATCAGCGGAACATTGGGCCCATAGACATCGGCATCGAGCAGACCGGTCTTGTACCCAAGCTTCGCCAAAGCCAAGGCCAGGTTCACCGCCAGCGTAGTCTTTCCCACGCCTCCTTTGCCGGAACCGACGGCTACGATCGCATCCACTCCGGGCAAGGGCTGAGGCCCCTGATGCGGCTGTCCATGCATGTGTGCGCTCATGGGATCCCCTGGAAGGAAGATTCCAACCTCTATTGATTATACGGGGAGACGTGAGTGGGTAGGTGGACGCCTCTGGCAGGTGTTGAATCACCTGCGCATTCGGCCTTGGAGCGATGAGTTCGTTAAGGTCTGGTTACGCTTTCGCGCTGATGGCCTTGCGTCCGGACTTCTGGCTTTCACTTAGCCAGTCGACCAGCTGCTGGCGTGCGACGCTCGGCATGTCGACGAAACGGACGCCGCCAGTGCCGTGGTAGTCCTGCCACACTAACTCTGCCAGGCAGTGGATTCGATTCGCGGTCCCTGGCAGTGTGAACTCCATGCTGAGGGTGCTCGCAACTGGGAGATCGCCCTTTTCGTAGCGGAGGGCTGCTCCGGAGTCGCTAAGGTCGGCAAGCAACACTTGGATCGACGACAAACGTGCATGGCGCGGGCCGAGTCTTGCCGGCACCATGGCCTGAACCCGCTCGGCTCCACGGCGACGCTCCCGTGCCATCAGATTTCGTACGGCACGGAGTCCCTGGCGGACTCGTTCCGAAGATAGCGGCTTATAGAGAACGATCTGGGAGGCGGTTTTGAATAGGCCCGGCATGACGGCTTTGTGCTCGGCCAGCACGATGCGTACCGACTTGCCGCAGTTTGCCATGCCCACGATCTTCTCTAACGCGAGATGCGCTTGCTCTACCTGGTCATCGACAACGATCGCGTCATAGCGCGTTTCAAGGGCGCGAACCAGGAACTGGTCGGAGTCCGAGCAGTGCTCCAGTTCAACTTCAAGGTCCTTGAAGCCACGCGCGATGATTCGCGCCGTATTCTCGTCACGGCTGAGGAGCAGGCTGCGGAGCATACTCATAGATGCTAGGTGCATTGGTTAGTGAGCAGCAAGTTACTGAAGTGACCAACGCCAAGGAACAACACCAAGGAACCGCGCCCGCCATAGCTTGGCCTCTACAAGCCAGTGGCGTAGCGTCTCCCGGCTGATGTGGATCCCATGCTGCTCGGACAGTTCTTCCACCGCCAAGCTTGGCCCATAGTCGTGCCAAAGCCTGGACTGCTTTTTCTGCCGAAACAGTTCTACGGCTCGCCGTTTTAGCTCTTCCGGCGTTTTGTGGTTCGAACGTCGGCCTCGCAATCGATGCCGCAGTCCCCCGTCCCCATGCACCCGCAAACGCTGAGCAGAGTTCGCACCCACCCACGCTGATGCCCAACTCCGCAGCTGCTTGTCGTTGCGTGATGTGTCGCTTTCTCACTTCATGCAGAACCTTCAGCCGGTCCCGCTCCTTTGCCGACATCCATAGTCCCTCTTCTGCTTCCGCCATGCCCTATCAAAGCGGAACTTTCTACTTTGCAGAAAGAGGAACTTCTCATATTGCGGTGACAAACACCAAGGAATGCCAAGGAACGCTTGCTTGAGGAGCGACCAAGGAGTATTGTGTGTGCGCTAACGAATCATCAAGGGTTCGACTCGCGTCCCGGGTCGGCGAAGTTTCCCCTGTCGAGCGCCGGGAACATGGAGGGGGGAATTATGGCTTTCTGCGCAAATTGTGGTGCTTCACTGCCTGAAGGTGCTGGGTTTTGCTCGGGTTGCGGCAAGTCAGCTGCCTCTGGCGCCGGTGGAACTGGCGCCGCTACAGCCCCGGCGCAGGCGGCTACGCCAGCCATGACTTCCAATGTCGCGGGCGCGCTCACCTATCTGCTGGGGTTCATTACTGGGATTGTGTTCCTGGTACTTGACCAATACAAAACTAACCGGTTTGTGCGCTTTCATGCCATGCAGTCGATCTTCTACAGCGGGTCTTGCATCATTGTGTTGGTTGCGTGGGGAGTCTTGTGGAGCGCCCTGTTTGCCGTAACCGGTTCTCTGTCGCTGGTGCTGGCCCCGGTTTGGATCGTGTTGAGGCTCGCGATGTTCGTTTACTGGCTGTACTTGATGTACCAGGCGTATAACAATCGCGAGTACCGCATTCCTTTTATCGGCGACTTGGCGGCCAAACAAGTAGGTCAGTAGCTTGTCGCGCGCAAAGACACTCGACGGAGACGGCGCTGGACGAGAGCGCGAGGTTGTTCTGGCGGCATATTCCCCTGGCAGGAGCCGAAAACCAGGGTTTGGTATTTGACTGAGCCAAACATCTCAACTGAACTTTCGCCTGTCCTCACGCGTATCTTCCAATGCGGAGATCTCACATGGCGGCATTCTTTCTCTGGTGCATTCTCTTCCTCCTCTGTTGGCCGGTCGCTCTTGTCGCATTGCTTCTCTATCCCTTAGTTTGGTTGCTCTTGCTTCCGTTCCGCCTTGTCGGAGTCACGGTCCACGGTGTCCTCGCCCTAGTTACGGCTCTCATTCTGCTGCCGGCGCGCCTACTAAGCGCTCCTTTCCGCCTACATCGAACTGCCTAGAGTTCTCGGCGGCGAAGATTTGGCAACTTCGGTCTGGTAGCAAGGGGTTCAGGAACTCGGGGGACACACCGTGGTATGCCCAAAAAGTTCCTGGCTGGAAATGCGAGGAAATTACGGGGCTTCGGTTGGTTGCTCGGCGCTCGTAGTTCTCTTCTTCGCGTGCGGCAAGATTTCAGAAAAATCGCGGCCGCTAGCTTCACCAGGTGCGATCGAAGCTTCCTGCGCCGACATCCACGTATCCAATTTCTGGCGTATCTCGGGCGTGCGCACTTGGAAATTGATACCATACTTGCCCTGCGTGTCCTCCCAAACCACAATTCCCGAAGCCAGGACGACGAAGCCATCGGGTAAGACAATATCGAGATCGACACTGTCGAACTGTTTCATGCGCATAGAACCATCAACTGCAATGCCGTTGGAACTGATGTTGATGGTCGAGCATTCAAAGGCTGCACCGGACCGCAACATGCGCAGTCGCACTGGCAGAACGATCGAGCACCGGAACTGCCGCCGGTGATTTGCGATCATGAAGTCGTAAGCGGCGCGCAACGTGCGACGCACTTCGACCATTTCAAGGGGTCGCCGCAGGACGAAGTGCGCACGACAGTCTAGCGCCCGGTCCAGGTTTTTGGCGTTTGTCGCCACCGCCACCACCACGGCGCTCTTATTCATTCGGCTCGCTTGTAAACTCGGCAGGTATCTTTGTGCCGCATCCGGATTATCGAAATCGACAACGACCGCGGCATATTTCCGTTCATCGAGGCGGGATGCAATCTCATCCATGGAAGGAATCGGTTCCGCCACGATGGCCAACTCGCTGCAGATTGCCTTGAAACTTGCAATCGTAGTTTCTTCGTTGGTCAGAAGAAGCGCACGCAATTCAGGTCTATTCCCCACGATTCCCCCTTTCGCAGCAAGAAATTGGCGAACTAAGCGAGACCGATCTTCTCCAACTCTCATGCGTTGCGGTTTTCAACATTCTGAATTTCCAAGATCAAAAAGGCGAGATTACATACGGTTACGGCCGGAATAGGCGGGTATTACCCATGATTCAGGCCTCGCAATCGACGCGGAAGGAATCTGCAGACGATCGGAGGATCAGGCGGCTTTATTGTATGGTTATGAATGTTATCCGGGTTATCCGGGGCAGGCGGCGCCCCGACGATTGCGAATGATGATTAGGGTGTGAACACGTGCGTTTCCCATTGAATAGCCAAAGGCGACGTTCCGCTATGCCTCCGGCTTGGGTTGTTGTGTTCGCTTTCTTGTCGACCCTGCCGCTCGCCGTGACCCTGGCCGGTGAGAAGGGCGCCCCTTCTGTGCACGCAAAGAGCTCGGCCAACGAAGAAAACCCGGGCGCGGAGGCGCCTCCGATCCAGGACAACAGTTTCCTAGTTGAGGAGGCGTACAACCAGGAGTTCGGCGTGGTACAGCACATCAACACTTTCACCCGGGCCTGGTCGAGTCGGCAGTGGCTCTACAGCTTCACGCAGGAATGGCCGATTCCGGGCCAGACTCACCAACTGAGCTATACGTTTGCATACCTGGACCCTGGCATCCCTGGCGTCTCGCCCGGCATTGGAGATTTTGCGCTCAACTATCGCTATCAACTCAAAGGCAGTGGTGAAACCCGGGTTGCCATCGCGCCGCGGATCACGCTCCTGCTTCCCTCCGGAGATTCCCGTTCGGGGCGCGGATTCGGAGGCATCGGCCTGCAAACCAACTTTCCTCTAAGCTGGGTCATGAACAAGCACCTGGTTACTCATTGGAACATTGGAGGGACGCTGGTGCGCGCGGCGAAGAACCCTCTTGGAGATCGTGCGGCGGCATCCGGTTACAACCTGGGACAAAGCTTCGTCTGGCTGGTGCGTCCTCGTTTCAATGCCCTGCTAGAAACCACGTGGATCAGATCGCAGGCAGTTGTGTCTCGGAACCGCGTCGAATCCTTCCATGACCTCCTGCTCAGCCCAGGTGTACGCTGGGCCTACAACTTCCGAAGTGGTCTTCAGATCGTCCCCGGCATTGCTATCCCGGTTGGTTTGGGACCGAGCGCAGGTGAGAAGGGTGTGTTTGTCTACCTGAGCCTCGAGCACCCATTCCGTGAACCTAGGCGATAAATTTTGGCTGGCTGAGCCCGCTGGACACCGCCCCAAAGCCTAAATCCTGGGAATCGCAATCTAGCAGATCACTTGTGATCGGGTGACTTGAGTCCTCGGTGCACCGCGGAACACGTTCGCGGTTGCATCGATTGGCTGCTCAGCGAGCCCAGAACAAAGGCCGCCTTTCGGCGGCCTTGTTGGTTAGTGCAATTGTCAGCGGGAGAGCACCCGTTCTTGGTCTGCCTAGTCTCCCGAAACCGGCTCGGCTACCTCCGGCTTGATCTCCGGAGCATGGGAGCCATTGCCATTGCCGTTTGGCTTGAGCAGGGCGTTCAGTGGGAGGAATCCGTTCTCCGACTGTGCCGGCTTCTCTTTCAGCACGACCTCGCGATACAGCGCAGCCATGCGGGCGTTGTAGGCTTCGTCGTTCTTCTGCGGACCACGTGCGTTCCCGTTCTCGCCAGCCTTTAGTTTCGCATCACGCGCCCGAATCTTCTCTTCGCGCGCATTCTTTGCGATGCCCAGCTTATCGAGATCGCGCTGCTCCTCCTGAGTGACGATGCCGTCACGCAGATACAGCGAGTGCTCCTTCGACTCCATGGCGACGTTCTTACCGCCGGCGAAGATCTCGTGCCTGCCGTGCTCTTCGTACCATTTGGTAAGGGTTGCGGTCATGTGCATCTTCTCGATGATGTTGCGCCAGCCAACACCCGTGTTGTATGCGCAAAATGAAATCTCGCCTTCCTGGGTCGCGTACGGGATGATGCACTGCTCGGTACGGCGGAAGTCATAGTTGAACAAGTCCTGGAACCACATGCCTGCGATAAACAGGAAGTTCCAGCGGTCCTCGCGCCGTTTCATTACATCTTGGAGGGTGCGATCTGGACCGACCTTGCCGTAGTTGCGGCCGGTTACGTTGTAGTTCTTGTCGAACTTCTTCCAAAGGTCCCACAGACGAAAGTGCTTCGGTGTCTTGAAAGGATCGTAGTTCTTCGCCAGAACCAGCGCCATGCCAAGTCCGCTAAGAAACTTTCCACGAGCCGCGTCATTGATCTTGGCAATGTCCTTGGCCAGCTGGTCGCCATGCAGGAACGCCGTAACCGGAACCGCTTCCTTGGTTTCCTTGTCGATCATCACCGCCATGCCCGTGCCACAATTTGGGTGGCAGCCGCAGGACAGCTGGCCCCAGTTGTTATTGGCCTCATTGGAGTGCATCAGGTCGGCCCAATCGCTGAAGGTCGACATGAAGCTGATCGGGAACCAGTCGCGGGCGGGCTCACCCAGGCCGGTCTGGTTCTTCACGTCGTGCGCCAGGTGTGAGAGAGTATAGCGCTGCGCGTATCGGCGATCGTCGGTGATCTCTTCGTCACGTCCGGTAAAGCTGACCGGCTGGAACGACAGGAACCCAATCCTCCTTGGATTGTCGAGTGCAAACTGGATGATGCGGCCCACCTGTTCGTTGTTAATGCCGTTGACGATGGTCACCACTGGAACGATTTCAACGCCCGCGCGATGCAGGTTGTCGATGGCCTTCAGTTTCACGTCGAACAGATTGCCAACCTTGCGATGCGCGTTGGCAGCGTTGCCGATGCCGTCAAACTGTAGATACGCGTATCGGAGACCGGCTTCAGCAGCCTGCTGCGCGAACTCGAAGCTCTTCGCGAACTCAATGCCATTGGTCGCAGCCTGCACCGAGTTGTACCCAACTTTGCGCGCGTAACGAACCGCATCCAGGAAGTAAGGGGACAACGTCGGCTCACCACCGGAGAACTGAACGCTCATTTGGCGCCGCGGCTTAATGGTGATCGCGTTATCAAGCATTTGCTTGATCTCTTCCCAAGTCAGCTCATGCACGAAACCGACCTGGTTCGCGTCCATAAAGCACGGATCGCACATCATGTTGCAGCGATTGGTAAGATCGATGGTCAACACCGATCCGCGGCCATACTTCACGGTCGAGGAGCCGTGGTTGTGCAATTTCTCGTCGTTGTGCGCGCGAATGTCGCGGCCCGGGAACACCTCTTCGAGGTGTTGCGAGAATGCGGTGTCGATCGACATCACGTCCTCGAAGTGACCGTGTTTCGGGCAATCTTTGATCATCATGATCTTGCCGTCGCGCTCGAGAATGGTGGCCTTGATCTCGCCTACTTTTTCGTTCAGCAGGATTTCGGTTGGCAGATGACCATCGAGAATCTGCTGACGAATTTCCGGCACGCACCTCGGGCAGAGCGAGTCCGTCGTACGTGGCCATCCGAGCGGCGGCTTCGACTTCTCATAGGACTTGAGCAGCGGCTTGTCGGACCACTTCGGCTTGGGAGATGGATTGGGGTTGATGCGGTTCAATCGCTCCAAAGCAAACCACGCGCCCGATGCCGCAACTGTGACCGCCTTCTCGACGTACTTTACCGGCTTATGCATGAACTATGCCTTTCCGCTGCGAGGGAATGCGTCGTATGCCCGTACGCAATTGGCCTGGGTTGAGGCCTCTTGCGGATAACGGACAGAATACGGCCTACGACACTTTTCAACATGCCTATCCTATTGAGCCCTCATGGGAAGCACACCTTTAAGTCAATAAAGGGTAAAAAATCGGCGTTAAGCGGGAGAAACCCGCAGCGGGTGGAGAGCCCAAACGTTGGTAACTGATTGAAAAATTGAGGATTGTGGCGAAAACCGGTCGGTTCCCTTCCATGCCAGATGGGGGCTTGTGGGAAGAGAACCACCGCAAGCCGAGCTGCCACGCTCGCAGTGCCCGGCCGAGGCTCCGGCCCGGATGAGGCGGAAAAGGTCGGAACAACTCTGGCGATCTTCTCTCTTCTCTCCCTGCATCATTTTCGACAGTTCTTCCCGTGGAATTCCCCTAGAACCTTATCCGTGTCCCGGGAGCAAGTCTAAGCGCGGCATCCTCGCAATGAGTCTGGTTCATCGTACCCGTGGTTTTTCTGGGCGGCTCTGTTTAAAGCGGCTCCGCCCTCAACCTTGACTGTCAGGAGCAAACCATGAAGATCAGAGCTTTGTTGATGACGATGCTGGCGGCACTTTTTCTTGTCGCCGGAGCCTGCAATCAGAACACCCGGAGATCCGAGGGGGATGCGGTAAAGCAGGCGCTTGAACAGGCCGACCTCAAAAGTGTCAGCGTGACCGACGATGCGGATAAGGACACGGTAACGCTGAGCGGGACGCTGCACTCAGCGGAGGCAAAGAACCGCGCCGGAGAAGTTGCCAAGACGGCAGCGCCCGACCGCACCATCGCGAACGAAATCAGTGTGCAGCCCGTAGGCGATGAGTCGCAGGCGAAGTCCGAGCAGTCGAACCTGGACGACGGTATCGAGAGCAACTACAAAGCGGCACTGGTTGCCAATCGTCTGAATAAGCAGTCGATTCACTACGACGCGAAAAACGGTGTGCTGACTCTGAAGGGTAATGTGAAGACGACCCAGCAGAAAGCTGAGGCCGAGCAACTGGCTTCGAAGGTTCCCAATGTTCAGCAGGTGGTGAATCAGATCGATGTGAGTCGATAGCGATAGAAAGAAAGTACGGAAAGAAGAGCGATAAGTCGTAAGTTCCCACTCAAGCCCAACCCTCGGGCTTGAGTGGGCTCAAACTTGAGTGGCCACCCAGCCGCGCTGTCACCTAACCCCAGACTTGTTCCACGGAAGCTACAGTCCCGCCGTCCGGTGTCGAATTCCCATGATCCGGAATTCCACCAGTTCGTTTGGCGTGGGATGAGGATAGCCGGCCTTCTTCACGGTCTGGATAAATCCCGGATCAACGCGATGGATTCGGAAGTTGATCAGGTCTTGCGCCGACAGATTCTTATAGCCTTCCTTGGCGAGGTCTTCGATCTGGCTGGCGTTCACATTGAAGATGCGGAACTGAACCAGTTGATCTGCGTCGAGTTTCTGGAAGCCAAGCCTTTCCATGTCCCGGATGTAGTCGGGCGTTACGTTGTGAATTCGGAAGGCAATCAGCTGATCCACATTCAGCCCGGAATACCCCAAGCGCGACATTTCCGATGCGAATTCGGGGGTCACGTGGTGAATCCGCATCTCGGTCATTTTCTCGAGAGAAATTCCCGGAAATGACGCACGCATCTGCTGAACAAATTCCGGCGTGACGTTAAAAATTCGGTACTGCACGAGTTTGTCGAGCTCAAGAGAGGTGATCCCGGCCGCTTTGAGACCGTTCACTTGGTCGCGATTGACGTTGAAGATGCGGGCCTCGATAACCTTGTCCAGGTTGGGGTGGAAGCCTAAGGAACCGAGTTCCTCGACATATGCGCGGGTAACGTTGATGCAGGCGAGTGTAAAGGCCTTGTCGGCAGCATCGGGATATCCCATCTGCTTCATGGCAGAGAGGAACTCCTGGTTGGCGGTGAAGGTGAATTCGCCGTAGCCGACACCCTCATTGAAGGTGCCCTCGAACTGCAGCGTGCCCGCTTCGCGCACCAGGCTGAACTTCACCGGCGCGTGCTTGCCATGGATAGCCGCGGGATCAAGCCCTTGCAGTTCTGTCGGGCTCAGAGGATGGCCCAGCGAGCCGAGATCTTTCGAACAAGTTAAGCGGAACTGAAGCTTGCCGGATTGGTCGTCGGAGAGTTCCGCAGTCCAAGTACCGCGGTTATTGCTGCACTGGGCTACGGCGGCAGCGGTCAAAACACTAACCAGCAGGGGAAGGGCTGCAATCTTCTGCGCAGTTTTCATTGCATTCTCCGGCACACGCAAGATGTCGGTTAGACGCGCGGGAGATCGGAGGGTCAACAAGGCGGCGGAGCGATGGGAGTTGTTTGGGCTTCCACCCCCCACTTCTCCGAGCGGGAGAAGTGGGAGAGGTTCGCAGAATTTGTCTCTATTGGGCCGAGGGTTGTTCGACGTGGTCGATGACGAGAACCGGCACGCGGTCGGTTTTCGGCTCTAACTTGAGTCCCAATTGCTCCTGGATAGCGGCAAAAAGAGGCGGGGCAGCATACGATGAGGCCGGAGGCGCCTGGCCAGCTTTCGGTTCCGGCAATCCGTTGGCGTGTAGGCGCGCCTCTTCGTCCGCGTCGGGTGTATAGCGCAACGAATAGACGAAGTTTCCGCTCAATCCGGTTTTGTCGAGCACGGTGCGGCCAAGGCGCATGGCGAGCTGCGCATTCAAGAGCGCCACAGGAGTTCCCTGCGACGTTAACTCGCCTCTGCCCATGTGCAGCGTTCCGAAACTTGAGGTTTTCTCGAGCTTTGCACCACCGTCGGCGACCAGTAACTCATACACCGGAAGATCGCGCAGCTCCTGATGCAAGGCCAGTTTGAATCGAGTAGCGAGCAGTCGCTGCACCATTCCCTGCGTTGCCGCCATTTGTTGATCGGGGCCGAGTCTTGCCAGCTGCTCGAGCCCGGCTTGGTCGGCTCTGGCAATGATGTCGTACCGTTCGGTGTTGAACCACTCTGGGGTTCCAAGGAGTTGTGCGTCTTGCGCGTGATAGGCCACGCCCACAAGCATCTTCAAGGTGACTCCATTGGCCTTTAGTTCGCCATCCTTCAAGCCAAAACTAAATATGGTCGGCTTTTTCTCATTTTCGTCGACCGGGTGGGGCTTTAGATCGATGGTTGTGAATTCCAGCGCGCTCGCCGCCGGGGCCTGGGCTGGGGCGGGCTGGGCACTGAACAGGCCAAACGCGATGGGCAAGGCAATTACGAGGCATCCCGCGCTCCAGAGCAGGAGTTTGCGAGAGAGGTTAAGTTTCAGAACAACGCGGTCGGTCATAATGTGAACCATCCTTTTCTTCAGATCAGCCCCCGTAACGCCTGCAACGCAGGTCAGAGGAGAACTCAAACAGAACTCGCAAACTTTCAAAATGCTCTCGGCATAAACTTGGCGGCGGCTGCCGAGCCCGAGGACGGCTTCATCGCAGGCTCGCTCTCGTTCGGCGATCAGGCGCAACCCAATCCACCAGACTAGCGGGTGAAACCAGAAGATTGCTTCGACCAGCATGTGCAGGGCGGCAGCGAGATTGTCGCGGCGGCGCACGTGGCAGAGCTCGTGGGCAATGATTGCTTCCAGATGGGCGTCTTCAAGGCGCGCGGAGATCGATTGCGGCCAAAGTAGGACCGGGCGGGAAATGCCAAATACGCCGGGCTCAAGCGAGGCTCGAGAGAGCCAAAGGTTCATCGGCCGCGTGCACTTCGTGAGACGTTCAAGGCGACGAAGGGCTGTAAATTCCCGGCCTTCTGAAAGCAGGGTCGCGCGCCGGATCATTGCCGAGACGCGGAGCCAGCGAACCATCCAAACCGACAGCACCACAACAAATCCTATGAGCCAAATCCAGAGAAGGAGGGGCATGAATCGCATGCCCATGCCGGGAGATGTGGAGGGGACGGCGGCTGGAGCAGTCAGCGTCCAAGGCTTAGTAAAAGGCTGACTGACAATTTCCATGCTGGATATGCCCGACGAAGTCGGTATCGCCGTCGTTCGCCATGGGAACAGCCCGCCCAGCGCGACCAGCAGGGAGAACGGAACGAGAAACTTCAGCGAGGCAGCAAGCCAGAGGGAATACCGCAGGCGAGCGGAATTTTTGCGTAAAACTAGCGTGAGCAGCCCAGTTGCTCCGGCGAAGAGGGTCGATTGCCAGAGGTGATCTGCAAACGAAGGAGCAAGCAGGTTCCAGATGCTGGACATCATCGTCACTTCTCCTCTCTCTGCAGCTGGCGCAGCGCCTTTTCAGCTTCTTTGATATCAGCGAGGGTGAGCTTGCCCGATTCGATCAGGTGTGCCATGACTGGCTGACTGCGGCCGCCAAACAGGGCGAGCAGATCGTCAATGAGCTTTCGCTGCGCATGGTCGCGAGAGACCGAAGCCTCGAAGATATGGAAATTCCCGACCTTTTTGACTCGCCGCACAGCATTTTTTCCTTCCAGGCGATACACCGTGGTTTGCACGGTCGTATACGCTGGGCGCTTGTTCTCGGGGAAACTTTCCTGCATGTCGCGGATCGAAGCACTTCCCCGGCTCCAGAGCACCTCCATGATCCTAAGTTCCAGCTTGCTTAGCTTGGGTCGTTCCATTTTGTCTCCTATGGACGTATGTATTGTTACTACATGTGTAGTAGCAATGCAAGAGGTTTTTTAGGGCGCTCTTGTAACCGAGACTTCACCCGGGAACCCGCGGGGTGTGGCTCGGAACCATCAACAGAGTACGATTAGTCTGCTTACGGTCTTGATCGCCGAGCGAAGTGTCTTCACAAGAGCCGTGTGCAGGCCGGGGGCCGAGCAGCTCGGCCAGAGATCACTAAGAAGGGTGAGGATGAGACTGAAGAATCTTTGGATCGCCGCAGCTCTATTGATTGCGATGCATCTGGTTTCCCTTGCCCAGGAGAAACGAAAGATCATCATTGACGAGGACGGGGCCGGACCGGGAGGAACCGATCAGCAGGCGATCTTGTTGCTGGTCGAATCGCCGCGCACGGAGGTCCTGGGTGTAACCGTCGTGACCGGAGATTCATGGCTGCAGGAGGAAGTGGCGCACACGCTGCGCACACTCGAAATCGTCGGGCGAACGGACATCCCGGTGGTGCGGGGTGCGGAACTTCCGCTGATTCGACGAAAGCAAGAAACTGAGCTTTGGGAGAAGCGATACGGAGCTTTCACCTGGCTGGGTGCGTGGACTCCAGGACGGTATCATCCCTCGCAGCGGCTCGGTGAAATGCCAGAAGGGTTACCGTCGACCAAGGCGGCAGATGAAGACGCAGCGCATTTTCTGCTCCGAATGGTGCACAAGTACCCGCATGAGGTCACGATCTACGAAGGCGGGCCCATGACGAACCTTGCGCTTGCGATCTCGATTGATCCGGAGTTTGCGGAGCTGGCAAAAGAACTTGTATTCATGGGAGGCTCGGTGAACCCCGAGACGAGCGATCCCGAGTTCGCCCACACTCCTCACCACGAATTCAATCTTTGGTTCGATCCCGAGGCGGCTCACATAGTTTTGCGCGCCCCGTGGAGGAAGATCGTGTGTACGACCGTAGATATTTCCTTGAAGACAAGGCTGACGGCCGAGCTCCTGGATCGTTTGAAGAATAGCGCCGCTCCGGCGGCAAAGTACGTGACGACCTACACGAAGCTGCGTGGCTTTGACTACCTTTGGGACGAGTTGGCCGCCCTGGCATGGCTTGACCCAAGTGTGATCACGAAAAAAGAAACTCGCTACATGGATGTAGACCTGGATCGCGGCGCAGGGTATGGAAATACCCTAACCTGGAGCGAAAAAGATAAGCCGGAAAATGGGATACGGACGGTCGAGATTCAGGATGATCTTGATCGCGAGAAATTCTACGCAATGTTTGTGGATCTGTTAAGCGCAGCGCCGGTTGGCAAGTGATCTCCCAGCCGAAGGGCCCACCCCGGCCAGCCGCACAGGGGCACAAGCGCGTTCAATGGTGACGCAAAAAAAAGAACATGACCGCCGCCAAAATTGTCAGCACCAGCAAGATGCGGAGGAATTTGCCTGCACCTTCGCTCCCGGGAGTAATAGGCGAAGAGTCAATGGGAGTGCTTTGCGTATTGAAGCTGGCCGGCGAGTTGGAGACGATTTCGTCGGAGTTGCCGGGGCCCAACGAAGACGTCGGCCGAGCACCCTGTTGCGTATCGCCAAAGAGTTGGGACAGAGACCTGAATTCCGCAGCATGGCCGTCCTCTTTGGTCTTTATCGTGAACCCCGAACTCTTATGGACAAAGACCTTAATGTCGCCGGACGCGAGTTGAGCGCGCCAACCCTCGGGAGCATCCTGCAGCATGTGTTTGCCCACAAACGAAATCAGCTTCTCGGCGAAGTGGCTTTCGACTTGGTCGTGGTCAGGAGCGTTGAAGGGGCCCGAGGCCGTATCCGAAGAATGAATATCAAAAGTCCCATCAGGCTGCTTCTCCACATGAAAAGCGAACTTCAGCTCGCTTGCGTGCGAGGAAAGTTTCAGGCCAGGAAAATCGGTGCCCAAGCCGGCAAGAATTGTGGACTGAATTTTTTCTTGGAGCTCTTCGCGGGTAGCGGCTTCGAGGGGCGGAACGTTGGCATCGCTGGCGCGAGCAATGAATCCACCTTCAGGTTTCGGTTCGATGCGATAGACGTACTTCGAAACCAGGTGCTTGATTTCCATGGGCGGATTGTATCTCGCCAATGCGCTCTCGCAAAGATCCTCCCGTGAGGGGCCAGGCTTAGCGGACGACTTTGCTGGCGGGTCCACGTTGGCATCCGGGTGGGCGAACGCCAGAGCTGCTTTCGGAGATCATGAGAAAAGCGAAGATCGCGGCCACCACTGCCAGGCCGCCCCAGATTAACGCCGTGCTAAAGGTACCGAAAGTCGAATTCAGGACGAAATGTTCCATGACGAAGTGGCGCACAACCGGGGCGCGGAACCTTATGAATACCTCTGGCACGACGGGGAGACGTGCCGTGAAATCAGCTTCGCATGGGTACTGATTCCCCACAAATTACGCCAGTTACTCGGGCAGGTTACCGATCACCGAGAGGCGGCAGAACAAGATTCCCATGATTGATATCCGCAGCTGCCTCTACGAGATGCTCGGGACGACCTAGGTCGCGCCAGTAGTAGTGATCGGCGGAAAAGGCAAGAATCCTCTCTCCTTCGCCGGCCAGACGGAGATACGCATCGATGATGGAGAAAACGCCGGTCTCGGTCATGCGGGCGAGCAGCCGCGGCGAGATCACATGAATACCGCAAAAAGCCAGGGCCTCGGGATGGTTTGCCTGTCGCACGAGCTCCGCGTTGGACGGCGCGCTATCTTTCGCAACCCGCCTTCCGACTAGTTCGGAATGTTCGTCGAACAGAAGATAGCGGGAGCTGCTGCGATTCCGAACTGCCAGAACGGCCAGCGCGTCATGCTGGCGATGGAGGCGAAGCATCTCTTCGAGATCGATCGTGCTGACGACATCCACGTTGTGCACAAAAAACGGCAGGTCGGCTGAGTCCCGTAGAAAGAACTTCGCAGCATTCTTCAAACCACCACCAGTATCGAGAAGACGGTCGTCTTCGCGCGAGATCTCGACCTGCATTCCGAAGTTGCTGTTTGCTGCCAGATAGTTGGCCACTACGTCCGCGAAATGGTGGACATTGATGACTACCTCGCGCACTCCGAACTTGCGCAAACGAGCGAGCGTGATCTCAAGCAGTGTGCGACCGTTGATCTCGACGAGAGCTTTGGGCCGGTCATTGGTGAGCGGACGAAGACGCGTTCCGAGACCTGCGGCCAGAATCATGGCCTTCATCTGCCCAGCTTCTCCTGTTCGGTGTGGCGGAGCTCAACCCGAACTCCATTCCTCGGGTGAAGGTGTTTGGCTAGTTGCTCTGCGAGATAGACCGAACGGTGCTGGCCACCGGTACAGCCGAAGGAAATCATGAGATTGGCAAATCCGCGCCGCTGATACTCACTCACGCTGCTGTCCACCAGGGCGTACACATTCGCGAGATAGCGGTGGACGCTCTCCTGCTGGTCGAGATATTCCGCCACCTCGGCATCTTTTCCCGTAAGTTCCTTGAAGCGCTCTTGCCTGCCGGGATTGGGAAGGCTGCGCCCGTCAAAAACAAAACCGCCCCCGTTGCCACTTTCGTCCCTGGGAATGCCATCGCGATGGAAGGAGAAGCTGAATACCCTCACTGTGAGCGCAGAGGAAGGGCCGTCTTCGTCTTTGCTGTGTTTTTCTTCGCCGAGATGCTGAAGCTTCTCCGAGCCCAGCATCGCGCGAAAACAGTCGGTGAGCGTCGGCAACGGCACAGAAACTTCCACGTTGTGCAGCAGCCAGCGGATGTTCTTTAACGCATAAGGCACGCTTTGCAGGAAGTGGGGTTTGCGCTCATAGAATCCGCGAAAGCCGTACGCGCCCAGGGCCTGCATAATACGCACATAGACATAGCCATAGTAGTGCTGCAAGAAAGCGGCCCGATCGAGCGGGAGGTGATTCCCTAGAGCCTCGACGTAGTGGTCGAGCAGCTGCTGGCGAAGAGCAGGCGGCAGATCGGCCTTGGCGTCGTAAAGGATGGAAGCAATATCGTACTGCAAAGCCCCTCTTCGCCCTCCCTGATAATCGACAAAGAATGGGTGACCATCGCGGAGCATGATGTTGCGCGACTGAAAGTCGCGATAGAGGAAGTAATCGTGAGGAGCACTGAGCAGGAATTTGCTGAGCCGCGTGAAATCCTGTTCCAGGGCCTGCTCGTTGAATGGAATGCCCGCAAGGCGCAGGAAATAGTATTTGAAATAATTCAAATCCCAGGCGATCGACTGGCGATCGAAACTCGATCGGGGATAACAGACCTTGTAATTCAAGTCACGGCCCGCGACAACTTGGAATAGGGGCAGGAACTCAACCGCCTTGCGATAGGCATCCACGACTACGGGGGCGATCTCTTCCCCGCGGCGATTCGCGGAGAGCAAGTCGAATAACGTCGTGTCGCCGAGATCTTCTTCCAAATAGGCGTCCTGCGCCAAATCGTCGGCATAGACTTCGGGAACCGGCAAGCCGTGGCGGCGGAAGTGACGCGAGAACTCCAAAAATGCGACGTTCTCTTCCCGCACGTTATAAAGAATTCCGATTGCCCGCGAACGCTCGCCATGAAGGCGCACGATGCGGCGGCCGGAACCGCCCAGCTCGCCTTGCAGCGGCTGGACTCGCACCACCGGTGCATGAAAATGCTGCTCGAAAAGTTGAGTGAGGACGTCCATCGGTGTCAGGACTAAAGATAACACTCGAAAGGGCCGCTCCACGGAGGAGAACTACCGTGCTTGTAAGCGCAGGAGCAGAGATCGCAAGGCGTCGATGGCGAGTTGGGCAGCGTGGCCGGAGGCTGGGGGGACGCCTCCAACCGCGAGGAGAATATCGTCGCGGGTGAGGGTGGAAGCTTCTCGAGGACTCTTCCCGCGAACCAGTTCCGTCAGCGCCGAACCACAGGCGATCGAAGGAACGCAACCTTTTGCTTGAAACCGGATTTCACTGATGGTGTCGTTTTGCAAAAACGCGGTCAATTTGAGAATGTCTCCGCAGGCGGGATTCTCGAGTTGCGCCGTAGCGTGAGCGCGATCCAACACACCGACATTGCGCGGGTTCTCAAAATGATCGAGAAGCTGGGTGGAATACACGGAAGTATTTTATTCCCTCAAAGCGGTGCCATCCCGGGGTTGGGTTTTCGCCTTCACGCTTGAGCCCGTAAACCATAACCTACGTTGAGGTTTGTCATACTACAGGGATGACAGGCGCAAGCAATCCGCACCGCATCGTGTCGTTGCAGCCCAGCGTGACAATAACTCTGCGCGAACTAGGCAGACTTGATCTACTCGTGGCCTGCACGAAGTATTGCGCGGCGGTTTGCCCTGAGGTGAAGGAACGCAACATCCCGCAGGTCGCGGATTCATGGACAGCCCAGGCAGACCAGATCCGTCAAGCCCAGCCCGATTTCGTGATTGCATCGGTTCCTTACCAAGAGAAGTCGCTTGCTGAAATCTTGAAAGTTGGCGTGCCGGTTCTCGCCTTGGCGCCAAAGAAGCTTGCCGATATCTATTCTGATATTGGCGCTATGGCGCGCCTGGTGGACGCGAAAGAAGAAGGTGCGAGGTTAGTTCTTCGAATGCGGGAGCAGATAGCAGATATAGAGCGGCGCACCTCAGGTCTTCCCCGGCCTCGAGTGTTCTGCGAAGAGTGGGGCAAGCCTCTGATCGCGTCCCAGCCTTGGGTCGCCGAGCTGGTTGCGGTGGCAGGAGGAGAGTTCATCGAAGCTCCGGGAGCACAGATCGATCCGGCTACGATTGTGGCGGAAGAGCCAGAGGTCCTGATCGCGGCCTGGTGTGGTGCGGGAGACCGGGTTCCTCTAGAGAAAGTGGTTCGCGCGCGCTCCTGGCAGAAGCTCCCAGCAGTAAAGGCGGGGCGCGTGTATTGCATTCGCGATGAGTATCTCAACACGCCAGCCTCGACATTGGTCGAAGGCCTGCGAGCCCTGGCAGCTGCGATTCACCCGGAGTACTTTCCACAAGTCGAAGGGTTACGATGCATGGAACGCATTGAGTAATCTTGTAACTCGGGCCATGGAAGAGATTGAAGCGCGAGGAGGGCGAGCACCGGTCCTCCCTTGAGGAGTTGGGGCCAATTACTCAATTACCAGAACCAGATCTTCTATGAAACGCGTTGTGGCGGCACTCATTTGGAAAAACGGGAAGATTCTGATCTGCCAGCGCACTCGGCATCAGCCCATGCCTCTCAAATGGGAATTCCCCGGGGGAAAAATCGAAGAGGGTGAACAACCGCGCGATGCGCTGCGGAGAGAACTGCATGAAGAACTGGGCATTGTGGCCGTCGTGCGCGACGAGGTTGTACGCATTCAGCACAAGTATCCCGGAGGGAATTCAGTCGAGTTGCGGTTTTTCGAGGTGCTCGAATACTCCGGCGAGCTCGAAAACCGTATTTTTCGAGAGATCGTTTGGACCGACCCGAAGGATTTGCCAACCTACGATTTCCTGGAAGCGGACTTGACCTTGGTGAGGGATTTGGCGCAAGGGAAGCTTCGTTAGTGCCACGGGTGGTCGGTCTTCAGAGAGCGAGAGACTTGCTATTCACCGGCTGCAACATCCAGGCTGGGACGACGCTTGAGGGTAGGACGGTTGGGGCTATGAATCCGAAGGCCGCCTTCCATTTTGTTTAAGTGATCCTTGATGTCTTGGAATTCTGAGGAGTCCACTTTGTATTCCGCCTCTGGGGGAAGCAGGGTTGCGATCTCCTTCTGAGTTTTGACAATGCGGTCCGGCGTTTGGGGATGGGTGCGGAAGGCTTTGGCGATGGAGCTCTCATGCCGCCCCTCCATGGCCTTCACTTTCTCAAAGAAGGATGTCAGCGCCTGGGGATCGTAGCCGGCCTTGTACATATATTGCACCCCGAGGAAGTCCGCTTCCGCCTCAAATTTGCGTGAGAATTTGAAGAAGGTTAGCGGAGTCGCGATGGTCAACCCCTCGTACGCCGCATAGCCAATAGGACCGCCAACCAACATGAAAGGCAAAGACGCCATGTTCATCAGCTGTCCGCGGGTGCGGCTGCGAGCGGCGTGGCAGGCAGCAACGTGCGCGATTTCGTGGGCCATGACCCCAGCGAGCTCAGCCTCGCTATCTGCAGCGAGAATCAGTCCGGTATCGACGTAGAAGAAGCCGCCGGGGAGAGCGAAGGCATTTACATCGTCCGACTCGATCACCTTGATGGTGAACGGAATCTGCGAGTCGGAATTGCGGACGAGGTTCTGACCGATGCGGTTGACGTACTCGACAATCGCTGCATCTTTCACCAGCTTTGAAGTCGATTCGATCTGGGCTGAGTACTGTTTGCCCATGGCCACTTGACGCTCGAGGCTATACCAATTGCCAAAGCCGCGTCCGCACCCGAGGTTGCGAGTGCCAATGGCACCGATATCTCGGATGCTGCCATCGTGAGCGAGAGGTTTTGCTGAAGGTCGAGGTTCTGGAACGGTTTGGTTCGGGGCAGCGGAAAGCGTCTGGGAAAAGGAAAACGACGCGATCAGACAATACGCAACCAGGCAGAAACGGAGCCCCATGTTTGCTCCAGTCCTCGGAGAGAACGAAGTTGGCAAGCAAGTTACTCCAGGATCCGGGAGAAGGCAAGCTGATTTTCGGCGAACAGCTGATTTTCGGCGAAGTCGGGGAAATCACCTAGAGCGCGCCCCCAGTGGGCATCAGGTCAAGTTCCTCGACGGTCGTGTCCGGGGGAAGTCTGAGGGCGGCAACAATGGCTTGGGCTACGGTTTCGGCCCGCATCATCCTGTGGCGGGGAGCTTCCGGCCAAAGTGTGTTCCAAATAGGAGTGTCGGTCGAGCCGGGGAGGGCGGCGATGACGCGAATGCCTTGGGAACGGAGTTCCTCCCGGAGAGTATTGGTGAGGCCGAGGGCACCGAACTTGGAGGCGTTATAGGCGCCTAGGTTCGGGAAGGCGCGCTTGGAAGACATGGACAAAACATTGACGATCGAGGAGCCCCGGGACATCAAGGGGAGTGCGGTGCGAGTGACGAGGAACGTGCCGGTCAGGTTGGTGGCAAGGACCTGGTTCCATTCTTTCGTACTTAGGCTGGTGATTGGCTTAAAAGGATGCGCGATTCCGGCGCTATTGATCAGGATGTCGAGGTGCGAAACTTTTTTGCGGATGGTTGCGAACATGGAAGCGACGCTATTTTCGTCGCGCACATCGCAGGAAAGAGTTTGCACGCTGATTGGGGTGCGCGAGAGCTGGGATTCCGCGGCAGCCAGGCGCCTTTGATTGCGGGCGCACAGAATCAGGTCACATCCTTGAGCGGCGAGGGATTGGGCGGTGGCAAGGCCTATGCCTTGAGTCGCCCCGGTGACGAGCGCAAGTTTCCCGCGGAGCGAAACGGCCGCAGGTTCGACGTCAGCCGGAGTCACAGGGATGGGAGTAGCTTTTTTCATCGCTGAAAAAGATTTTAGATGTAACCCGCGATTTGCCCCAAGGCCGAATGGCGCGCGCGGCAAATGGAGGGCCAACCCCGGCCAGGTCACGCGCCCTCGGCAAAAACACGGAGATTCGAACGACCTAGCTTGATGGAACAGAGCGAGACCAGGGTCACACGCCGTTAGGGCGCTGTCGGATGAGGGAGAGGAACTCCTGGCGCGTCTCCTGCTCGTCGCGGAAGCAGCCGAGCATAGAGGATGTGACCGCAGCCGAGTGCTGCTTTTCGACCCCGCGCATCATCATGCAGAGATGTCTGGCTTCGATGACCACGCCGACGCCTTGCGGTTGAATCACTTTCTGAATGGTTTCCGCGATCTGAGTGGTCAAGCGCTCCTGAATTTGCAGTCGGCGGGAAAAAGTCTCGATCAGGCGCGGTATTTTGCTGAGCCCGATGACTTTGCCGTTCGGGATATAGGCAACGTGCACCTTGCCGAAAAAGGGCAGCATGTGGTGTTCGCACAAGCTGAACATCTCGACGTCTTTTACGATCACCATTTCGTCATAGCTGACGGTGAACAGGGCGTTTTTGAGCAATGCTTCCGGGTCCTCGTTGTATCCCTTGCTGAGGAACTTGAAAGCCTTGTGTACGCGGCTAGGTGTGTTGAGGAGACCTTCGCGATTCGGATCCTCCCCCAGGCGGACCAGAATCTCCCGCATCAATTCCTCGAATGAGGCCGAAGTCAAAGTCGTGGTTTCGAGTGTTGGCTTCATTTGACAAAACGAATCATTCAACGATTCCGGTGTCATGGACCGAGTGACTTAGCGCCCCTTATATTCAAAGGCGTTCATCATTGTCTCTTCCAGCCGCACCTTTTCCAGATGCGCCTGACGAAACTCGCGCTTCAAAATATCGTAGATCACGGTGCAAAGGTTTTCAGTCGTAGGCACGGACATAGCGAATTCCGGCTGCATATTTAGATCTTCGACGTCGAATCTGGTTACAACGTTACGGTGGACGCACTCATCGAGATCGACCAGATTGCAGACCATTCCGTTTTCATCGACACGGCCGCTGACGGTGACCTCCAAAATGTAGTTATGCCCATGGCCGTGGGGGTTGTTGCATTTTCCGTAGGTGGCACGGTTCTCGGCATCGGACAGCTGGGCGCTGTGGAGGCGATGCGATGCGGAGAAGCGATAGCGGCGATTGAGGTAAGCCTTCATTCGGGTGGTGGCGTCTGGCTAAATCGAGTCATGAAACGCCTCGGCTCGCTGAATGCTCGAAAGCCAGTTGTACGGCTTCCAAGGACCCTTTTCCTTGCGTTTCAAGGATTCGCTTTTCATTCTTCCCCATAAAAATCGGCGAATAGATCGTGGTTTTCATACACGCGGACTCGATGGAGTTTCGCGTTGCTCAGCTTGGGTGCGAGGCGTTGCCAGATGGCGATAGCCAGGTTCTCGGTTGTCGGAATGCGCGTGGCAAATTCTGGGACTTCCTTATTGAGGAAGCGGTGGTCCATGGCGTCTAGAACTTCGCGGTTCATGACCTCCTTGAGCTGCCTGAGGTCAACCACAAAACCGGAACGGGGGTCGACTTCCCCTTTCACGGTTACTTCGAGTACGTAGTTGTGACCATGTCCATTGGGGTTATTGCACTTTCCGAACAGCCGCCGGTTCTCCTCCGGGGAAAGATCCGGATTGTGGTAATAGTGCGACGCGGCGAATTCAGCTTTGCGGGTGAGATAGAGCAAGCGGTCCAGTTCCCTTCCGAAACCAACCTGTCATATTAATTGGAAGCGGCCTTCCCTGACCTAGAGCTTGAATGTGAGACGCTCGGCTTCGTCGGGGTGATTACGATAAAAAAGCTGAAGAAGGGCGGACACCAAAAGTCCAACCACGACGCTAGCAGCAATCACGTACCAAAGCGCTGGAATCGCGAACAGGAAGACCAAGGCGGTTCCGACTGCGAATACCAGGCCGGGAACATTCGCGCCCACCGGCATCTCGTGCATGGTCAGCCCGCGATGCGGGTAATCGTCCCCGGAAACATGGGCACTACGCATACCCATATTGTACTCGTCCAGCAGGTACGTATGCGCAGTTAGTTCGAAGGCCTTCGCGTCCCGCTGCTGCGGGCTTTGTTCGGTACCTCGCGCTCCCGGGTAGTTGTGCTTCGGGCGATTTAGATTCCGCCACTCTCGAGGTACAGCAGGGAGAGCGTTCGTACCGCGTGCAAATCGCTCTGCCAGATGAGGTTAGTAGAAGATCAACACGACCCAATAGGCGCCGCCGGGATACTTTTGGGTGCGAGCGTAGCAGGTGCCGGCGGAGTAGGTCTTGAGGCCACGGTGGGCGATCACTTTGGAGATGTTTTCCGGTAGCTTCGCGGGCGTCATGCTCGTGTACTTGAGCATGTAGCCTCCGGCAGGAGGAGCGGCCGCGCTGAGCGAGTCGGCCTGAGCCATCGCGCAAGCACTGGCTGAGGTATGGCGGTTACTCGCCCGCGTCAAGCGAGGCATGTGCGCCTGCGCACGCAATTGCTCGACGCTTTCTTCAACCAGCTCTTGTGCCCTCTGAATTGAAACGGTCGCGATGCTGTCGCCAAAGTCCTGTGCGACGAAGAGCCGTGCGCCTTTGCGGACCACCCCAATTCCCGCGACATTGAAACCAGGACTCAGCAAGTTGTCGCGGTGTGGCGGGGAGGCCATCAGTGCGTGGTGGGCAGCGTCGGCGTCCCGCGCCGTTGCCACGTTTTCCCCTGCGCGATCCAGATGCAGCGCAGATGTCGCCGTGATGCGATCCGCGAGCGCTGGCTCCCCGGCAAACTGATGAGAGAGCTGCTCCTGGGCAGCCATCTTCACCGCATGAGCGCGGGCTGCGCGAACCATTCCGTCATCCATTTTGAGCGGCGCGAGTCCGGCGCGGACACGTTCGGCGTTCGCGAGCTCCAGTAATTGATGCTCCGCGTCGGCCTCAAAAGCCGGAGCGGAATCGGGCGCGACCTGCTGCCACGAACTCTGTGGAGCGGTGTCTGCGGCTGCGGCTTTCGGCATGGCGGCGCCAGCAGCCAAGCGAAGCGAAATCACCGTGATGAGGGGCCAGAACATTGCGTTGTGAGTACCTGAAATGCCCGTCCAGCAGCCACTTCAGACGCTCCTGCCTACGTTCCAGATGCCCCCGGGAGAAACTACTTTGCTTCAAAAAGAATAGTCTCTACAATCGGGCTGAGCACGATTACACCGGAGATATAACCGATTGGCCTCCCTCCCGTTGCTGCTTGGCCTGCTACTTGCCGTCAATCTCGTCCAATTGCTGGCCCTGTTGATGTACCAACGTTCCGACAGTTCGCAAGCTGCTGCGCTAAAAGGACTTCGACAGCGTTCGGACGAGTTGCAACAGGCTCTCACCCAGCAATTTTCTTCGGCTACGGCCGACCTGGCCTCCCGCTTGGAGCAGACCAAGGGCGACCTACGGCAGGAGGTTTCGGATCGGCTGAATGGCGGTTTCGGGGAGATCCGGAACGCGGTGGAAAAGCAGATGGCGGCAGGACGCCGGGAACAAGCTGAAAGACTCGGTGAAACCCGGTCAGAACTGACCAATTCTCTGGCTTTGACCACGGAATCGCTGAAATCGGAGTTTGCGCGGCTCAATCAGCAGACAGGTGAGAGCCTCGAAACCATTCGCGAGCGGGTTGACGCCAAGCTGCTGGCGATTACCGAGCAGGTGCAGTCAAAGCTCGATCAAAACATCAAGGAAGGATTTGCGCACTTCGAAAAAGTGCAGCAGCACCTCAGAGCCGCAGAAGAGCAATTGCGCGAAGTGGGAGCCCTGGGACACTCGATCAATGATCTGAACAATCTCTTGAAGCTGCCGCACCTGCGCGGACAGTTTGGAGAGGCCAGTCTGGAGCGCTTGCTTTCCGACTTCTTGCCAGCTCATATGTTCGAAATGCAGTGCTCGGTGAATGGTGGTGGGCGAGTGGATGCCATGATCAACTTCCCGGAACGCCGTCTGCCGATCGACGCCAAGTTCCCGCGAGAACAGATTCTTGGGTTGTTCGAAAGCAACAAGGAATCAGAACTCGAGGAAGCCCGCGTGGAGTTCGTGCGCGTAATGAAGGCCGAGACCAAACGCATCAAGGCTTACATTCAGCCGGAACACGGGACGACAGAAATCGCGCTCATGTACCTGCCGAGCGAGACGTTATACATGGAGGCAATCCGCAACCGAGAACTGGCGGATTGGCTGAACCTGCAACACGTTTTCCCGGTTTCGCCCAACACCCTTCTGATGACCCTGCAAACCATTGCTCTGGTGCACAAGTGGTACGAGGTCGCGAGTCGGTTCGAGAAGAGCCGCCAGGAGCTGGCAAAGGCGCAGAAATCGTTCGATCATTTCCAGAACCAGTTTGAAAATGTCGGTAAAAACTTGAACAAGGCGCAGGAAGCCTTTGACACCGCCTCAAGACATCTCAAGACATACCGGGGGAAAGTCAGTGCTTTGAGCGGACAGGAGCAGTTGGAACTCGACTCCCCTTCTGCCGATTCCCTACCGCTAACCGATAAAGCCAGCGCGTAAGCCGAGTGAACTTGCCTCGCCAGCCCCTTATACCAACAATTACTTACGATAGTGCGTCCCCCAAACGTCACTCGGAGAGTAGATAAGACGTTGCTATCCTGAGCTTTTCAGCGCAGGGGTAAGCAAATGAATCGTGACACACCTTCCGTGCGCCAGTTGACTGGCGTTGCTCTGGTCATCCTCCTAGCCTCTATCACTAGCTCCGCCCAACCGCGGGCGAACGATGCGCCGTCTCCCGAGCAAATGAAGCAACTCGGCAAATATCCGCTGAACGACTTCGGCGAAGTATTTCTCCGATTGCAACGGGAAGTCGTGCTTCCAGAGCCGCGGCAGGAAAGCCGCTTGCTTGCTTTGTTGCCGCCGTCCACCATTTTTTACGCGGCCATTCCCAACTATGGCGACGCTGCCCGACAGGCATTGAAGATCTTTCGCGAGGAGCGGCAATCGCGTCCGCAGCTTCGAAAGTGGTGGCAAAGTCCCGAGATGGCGAAGAACGGCCCACAGTTTGAGGTGGCCATCGAAGCGGTCAGCAACCTTGCTCAATACGTCGGAAACGAGGTTGTCGTCTCAGGGTCCCTGAACGAGTCGAAATCCCCGACGGTTGTGTTGCTGGCCGAGGTCCGCAAACCGGGATTGAAAGAAGCACTGGATTTCGCAGTTCAAGTCGCGTCGGCTGGTTCAAAACCCACGGTGCGGGTGCTCGACAAATCAGGGCTCGCGGGAGCAACCGAATCCATGCCCCGGCAATTTACGGTTTTGGTGCGGCCGGATTTCGTGATCGCGGCGCCGGATCTGGAGACGGTGCGGAATTTCAGCCGTCAGCTGGATATGGGAAAGCGCGAATTTGCTTCGAAGGAATTCGGACAACGCTTGCAGCAAGGCTATGGTGGTGGGGTGGCGGTGATTGCCGGGGCTGACCTGCAAACGATCCTCGCGCAGGCGCCGCTGCCTCCGCAGCAGGGCCAAATTCTCCAACAGACAGGCTTTGGAGACATGAAGTACGCGGTGTGGGAACACCGAGGGCTTCCCGGGCAACCCAGCAGCGAAGGCGAACTGAGTTTCACGCGTCCGCGGCGGGGTGTGGCTTCATGGCTGGCGGCACCTCGTGATCTCCGTAGCCTGGATTTCGCATCACCCCGGGCAATTCTTGTCGCCAGCATCGCGCTGAAAAACCTGGGCAGCATCTTCGACGAGGTTCAGAGTTTGGTTACAGCTGCGAACCCGAATGCTCTCGCGCAGATGGACCAAATGCAACAGGGACTTGGGATCAACTTGAAGGACGATCTGCTGGCCCAACTAGGAGGAGAGATCACGCTAGAGGTAGACGACATAGAAAAAGATCAGCCGGCGTGGAAGGCGATCCTCGAAGTCGAGGACGTCGCGCGCGTCGAGCAGACATTCGCCAAGCTGCTCGCCGTTGCTCCGTTTCAGGCGCAGGAATCGAGAGAAGATGGAGTAACCTACCACAGTCTAACCGTGCCTTCGCCGACCAAGGCAAATGAAGTCGGATACGCCTTTGCCGACGGCTACCTCGTGATCGGGTCGAGTGGCGCCAGAGTTCGAGAGGCTGTTCGCCTGCACCGGCAGGGTGGATCCTTGGCGAAGTCGAGCGCTTTTCTGGCGTCGCTGCCTCCCGGGCATTCCACACAAGCCTCGGCGTTGTACTACCAGGATGTGCTCAGGCTGATGGGAATGCAGCTATCGCGCTTGTCACCCGAACTCGGCAACTCGCTCTTTCAAGGAGCGACAGCGAGTAGTCCCGCGGTGACGTGTGCATACGCCGATGAGACGACAATCCGTGGTGCAAGCATGAGCCAGGCAGTCGATGCCAGCACGATATTGATCGCCGCGGCGGTAGCGATCCCGAATCTGTTGCGTGCCAAGAACTCAGCCAATGAAGCGGCAGCCGTCGGGAGCATGCGTAGCATCGTAACCGCGCAGACAGCCTATTCGAGCGCTTATCCGGCCCGAGGATTCGCCCGCGACTTAGCTTCGTTGGTAGCGGATCCGAACACCCCAGGTGTCTACACCCCAAAACATGCTGGCCTTCTCGACATGTCTCTGGCTAAACCGGAATGCAAGGTGGGAACGTGGTGCGAGAAAGCGGGATACAGGTTCACGTTCGCCCAGGCGTGTCCGAAGCTGTTGTGCCAGGAATTCGTGGCCGTGGCAAGTCCGGCGGCGAACGGAAGCAAGAACTTCTGTGCGACATCAGAAGGCGTCGTGAGATTTCGAATGGGAGTTCCGTTGACCCAGCCGATCGGGCCGAGGGAGTGCAAAACTTGGCAGCCGTTCGATACCGAATGAGCAGGAAACCGGGGCGGGAAAGCGTTACCAGGAATTCTGCACAGCCGCAAACTCGTAAAAGAAAAGACCAAAGCTAAGGTTAACTTGGGGAACCAACTACCTTCGACCGACGAAGCGAGGGTCATTGCGGCATGATCCGCACCTGGAAGTAAGCAATGAACTGATGGTTGGAGGTTTTCACTCGCCGATCACGCAAGGGAGAATTAGGGTGGAATAGCCGGAAGTCTCTATCGAATGCGTTTTGGTTAACTGCCAGAGGCACTGTTATCGCGCCCGAGGCCGAACGGCCTTGGTCTTCTTACGCTTACTGCTCGGAATTTTTCCGATTCGAGGATCGCCGGCAATGATCAGTTCACACGCGCGCATCGCAGATTCCTCGAAGTCCGGGGCATCGGCAGGCAGAACTTGCCAATTGCTGACCGGCTCTCCCAACAACCCGATTGACCGCATGTTGGGAAAATCCTGGCGCAAACTCTCGTGGTGTTCGTGCGTGGTCGCGAGCCAAACTCCATTATCACGCTCATAGCTGGGTTTCTGACGCAGGATCAGGGCGATCTTCTCCCCCACATAGATCGCGGTGCATCCGAACATTGGACGCGTCCAAGGAGCAACCGACGCTAAGGCGTCAAGAACGAACTCGTGAGGTACAGTGCTTCTCGACCGAGTTGCGGGAAGTCCCTCCAGGGGAGTGAGCTTTCTCGGAGTTTTTCCCCGTCGAGGCATGCCGTCAAGCATACAACGGCCTTCATGAGGCCCGTAGATGGGGACTTGCCAGACACAAGTCGCTAGTCAAGGGAGGCAAAGGAAGAACTGACATTGCAGTTGGGTGGGAGAAACTTTCCGCAAAGAGCCATCCTTTCAAACATGACTTCTGTTCGTACTTCTCGCTTGATGTAAAGTTTGAAACCTCTTTTTTGGGGTTCCGCTTGCTTTTGGCATCCCTAGTCCTTGCCTTGCATGGACTCGGGAACCCAATCAATCGGCCGAGAGTCACGAAACCAGGGCTTCTTGATACGCAAAAGATTAGCAACGGCTTTGCTCGGATTTAACAGCATCCGGTAAACCCTTCGCTTACTCAAATCGACTGTGCCGGCCTCTTGTCTCCTGACAATGCGCCGATCGAGCCAGTCCTCGAGCACCACCCAACCGAATCCACCGGGTGCGCTTGTGACCAGGTTCACGTAGCCCAGGGTATGGGTTCCGGGTCGGCCGACATGTCCAATGGACGCTTCGCTGATCGGTCCAATATGCCACTGAATCTCGTAAAGCTCCGCCCAGGCAAGGGCGCGCAGTCGGCTCCTCCAATATCTTCCGCTATTCTCGAATTCCAAATTGCGCCCAAGCGCGTCATTGTGGATTTCGATGTAGGCCGCCCACGACGAGTGGATGGGATGTCCAATGTAGTTGGTGAAAGCAGAGTCGCCATCGTTCCAGCCATGGAGGTTGCCGACACAGGCAAACCAATCGGCGAAGAATCTGCCGCCTAAGTGATCGCGCGTCTTTGGTTGCACCATGCGGAATGCCTGCTCCATCGTCAGCAACGCAAATGTCTGATTTACGATTGGCTTCCAATCGACGATGGCAGACCTGCGGGGCGCTTCCGAACGCGGGCGCCGAATCCCTTCCTCAAACTCCTGGTCGAACGGAATATCGCGCTGCGCGGTGGGTGCATCCGGGAGATCAGCCGCCGGGCAACTAGCGGCCGCAAAACAGAGACATAACAACTTCAGCTGAAACTTTAGCCTTGGATTCCTATGTCGCTGCTTCATCTCAACTTAAGCCTTTCAAAGTATGAAACGGCGACGCAGGTTGTTTTCTGGTGCCATGTCATTCGATGCGAAATGCAAAGGATTGGCTGGGCTCGGGCAAGCGATAGGAGTCGCTTGCCGGTGAATTGGCGGTGTTTGCCGATTCCGAGAAGCGCCCAACTGGGCTTCCCGATAACTTGTCGTCATTGAGCGAGAGGAGAAACGGCGATGGCAAACAATCGGCAAAGTCCACTGTGGAACCAGGATGCAATCATGGCGGCGGGATTGACATTTGCGGGAATGGCAGTTTTAGAGGGTACACTGTTGCCGGATACGCGCCTTGGGGCGTGGCGCGCGGCCTGCGTCGAGCTGCTAAGCCGATTCGTGAATTGGCACGTTGTCGCCTGGTGGCCGGTGCTGCTCATCGCCGCGGGGGTGGTGGTTTGGTGGCAAAGCGCGAAATCTGACTCGAGTCAGGACGGCCTGAGATCTGAAGTGCGAATGGGAGGTGCGAAATGAACGCCGTCGAAAGGTTTACGTGCGGTTCAGGCAAACCTGACAGAGGTCCGGTCATCGGCGGAGTCGTCTTCATCGTCGTGGGTACGGTTCTGTTGCTAGAAAAGCTCGGATATCTTCCTCGGGGTTTCGCGCTGCATTTCTGGCCGATGATCTTCATCGTGGTTGGGCTGGTCAAGATCGTGTACGCCGGTGGACGCGTTATGGGTGGCGTGTTGATCGCGATTGGAATCATGCTTCAGCTGCAGCAGACAGGAATCCTTCGCGTAGAGTTTTGGCAATTGTGGCCGGTGGCGATCATCATTGCCGGCATTGGAATGTTGTGGCAAGCCTTTACGCAAGATAAGGTCCCCGCCATCACCAACCCTCACTTTGATTCCGTCTATATTTTCGGCGGAGGCGAGCGCCAGGTTAACACCAAACAGTTCAAGGGTGGGAGTCTGTTTGCACTTTTCGGAGGTTACAAAATCGATCTGAGACACGCAGACATGGACACCGAGCAAGTGGTGCTCGAGGCCACCGCGATCTTTGGCGGCGGAGAAATTCTCGTCCCGGAGAATTGGATGGTGACGGTAACCGGAGCTGGCATCTTCGGGGCTTACGAAGACAAGACGCGGCATTTTCAACCGGATCCGACCAAACCAACGAAAACACTGATCGTGAAAGGCGTTGCCGTGTTCGGCGGAATCGAGATCAAGAACTAGCGATGCATCCTATTCTTGGCCACTTTCGTCGGCTGTTGCTCTATCTCGCAGCATGGGGTCCGATCTCAGCCATTCTGGTGTATTTGTTCGCCTCGGCCGGAGGACTGAGTTGGGGCTGGGCGGCCGCACTGGCCATACCTTTGTCTCTGGTGTACGCCTTCGTATGTCTTTCGGCGTGGTACACGTGTCGAAGTTTTCGCCTGGACAATTCCACCCGGTGGCTGGGACCGCTGATCGCGAGCGGTGTGGCAAGTCTGCTTTGGATCGCCATCGCAAAAGGACTTACCGTCGGGCTCTCGGCGACGCCCTACTTCGGTCCTCTCGATCAACAGGCGGGGCGGATTTATTCGCTGCTGTTTGGCAGCGGAGTACTCCTTTATCTCACTGCGGTTGCTTTGCACTATGTTTTGCTGACCAACGAGGCGGCTCACGAGGCTACGAAGCGAGAGTTGCAGGCACAGGCATTGGCGCGAGATTCGGAACTGAAGGCATTGAAAACGCAAGTCAATCCGCACTTCATTTTCAATTGCCTGAATTCAATCAGTGCGCTGACCTCGAGCGATCCGGCAACCGCGCGCGAGATGTGCATTCGATTGGCGGAATTTCTACGCAAGACCCTGGGCTTAGGCGAGAGGTCTCAAATTACTTTACGGGAAGAGCTCGAGTTGGTGCACGCGTATTTGTCGGTCGAGCAGATGCGGTTCGGGGCGCGCCTAAAGCTCGAGGAAAGCGTGGAGCCCACCGTATTGGTGTACTCGGTACCGCCGCTATTGCTGCAACCCCTGGTGGAAAACGCGATCCGGCACGGCATTGCGACTTTGACCGAAGGCGGTTGGATTCGGCTGGAGATCACCAACGGGGAACCAGGCGTGTTGGCAATCGAGGTTGAAAACAACTTCGACCCGGAAGCGCCTCGCAGGGCGGGGGCGAATATCGGACTGAAGAACGTGCGTCAACGCGTCGATGCGATGTATGCCAAGCAGGCCAAGTTCGATGTCAGCTCGAAAGAAGGGCGATTCCAGGTGTCGATGTCGCTGCCGGCACAACAAACAGCATGAAGCAGTCCGCCATAATTCGTACCCTTATTGTTGATGACGAGGACCTCGCGCGGCAGGTCATTCGCGAGATGCTGAAGCCTCATCTTGACATTGAAATCGTGGGGGAGTGCGCGAATGGTTTTGACGCGGTCAAGATGGTGGCGGAGCTTAAGCCGGATCTCATGTTTCTCGATGTCCAGATGCCGAAACTCGACGGGTTCGAGGTGCTCGAGCTAATCGGCAACGATGTAGCGGTAATCTTCGCGACCGCCTACGATGAGCACGCGATCCGGGCCTTCGAAGTCCACGCCGTGGACTATCTGCTGAAACCATTCCGGGCAGAACGGTTGGGCGATGCTCTCAAACGAGCGAAGCAACGAGTTGGCGTGAAACCTCCGGCTAGTCCAGAGCAGCTGGCTGCAACCGCACGATCAGGGGAATACGCAGAGCGGATGGTGGTTAAGGATGGCACGCGGGTGCACATCTTCCCGGCCGCGAAACTGGATTATGCCGAGGCACAGGATGACTACGTCGCCCTCGCCAGCCAGGGGAAGAAGTACTTGAAGCAACAGACGATTTCGAGCCTCGAGGCATCGCTTGACCCCAGGAATTTCGTGAGGATACACAGGTCGTACCTGGTCAACCTGGAGCGGGTAACGCGACTGGAGCCGTATGGAAAGGACTCGCACGTGGCGATTCTAGGCGACGGCAGCCGACTGCCAGTAAGCCGGGCTGGGCTTACTCGATTGAAAGAGTTTTTGGGAGAGAAGGGATAGGAGATAGGGTCATTGCGTGATCTCGGCGCACAATCGCTAAAAAGGCTCATGCCGTCAAAGCAGCCGGCATCTAGCTGCTCTTGACGACCTGGCCTTCGCGTTTCTGCTTGACCCAGTGTTCCTTGACGATTTGGCGGGAACGTCCTAGCGCCAGAGACTCTTCGGGAACGTCGTCGGTGATGCAGGAGCCGGCAGCGACGTAAGAGCCCCTGGCAAGTTTGAGCGGCGCCACCAAAGTCGAGTCGCTGCCGACGAAAACTCCGTCTTCGATCACCGTGGTGTGCTTGTGCACGCCGTCGTAGTTGCAAGTTATGGTGCCGGCACCGATGTTCACTCCCGCGCCGATTTCGGCGTCGCCAAGGTAACTGAGGTGATTGGCTTTGGTTCCGCGTCCAAGTTTCGCCTTCTTGGTCTCTACGAAATTGCCCACGTGCGCGCCTTCCCCGATGTCGCTGCCGGGCCGCAGATGAGAATACGGACCTAACATCGCGCCACCTCCGACGCGAGCATGGTCCAGAACGCATCCTTGCCGGATGAGAACGCCATCGCCAATTTCCGAATTCACCAACACTGAAAAGGAACGAACCCGGCAGTCAACGCCAAGCTTCGTGCCGCCCAAGATCTGAACGAAGGGTTCGATCACGGTATCCGCACCAGCTTCGACGTCGGCATCAATGACACAGGTTTCTGGATAGAAGATGGTCACACCGGAGGCCATAAGCGCGAGAGCTTTCTCGCGGCGGATGGTGCGGTCAAGTTCGACAAGTTCAGCGCGGGTGTTGCTGCCCAAAATTTCAGATGGATTTGCGGTAGGCACGACGACGACACGCTGCTTCGCCTTCCGCAAGACCTCTGCCATATCGGTCAGGTAGTACTCGCCGTGGGGATTTGCCGTGGTAAGGCGCTTGATGTTGTCGAATAGAGCCTTCACCGAGAAGGCATAGAAGCCGGAATTGATCTCCCGCAACTTTCGCTGCGCCAGAGTGCAGGATTTCTCTTCCACGACAGCCTGCACTTCATCGGTCTTTCCCCTCCGGATAACCCGCCCATAACCGGTTGGAATCTCCAGCCTCGCACTCAGCAGTGTCATCGCCGCTTTCCGATCGAGATGGAACTCGAGCAAACGCGAAATGGTTTCTGACCTGATGAGCGGCGCATCCCCGGAGAGAACAACAACATGATCGTAGGCAGATAAGCTGGGTGCGGCGCACATCAGGGCATGTCCGGTTCCCCGTTGCGGTTCCTGACGCACAAAATTCACGCCCATGTTGCGCACCGACTCCCGTACGCGCTCTGCCTCGTGGCCAATGATCACGTAGATGTGCTCGGGTGGAACGACTCGGCTGGCGGCGGCGATGACGTGGGCTAGGAGCGTTTTGCCCCCGACTTCGTGAAGCACCTTGGGGTGCTTGGATCGGAGCCGCGTTCCCTTCCCGGCGGCCATGATCGCGATTGCGACACGTCCGGGCTTTACCGAGATACCGTGCGAAGACGATTTGCGTTCCGATTTCTTCCTGGTCATGGGCACTCAATCTTAACGCCTCGAGACCGTTGCGGGACGCTTTCGCTTCCCAATTCAGGAGGCAATATCCACAACCGCCCATCCTAGCTAAGTTCCTGAATGAAAAACCACTTCGTCTGGCGTCCTGCCTAGGACGAATACGAAATATCAACAGATAAAAGGTGTGCAACCTTTTTCCTACTCTGGTACGATGCGCAGCTATAAGAAGGTAAGTATCTGCTGAATATTGAGGTACTTACCTTTTTCGTGGCAGCGACCGACTGGCATGGTAACTGCAACGAAAGTTGTATCGTCAACCCCTCCCCAGTTATCGGGTTGCAAGTGTCCGCAGGAGATTTGCGTTGAACCATTCGCGTGGCAGGGGTAACCGGCGGCGGGGCCGTCGAAGATTCAGCGGCGTTGTCATACGCAGCGTCGCCTTTCTTGGATTCGTGGTGGCTTGCATTGCGACGTGGCGGTGGGCAACCGAGCCCCGAACGTCGATGGCGCCCAATAAGCCCCTCCTGAAATCTTCCATCACCCTTCCGACAAGCTTCCGGGCCCCGGGCGTGCAAAGCCGGAACGGACGCGTGGTATTTCCCTATTCGGTTGTTCCCGGTGGCGTAACCTCGAGCGCCGAATTGCAGGCGGTTGCGGCACACGATCCCGTGGTCGCTGAACACTATGCCGGTTTCGATTACGGCCGGGCACGAGTTGTTGAGGTCAGCCAGCCGAAGCTTGTGTATCTGTCCTATCGGCGCGGCGACAAGATTTTTTGGACGCACAAGCAGGCCAGCCTTCATAAGGGTGAGAAGCTCCTCACCGACGGGCGTACGACAGCCCGCACTCGTTGCGGAAATCAAGTTTCGGTTCTGCCCCAGGCGAACACTTCTCCAAACGAGCCCACCATGGCCGAACTGGACCGGCCCGATGAAATGGCAAGCGGGATGAATCGCGTGTTGCCCTCCACGTTCGATTCCGATCTCATGGTGTTCGATCCCGCGCTACCGCTTGGAACATCGAGTTCGAGTCTGGGAAATCTATTTGCAGGCGGGCCTCCACCAGGGGGCTTCATGCCGATGCCGATCGGTGGTGGAATCACCATCGCCTCCTCAGGGAAACCGCCGCAGTGCCAGCCAGGGGACACGAGCGAGGAATGTAATCCGCACACACCGCCACCACCGCCCCCTCCTCCGCCGCCTGTGGTCCCCGAACCCGGAACGATCGTGCTGGTCGTGTCCGGTGCAGCCGCAGTCTGGGCGAGAGCCAAGTACAGGAAGGCGTAGAAAGTCTCCTTCGATCTACTGCTCCTTGATACCCGAGCTCCTGACCTGATTCAGTCCTCGAATCGCACTTGAGACAGGGTCCCGTATTCCTCCTTTCGCCTGTTTGGCATGATGGTACTAGAACCAAAGTGCGCTGGAAGTAGGCGGGCCGCTGCTAAAATTCGCACAATGAAGTACTCTCTCCCGAGTTTGCTTGCGCTTGCATGGCTTGTGCCGATTTCGGCGCAGGCTGCGGAGTCGCCTCGCCTGTCGAGCGTCAACAAGGTTTCAGTGATTGCTGAAAGTCCTTTTCAACTCCGGATTGAAACTTCCGCCCAGACTGCGCCACTGGCGCAAATGATCGAACAGCCGGACCGCTTGGTGATTGATCTCCCCAACACGCGTCCGGGAATAACCCTGCATCATCTCAACGTGAATCACGGCGCTGTAAAGAGTGTGCGCACTAGCCTCTACTCGACCCAGCCTCCCATCACGCGCATCGTTGTCGATCTGACCTTGCCGCAGTGGTATCGCATTGTCCCGGATACGTCGGGAGTTTCGGTAACCATCGGTGGAGGTGAGGGCGCACCCACGGACCCAGGAACCACGATCGGGTGGGTTTCAACCCGGTCTCCGGCATCACGGCCAACTTCGGCGAAGACCTCGCCGAATCTGCAGGTGGCTACCGTGGCTGCAAAGCCGCAAGTTCCGTTGAATGGCGCTAGCGTGGAATTCACGGACGGGCAGCTGACCGTTCATGCCAACAACGCAACCCTTTCGGAAGTGCTGTTTCAGATCCAGAAGAAGACCGGAGCAGAGATTGCGATTCCTGCTGGAACCGAACAGGACATGGTTGCCGGCGATCTCGGGCCGGGTACTCCTAGCGAGGTATTGTCGCAACTGCTGAACGGTTCAGGGCTGAACTTTGTGGTTGTAGGATCAGATAGGAATCCGAAGATTCTTCGAAGCGTTCTTCTCACTCGGATAGACTCGGATATGCCCGCAGGCCAGAGTTATACGCCAGCCGTCGTGCAAGACATGCAGACCGAAGCACCCGAGCCACCCGCTGCGGCGCCAGGGCCGGATGCGATGCAGCAGCAAGGCGAAATGGAAAACCCGCAGCAGAACCCGCCCGACACCGCACCCCAACCACAACTCCAAGACCCGCCTAATAACTAGCCTCGCGGCAACTCTTAGAATGCTCCCTGCCAGCCGAAGGCCACATAAAGCAGCACTCCCACGGCTGCAGCCACCCCGAACGGCACCTTGATGGCATCGGGACTGTCTATCGTGAGGTCCCGTCCTGGCAAGTGAAGGCGGAAGAGGGCAGCGAACAGCCGGCCGATATTGCGCAAGGTTCGCCAAATACGTCTCTTCGCCACGATAAACACGATGGCCATGACTGCATTAATGAGTAAGGTAATCACCAGCACGTTCAATAAGTGCCTCCATCCCAAAAATGCGCCTAGAGCGCCGACAAGTTTCCAGTCGCCGCCACCCAGACTTCGCAGCAAAACAAATGGCAGAAGTAATGTCAGACCGAGGGCCAATCCTGCGATGGAGAGCTTTGCCTCCGGCCATCCGCCGGCAAGCGCGTGCAGCCCCACGGCGATTGGGGCTGCTGGATAGGTCAGCCAATTCGGGATACGTCGCCAACGCAGGTCGGTTACGCCCGCCGCAAGCGCGAACAGCGCCGACAAGAACCAGATTGTACTGTGCATGGAGTGTTGAGATTTTACTGTAGCCGTTCGATTTTGGCTCTGGTCCGGGTAAACAATCTCCAGCAGTGGAGGTCCTCCTCGATGAGAGTTGCCGACCTTTGATACCATCGTGCGGAAAAACTTTGGAGGGCTGCATGCCTGAGAATAACGATCGGGAGTCCACCACTGCTGCAACTCTAGGCCGTCGAGTATTGGGAATCGTGCTTGCGGGAGGAAAAGGGACGCGGCTCTATCCTCTTACCAGAGAACGGGCCAAGCCGGCCGTTCCGTTCGGTGGTAAGTACCGGATCATTGATTTTGTTCTCAGCAATTTTGTGAATTCCGGAATCTACTCTATTTACGTGCTCACACAATTTCGCAGCCAGTCGCTTCTCCAGCACTTGAGCGAAGGTTGGCAGTTTAGCGGGCTCTTAAAAAGTCACTTCATCACCAATGTTCCCGCGCAGATGCGTTCCGAAAAAGAATCGTGGTACCAAGGAACGGCAGATGCGATCTTTCAGAACGTCAATTTAATTGAGCAATCCGATCCCCACTATGTGGCGATTTTTGGAGCCGATCACATCTACCGGATGAACATCGCCAGCATGATTGATTTCCACCAAGCAAAGCAGGCCGAAGTTACGGTTGCGGCGATTCCGGTGCCCAAAGTCCAGGCGCGTGAATTTGGTGTGATTGAGGCCGGTGCAGACGGACGCATTCTCGCATTCCACGAGAAGAACCCGAACGCGCCCACCATGCCCGGCGATCCCAACCGTGTTTATGCGTCCATGGGAAACTACGTTTTCTCGACTCGCATCTTGCTGGAATTGTTAAATGCCGACGCCCAAAATCCCCACAGCCACCATGATTTCGGCATGGACATACTGCCGAAGCTGGCAGGCGAGGCGCCCATCTACGCTTACAACTTCGAGACCAATCGGATTCCAGGAGACACCGAAGACTCGGTTCCTTATTGGCGCGACGTGGGAACGATCGAGGCGTACTACGAGGCCAGCATGGACCTGAACCAGATCAAGCCAGACCTCAATCTCTACAATCGCGAGTGGCCGGTGCGGAGCACCAGCTATCCGGATCCGCCGGCCAAATTCGTCTTCGATGAACAGAACCGACGTGGCGAAGCGCTCGACAGCATCGTTTCCGGGGGATGCATTCTTTCGGGTGGAATCGTAAAGAAGTCAGTGCTCGCGCGCGGCGTGCGCGTGCATACCGGCGCAGTCGTCGAAGGCTGCGTGATTATGGACAACTGCGATATCGGCCGGCACGCCAAAGTGCGGCGCGCGATTCTCGACAAGAATGTGCGCATTCCCGAAGGTGGATCCGTGGGCTATGATCTCGACGAAGACCGTGCACGCGGATGGCACGTAACGGAATCGGGCATCGTAGTGATTGGGCGGGAATACAGCGCCGTTCCGATGGCGGCCATGTTTACTTGATTTTGGACTTTACTTGATTTTGGACTTCCCGCTCTCAGATGCTTTTGACCGCTGGTGCATCCGGCCGAGCCACAGTTTTCCAGTCCAGGGTTCTTGTCTGGTTGTGTTCGGCGATGACAAGCCTTTCAATTCCGAGCTCGCCTTCGAGAATATGGATTCTTACCTCTTTCTGCGTTCGCTCGAGTGTGCCGAATCCGGAGGCGGTGCTGAAGAAGGTCCGGAAAGGACGCAGGTTAATCTTGGGGGCGAACCACAGGGTCTTTTCGACCGCTGAGTAACGGAATCCGGAAACAGCGCCGAGCAACGCATAACTCGCCATGGCCCGTGCGTAGTAGTTACCACACTCGTATTCGTTCCAGGGATTGCGCACTCGCCCGTCGTAGCGGCTGCGAAGGGCTTTGACAAGCGTGAGACCTTCTTGGACAAAACCCTCGCTGATGAGGTGCGAGGCAACCTGATACTCAATGCCGGTCCACACCTCGTCGGAGTAAACGAATGGTAGAGTTGGCTTCCCGCCGTGGGGCCAGGTGCACAACAGCAGCCCGGGCTCGCGTCCCATGGCGTAGCCGGGACGCTGAGCGTTGGCATGCTCGCTCAGGTCAGTTTTGAAGTTGTATTGAAAGATCGCTTTCAGAGCGCTACGGACATTCTCTCGCTTGAGGGGTGTTTCAATTCCGTAGGTGCGCGCCATCCATGCGCCGATCACGCCATCAGAGATACATCCAGTCCGGTATTGATATTTTGGGCCTTCGCGCTTCAAGAGTTTCTGCATTTCGCTGCTGGATGCATCGACCTGGGCCACCATGTCCGCAAACGAGCGGTTGCGCAGGTCCGCGTATTGTACCTTCTGCTCGTAGTATTCGCCGTTGAAGAGTTGCTCGTCCATAAAGGCAGCAGAACGCTCGGCCAGTTCCTCATACGGTTGCGCCTCCTGCGGCCGGCCGACGGCCTTGGCCATCTGGGTGAATGCTGATAAGGCTCCCAGGTAAAGGCTGGTGCACATCCCGTCTGGGCCCCAGAACTCGATGTCGTAAGTGTTGTGGTGCGGTTCAAACAGAGCACCCCGATGATCCGGATCCCACGTGCGAATGCAGTAATCCAAACTGCGTTTTGCGAGGGGATACATCTTGTTGAGCCATTCCAGGTCTCCGGAACACTGCCATTCGCGGAACACCTTCATGATGCCGCCGAGTTGCCCATCGGATGCCGCGTGGAAGTCGTGCTTCACTGGACCTGCGGGAAGTGCGGCGCGAAAAGTCACGTGGCCGTTCTCATCCATGGAGCGGGCTAACTCCAATTCGCGCAAGCCTCGCTCCAATCTTGGGTAGAGATTGGGAAATGCCTGCGCGTAGTTCCACACGTGGGTACAAGATCCATGGCAGCAACCGGAATCGGGGAAACAACCCTCCCAGCCCCATAAGTCGCCGTTTTCAAGGCGGAGAACGGTCGGAGATTTGAGGATTCCCAGGTTGGCGGAGACCGCGTCAAGCAAATAGGAAGGTGCGGTCGAAGAGAATAGCGCGTTCTTAAAGGCAAGCGTGCGCTCACGAAGCGCACCATAGTTCTCCGCGAGGTAGTCGGCCACTTCCCGCGCGTCGTGCCAAATGGAGGTGTAGTAAGGTCGCCATGGCGGGGCATCCGATTCTGAACCTGTGCGACACCCGGCTTCTCCCTCGGTTTTCTCAGAGGAGACTCCGCCAACCTGCACATAGCAGTTGGGAAAATGCCAGGTGATCGCCAGCGTATGCTTCTTCGACTTGCCCGCGGCCAAGCTTCCTGAAAAAAGGATCGAGCATCCGTTGCGCCCCGCCGTATCGATCTCGTTCGAGCCTTGATTCTCCGTGAAAGCACCGGTGGAGACTTCCCGCCAAAGTGCTGAGAGCGAGTCAAACTCCCATCCCGGGCTGCGCAGCCACATTCCCTTTATGCGTGGGGTCTCGCCGATGGCCATCAGGCATGCACTGCCCGAGGCTTCCGAATTCTTGCTTTCGAGGTTGTGCAAGAAAACCCCGCGTCCGGGAATGACGGTGTTTCGGCTGTTGCTTTCATCCTTGCCGCAGCCCGAGGCGAGGTGCGACAGGTGGTAGGAAAACTCGTAGTCGATCGCATGGGAGGCGGTGCTTGTAAGCGTGTACTCCAAAATGGCGCAGGGTATGCCTGAGTTCTTGTCGTCCAAGGGGATGAAAGGATTCCAGGCGTGGAGCACAATCTGGAGCGGAATTGACGAGTCGGCAAACTGGATTTCCCCGATTGGGTACTCTCCTTTGAAGGCACATCTGCCGAAGCGGGGAAAGCCTTCAAAGCCTCCCCGGCGATAGCCTTCTCCTTGCAATCCCTGGTCATAGATTTTGAGCACCGGAAAGGGCCCCTCGACCAACCTGGTTACGGGCTCGGCGCCCTTGATGTGAAGGATCGCAAAGGCAGCTTTGGAGGGTGCGAAGCCTTCGGGGAGCGCTGTCGTACTCGGATGGTTCCAGATGGAAAAATCTTGCAGCCCTCCATATCCATTCAGGCATACGCAGCCTGCTCCGATCCCTCCGATAGGCATCGCGATCTGCGTGAGTTGGTCACCGCTGAATGTGCGCTGTGAACCAAGGTCGAAAAGCTCTTCATTTGAATAGCTGCCATGTTCTGGAGCATGGGATTGCCTATGGGCGCTGCTTTGGGCTTCAGAAAGAGATACCGTTGCCCCCAGCGCGGCCGAAGATGTCGCCACCAAGAACTCTCGACGAGTTGGTTGAGCTTGTTGGTTGGTCCGCTCTGTGTCTTCGGGCTTCATCGGTGAGGCTCCCTGCCGATCGGAGGGCGCTGGTTATCACAAGCTGGAGCCATGTTTTGCTTGGACACAAAGGAAACGAGTGAGGGAACAACGAAGAAAAGCATTTTCATTGCGCGGCGAGAATACCACAAGTGTTCTCTCGCCCACGCAAACTGCCGAGGGAATCTCGGAGCCTACGGCATGCTCATCCCAGCCACTGGGGGTTATGGACTGTGCCGTCGAAGTCGTGCGAGGTCTTGTAACGTTCAAACTCTCCTTTGGCCGATGCACTGACAGTCTTCTGTAATAAGCTGGCGATTTCCTCTTTGCTCATGGGTTTGAAAGTTCGAGCGGCATTGAGCGCTTGCTCGAGCATCGCCATCGAGTCGCAGCCTGTGATCACGACACTGGTGGGCAAGTTCATCGCGTAGTGCAGGCATTCGACCGGAGTTGCTGTTTTGCTGTTAAGAATGATGGCATCCCCCATGGGCTTCATGCCGAGAACACCGATATTGTGCTTAACCAAAATGGGCAGCACTTTCTTCTCAAAGCTATTGAAATGTGCATCCATGACGTTCAACGGCATCTGCACGGCGTCGAAGGTGAACTTGTGCGCGAACCCCGTATCAAGCATCTTGGCGTGAATGTCGGGGCTTTTATGGCCCGTAAAGCCAATGTATCGGACTTTACCCTGTTTCTTGGCTTCAAGGACCGCGTCCATTCCGCCTTGGGAGAAGATTTGCTCCGGGTCAGTGTCGCGGATAACTTCATGGAACTGAAGCAGGTCGACGTGGTCTGTTTGCAGGCGACGCAGTGACTCGTCGAGTTGCTGTTGCGCCGCGCGCTTGGTATGGCCGTCTATCTTGGTCATCAGAAAAGCCTTCTTGCGGTAGCCGTCGCGGAGGGCTTTGCCCATGCGCTCTTCACTGACGCCACCGTTGTAGTCCCAACAGTTATCTAGAAAATTGACGCCCTGATCGAGTGCCGTGCGGATGATGCGCAGGCTTTCCTCTTCCGAAGGCCGGCCGAGGTGGTATCCCCCGACGCCGACGATCGAAACTTTCTCACCGGTATGTCCAAGAGTCCGGTAGGGGATTTCGGAGTTTGCGGCGCCCGAAAGTTTGGACGACCACGAAGTCACCAGACCCGCGGCCGCAACCGTCTTCACGAAATCTCTGCGATCCATAAGACCTCCTTCTCGAAAGCGCCAGAAAAACAATTCAGATGCTCGTCAGGGTCATGAGGTCGATGCGGCAACGAGTTTACACCCTTCGCAGGACCGGGGGGTTGGTCGCCAACTACTAAGGTGGAAGACGAAGACTTGGAGAGGCTGATTGGACACGCCGCGTAACTACGCGGAGGGAGGCGAGAAGCATGGGGTGCCGAGGGGATCAGGCTCTCGACAATGAGCTTGTAAGCCCTATCGGCGAAACCGTTCGTTTCGCGATCGAGCAGCTACTCTGGGTCCTCTCTCATCGGAACTGAGCCATGCCTTAATACTAGGTATCGTTCGGGGGGAGCATATCTTCGGTGTAAGAAAGAGACGGCATGCGGCCACGGACCACTCGCTCATCAAGATGATTGGACCAAAGTACCAGTGCGGCAAACTTTAGATCACGGCTATCGAATCCGAATCGGCCACGGATGATATTGAGTCGAACTCAATTGCATCTGTCCAAACCTGAAGCACCGAAGAATCGCCAACTCTCGTTTTCAGGCACTTTAGTTTGCTCTACCTTCATCCGGGATACTAAATCCCGCCACGACTGTATGGAATAACAGTGTCTATCGCAATAGTGTGAGGGCACTGCAAAAGTTCGCCAAGAGGATTTTCTGTAGCGAGCCAGCAGCCAGGAGAGACCATGCCGACTCGCGCCCTTTTACCAGCTTCGTTCCTTCTCATCTGCTCCCTCCTCATATCTCTTCCAACAGCAGCGGAGCAAATTCCTCCAGATGCCCCCTCCGCTCAGGGCACCAGCGGCGACAAGGGTGCGCAGTCCGCCCCTCCTCCAGAGAAGGTCCGCAACGTTGAAGGCGAAATCAAGCGCGAGAGCCGCCGCTGGCGACTAGGAGTTCGCGCGGGAGCTGCTTTTAATCCGGAGTTGTTTCTTTTCGGCGTGCAATCGCAGATCGGGCCGATATTTCATCCTCGTGTCCAGTTTAGGCCCAACGCCGAATTTGCCTTTGGGGAAGTGACTGATCTGATCGCGCTCAATCTTGAAGGTGTTTACCGATTTTCGGCACGCTATCGAGAGGGAAATTGGACCCCCTACATCGGCGCCGGGCCCGCCATGATTTTCATTCACCAGAACTTTCAGCGAGGCAGGGAGATCGATTTCGGCAACTTCGACTACGAAACCGGATTCAACGTCCTGATCGGAACGCAAGATCGCCGTGGCACCTTTTTTGAAATGAAGACTAGCCTGTACTCCGGGCCGGCTCCCAAACTGCGCCTGATCATCGGTCACACTTTTTGATGAGGCAAGCCGGCGAGGGATGGATATCTCATATTGATTCCATGGCAATGTCGCGGCTCCCACGCCAAGTAAATTGGTGGTGCCAACGCGATTGAGGTGATCGACAACGTAGCATCCCTCTCGGCAAAGAACGTCCAGTTCTTCTTTGCCCGCGGCACCGTCAATCCTGCTTACGTTTGAACCGAGTAGTATGATGTAAAACGTGAGCAGAACAAAGAAAGCAACGGTGACTCTTCCCGGCACCGTCGAAAAAATTATCCCCCCGCCAAGCCGCTTTTCTGATGAACCAGAGAAAGCCGAAATCGCAGTCGAAGGGGCCGACCCTTTGTACAAAGAAATCCGTGTCGAAAATAAGCTTCACGATGAAGAGGGTAAGGAAGTCGGACTCAAACCAGGTGCACAAGTCGAAGTGACGATAGAGGTCGACCCGCTCGACACTACTCCGAAGAAGCCCTTTGTGGACATCGAGTCAGAAGCACCAGAAGAAGAAGAGCCGGAAGCTGTCTGAACTCCCGTCTAGGCCCCTACGCTGAAACTACCAGATGTCAGTTATTCAACAAAATGCAAGCTCTTGGCATCATTAAGGTATGTCAAGCGCCCAGGCGCGCCATGTTCCACAGGCTGACCTCCTACAAGCAATGAAGGACTGTCTGCGTGATTTAGAGAACCTGAAGCTACTCAGTCCTGACGACCTCGAAATCTTCAACTTGCGACGTAGCCTCAAAGAGAGAATTGCTGAGCTGGAGCGCCAGAAGAATGAGCAAGAAGAAAAGCCTTCAGACAATCAAGGAACGGCAGCCTAGCCCGCGGCAGACAGGGCGAGAGTAATCGCTAGGTCGTATGCTGGTTTTATGATGGAGGCGCGGGTCGGAATAGAACCGACGCATAAAGGTTTTGCAGACCTCTCCCTTACCACTTGGGTACCGCGCCCTGTTTCAGTATAAGTTAGCGTCCTGAGCGAAAATTGTCCACCAGCGACACTGCAGGAAAATAATCGCCGTGCGGAGAAAAGCGACCGAACCCAGGGGGATTTCCGAGCTACCGGTTCAAAACCAGCGCTTCGACGTCATGCCACAGGCGCCGGGGCTTCGATTTGCCCGGGTGGTGGGCCTTTCCCACTCCTTCCGGGATTACGGCGCCACGAGTCTGACATCCCCGGCTTTCGATACATCTAAGCTGAGTACGTTGCAAGCCCATGGCGAAACGGATCCTGTCCATCTCGTATGATTCCTCCCTACTTTGGACACGGCAACTGGTCCTTCGGCAGTTGGGGTACGAGGTCGTCTCCGCATTGGGTTTCACCGAGGCGTGGGAGGCTTGTGAAGCGCCGGATGCCAATTTTGATCTTGTCGTCCTCGGCCATACCGTTCCTACGAAGGATAAGGATCAGATGATCGCGCACCTGAGGCAGCACGGCGATTGCCTGATCCTAGCACTGCTCAGACCCCATGAAGGCACATTGCAAAGTGCCGACCGCTCTGTCGTATCGGATGCTGATGCCCTCGTTGCCGCCGTGCGCGAAATGTTAGGGGAAACAACCTAAGGAGGGTGCCCAGTCATGCCTTCCGTCTGCCACAAACCGTTCCGAGCGAACGGCCGTCTTCAGGCTTTGGCCTCCGTACGATGAACAACCCAACCAGAGATTGCCTCTATCCGCAGATGGGGTTGAAATTGAGTCAAGCTCGAGTACGACACATCCCAGTTTCTTCAAGTGCCCTGAAATACCAAAGACTCTGCCGTGTCATGCGGCCTGGGTGCCTTCCATCGCGGCTGCTTCTCCGTAAAGGCCCTGTCGATCAGCCACACACGCCCGAAGCAAGCCCCGCCATCCGAGCCTTTGCCGAAGCCACTGCGAAACGATGGTCTTTTTCTCTACGTGATCCGCAAGCTCCGCCGGACGCAACTTGCGCCACTCGGCGTTCTCTGCTCCGCTGCTCGATCGAAATTCACGGACCTGAACTTCCCCATCGCTAATTCGATACTCTTCAACACTGCCATCGACTGCCTGAACGCGAAGCGTCAAGGGTATGTGGGGCATGGCGACTTCAACTCCTGACCAAAGGTTTTCAGTTTGATTGCAAGGCCGTCGGTTCACCCGCGCTTCCGCGGGACGCCGTAGGTACTTACCTTATTCTTGGGTGTACTTACCTTATTCTTGGGTGTACTTACCTTATTCAGAGCATGGCGGGATAAACCAAAGGTCATCTCTCTTCCTTCTCCATCTCCTTTTGTTGCTCCCGCTGATGGATCTGTGACGTCGACGATTGTGGCAGCACCAGAATACTTGCTCTGCGCCGAAGGTTCGATACCAATCATTTTGTAAATCAGACGGGACAGCTATTTAGACGCTCTGAGTGGACCGTTCCAAAACCAAAGTTGATCCGCGGATATTATCGCGATCACTTAGAAGCGCCCAGGGTAGGGGTAGGAGCCGAGCACCCACGATTGTGCTATGCGCTAACTTCGCGACCACCCCATCGAGAAGGGAGGCCACCGGGAAAAGACACTCGCTTTCAATCAGAGTGAACCCACCCGGCTTTCTTGGCCATTCGTGGAGCCAGCAGAATTCTGAGTACACCGACTGATTTCGACTTGATCACCTGCTCCCGAGGAGAGATGGGGTCGTCTCTAGACAGAATCCTAACGGTAACTACTAACTTAGTTAGTAATGAACACTCCCTCATTTAGCGAGGCGAGCCCATACCCGAGGTACCAGCTTTCCTTGGGTGCACATCGAGACCTGCTGCCGAAAGCTCTCCTCCAGAAGGCAAGCAACTACCGACACACAGCGGAGACATTTCTTTCGCCCTTATCCTCAATACGGGAAAGTTCCGCTTGGGGTCGAGTAGTTTTTTTCGATATCACCATTTCCGCTGCAGGCACCTTCTTTCATAACTCGGCATCACAGGAGTGGTAGTACTTGGGCCCCGTATGCTGTCGGTAGTTCGCAGTTGTTCCCTTCGGGTTAGTGTTCTCGTCGTTTTATTCCTCAATTTACCATCCACAACCCAAGCTCAAAGCGGAGACTTCAGCGTAATCATTCTGCCGGACACTCAGTACTACTCAGAGTCTTATCCTGCAATTCTCAATTCGCAGATGCAGTGGATCGTAAACAACGCCGCGGCACTGAACATTCAGCTCGTGCTCGGGGTTGGAGATATTGTGAACAACGGTAGCAGTTCGACCGAATGGACCACGGCCGACGCGGCTTACAAAACGCTTGATGCGGCGCATGTTCCCTATTTCGCAGCGCTCGGCAACCACGACTACGATGGCAACAATCCTCGCGGACGAACTTCCGCGACGGTGAATTTCAACCGCTATTTCGGGCCGTCCCGATACCAGAATGCCCCTTATTGGCGAGGAAGTTATCCGGCGGGAAGTAATGAAAATTTCTATGGGTTGGTAACCATCAATGGGCAAAACTATCTGATCCTCGCGCTCGAATTCTATCCGCGCGACACTTCTCTTTCGTGGGCAGCACAGGTAATTCAGAATAACCCCGGGACAGAAGCCATTCTGATCACGCACTCTTACGAATACTTCGATAACACGCGGGTGTCCGCGTGCAACAGTTTCGACGCACAGTACTACGGACTGGGAGCAGACAATGATGGCGATGCGATGTGGACAAAGTTCGTGCGTCAATATCAAAACATCAGCCTAGTGCTGAGCGGGCATGAGGTCAGAGGTGCGGGGCAAGACTCGACCGGGCACCGGTCGGACTTTGGAACGAACGGAAATCTGGTCACCCAAATTCTCGCCAACTACCAGAACATGGCGAATGGCGGGAACGGATACTTGCGCATTATGAAGTTTCATCCGTCGAGTGACACCATCGATGTGCTCACATATTCGCCTTATTTAAATATCTATCTCACCGACCCCGGAAACCAGTTCACGATTCCCTGGCATAAGTGGACGGGCACCGGTACCGGAAGCATTTCAGGCGTCGTGAAGGACATCTCGTCCTGTAGTGCGTTGGTAAACGCCCCAATCACTTCCAGCGCTGGGTCAACGATCACCTCTAGCTCGGGTACCTACACCATAGGAGGGTTGGTGCCAAATACCTATTCGGTGGTCGCGAGTTTCGCCAACTATGTGCCCGTGGGTCGGAATATCGAAGTGGGGCCTGGAATGACCGCGAGCGGCAAGCTGTTCCTGGGAACCGGATCAGGTCAGTTTCAAGGTTCGGCTCGGGATAGTACCGGCGCGGCGATCTCTGGCGCGACGGTCCATTTCCTGGGAAGCGCCAGCACGAGCGCGCTCGACGAAACAATCACAACCGATGCCACCGGCAAATACGCGACCGGTAGTATTCCCGCGGGAACATACCAAGTGACGGCTTCGGCCACCGGCTATGGCTCATCGATCATCACGGCAAACTTGGGGACCGGGGCAACGGTCACTCAGAATTTCGTGCTCACAGCATCCGCAAACCCAAAGACGAATACCGGCGGAACTACTACTGGCACCCTCACCGGGAAGGTCGTGAAGGATGACACCGCCATAGGTTTGATTGGAGCGACTGTGAGCTACACGGGCGGGAGCACCGTAACCAACACAAGCGGCGTGTACACGTTGACCAACATTCCGGCGGGAACCCCAGTTACAGTGAGTACCTTGCAGCCAGGTTATGCGGGCGCGAGTTCCACGGTGACGCTTGTCGCGGGCGCACCCACCACTCTGAATTTCTCTTTGCTGCCAAATTGCACAATAAGCACAACGAATCTGACGGTCACCCTATGCCAGCCTACGTCGAACTCGACCGTGCTCAATCCGGTTCACATCATCGCTACAGCGGCGGACAGCACGGCTGTAAATCATCTGGAGGTCTGGGTCGATGGAACCAAGGTTTATCAGGTTGGTGGCAGTTCCATCAATGCCAATGTTTCTATGAGCCGCGGCACAACGCACAGGATTACCGTGCAAGCCGTGGACAACGCTAACCATATTTTCAAGCAGACAGCATATGCGACGGTACAGTAACAATTGTGTAGCAGGGATACTAGTAATGGCGGCTGCATGGGTCTTGTTTCCATGTACGGCAGGGGCGCAAAGCGGGTCGTGCCCCATCCAGCCAACTCTGGTAAAAGACATAGACTCGCAAATTGCGATTGAGTTCACAACCGCTGGCGGCAAGACGGTCGTGAGCTATCAATTCGCATTGACGTTCTTCGATCACGCCGGTAAAGCGCATATCTTTCCGCATTCACTGGCGGCCGGTGTACAGATGAATGGACATAGCCGCCGGACCTCTATTTGGCAAACCCAAATGGCCCAGCACTTTCTTTATCCGTATGCCCAGGCTTTTCTGCAGCGAGTCACGTTCTCGGACGGGACCTCCTGGGTGGACAACGGGTCGCACGCGTGCAGCATTGTTTCTGTACAGGAATGATTCTCTCGTGACACCCCGATAAGGAAAGAGCTGGGTTGCACCCGTTATCTTCCCAGGCTTGGGTACCCGGACCGAATGCTGCCGAATCGAACTTCGAAGCCACTGTTACGCTGACGAAGCGGGGCCGGGATGGCGGAACTGGCAGAGGCACGCGGACGGGCGAAGCTTGAGCGCCGTCTAAAGATCGAGCATGATCCATGTTGGGGCATGGTCACTCGCGTTTTCCTGCCCGCGCGCCCATCGGTCAACACCGCCGTCCACGAGGCGGTCGGAGAGTTTCGGCGAAAGCAGAAAGTGATCGAGTCGCATGCCTTTGTCCTTCTGCCACCGATCAAATTTGTAATCCCAGAATGTCCAGAGCGGCCCGTCAGGATGTAGCTTCCGCATGGCGTCCGTCCAGCCTTGAGTCAGCAAACGCGCAAAGGCCTGTCGGCTCTCCGGCTGGATTAACGCGTTGCTATCCAACGATCGAGTTGGATAGATGTCTTGCGGAGTTGGCACGACGTTGTAGTCACCGGCCAGCACCACGGGCAACCCGCTCGCCATGAGTTCGGCGGCGTGGGTAATAAGACGCTCAAACCAAGCCAGCTTGTAATTGAATTTCGGTCCTGGCTGCGGATTTCCATTGGGGAGGTAGATGGAAGTGATCAGGACTCCTTCAACAGCCGCTTCAATATAGCGAGCTTGATGATCTTGGGGGTTTCCCGGCAAGCTTGTGCGGGTCAGCACGGGAAGGTGGTGTCGCGCGAGAATGGCCACGCCGTTCCAGGAACGCTCCCCTTGCCAGACAGCTTCGTACCCGAGAATCCGAAGAGCATCCACGGGAAAGTCTTCCTGCTCTGCCTTGAGCTCTTGGAGACTAACCACGTCCGGCTCAGCTCTCTTTAACCAAGCCAAGAGGTTGTCGAGGCGCTTATTAATGTTGTTAATGTTGAAGGTGGCGACTCTCACCTAGTCCCTTTCTCTCCCTGTGCTTCTGGGTGCTCTCAAAATAAGCAACAACTAAGTTCGTTGTTTCAGAGCTCGGTAGATTTAACTTCGTGGTTCATCTTCTCTGCGACGGGGTTTCTGGCTGCGAGGAGGCTAGGACATCCACCCGGCGAGCCGTCGCACAAAGCCCTGCAAGGCCTATGAGTAAAGGCCAGGCGCCTCATGTCCAAGCTTCTGAACATACTCAACATACGACCCGGGATAAACCGTGGGATGCCGGTCCATCCCACTCTCCCCGCCCAGTTCCAACACCCGTGAGCCGAGACCGCGAAGGAACATGCGATCGTGCGATACGAAGATCATGGTGCCTTCAAAATCCTTTAAGGCGTCCACCAGCATCTCCTTGGTCGCGAGATCCAGGTGATTAGTCGGTTCGTCGAGCACCAGGAAGTTTGGCGGGTTGTAGAGCATGCGTGCTATGGCCAGCCGCGACTTTTCTCCGCCGGAGAGCGCGCGGATCTTCTTATCCACGTCTTCGCCGGAGAACTGGAATGCTCCCGCCAGGGTCCGCAGCGACCCGAGACCGTCTTGGGGAAAATCTTGTTGCAACTGTTCGATGACGGTGAGATCGGGATTGAGCACGTCGAGCGATTGTTGCGCGAAGTAACCTAGATACAGGCTGGCGCCGAGCCGCACGCTTCCAGTATCAGGAGCACTGGCCCCGGCAATCATCTTGAGCAGCGTGGTCTTGCCCGCACCGTTTCTTCCCATGACGGCCCAGCGTTCCCCGCGGCGGATGGTCAGATTGAACCCTTCGTAAATGACACGCGTGCCGAAACTCTTGTGCAGATTCTCAAGAACGGCCACCTGTTCGCCGGATCGCGGAGGCAGACGAAAGTCGAACTTCACCACTTGGCGTTTCTTCGGCAGTACGATCTTCTCGATCTTATCCAAGGCTTTGATCCGGCTCTGCACCTGCGCCGCTTTGGCGGCGTGCGTCCTGAACCGATCAATGAAGCGCTGCTCCTTGGCAAGCATGGACTGCTGCCGGGCAAATGCTGCCTGCTGATTGCTCTCTCGCACGGCCCTTTCGCGCTCGTAAAAGTCGTAGTCGCCCGAGTAGGTGATGATTTCGCCGCCATCAATCTCTGCAATCTTTGTGACTAGCCGGTTCATGAACTCGCGGTCGTGCGAAGTCATCAGCAACGCGCCAGGAAATGACTTGAGGAACTGTTCGAGCCAGATGATGGATTCGATGTCGAGGTGGTTCGTCGGTTCGTCCATCAGCAATACCTCCGGCATTCCGAGCAAGACGCGCGCCAGCGCAACGCGCATCTTCCATCCGCCGGAGAGAGCGCCCACGTCGCCGTCAACCTGATCGTCTTTGAACCCCAACCCGTGCAATACTTCGCGGGCTTGCGACTCAAGGGCGTAACCGCCCAAATGTTCGTACTCCTCCTGCACATGACCAAAGCGCTCAAGAATGCGCTCCATGTCATCAACTTTTCCTGGATCGGACATGTCGTGCTGCAAGGCTTCGAGTTCGTGATGTAGATTCCCGACGCGTCCGCTACCTGCGATCGCTTCATCCAGAACCGAACGGCCCTGCATTTCCTCGACGTCCTGGCGAAAGTAGCCGATCGTCAACTTCTTGGGGACAGAGACCGCGCCCTCGTCGGGAGTTTCCTCGCCGACAACCATACGGAAGAGCGTTGTCTTGCCCGCCCCATTGGGACCGACCAATCCGACTTTTTCGCCGGGATTCAACTGAAACGAAGCATCCACGAAGAGCAATTGCTTGCCATACTGCTTGTTAATGTTTGAGAAAGAAATCATTTTGGAGGAGCAACTCGCGGCACGGTACCTCTTCCAGTGTAGCCCGGCCAGAAAATCGCCGGCCAAGGCAAACTAACTGGGCTTGGATAGTAAAGAACATAGCCCTGAAATGTTGGGCAATAGAACGACCGGCCAGACTGGTAGTCACTCAATCCACGAAATTTTATTGGAGGTTTTCGGGCTGACTATGGGCCAAACGTGTGGGACATTTTGCGGAGTTGCACACCAAGGTTCAGCGGTTCGCATTGTGGGCACATCGAAGTAAAGACCACTCCTTCGCCATCTTCCTTCGCTGCTGCAGCTAAGGCTTCATAGAAGTCGATCACGCATGTGAAGCCGAACCCCCTCGCGCTCTCGTTGAACGAGATCCTGATGCGGGAACAAGAAAAACGCCCCAGCAAACGCTGAGGCGCATAAGATCTGGAGCGGGAGACGGGATTTGAACCCGCGACTTCGACCTTGGCAAGGTCGCACTCTACCGCTGAGTTACTCCCGCTCAGCTCATAGACTCAAAAGCCTACGCCCTCGACTTCGAAGGGATTGCACCAGAGGAACTTCCGGCTCAAAGGTTTGAGTTCCCGCTCGGTGAGTCGATTATAAACCAGCCGGCAGTATCTCGCGAGAATGGAGATCCATCAAAGAATTTGTTTCCAGCCATGTCATTGGGAATTTTGGATGAATGACTCTGACGGTTACATCGTGGTCGTAGCTAGCCCCGATGGCTCCGCCGATGGCACCTGGCAGCCGAACCGCTAAGGTCAATTTGATCGGTGAGAGGTCAGTGTCCCGTATGCCACTGGGGATCCTGTTCGGGCTGAACGATCTGGCCATCGCGCATGTGGATGATGCGATCGCCATAGGCTGCGGCTTCCGGGTTGTGCGTGATCATGAGAACCGTCTGCCCCAGCTCCTTATTGGAATGGCGCAGCATGCTGAGGACGATCTCCGAGTTCTTAGAGTCCAGGTTGCCAGTCGGCTCGTCGGCTAACACGATGGCGGGACGGTTCACCAGTGCCCTTGCCAGCGCCACACGCTGTTGTTCGCCTCCGGAAAGCTCTGCCGGCCGGTGACCCATGCGCTTGGTGAGACCCAAGAGTCCGAGAATCTTCTCGAGGTGAGCTGGGTCGCGGTCACCGTTCTTCCCTGCTATGTCGATAGCAACCTCAATATTGGAGCGCGCGTCAAGCGTGGGTAGGAGATTGAACTTTTGAAACACAAACCCAATCTTCGACTTCCGCATGCGAGTGCGTTCCGCGTCAGAAAGCGCAGCAAAGTCGACACCATCGATCATGACCCTGCCGCCGTCGGCACGCGTCAATCCCCCCAGCAGGTAGAAGAGCGTAGACTTCCCGCTACCAGAAGGGCCGACGATGGTGACAAATTCACCTCTTTCTACCGTGAACGAAACGCCACACAAGGCGTTCACGTCGATTTTCCCAATGTGATAGGTCTTGCGAAGATCAACAGCTTCGATGATTGGCGGCATGCGAAGTATTGATCTTACAACACGGATGAGGGCGGGGATTGGCGTAGTTGATGGGAAGAACCCGGGGCTGCTGCGCGCCCCAGGGTTCTTCTCGTGCCACCAGCGGCTACTACCGTTGCTATGCGGTAGCGGCGGTAAAGTTCGTTGGAGTGGGTTCCGATGGAGCTGGGCTCCGGAAATGCGAGCGTTTCGGTCCGCGCTTCCGAACCAGAAGAAGGCGGATCCGCTCCAGCAGGTCCGCCGGCATGTACATTCCTTTTGCCAGAAAGAGGTCCGCGGAGCTCTCGTGCTCGTAAATCTTCACCGTTCCAGAAACCAGGATGGCTGGAGTCTCAGGTGAGATGTTCTTGATACCCTGAATCAGCTTGGAGCCATTAACGCCAGGCATGACCAGGTCGGTAAGGACCAGGTCCACCCCACCCAGCGCGAAGCGCTCCAGAGCTTGCTTGGCATCGGTGAAGGCGAGCACGCGATAGCCCCGCGTCTCGAGCAACACCTTGCGAATGGAGAGAGATTGTTCATTGTCATCAACGCATAGGATCGTTCTTTTCGGTTTCATCGGACATTCCTACCAGCGCGGAGTGCATCCGCGAGAAAAATGGAAAAAAATTGTTTGAAAAATCGACTAGAGCGAGATGAATCCTATCGACGGAAGCAACGCGTGTAAAGTAACGTGGATGCCAATGCGAAATTTCCTCGTTGCAAAACCTTGGCGTGTGTGCGTGAGCTGATTTTTCGCGTATGTTCTCGCCTGTGCATTTAAAAGAAAAGTTCTCCGCGCAAAACTTCAACAACATTTCCACCGACGCGTACATTAACCACTCTGTCATTGTTTCGAGAGGCACGAACAAAAATTCGGCTGGGCCGCTTCATCTCGATGCCTTGCTCGATCAAGACCCGTTCGTCGGGCCGCGCAATTCCATGCTGAACCATCCATGAGGCGCAGCAACCGGATGCCGAACCGGTGGCAGGATCCTCCCCGTTGTAAAAAAGCATCCTCGCGTGAAGGCGAGCAGAGGAGTCAACAGTCTCGCGGGTCACACAGAAGAAGAATCTTCCATCGCACTTCTTTAAGTACTCCGACGACTCGCGCTGTTTGAACTGAACCCTGCCCATTGCCTCCAAGTTGCGGATTGGAAGCATTGTGAAAGACGTTCCGGTGGACACGGTTTCGATCGGCAGAGCTGGATCGATATCTTCCAGCGGGATACCGGTAACGTTCGCGATCGTTTGCCGATCGTGGATAAACCCGAACTCGGGATCGCGCTGCGTCATCTCGCCAAAAACCGGGTCGCCAGCGCACTCCTCGAAGCTCACGGGGATAGTTCCCACGTTGAGATCGAGATTGATCTCCCTCGCAGCCGAGTTGCCCCGAAGGAAGAATGCAGTGCCAAGGGTGGGGTGCCCAGCGAAGGGTAGTTCTTCCTGCACGGTGAAAATCCGCACCCGTATGCCGCGTTCGCGTTCGATCCTAGCGTCGCGGGGGAGGATGAACGTAGTTTCGGAGAGGTTCATCTCGCGGGCAATAGACTGCATTTCAGAGTCAGAGAGACCAGACGCGTCATGCACAACCGCAAGCGGATTGCCTTCAAGAGGACGGGTGGTGAACACATCGAACTGGGTGAATGCAAAACTACGCGCGTGGTCTGCCATGGGCGTTGGATTGCGGGCCGTCGCATAAAGGTGCAGCAATTTTGCGGCGCCCTCTAGCATCCAAACCCCTCTCAGCGACAAGGGAAAGATAGACACGAGACCCCAGGGAGAGAACGGAGTCATTGGTTGCTCTTGGCACGTCCTTTATGGGTGTTCCTTGTGGTCTTCCCTCGGCCTGGTGCCTCTGCCTCGTGCATTTAGTTATCGCCCCGGGATTTTCTGGAGGGGTGCCCAGGTTTGACGGGTACTTGGACGGTGCGTATCCTATCGGCATGCAAACGCTCCTCACGCCGTGTTGTTGTAGTTTCTCGCCGGCGTGAGGGTAGGCAGAATGATCCTGGCCCACTCCGGACGCTGCCCGGTGGGTCTTGTTTTTTTACGGGTCCTACTCCAGGTCTCCGAATCCCAGTTGAGGAGGAATTATGAGTACCGCCACGGTTGAGTCAGTTCCAGTAATGTTACGCATCAACGATGTCGCCCCGGATTTCACCGCAGAAACCACGCAGGGACCTATTCGCTTCCATGAGTGGATCGGCGACGGATGGGCAGTCCTGTTCTCTCATCCGAAGGATTTCACGCCAGTTTGCACCACCGAACTCGGCCACATGGCGGGTTTGGAACCAGAGTTCAAGAAGCGCAATGCCAAGATCATCGGTCTGAGTGTGGATCCGGTTTCCAGTCATGGCAAGTGGTCGGTTGACATCGAGGAGACGCAGGGACACAAGGTTAACTATCCGATGATCGGAGATCCGCAACTGAAAGTGGCTCAGCTCTACAACATGCTCCCGGCAAGCTCGGGCAACACGTCGGAGGGTCGCACGCCGGCCGACAACGCGACCGTTCGGACGGTTTTCCTCATCGGGCCGGATAAGAAGATCAAGACCATGCTGGTGTATCCGATGAGCACCGGCCGGAACTTCGCAGAAATTTTGCGGATTCTCGATTCGCTGCAGCTCACTATGCGGGCTGGTGTTTCAACCCCAGTGAACTGGCAGCCGGGGGACGATGTCGTGGTTCCTGCGGCCATGCAGGATGACGAGGTAAAAAGGAAGTTCCCCGATGGAATCAGAACCTTGAAGCCATATTTGCGGTTTGGAAAACAGCCCAAGTAGGCTCTGACTGATTGACCCACCCGATCGCACAATACGCGATCGGGGTGGGCAACCGGCAATGCAGCCCGAGAGTTGCTCATCGCTTTTTCGGCAAGATCTCCCCAATTCGGCGTATTTGAGCCCCGACGCCGCGCAACTTTTCCTCGATATTTTCGTAACCGCGGTCGATATGATAGACGCGGTCGATGATGGTTTCGCCCTCTGCAACCAAAGCAGCCAGCACCAGAGATGCTGAAGCACGAAGGTCGGATGCAAGCACCGCGGCGCCACTGAGTTGCGATTTGCCGCGAACCACCGCACGGCGGCCTTCGATCTTGATGTTCGCGCCCATGCGGACCATCTCTAGGGCGTGCATAAAGCGGTTCTCGAAGATGTTTTCGGTAATGATCGAGGTGCCCTCCGCCTGGGTGGCCAGCGCCATGTATTGCGCCTGCACGTCGGTCGGAAAGCCCGGATACTCTTCCGTGATCACATCGGCGGCTTTGAGCATGCTGCTGCCCTCGACCCGCACGGAATCGCGAGTGCTCTTGGTCTTTACCCCCACTTCCTGCAGCTTCTGCAGCAGAGCGCCGAGATGCTGGGGTTCGCATCCCGAGATGTTCAGATCACCGTCGGTCAGCGCACCGGCGATGATGAAAGTTGCGGCTTCAATGCGATCAGGGATGATGCGATGTTTGGCACCGTGGAGTTTGGAAACACCTTGAATGCGGATGGTCGCAGTGCCGGCGCCTTCGATCTTCGCCCCCATCTGGTTGAGTAGGTCGGCGAGATCGGCTACCTCAGGCTCTCGGGCGCAGTTCTGCATCACCGTTTCACCCTCAGCGAGCGTGGCCGCCATGAGCAGATCTTCGGTGCCGGTCACCGTGATTTTGTCGAAGACGATTTCCGCGCCTTTGAGGCGTTCGGCGACGGCCTCGACGTAGCCGTGCTCCTGATCGATCTTTGCACCCAGGCGTTCAAGGCCTTTGATGTGGAGGTCGATAGGCCGCGCACCGATCGCACACCCGCCTGGTAGCGATACGCGCGCCCGTCCGCATCGGGCGACTAGCGGTCCAAGGACCAGCGTCGAGGCACGCATGGTCTTCACCAACTCGTAGGAGGCTTCCGGTGCGGTCAGATTCTTGCAGCATATGCTGGTACGACTGCGCGCACGCCCGGAGCCGAGTTCGACCTCAGCTCCCATGGCGGAAAGCAGCCTGCGCGTCGTCTCAATGTCGCGCACCTGTGGAACGTTCTCGAGAATGACCGGCTCTTCGGTGAGCAGCGCTGCCGCCATGGCGGGCAGAGCCGCATTCTTCGCTCCGCCAATGCGGACCGTGCCGAGTAGAGGATTTCCGCCGCGAATTACAAATTTGTCCATTGCTTGTATCCGAGCGAGCACAGTGTGGGCAATTGCCCGCGCTGCCCTAGGATTCTTCCTGCCCTTCTTCTTGCTCTGATGTCGTTCCCCACCGAAGCTGGGGCTCACGCTCAGGACTTGATTGTTCCACCGCCACCCTACTTTCGGCCTTGGTCTCGCATCTTCTTTGCCAAAGTGATGGCGTTTCGCACATGCCCTTGCGCGCGGGTCAATGCCTGTAAGGCGATCGAGCGCTTTACCTCGGCTTTCGACATCACGATGGCAAGCGGAACGCTATACCCGGCGCTCCTTAACGCGCTCAAGGCATCGCGATCCGGGAAGCCTAAGGCCTGTTCCACTATGCCGATCGAGCGCTCCGCCAGCTTTGAGTTCTTACGATGCAAGTTCACCATCAGGTTGCCATAAACGTAGCCGAGGCGCACCATCGCGCCAGTCGAGATGATGTTGAGCACCATTTTTTCCGCCGTTCCAGCTTTCATGCGGGTCGAACCTGCGATGACCTCCGGGCCGGTATCGACCACGATGGCGAGTTCCGCGGCTTTTGCCAAGGGCGTACCGCCATTGCAGGTGATGGCGATCGTGCGCGCCCCCGTACTGCGGGCGCATTTGACAGCGGCTACAGTGAACGGAGTGCGTCCGCTGGCGGCGAGGCCGACGACCACATCTTCCTTGCTGGCGCGTTTGCGCTTCATCTCGCGCACACCCAGGGCTTGAGAGTCTTCATCGGCCTCGGTCGCCCCGGCGAGGGCTTTTGCGCCTCCAGCAATGACGAACTGAACCATCGTTGGGGTGGTGTTGAAGGTCGGTGGGCATTCGGCAGCGTCAAGGGCCGCGATGCGACCACTCGTCCCCGCTCCGACATAGATCAGACGTCCGCCATTTCGGAGAGCATGCGCAACCCAGTCGATGGCCGTTGCAATCTGGGGGAGCACACGTTGAACCGCGGGAGCAACCTTTGCGTCTTCCGCGTTGATAATTCGGGCAATCTCAAGGGCGGACTTGGTATCCAGTTCGCGGGCCAGAGGGTTGGTTTGCTCCGTGGTGAGAGCGCTGAGGTCGACTTTAGTTTTTCTAGGTGCCATCCGACCTTTCTAGTGCTTCCTCTTCGAGGAGAAGATGAAAGTCCAAAATCACAACTTGCCCACTCTCTCAATCGCCTCGACGACGGCGTCGTGAAATCGGGGACGAACCTGCTTGATGTGCTGATTCGAGCAGTCGGGCCATGTGCGGTTTGTGAGCAAAGTAACCGAAAGCTGACGGGCTTGGTCGATCCACAGAGAGGTCCCGGTGTATCCAAGGTGTCCAAAGGACGTCCTCGAAAAGTGATTGCCGGATTGCGATGGAGCCGAAGGAGTGTCCCAGCCCAGGGCGCGAGACGTTCCTGCCGGTGAGCTTTCGCGCGTGGTAAACAGTGCAATCGTCTCTGGCCGCAGGATCGGACTGCCGCCCGTCAGCATGCATTCGGCGAAGGTGGCGATATTGGAAGAGGTGGAAAACAGGCCGGCATGGGGAGCCACGCCGCCGAGCACACTCGCATTTTCGTCTTGGACTTCGCCTTGGATGATCCGTTTGCGGAAAGTCTTGTCATCCGCCGTCGGGGGAATCTTTTCCCGATATGACGGCGGCGGATGGAAGCTGGTGTGCGTCATTCCGAGCCTACCGAAGATCTCGCGCTGGCAGAAGCCATCGATCGTCTCGCCGGCGATTCTTTCGAGGGCAACGCCAAGCAGAATGAATCCAATATCGCTGTATTCGGCATGGCTTCCCGGAGAATACTTCAATGAAAGCTTGAAGGCAGCACCCAGCAAGGATTCCTGAGTCGCGGCCTGCAAAAAGAGCTTTTCGTACGCTGGTAGGCCGGAACTGTGGGCAAGCAGCATTCGAAAAGTCACTTCGCTCCGACGTGGGTCTTCTGAGGCAAACTCCGGCAGAATCCCGGTGACCGGGGCTTCCAGGTCAAGCTGGCCGCGCTCATAGAGGATCATGGCCATTGTGGTGGTCGCGATGACTTTTGTCAGCGAAGCCAGGTCGAAGATGGTCTCAGTCGAAATCGGAACCGAGTCGGATTCGTAGGTGAACCGGCCAAAGGCCTTCAAAGCCACTAGCTTTCCGCAAACTGTGACCGCGACCGAAGCCCCTGGAAAAGTCCGAGCCCTGATTGCCTGCTCCAACCCGCCAAATGCGCTCGCGAACACCTTGTCCTGATCTCGGAATGCCTCGGTCACACCAACAGCATAAAACCGACCCGCCCGATCTGGATTGGCACAGATGGCACCCTGCTCGTCCGTAACTTGATCGCTCGTGCCGGAGCTGTTGTAAATTCGAGACATCGACTCCTTGACTACAACCTCGCTGAGAAAGATTGCGCTGGGCGCCTGCGTTCTGCTGGCTGCGGCGAATGCCTTTTCCCAACCCTTCGATTCTCGGCTCTCGGTCGCAGACTCCATAATCCAGGAGACAATCGATAAACACGAGATTCCCGGCGCCGTGCTGCTGGTTGGCCACGACGGGCAAGTGGTCTATCGCAAGGCTTATGGAATGCGATCGCTCGAGCCGGCTCGAAGCCCGATGACAGTGGCCACGATCTTCGATATGGCCTCACTGACGAAAGTAGTCGCGACAACAACGGCGGTCATGCAACTGGTCGAGGAAGGCAAGGTTCGGCTGAATGATTCCGTGGCGAAGTACATCCCGGAGTTCGCCCAGAACGGCAAAAACGACATCGCCGTTCGCGACCTGATGACGCATTATTCAGGCCTCCCGCCATCTCTTGACCTGAAATCTCCCTGGTCCGGCCGGGAGACCGGGTACAGCATGGCGTTTGGCATCGTCCCCTTTGCACCACCAGAGAGCCGGTTTGTCTATAGCGACGTCGACTACATCGTGCTGGGAGCCGTCGTTGAGCGAGTTACGGGCATGGCGCTCGATTCCTATTGCGCACAGAACATCTTTGTTCCCTTAGCCATGACTAAGACCGCCTTTCGTCCGCAGACGACTTGGCTGCCAGAAATCGCTCCGACCGAGTATGACGAGCGTGGCCAGATGCTGCGGGGGGTGGTTCACGATCCGACGGTGCGCCGCATGGGAGGGGTGGCGGGACAAGCCGGGCTATTTTCTACCGCCGACGATCTGGCAAAGTTTGCCCAAGCGCTGCTTAGCGGAAGCTCTGTGCTGTCCTGGTCTGCGATTCAGAAGATGACCACGCCGCAGCAGCCGGCAAATGCGTCGACTCTGCGCGGGCTCGGCTGGGACATCGACTCGCCCATGTCGCACAACCGCGGTGAACTCTTGCCGGTTGGATCCTTCGGGCATACGGGTTTTACGGGCACGTCGATATGGATTGATCCAACAACCAACACCTACGTTATCCTCCTGACGAATGCGGTTCATCCCCGTGGGCAGGGCACGGCAATTTCGCTGCGGTCAAAGGTGGCGACGGCAGTTGCGGCGGCGCTGAACTTGACACCCGCACAATCCGAACTACTTCGCTGGAAGGCAATCACGGGCTATAACGAGAGCATGCCGGCTCAGCGCCGGGTTGCGAACCGCAACGGATCGGTACTGACCGGCATTGATGTTCTTGAAGCTCAGGACTTCGCTGCCCTCAAAGGCAAACGCGTAGGTTTGCTAACAAACCAGACCGGTCTCGATGCCTCCGGACGCCGTACCATAGACGTTCTGGCGCATGCGAGCGGAGTTCAGCTCACCACCATCTTCAGCCCTGAACACGGCGTGACGGGCACTCTCGATACCACGAAAATCGGCAACTCGCGCGACGCCGCAACCGGCATTCCGATTTTGAGCGTATACGGACCGACCGATGCAGCCCGGCGTCCGACGCCCGAGACCCTCCGGAATCTCGATGCGATCGCCATTGATATTCAAGACGCTGGGGTTCGTTTCTACACTTATGAGACGACGCTCGGATACTTCCTCGAAGCGGCGGCGAAAGCAGGCATCGCCATTTTCGTATTGGACCGACCCAATCCTTTGATGGGCGCGGTGGTCCAGGGGCCCATGTCCGAGCCCGGGCGCGAGAACTTTACCAATTACGGCCCCATACCGGTACGGCATGGAATGACTCTCGGGGAGCTGGCGCAGATGTTCAATGCCGAACACAACATCCACGCCAAGCTCACCGTAGTTCCGATGCAGGGATGGATGCGCGGCGATTGGTTTGACGAGACCGGCCTTGCGTGGATGAATCCTTCGCCGAACCTACGCAGTTTGAACGAAGCGATACTCTACCCGGGTGTTGCGCTGGTCGAAGGGACAAACGTCTCCGTGGGACGCGGGACCGACACGCCCTTCGAAGTCCTAGGCGCACCGTGGATTAATGCGCGCGAACTATCTTCTTACTTGAACTTACGACAGATTCCTGGCGCTCGCTTCGTTCCCCTGAGTTTTACCCCAACCTCGAGCAATTACTCCGGGCAGGAATGCCATGGTGTAAACATCTTCGTCACCGGCCGCGAGTTTCTCGATAGCCCGCAGCTCGGGCTCGAACTGGCGTCAGCCCTACATACCCTCTACCCTGAGCAGTTTCACATGGAGAAGATGGCGGAGATTGTCGCCAATGAGAACGTGTTGAGCGCACTCATGCAAGGTAAGGACCCGCGCGGAATCGAATTGGACTGGCAGGATGAATTGCAGAAATTCCAGCAACTCCGCGATCGCTATTTGATCTACAAGTGATTTGCCCAACTTGATCTTCGGCTCCTCGTCCTTTCCCGCTACAATGGGGCAAACCTGCCAGGAGCGGTTCTCCCATGAAGCTTGGTAACCTCAAGTCGCCCGTCGCAGAGGCACTCTTCCGTTGTTCAGGTCCCAATTGTGGAGTGCTGAAGAAATCCGCCGATCGATGGTGGCTGATGTGGACCTCAGCTGTGAACTTCAGTCAGCCAGTTCTGTATCTGTGTGCGTGGGATGAGGAGATTGCCAACCGCGAGGGCACTCTGCATGTGTGTGGTGAGCTTTGTGCGCAACGACTGCAATCGCAATTCATGGGAAATATTCGAGAAAACCAGCTCAGGCGGTTGGCCGAGCATCGGTAACCATCTCTCCCCGCTTCCAGGCTTTGTTCCCCTTTCCCTCAAGAACTTGATGCCCGATGGTCCAGGCTTTGAGCCTCACAGCGGGGTAGAAAAAGTCTAGCGCCCACCGAAGAAACACTTGGCGGGTGAAAAGCGAGCTCCGCTGAAGCCAGTTCTCGCCTACTTCAAACGTTCATCGACCGAAGGCAGTTTCGGGAAGGCGGCGTGCGGCTCGTTTTGATACCAATAAGCGACTGAATAGACGTTGTCGCCCCGATCATCCGAGGTGCCGTGCTCGATGGTCGCGCGGAGAGACTTCTGGAAGGTAATCGGCGAGTCCAGATGAAAGCGATAGAGCGACCACTTCGATCCTTTCTTTTCAGGGCCCACCACCGGCGCGCCGAATAGCTGATAGGAAAATGGTTTGCCGCCAAAATCCCACGCGCCAAGAAAGTAGTCTTCGGTTCCGGTTCCGTTGATTGACGGGACCTTTTCGCCGTCCACGAAAAACATGTCGTCACCCTCCCCCCACCAGCGGTCGTCGTTCTCAAAGACGGACATAGTTACTCCCACGAAATGGCCTCGGCCAGAGGCCTCCATCCAGACGTAGTTGTTTTTCCCGTCGGGATTGGTTTTGGCGTCAGGAACGGCTGCGTTCGGTGTCGCCTGGCGATACTGGCCATGAAAATAGAGGGTGTCGGCTGGAAGCGGGGAAGATAACTGGCGCCAATCTATATTCCAGTAGAGGGCATCGATCGGTTGGCTGCCTTCATTGCTGACCGTGATGCGCCCATGTTTGCCGAATGGCATGGGGAAAAAGCTATTCAAGGCCTTGTCGGCCCCTACGGCGAGCGGGGCCGATTGATACAGAAAGTACTCTCCGTTGCCTAGTCCAAAGAAGTCTCCGATGGGGGCTTCGATGCTGGGAGTGTCTTCTCCATCCCAGTAAGCCCGCAGCACGATCTTCTTCAAGTGCTTCTCCTCTTTGTCGGCAATGGTGAACCAAATGTGGGAAATCTCGCCCGGGCCGGCTTCATCGAACACGGTGATCGAGTCCCCGGGCGCGACGCGGCGAGCATCGGCGTTGCCGCCAGTACGGTCATAGCTGGAGGAGCGCCGGAGGCGATACCCTTTGGGCTTAGAAAGATCGGAAAGCGCGGCACCCCAGTTCTGTGCGTTGGCGGAGGCCACCGTCAAGAGCAGAATTATGAGCAAACGCATGAGATCTCCTTGCGCGAAGGTCGCATAATATCACGCAGAAGTTACTTTGCCTGGCCAAGGTGCATCGTACTTCGAAAGCGGTTTCTGGGAGGAAGTATGCGCGTGGTGCTTGCATGGTTACTGCTGGTTGGTATGACCCTCGCCGAGGACCCTGCTCAAAAGAGTCCGCCGAAGCTGATTCCGGGCGCTCCGGCGAGTGCAGAAGAGATCACCATTCCCGCAGGTACGAAGATTCCCGTGGCGTTGAAAAACGCGATTTCGACGAAGAGCAATCAGCAGGGCGATCCGGTATACGCGCAGACGACGTTTCCGGTCGTGTTAAGCGATCACATTGTGATTCCCGCTGGCACATATATGCAAGGGAGAATTATGCAGATCAAGCCTGCGGGCAGGATCAAAGGGCGTGCTGAAGTCATGATGCACTTTACGACCTTGATCTATCCAAGTGGGTATACCGTGATGCTGCCGGGGTCGCTCGAGAATGCGCCTGCGGTTGACAAGGCGAAAGTGAAAGACAAGGAGGGCACCATTCGGGCCGATAACGACAAAGGGACCAAAGTTGCTGAGGTAGCGATTCCCGCCGCCGAAGGAGGCGCGTTGGCCGGAGGACTCGCCCGCGGAACCCGCAGCGGGACAGCGGTGGGTGCAGGACTGGGTGCGGCAGTCGGAGTGGGTATTGCGATGTTGAGTCACGGAAATGACGTTAAGCTGGCGCCTGGGACAACGCTGGAGGTCGTGTTGCAGCGGGATGTGGCGGTCCGTTCCGACCGAATCAAGGCAGCGGGGCAGTAGGGCCATCCCCTGGATCCATAGAGACCTTGAAACGCGCACAGATCTCCCGATTTTGCCTAAAATATTAGATGTGAGTACGGGAACCAAAATTCGAGTAGGGCCGGCGGGGTGGTCCTATAAGGACTGGGAGGGCATCTTCTATCCGCCGGGGATGTCGCGACAGAAAAAGCATCCGCTTGAACTGGTGGCGCGTTGCTTCGATTTGGTCGAGATCAATACCTCGTTCTATGGGCACATCAAGCCCGAGATTGCAAAACTTTGGGCCCGGATTGCGTCGGAGGCCAATCCTGACTTCGTTTTTACGGCGAAGTTGCATCGGTCCTTTACCCACTCTCCCCTGGCGGCGATGGAGCCTACTTCCGCGGTTTCCATCAAGCCAAATGAAGATGACGAACGCCTGGCACGAGAAGGCCTGGAAGCGCTCGCAGCCACCGGGAAGTTTGGTGCGTTGCTCGTCCAATTTCCGGTTTCATTTAAGAACACCGCTCTCAATCGCGAGTATCTCGAAATGCTGCTTCGCCAATTCATTGAGTATCCGCGGGTGGTTGAGGTGCGGCATTCGACCTGGAACAGCCCGCAAACCATCGCATACTTCGAAGAGCGCAATGTCAGTTTCTGCAACATCGATCAACCGCAACTGGGACGTTCGCTCGAGCCGACCACCCATGTGACCTCAAGCATCGGTTACGTGCGACTCCATGGACGCAACTACGACCAGTGGTTCGAGGCAGAGAAGTCAGCGGACCGCTACAACTACCTGTACAAGTCGAACGAACTTGAGGGATGGAAAAGTCGTATCGAATCAATTGCCGCCAAGACGAAGATCACCTTTGTGGTGACCAACAATCACTTTGAAGCCAAGGCCGGGGTAAACGCCCTGGAACTGAAGCACATGCTCAATGGCAAGCGGGTCTTGGCCCCGGAGCCGCTCTTAGAGCACTATCCAGAGCTGAAGCAGATTGCCGATCCCTTGGGGGAGGGGCAGCGACCCCAGAGTTTGCCGCTATTGAGGGATGAAAAGCTGGCGTAGTTTCGTCCTCGTCCTGTTCGCGCTTTGTAAATGAGCGCGCTTGCGCTGCCGCCGCAACCCGAGAGCAGGCCAAGCCACAGTGCTGACATGGGTAGAACCGCAGGCATGAGAACTACCAGTTCACTGTAGGGACGTAAGAAGCTGGTTTTCATTAAAGGCGTGCGAAAACCTGGGGTCAAAGCTTTTCTTTGCAGAGATAGATACGGGAAGAGCCCGTCCGATTGTAGTCTCCTATCACCAAGGGTTGTCGGAATCGCTAAACAGACCTGCTCTTCCTGGTGTGTGCACGCCTCCGGGGAGCGCAACTGGATGCATGGGGGATTGAGAGGACCTTGAATTGAGGCACATTCGGCCCAAAAGGAGCTTAATCCACCTTTACCGACCAACATTTCGGTGCTAATGTGGGGTTCTCTTTCGATTCGGTCCGATTCGGTTCGCGCTCGCGGTGGGGACCCGGATCAGCTCACATGCCTCCGGTCTGCCAATGGAGGATTGCATGACGAAGTTCAGCGATTCCGTTGATTCGATCCTGAAGCAGAAGCCTGGTGTCGTCTGGTCAATTTCTCCGGAGCGCTCCGTCTTCGAGGCGATCGAAGAGATGTCGGATAAGCGCGTCGGAGCCCTGCTGGTGATCTCTGAGGGGGCCCTGGTCGGTATCGTCTCCGAGCGCGATTACGCACGCAAAGTCATCTTGCTGGGACGTTCGTCGAAGAATACCGCAATACGGGAGATCATGACGACTGACGTCGTGTGTGTCACCCCGGCAAAGACTTTGGATGAATGCATGGCGCTGATGACAAACCACCATATCCGCCATTTACCGGTGATGAAGGACGGGCAGGTTGTCGGGATCGTTTCCATTGGCGATGTTGTGAAGTGGATCATTTCGGCGCAGGAAGAGACGATCCGCCATCTGGAGCAATACATATCGGGGATTCCGACGGACTTGATGAACTAAGCGGAAGGTTTCCCGAAAACTGAACCAACCCTCTAAGCTGACGCCCGAGCTTTGTCCCACAACACCCAACCAGCTGAAGTCCACTCCGGGCCTGGTCCTGGCTGGATTAGAGAGCTCTACTGGCGAATTCGCGGGTTGGCGACCGAATACAGCAAATCGGTGAGAAAGTTCACCACCACATACGTCAGCCCGATTGCGAGAATGCAGCCCTGGACAAGATAGTAGTCCCGATTACCGATAGCCTGGATGGTGAGGCGTCCGATGCCGGGCCAGGAAAAGATAGTTTCGGTGACGATGGCGCCGGCTAGAAGCGCACCGAATTGCAGGCCGACAACGGTGAGTACGGGAAGCATCGCGTTGCGCAGGGCGTGACGATAGACGACGGCGCGTTCGGAAAGACCCTTGGCCCGGGCGGTGCGGATGTAGTCCTGTCCAAGCTCCTCGAGCATTGACGTGCGCACCATGCGGGTAAGGATCGCGGCCAGAGCTCCTCCCATCGTGATTGCGGGAAGAACCAGGTGCGCAACCGTGCCGGTGCCCGAGACCGGAAGCCAGCCCAGCTTGATGGCAAATAGCAAAATCAGAATTGGTCCGAGCGCAAAATTAGGAAACGAGAGGCCAAATAGGCTGATGACGCCGAGGAGTTTGTCGTCCCATCGGCCGCGGCGCTGGGCGGAGCGAACGCCGGCGGGAATTGAGACGAGAATTGCCACCAGTAACGATGCCAGGGTCAGCTGCAGGGTAAAAGGGTATCGCTGCATAACAAGACGACGTACGCTCTGGCCGTAGCGCAAAGAAGGACCGAGGTCGCCGTGCATTACCCCGGTCCAATAACGCAGATATTGTTGGCCGAGCGGAACATCCAGACCGTACGCATGGCGGGTCGCAGCCACGTCGGTCGCGGGAGCACCTTCCCCGAGCATCTGCAGAACGGGATCGCCCGGCACAAGATGAATCAGCACGAAGACAACTGAGACCACGAGCCACAAGACCGGCAACGTGTATAACAGGCGCGTGATGAGAGGTCGGAACACAGGAGTGAAGTGAGATTACAACATAATCACAAATTCAAAGGGTAGGCCTTTGCCGTGCGTCTCCACGAAAAACAAAAAACAGACGGATAGCGCCTAAGCCTACGCGGATAGGTGTAGGATCTGCACCGTGATGTTGTCGGGACCGCCGCGGTCCTTTGCGAGTTGGACCAAGGTCTTGCAAGCCTCCTGTGGGCTCGCCTTCGACACAATTTCAGCAATCTCCCCGAGAGTCATTTGCCCCCACAACCCATCGGTGCAGAGGACCAGAACGTCTTCGGCCTCGAGTGGCACCGGGGAGGCTGGAACATCTGGCTGGAGATCCTCAACCACTCCGATCGCAGCCGTAAGAACGTGCTTCTGAGGATGGGTTTCGGCTTCTTCGGGACGTATGGTTCCGCTCTCGATCAGGCGCGCTACCAGAGAATGATCGCGGGTGAGCTGCCGACATTCCCTATTCCGGACGAGGAGCAATCGGCTGTCACCGACATGGGCGAAGTGTAATTCCCTTCCCACAATGGCACAGGCGGTGAGCGTGGTCCCCATGCCGTGCAGGAGAGGTTTGGCCTGGGCCTCCTGATGAACCCGATGATTCGCCTCCAAAAAGGCCGAGAATAGGCGTGCTTGCGGAGCTTCCGATCCAGCGGCGGCGTAGGTTTCACAGACGGCGTCGACCGCTATCCGGCTGGCGAACTGGCCGCCCTCCGCTCCCCCCATCCCGTCAGCCACCGCGGCGAGCAGGCCCAAACGCTCGAAGTCGGAGTCGAGCTGCGACTCCCAGTAGGCGTAGTTATCCTCGTTATTCTGGCGAAGGCACCCGAGATCGGTTAGAGCAGCGGCCTCAATGCCTGGACGGACTTTCATTCTCCCCTAAGCCCCGAAAGAGAGGAATTATACGCGAGCGGCCACGACAGCCGACTTTTGCCGCGCTGACATTTGTCACTCCACGACAGTGATGAAGTCCACTATGGGGCGGAAGCGCAATGAGGGATGCTGTGACTGAGATTGGAGTGGAACCTTATGGCAGCTGCGGAGACGCCAACACCTCGAGTCCCAGGCGCAGGAATCGAAGTTCCTGTAGCCAGCTTTGCATCGGTTAATAAAAGCTACGGAAGCGTGCGGGCCCTGGCGGATTTCAACTTCGACGTTCGTGCCGGCGAACTGGTCGCGCTGCTGGGACCGAATGGCGCGGGAAAAACTACTGCCATTCGCCTGCTATTGGGGCTGGCAAAGCCGAACTCCGGGCAATTGAGAGTCTTCGGCGGCGATCCCGCCAGTCTGGAGACCCACATAAGGGTGGGAGCCATGATGCAGGTCGGGCGCGTACCCGAGACGCTCAAAGTGCGTGAACATGTCGACCTGTTCTCGTCGTACTATCCGAGTCCTCTGCCGATTGCTGAGACTTTGGCGATTGCCGGCCTGCAAGAGCTCAGGGATCGTAAGTTTGGCGCGCTGTCGGGCGGTCAAAAGCAACGTGTCCTGTTTGCCCTGGCCATTTGCGGCAATCCCGACTTGTTGTTTTTGGACGAGCCAACGGTAGGACTCGACGTCGAAGCCCGACACTTGCTTTGGGATGAGATTCGTAGCTTGCTGCGCCGGGGGAAGACCGTAGTACTGACGACGCACTACTTGGAAGAGGCGGATGCGCTAGCCGACAGGATCGTGGTGATCAACAAAGGCCGCATCATTGCGCAAGGCTCCCCTGCGGAGATCAAGTCACGAACTGCCGGCAAGAAGATTCGTTGTGTTACCGGGCTGTCAATGGACGTAATCCGCAAATTGGAAGGCGTTCGGGACGTACAGACGGATCGTCAGGCGGTCGTAATCCAGACTGCCAAGGCTGAACTAGTGTTGCGGCAATTACTGCAATTGGATCTGGAGGTAGCTGAGCTTGAAGTCAGCAGCGCGGGACTGGACGAGGCGTTCCTGGCGTTGACGCGCGAGGATGGAAACTCGGATCGGCCGCGAAACTAAACCCAATCAGCGCGCCGCGGGTCGCAGAAAAACACCCCACGGAAAGCCACAACGCACCAAGAGACAGACGAGGAGACATTCATGGCAACCACAGCAACGGCAATCGGAACGCTTCCACTACGACGCCCGAACCTGATTGCAATCTGCGCGAAGGAAGCGAAATACGAGTTTCTAAAGTGCTTGCGCCTCCCCATGTATTCGGTCTCGACGCTCGTCTTCCCTCTCATGTTCTATGTCTTATTCGGGCTAGTGATGGGCAAACAGACCATCGGGAACATCAGCACCACGGTGTATCTGATTCCGGCTTATGGAACCTTCGCCGTGATGGGCGCCTCGTTGTTTGGGACGGCCGCGGGATTGGCCTCGGAACGCGGACTCGGTTGGCTGCAGGTTAAACGGGCGAGCCCCATGCCACTCGTAGCGTACTTTCTGGCCAAGGTCGTGATGAGCTTGATCTTCAGCACCATCGACGTTGGGGCGCTGATGGTGCTCGGCATGACCTTCGGCGGAGTGCACCTTGGGGCTCTGACCGCCGCCAAACTGCTTGGCACTTTGGTAGCAGGATCAATCCCCTTCTGCGCGATGGGGCTTGGAATCGGGTACTTGGCGACCCCGAACTCGGCACCGGCGGTAATCAATCTGTTCTACCTACCAATGTCGTTCTGCGCCGGTCTTTGGATGCCTTATCAGTTTCTGCCTCACTTTGTGCAGAGAATCGCGCTGGTGTTGCCGCCCTATCATTTGTCGCAACTCGCGTTCAACGTCGTGGGTGCAGGACAAGGTGGACCGATGGCCATTCATTGGCAGACCTTGGCGGGATTTACTTTGATTTGCCTGGGCGTGGCGTGGGTGGGACATCAGCGAGATCAAAAAGCAAATGGATAACGTCATGCGTTGGCAGTGGACAACCGGATTTCTGATCGCAGTTACCTTCGGCTGGCTGTTGCTCTCGAAGCGATTGGACCTGCTGCTCTTGGTGGTTCCGGTCTCCGCGCTGCTCGGCTATGCAACCGCGCGCGCCCGGAAGCGGCGCCAGAATAGAATGTAAACAGCAATGGCTGGATTGTTGCCTCAAAATCGCGACCATGGCTGGGCACCATACGTTTGGCTGGTGTTCCTATCGTTTTTCTTTTTTCAGCCTGTGCTGGAACGCACGTCGGCTCGAGAATGGATTATCACCGCAGTGGCTTCGGTGGTATTTGTCGTGCTCTACTTCGCTGTCTTCTGGTCGAAGCCACCACTCACCTATTTGTTGCTGATTGCAATGGCCGGCATGGGGGTCGGGCTGGCAAACTTAAACCAAGGCTCGTCGGTTTTCATCATCTTCTGCTCTTCCTTCATTCCATGGGTAGCAGGAACGACGCGCAGGGCGGTGGCTGCCTTGGCGCTCTTGATCCTGGTGTTGGCAATTGATGCGGTGTTCTTTCATGCACCCGTGGGCTTTTGGGCAACCTCCATGGTGGTCGCCCTGGGCGTTGCCGGATCAAACATCCACTTTGCCGAAAAGAACCGCGTCGACGCGAAACTCCGCATGGCACAAGATGAAATTGAACACCTGGCGAAGGTTGCCGAGCGCGAACGGATCGCACGCGATTTGCACGACGTGCTGGGACACACGCTGTCGCTGATCATCGTAAAGTCCACGTTGGCGAGCAAGTTATTGGACAGGTCAGGGACGCAAGCTTCGACGACGTTTGATCCCGACCGTGCCAAGGCTGAGATCACCGACATAGAAAGAGTCTCCCGCGAAGCCATGGCAGAGATTCGTAGCACGTTGCGTGGATACAGCACCTACAAGATCACCGAAGAAGTGCAGCGTGCGAAATCAACCTTGACCACCGCCGGAATTTGGGCAGAATCGAATGTTGCCGACGTTAGCATGAGTCCTGCGCAGGAAAGCGTAGTAGCCCTGATCTTGCGCGAGGCCGTGACCAACGTTGTGCGGCATTCGCACGCGCGGACCTGCAAATTGAAGCTCGGCTCGGAGAACGGCTCGTGTGTGTTGAGCGTGGAAGATGATGGACACGGTGGCAGCCATGCCGAGGGGAATGGGCTTCGCGGCATGCGGGAGCGGATCGAAGCCCTGGGGGGAACTCTGGTGCGGGATACCTCCAGGGGCACAAAGTTGAAGTTCGAGTTTCCCCTCAATACGTCGGAGAATGGGAAGCATTGACCCCAGGAACTAAGACCGGGCGCAGGACCATTCGCGTAGCCATTGCGGAAGACCAGGGCATGGTACTTGGCGCGCTGGCGACGTTGCTCGAGATTGAGGGCGACATTAGCGTGGTCTCACGGTCTCGCAACGGTGCGGATGCTCTGGCAGCCGTCCTTACGCAGAAGCCCGACATTTTTTTGACTGACATCGAGATGCCGGAGATGAGTGGCCTCGATGTCGCTGCTGAAATCAAACGCAGAAAATCGAGTACGCGGGTCATTATTCTCACGACGTTTGCGCGGGCCGGATATTTGCGACGTGCGCTCGATGCGGGCGCCGCCGGCTATCTGCTGAAAGACATGGCGGCGGAAAAGTTGGCGGATGCCGTGCGCCGCGTGCAAAGTGGGTTGCGCGTAATCGATCCAGAACTTGCTGCCGAGGCGTGGGTAGAACCCGACCCTCTGACCGATCGCGAGCGGCAGGTACTTCGGCTGGCGGGAGAAGGAATGGCCAGCCTGGACATCGCGGAAAAGCTAAGCCTATCGGAAGGAACGGTGCGGAATTATCTCTCTGAAGCCATCAGCAAGCTGGGGGCAGCCAACCGCGTAGAAGCGGCCAGGATTGCAAGGACGAAGGGCTGGCTCTAGGGCTACTTTTCAACCCCGCGGATGGCCGTCAAATCGTACTATGCGCGTCACTGGCTAGTTGCGGCACCATCGCCTGCCGTCGGGCAAGATGCTTTTCGCGGAAATGCTTGTGGGCGCGCTCGCCCCAGCCGCGTACGAAGTAGTAGTTTAGCGCCGCTCCTATCAAGGAACTCACGACCGGGATCAAGCGGCCCGCCCATTTTTCTACGAACTCAGTGCTCGCCTTGGCCGAAATCCGCTGGATGATTTTTGGGACTAGCCGGTTGACGACGTTCTTCTCGACCAGTTCGCGTCCCAGGTCGACCCCTGCCGCGCTAGCTGCCGCCATCCATAACTCGGCGATTTCCTCGTCGGTGTTGTATTCGAATCCGTAGAGCAGGCTGAGCCTCTGAATAGTGCGCAAGGTGATGCCGGCAAGGATGCTGAAGTCGGGGAGAATGGTGACGATCCCCCCTAAACCGAACCCGGCGCCTTCCACGGCGGCAATCTTCATTCCCGAGTTGATGATGCTCTCGGCAATGTCGTCGAGAATCGGTGGATCAAGGACGTATGTTCCCTGGAAGCTAGTGATGGGCAGACCGTACGCCGCGCGAAGCTCCATCAGGAAGCGATTGGGATCGACGCGCACGGTTTTGTAGGCTCGCATCAGGGAGGTGGAAACCGACTTCTCAATCCGGCGACGCAGCCACGATCGGTCAGACATAGCGAGACACCCTGTTCTAGTTTAGCTCCGACGAGCCTATGCTACGATCAAAGGTTCTTCACATGTCCTCCGGAAAACTGCATATCGTGCCGCTCGGCGGCCTGGGCGAATTTGGCATGAACTGCATGGCCATTCGCTGGGGCGAGGACATTCTAGTTATTGATGCCGGAATGATGTTCCCGGAAGCAGAATTGCTGGGCGTGGATATCGTCGTCCCGGACATCTCCTACCTGATGGAGAACCGGCAGCGGGTACGCGGCATTGTGTTGACGCACGGTCATGAGGATCACATTGGCGCCTTGCCGTGGATTCTTTCCGAGTTGAACGTTCCGGTTTGGGGTACCGAGTTCACGCTGGCCTATGTCGAAGACAAGCTCGATGAACACGGGTTGCTCGATAACGCTGATCTACGTGAGATTGGTCCCGGCGAGCGGTTCAAGGTCGGACCGTTTACGATTCACCCCATCCAGGTAACGCACAGTCTCGTGGATTGTGTGGCGCTCGCGATCCATACCCCACTCGGCGTTGTCCTTCACACCGGTGACTTCAAAGTGGATCCCACGCCGACCGACAACCGCCTCTTCGACCTTCACGCCTTTGCCGAATACGGGAAGGAAGGCGTGCTGGCATTATTGCAGGACTCCACGAACGTCGAGCGCCGCGGCTATACGCCAAGCGAACGCGCTGTCCGACGCAAGTTCGATGAGGTATTTGCGCGAACCGAACGACGGTTGTTCATCTCATGCTTCTCGTCATCAATTCATCGCATGAAGCTTTCGGTTGAACTGGCTTGGGAGCATGGGCGAAAGATTGCGTTCGTCGGGCGTTCGATGGTCAGCTCGTCGGAGATCGCCGAAGACTTAGGGTATATCGAGATTCCCGATGGCCTGCTGATTCACCCCGGCGAGATCAAGAACTTCGCTCCCGAGAAGATTTGCGTCATGATCAGCGGTACCCAGGGCGAACCCATGTCGGCGCTCTCGCGCGCGGCGGTGGACAACCATAAGCACGCGAAGATCGAAAAGGGTGATACGGTCGTTTTGTCGTCGAGAATCATCCCCGGAAACGAAAAGGCGATCTATCGGATGATTGATCACCTGTTCCGTCGCGAAGCGCACGTCATCTACGACGACGGATCCTCCCCGCCGGTTCACGTGAGCGGCCATGCCAGCCAAGAAGAGCTCAAGCTCATCATCAACTTGGTGAAGCCGAAGTACTTCATTCCGATCCATGGCGAGTACCGGCAACTGAAATTGCATGCCGAGTTGGCGCAATCGATGCGCGGCTCGGTGGGCAGCGTGATGCTGATCGAAAGCGGCGATATCCTTGAATTAGACGAGTTGGGCGCAAGGAAGGCCGGGAAGGTGAACGTTGGTCGGGTTTGCATCGATTCTGGGTCGCGGACCGATGTGGTAGAGGATCTGGTAATCAAAGATCGCCGCCACCTCAGCGAGGATGGCTTCGTGCTGCCGATTATCGCGATCAACAAGCTGACCGGAAAAGTTGAAGTTACCCCGGAAATCGTGACCCGCGGGTTTTCGGGCGGCGAGAACGGATTCTGGGAAGAAGCGCGCGCCGTGATCCAGCAAACCCTTGGACATTCCAGCGAGGAAGAGCGCGCGGACTATGGCGTGATCAAGGAGAAGATTCGCGCCGATTTGAAGCGGTTTATCTCGAAGCAAACTCAGAAGCGACCGCTGATCATGCCGGTGATTTTGGAGATCTGAAATCCTTTCACCACAACGGTGCAGAGACACCGAGGAATTTTGCGTCATTTCTGAATGGCGAACGATGATTACCCTGGCTGACATCCAACGGGCGCGCGCCTCGATTTCCGGCGTGGCGGCTCGCACGTCGCTGATTCCGCTTGAGCACCGCGGACACACCCTCTATTTGAAACCTGAAAATCAGCAACCCGTCGGCGCCTTCAAGATTCGCGGCGCCTACAACAAGATTGCTTCGCTGACCGACGAAGAGCGGGCGCGAGGCGTGATTGCGTACTCGAGCGGAAACCATGCACAAGGTGTAGCCTACGCGGCGCGGGCGCTCAAGACGAAGGCGGTGATTGTGATGCCTCGAAACGCGCCCGAGGTGAAACGGGCCGCAACCGAGGCGCTGGGAGCGGAAGTGATTTACGTCGGGCCGAGCGGGGTCGAGAGAATGGTGAAAGCAGAAGAACTCGCAGCCCAGCACGGCTACACCATGATCCCGCCCTATGACGACCTGAAGATCATCGCCGGGCAAGGCACGCTGGGTCTGGAAATTGTGGAAGATTTTCCGGCCGTGGATCTGGTGCTGGTTCCTGTGGGCGGGGGAGGCCTCATCAGTGGGGTAGCCACGGCGGTGAAGGCGTTGAACCCAAGCGCCAAAGTCGTCGGAGTGGAGCCGGAGGTCGCTTCCGATGCGCGAGCCAGCCTGCGGGCTGGGGAAATCGTTACGTTGCCTGCCGAACGGGTTGCTGCCACTGCGGCGGATGGTCTACGCGCGATGTATGTCGGTACCTTGACGTTCGAGCACATTCGCCACTACGTAGATGACATTGTGACCGTGTCAGAAGACGAGATTTCAGAAGCCGTTCGAATTCTCGCTCAAAACCCGAAAACAGTTGCTGAGCCCAGCGGCGCGGTTGCGCCGGCTGCCTGGCTCTTCCACCGCGACTTGTTGCCGCCGTCAAAAGCGACCGTTGCCGTGATTAGCGGCGGGAACATCGATCCGGAATTGCTGGAACGAGTGCAACGCGAGGCCGTCCCTTCGCGGTAATTTCCTTCAATTCGCTCAGAACAATGATTGCTCATTCAGGCTTCCGGCGCGGGTTCCATTCCTCTCGTTGCCGCATCCAACCCTCAGGAGCGTTCCGTGCGGCCAAAATTGGCCGCGGAGCGCCGCCCGCTGTACCATATCCGCTGAGATTCCCGGAACCTGAATGAGACATTTGCTAGCGCTTTTCTTCGTCTTTACACTCTGTCCGCTTCTGTCGGCGCTTGATGCGGTCCACGCCGCCACCATCCGCGTTGCACCGATCTATCTTTCGCCTGACGCGAGTTCCCAAAAACTGGTCGACCTCGATCGCGGACGGGAGGTGATTATTCTCGGGACGAGCGGCAAATGGGCACACGTGGAAGCCAATGTGACCGAGGAACGGATCGTCACGGGATGGATGGAAAACATCGGGCTGGTTCACTCCGACACTCCGGATGGAGACAAAGTCTTGTTCGGCGAGGCGGTGGATGCGGAAGACGAGGCAAGCCGGCCGCATGGGCGCCGCTATGCTGCCCAGGACGCGATGAGGTTATACGCGGAAGTTGCCGAACTGTTTGCAAAGTCCCCGCTGGCGGGTGAAGGCCTGTACCGATCGGCGGACATTCGTTGGCAGATTGAGAAGGCGGACGTGATGTCGCTGCCCTCAGCTCGAGAACAGGAGTCTTACCTACGCAAGGGAATGAATGAAGACTATTTTAAGAAGGTGATCAAGAAGTTCCCCGGCACTAGATGGGCTTACCTCGCGGCGTTTCACTTCATCGACAACAAACTCTGCGGTGACTGGCAAGGCCAGTCGAAGTGTCCCGCAAAAGAGGCAGAGATTTACGAGAACTACGCGAAAGACTACCCCCAATCCCCGGCGGTAGCACAGGCGTTGTACCAGGCAGCATACCGCTGGTCGGCTCTGATTGAAATCTACAAGACGGAAGAAAACCTCAAGAAATCGGATGAGGTAAAGCAGCGGGCAATCGCGAATGCGCAGAGGGCCATTTCGCAGGCGGGGCAGAGTGACTGGGGGCCGCGTGCCCAGCGGTTGCTCTACATGATCCAACAAGGTATTCCAACCTACGGGAATGGAAGTTAAGCATGCATGAAGCGGTGATTGTTTCATCTGTTCGCACGCCTGTGGGGCGGGCATTTAAGGGCACGTTGCGGGCTAGCCGCCCCGATGAATTGGCAGCAGTCGCAATCAAGGGTGCGCTCGGTCACGTGCCGCAAGTCGACCTCAAAGAAATCGAAGATGTGATTCTCGGTTGTGCCATGCCCGAAGGTGAACAAGGCATGAACGTAGCTCGGATCGCTTCTCTGCGCGCGGGATTGCCGGTTGAAGTCTCGGCCATGACCGTGAACCGCTTCTGCGCGTCTGGGCTGCAGGCGATCGCGATTGCTGCCGAACGAATCATGGTGGGAGGCTGCGAAGTGGCGGTTGCCGGCGGGACTGAATCCATGAGCATGATCCCGATGGGCGGCAACAAAGTCTCGCCCAATCCATGGTTGGTGGATCATTACCCGGATGTTTACTTGTCCATGGGATTGACTGCGGAGCGGCTGGCGAAAAGGTTCGGAATTACCCGCGAGAACGCGGATAAGTTTTCCTTGCGCAGCCACGAAAAAGCGGTTGCGGCCATTGCGGCGGGAAGATTTAGCGACGAGACCACTCCCGTCCCGGTTAGTTTCACGAGCAGCCCTCAGGGGGGATTCGCGCAAACCGGCCAGTCCGGACGAGCCACCGCTGTCCGACTCCAAACAGAACAGCTCACCTTCACGACCGATGAAGGCCCTAGGGCCGACACCTCGCTCGAAGCTTTGGCTGCTCTCAAGCCTGCTTTTCATGTCAAAGGAAGCGTCACCGCGGGCAACTCGTCGCAAATGTCGGACGGGGCCGCAGCGGCGGTTGTAATGTCGGCGGAGCGGGCGAGGATTCTGGGAATCAAGCCGCTCGCGCGCTTTGTCGCATTTGCTACGGCGGGGTACAAGCCGGAAGAAATGGGGCTTGGACCGGTGTTTGCGATTCCCAAGGCGCTGAGGCAGGCAGGGCTCAAGCTTTCTGATATCGACGTGATCGAATTGAATGAAGCATTTGCTGCGCAAGCGCTGGCGGTGATTCAGGAAGCCGGACTGGATCCGGAGCGGGTGAATCCGAACGGCGGAGCCATTGCGTTGGGACATCCCTTGGGCTGCACAGGTGCAAAGCTCACGGCTGCGATAATCCGTGAATTACAGCGGCGCAATGGCCGCTACGGGATGGTGACCATGTGCGTGGGGGGAGGCATGGGAGCCGCGGGAATTTTCGAAAACCTCCAAGCAGCGGGGGCTGATGAGAAGGCTTAAGGCTCTCGTGATCTTTCTGTTCGCTTTTTCATTTCTTTTGGGCGCCCAGGACACGAGCGATACGGTGCGCCTGGCGGACCAGTCCGATTGGTGGTCTGTCCTCAATGAAAACTTCTACTGGCCGATCGAAAAACCCGCAGGTACTGAACTCAGCGATGACAACTTCGAGATTGCGGGAATCAGGATGGACCATGACGCTTCCTTTCGCAGTGTAAAGAACAAATTTGGCCGTACCGTGATCGCCGCCAGAGGGACTACTTCAAGTGCACGCCAACAGGTTTGCTACCTTTCCGACCAGAACCCACCCGTGCGCCTGATCTTCGAGGAGGGCGACTTGAGCCTGAGCTTCTATCTAGTCGCAGGGGGCCAGGGTTGGAATGGGCAGGCCCTTTGTGCCCAGTCCGGGCAGGTGTCGCCCAACTTGAGAACAAGAAGTGGACTGGGCCTAGGAATGTCGACTGCGGAGGTAGTAAGGATTCTGGGTCAGGCGGACATTGCAAACCGGGACAGACTCGTCTACGAGCGCGAGGTCGAGCAGCAGACGCCGGGCGACAAGCTAACAGAGTTGCGCAAAGAACATGCCGAGATGTCGGATAAAGACTTCCACGATAACTACGATTCCTACGAGTTGGAACTGTACATTGAGGCGCGATTCACAAGTGGCAAATTGAGCTATCTGGCGGTTTCAAAGGCAGAGAGCTACTAGTCGTCAGATGACTCGGGTTGCACTCGGGCAGTAGAATAGTCGGTTCTTGCGCCTATGGGCCGCGGGGTACAGTTCGAATTGCGGTTAGCGGAGCGCATGTCGCGGCTGGGCACCGAAAGTGCGTTTCAGGTGCTGAGCCGGGCACGCGAACTGGAGCGTCAGGGCAAAGACATCATCCATCTTGAAATCGGTGAGCCTGATTTCGATACACCCTCCAACATAGTCCATGCCGCCGTGAATGCGCTTAATAGCGGATGGACACACTACGGCCCTTCGGCCGGATATCCCGAACTGCGAGAGACCATCGCTGCCGAGGTAAGCCGCACGCGCGGAGTGCAGGTTAGTGCCGATCAAGTGGTCGTCGTTCCCGGTGGCAAGCCGATCATTTTCTTCTCGATTCTCGCTCTCATAGACGAGGGCGACGAGGTCATCTATCCCAATCCGGGATTCCCGATCTATGAGTCGATGATTCGCTATGTCGGCGGGCGAGCAATTCCGATTCGTTTACGGGAAGAGAAGGATTTTGCATTCGATGCGGACGAATTTTCTGCCCTGATCACCGATCGGACCCGCTTGATCATCCTCAATTCTCCGCAGAATCCGACGGGCGGAATACTCTCGGCGGGGGACATCGAACAGGTTGCGGCAGCCATCGGAGATCGCGACATTTTTGTTTTGTCGGATGAGATCTACAGCCGTCTGATCTTTGAGGGCAAACATTACTCGATCATGTCTGTGGACGGATTCCAAGATCGAACCATTCTGTTGGATGGGTTTTCGAAAACCTACGCCATGACTGGTTGGCGCATGGGTTATGGCGTCATGAGATCCGACCTTGCCGGACATGTGGCGCGACTCATGACGAACTCAAATTCTTGCACCGCAAGCTTCACACAGATGGCGGGTGTCGAGGCTTTGCGCGGAGATCAGAGTTCGGTCGACCGCATGCGGGATGAATTTCGTGCCCGGGCGGAGATGTTTGTCTGTGGATTGAACCGGATTCCTGGATTCACCTGTAGGATGCCAAAGGGTGCGTTTTACGCATTTCCCAATATCACGCAGACGGGTTGGAAATCGAAAGCCCTGGCTGAGGCTTTGCTGGAGGAAGCCGGAGTTGCGTGCTTGTCGGGTCCGTCGTTCGGAGAATTCGGCGAAGGATATCTCCGCTTCAGCGTGGCCAACTCCATGGAGAACCTCAACCACGCGTTGGAGCGAATTTCCTCCTGGGCCGGAAAGAATACTAAGCACTAAGGGCACGAGGCGAAAAGGGGAGAAGAGATTCAATTCCTGTCCCTTGGGGTTCAACTTGGCTTTAGGTGGTGAGAATAAGTAGGCTGGAGAATCTGATGGCTAAAGCGAAGAAAACCTCTCCGAAAGCAACGCGTCCCGAGATGCCTGGTTACGGGCTGCCGAAGAGCCGGAAGGGTTTGCTCTCCTGGAAGTGGGCAGACGACCGGCTGAAAAAGAGCCGGCAATATTGGATCGCCACCACGCGCCCCGATGGGCGGCCGCATGTCATGGTGATTTGGGCCCTGTGGATGGATGGCGGACTGTACTTTGCCACCGGAGGTACGTCCAGAAAGGCACGCAATCTTTCAATCAACCCGCATTGCACGATGTGCACTGAAGATTCCGCGGAAGCCGTGGTTCTTGAAGGCCAAGTCGAAACCGAGAAGAACGTCGAACGAATCCGCGAGTTTCTCAAGTTGTACGAGAAGAAGTACAAGTTTGACATGTCGGGAATGGCCGGTGATCTCGAGAGCTTAAAAGAGCCGGTTTTCCGCTTGCGACCCAGAACCGGATTTGGACTCGCGGAAAAAACATTCTCCAAGAGCGCTACTCGTTGGCAGTTTGACTAGACCTATGAAGAATACTTTTCGCGTGTTTGCAACCTGCGATATCGGGCCGGCACTAGATGTGCTGCGGAAGCGTGGTTATCAACTGGAGGTTTACCCGGACCCGAAGGCCCCGCCCAAATCGCTCATTCTGGACAAGCTGCGTTCTGGCATTGATGGATTGATCACGACGTTGCGCGATCAGGTCGATGCCGAGGTGTTCGAGGCCGGGAGGGGCACGTTGAAAGTGGTTGCGCAGTACGCCGTTGGATTTGACAACATCAACCGCGCAGACGCGAATCGCTACAAAGTCCCGTTCACAAACACGGCGGATGTCTTGACGGAAGCGACCGCAGAGTTTGCGTTCTTCCTCATGGGCGAACTGGCACGGCAGTTATGGCCTGCCGAGCACCTCACGCGAGAAAACAAGTGGGGATTCTGGCATCCATATCTCCCCTTCCTTGGGGACGAGGTTACTGGAAAGACCATCGCGATCATCGGCACGGGACGCATTGGGATGGCCATGATCAAGAAGTGCGCCGGATTCGACATGAACATCCTGTGCTACGACCCTGCCTATCAGAACCGGGAATTCATCAAGGGCATTCAGGAAACGATGGACCTGCGGCATGCGCGCGGTATTCAGAAAGAGCAGACCTTCATCAAGTATGTGTCGTTTGAAGAGGCGCTAGGCGAGGCTGATTTTGTGAGCGTTCACGTACCGCTCGTGCGCGAAGGCGAGAGCAGCACGCCCACGTTCCATCTGTTCGACGAGCGTACCCTGCGAAGGATGAAGCCAACCGCGTATTTGGTGAATACCTCACGAGGTCCGGTGATTGACCAGGATGCGCTTGCGCGCGCTTTGAGAGAGAACTGGATCGCCGGAGCTGCGCTGGACGTTTATGAGAAGGAACCGCTGCCGGCGGACTCGCCGCTGCGTGATCCCGCCATTGCAGACCGGTGCCGCCTGCTTCCCCACTTCGCCAGCGCGGGAAAGATCACGCGCTTGTCCTCTGATCCGGACCGGGGCATGGCCGGGCGCTGCGTTCAGGGACTGGTTGATGTCCTCGAAGGCAACTACGATGGGCAGGTGAAGAAGATGCCGTATGTGGTGAACAAGGAAGCGTTTTGAAGGCCCCGAATCGTTCTCTCTGATCAGTTCTCAGTCACGCGGGAACGCGGGACGGGCAACTATTCCGGAACGCTCTGTTCTTCGCTGTGGGAGCGAATGACCCGATCGAGAGAGTAGGGCGCGCGCCGGGTCGGCTCGTGATAGTGGCGGACCTGCAACTCTCCCAGAAGCCCAATCGCCAACAGATTTAACCCTGCCAGTAGCAGCACGGCGGCAAAGATCATCAAAGGGCCGTGGTTGGCCATGATCGAGGTGTGGCGAACAAATTTCTCAACCGAAAGCCACGCCGTAATGCCCAAACCTCCGAAGACGCCCATCATCCCGACCGTCCCGAAGAAGTGAAGCGGGCGCCCCAGGTACTTAAGCAGGAACCGGATGGTGATGAGATCGAAGAAGACGCGGAAGGTGCGCGAGATACCGTAGTGCGAAGCACCGCGTTCGCGGTTCACATTGCGGATGGGAACTTCGCAAATCGAGGCGCCATGCCAGGAGGCCAGCGCCGGAATAAAGCGATGCAGTTCCCCGTAAAGCGGCACTTGCTCCAGAATCTCTCGGCGATAGGCTTTGAATGTGGTTCCGAAGTCGTGTATGTCGACGCCGCTAAGCTTGGCCATCAGCCAGTTGGCGCAACGTGAGGGGAAACGGCGCAGCCAAAAGTTGTCGATGCGAATCTTACGCCAGCCGCTTACGATGTCATAGCCTTCGGAAATCTTCTCGAGGAACATCGGAATGTCGGCGGGGTCGTGCTGCAGGTCTCCGTCCATCGCGATAATGTACTCGCCGCGCGCGTGATCGAAACCCGCGGCAAGCGCGGAAGTCTGCCCAAAGTTCCGGCGCAGACGAACGACAGTCACCCGACTATCTACACCTGCGATTTGGCGGAGCAGCTGGAATGTGTCATCGGCGGACCCGTCATCCACCAGCACGATCTCGAAGCTTTCCCCGTTTGTCTCCATCACGGCTTTGAGACGGTCGTAGAGATCAGTAACGTTCTCCTGCTCGTTGTGCAGGGGGATAACAATCGAGTATTTGGGCATGAACTTGAATTATACGTGGATCCTCGAAGCTCTTGCAGCCACCATGTCAGCTGGCAACGAAAGCTCGAACCACAAAGGACAAGAAGCTAACAGGAGAACGGCAAATCGATGGGTGGCTCTTTCAGTTGCGCCCCCGCTCTTCGCCGCAATGAGGCCACCAGAGCCCGTTACGGAGCTTCCCTGAGAGCAATCCTCCTCTCAGAAGTAGGTTCCGTCCGTTTCCCAAGGTCGCTCCGTTGCTCAGGGCAGGCGATGTCTATGCCGGGCCCTCCGGATAGGCGGGCAGATCCGGAGGCCGTGGTGGCAGCTTCTTCGGATTCTGCTCGATCAGCTTCATCACTTCTTGAATGGCGCGCTCGAGTTGTGGGTCCTTGCCCTTGACAACCTGTTCCGGCCGATTCTCCACCACGATGTCCGGTTGCACACCGCGGTTCTCGATGATCCACTTGCTGTCCATGCTATAGAGCGAGAACTCGGGACGTGTAATGTAACCGCCATCCATGAGCGGAATGTTGCCGCGAATGCCGCGCACTCCTCCCCAGGTACGCTCACCGATCAGCGGCCCCAAACCGTACTTCTTGAATGCATAGCTGAAAATGTCGCCGTCGGAAGCGGCATAGTGATTTGTCAGACAAACCATGGATCCGTAGAAGGTATTTGCCGGGCGGGTACCGCTTTCCCAGTTTCGGGCCGCATCCATGGAGGAGATAATGCGGCGCAGGCGGGCGAAGATGAGTTCGTCGACAAAACCGCCGCCGTTGTAGCGCACATCGAAGATGATTCCCTGCTTGCGAATCTGCGGGAAGTACTGCTTCACGAATTCGTTCAGACCGGCGTCACCCATGTCCGGAAGATAGACATACCCGACCTTACCGCCGGTGGCCTCATCCACCTTCTTGCGGTTGGTGTTGATCATGTTCAATTCGCGCAGGTTGTACTCGTCATTGATAGGCTTGACCTGCACATGCCGCGATCCATCCTCGGAGGCTTTCGAGTTGACGGTCAAAGTGACGACGTCATTGTTTGTGTTGACAAACAACTCATAGGGATTCTCTGGAGCACGCAGAGAGCGCCCGTTGACCGCAAGCAAGTAGTCCCCTTCCTTCACATCGATTCCTGGCTCAGTCAGCGGTGAACGAAGTTCGGGATCCCAGTTCTCTCCGGGATAGATCTTCTTGATACGGTAAATGCCGCTTGACCGATCGAGTTCGAAATCAACACCCAGCAAGCCCACGTTGACCGGCCGCAGATCGGGATAATCGCCGCCGCCAACGTAAGTGTGTGAGTTCGAGAGCTCGCCGATCAGGTCGCCGAGAATGTAGGTGAGCGAATAGCGGTCGGCTACATAGGGCAGCAGTTGGGCATATTTGTCATGCGTCTTCTGCCAATCAACTCCGTTCATGGAGGGTTGGAAGAAGTAATCGCGCTCCTGCCTCCAGACCTCGTTGAACATTTGCTTCCATTCCGCCGGCGGATCGATTTCAGCTTTCATTCCAGAAAGACTAATGGCGCCTTCGCCGGGTTTTTTCTGCTCGGCTTTGGCATCGACAATGCCGTAGGTGTGCGCCGCTCGCGGGCCGCCGCCCTCCCCTTCATAGAGGACCTTCGAGCCGTCAAAGGACAGCGCGAAATTCTGAACGTTTTCGATTAGAGTCTTTTCCTTGCGCTCCTTCATGTCATAAGAATGAATGGCCGAACTCTCACCCGGGATTGGACCGGAGAGACCCTGAATCGGTTGGGTAAGGTAATAAACGTATCCCTTGCCGGCGGCGAGGGTACGCATGACAGATGGACTGGTCGCGAGCGCTAGGACCCGATCCTCGATGCCGTCGAGGTCGATCTTGACTTCAACCGGCTTCTCTTTGTCCTTCCCCTTTTCCTTCTCGGCTGGTTTTTCGGTATCTCCAGACTTGGTGTCCTTCCCCGTCTTGGCTTTAGGATCATCTGCCGGATCCTGCGCGATTGGGGACGGTTCAGTCTTCTTCACTTCCGTTTCGTCGCTTTGCACTCCGAAAGGTGAAGGCTCGTCTCTCTTCAAGGTGACCAAATAGACTCGCGTCGTTTTCGGGTTTGCAAATTCAAAGTCGATGTTGCCGATGGTCTCGTTAAAATCGCGATCCGAGAAGTAGTAAAGATACTTCCCTTCCGGATCGAAAACGGCGGCGTAGCTGTTGTTCATGGTCGAGGTTGCAGCAGTCGATTTGCCGTCGGCTAGCGAATAGAGGTAAACCACCGCGTATTGGTTCTCCGCGAGTTTGTCGTAAACCAGCCACTTGCTGTCGGGAGACCAGTTGTAGTTCGTGATCTCGCCATAGCGGCCGGTGTCCACTTTCACAGGCTTCTTGTCGGTGATGTCGCTATACCAGAGGTTCAGTTTCTGGTCGGCCCATGCGATCTTCTTGCTGTCGGGGGACCATGCGGGCGGGAACATGAAGCCTTTGTGGCCGCTTGTAACCGGCTGCTCCTTCCCTAGACCATCCTGCGGCACGATGTAGATCTCATCTTCCCCAGTACGGTCGGCAACGTAGGCAATCCAGCGTCCATCGGGTGACCAGGAAACCTTGTGCTCGCGAATTCCGGTCGTGCGGGTCAGGTTGCGGATGCTTCCCTCTTTGGCGGGCGCGGTGAAGACGTCACCGCGGGCGGAGAACACAGCCCGTTTGCCATCGGGAGCGATGTCGAAGTCGGTGATGAAGCGGCCCACGCTATCCCAGCGCTTGAGAGTTTGCGGGCGGTCGGCAGGTAGCGAGATGCTCAGCTTCTTTGGCTGCTTGGACTGGAAGTCAAACGTGTATAGATAGCCGGCATTTTCAAAGACGATGGCCTCGGGACCGAGGCTCGGCCACATCACATCCCAGTCCGAGTAGTGAGTGAGCTGTTCGATCTGCTTGGAGCCGAGGTCGTAGCTGTACAGGTTAAGGTGGTGCTCAGGGCCCCGGTCGGAACTGAAATAGATCGTGTTCCCATGCCACATGGGGAACGTATCGGTAAAGTCGGTGTGTGGCAGGTCGAAGCTGGTGTTGTTCTTCAGGTCGTAGACCGTGATCGACTGTGCAAGCCCGCCTGTATAGCGCTTCCACTGGCGAAAATTGCGAAAGATCATGTTGTAAGCGATCTTCGACCCATCCGCAGAATAAGAAAGCAACCCACCCTGGTCCATGGGAAGCGGCTCGGGTAGACCACCATCCACGCTTATCGTGTAAGGGCGTTTAATCCAGCCATTCGAGGCATCGCGACGCGTGAGAAAAACGATGCGCTTGCTGTCCGGTGTCCAGGCGACGACTTGATTGTGTATGCCCATACGGTCGCTGAGTGGTTGCGCGCTGCCCTGGTAATAAGTCAGCTGGCGCGGCTGTCCGCCTTCCGAGGGCGTGACATAGACGTTAAAGTTGCCGTCGTACTGGCCGGTGAATGCGATCCACCTGCCGTCGGGAGAGAACTTAGGGAAGAGCTCGCGTCCCGCATGCCCGGTAATTCGCCGCGCTACACCCCCCGCAGTAGAGGCCAGCCAGATGTCACCGCCGTACACGAAGGCGACTTTGTCTTTGTAGATGTCTGGAAAGCGCATGAGTCGGCCTTCCTGGGAATCTTGGGCCTGGGCTGAAAGTGTAATGACCGCGATGGCGACGAAGAGGGCAAGCCAATTCCTGGCAGGGATCATGAATGCTCCTTGACAGCAGATACGGTGAGCCGAGCGTTGGTCGGCGGAGATGGGAAACGTGCGATTCTAGCAGCTTCGTGCAAGTTTTTGCTGGGGACGGGCCCCGAAACTCTAAATCGACACACCAACGCGTAGTCTTGGACGGAGGAGATCAGGATTGGTTAGCGATCTCCACTGGCTGAAATGGTTTCGACAAGGTAGATCGCAATGGCCTATATAATTCCGTGCTGCCGTACTCGGGAGGCGACTTTGTTTCTCAAATCTTCGCATATAGGGTCATCCAGTTCCTCTGGCGTTTCGCGTCGCGGACTGCTCAAGGCAGCCGCTTGCGCCGCTGGTACGGTTCCGGCGCTCAGGGCAGGACGAGTGCTGGCGGTCGCCGCCAGAACTCCTCCGCAGGCAAAGCCTTTCATGTTTGAAGAGGTAACCGTCGGTGAGTTGCAGGAGAAGATGAAGTCGGGAAGCCTCTCCGCGTCCGCTCTGACGAAGGCATATTTGGCGCGAATTGAAGAGCTAGACAAGGGCCGCGTGAACAGCATGATAGAGATCAATCCCGAGGCCCGGGCCATTGCCGCCTCCCTCGATATCGAGTCCAAGGCCAAAGGCCCGCGAGGGCCGTTGCACGGGATTCCGGTACTGATTAAAGACAACATCGACACGGCCGACAAGATGCAAACCACGGCTGGGTCCTTGGCGTTGGTGGGATCCAAACCGACCGAAGATTCGACAGTCGCACACAAGCTGCGGGAAGCCGGGGCAGTGATATTGGGTAAGACCAATCTCAGCGAGTGGGCAAACATTCGATCGAGTCACTCCACCAGCGGCTGGAGCGGACGCGGAGGACTGACCAGGAATCCGTACGCGACAGACCGCAACCCTTGCGGGTCGAGTTCTGGGTCGGGCGCAGCCGTCTCGGCGAATTTCTGCACAATCGCGGTTGGAACAGAAACCGATGGCTCGATTGTGTGCCCGTCTTCCACGAATGGGATTGTGGGGATCAAGCCGACTCTGGGGTTGATCAGCCGACGGGGAATCGTTCCCATCGCTCACAGTCAGGACACGGCCGGACCGATGGCCCGCACGGTGCGGGATGCCGCCATCCTGCTCGGAGTTTTGGCAGCGACTGACGCAAATGATGCCGCGACTGCGGACGCGGATTTGAAAAAACAAAAAGACTACACGCAGTTTCTCGACGCGCAGGGGTTAAATGGCGCCCGGATCGGAGTCGCGCGAAAATATTTCGGGTTCAGCGACGCGGTGGATAAGGTCATGGACGAAGCGATCTCAGCCATGAAGTCTGCCGGGGCGAAGATTGTGGACCCTGCCGACCTCGAATCCCATGGAAAGTTCGATGACAGCGAACTCACAGTTCTGATGTACGAACTGAAATCCGACCTAAACGCCTACCTCGCGGGGAGGCCTGGTGCGCAAGTGAAGACCCTGGCGGATGTGATCGAATTTAACGACAAGAACAAAGACAAGGAGATGCCGTATTTCGGCCAGGACCTTCTGATCAAGGCTCAACAGAAGGGCCCGCTGACCGAGAAGGAGTATCTCGATGCCCTCGCGGCCAATCACAGACTTGCGCGCGAAGAAGGAATCGACGGTGTGATGAACAAGCACCAGCTTGACGCCCTCATCGCGCCCACCGGCGGACCAGCATGGCTCACCGATCTCGCGAACGGCGACCATTTCACCGGCGGCAGTTCGAATGCCGCGGCGGTCGCTGGGTATCCGAATATCACTGTGCCAGTAGGATTCGTCTTTGGATTGCCGGTCGGAATTTCGTTTTTCGGACGGGCATGGAGCGAGCCTACGCTGCTCAAGATCGCTTACGGATTCGAACAGCTGACGAGAGTGAGAAAGCCGCCGGAGTTCCTGCCGACGATGAAAATCTAGTTCACCACAAAAGGAGCGACCCATAAGCTGCCAGGGGCAGAGAATGGTCGTGCAATTCCGTTTCGCCCAAAGGCACCACGCCGCACTCAGATCTTTTAAGTCTTGAGCGCCTTGAAGGCATTCGTCACGGTCAGCACTGTAATCGCTGAGATGATGGCCAGCGAACTAAGACACAACAGGCACCAGGCATGAAGCACGAATCCTTCCAAGTAGGTCAGGTATAGGGCAAACCCGAGGCCGCCCAGAACGGCAGCTCCAAGAATAAAGGGAGTTTCGGCCTTTTCTCGATATACGGTCGCAAGCGAGAGGACTAGCAGGTAACCAAACATTCCAAGCAAGGCGACCGGAACTTTGTGGAAAGTTGAGTACTGGCTGCGGTTCACCAGATCGCAGTCGAATGATTGTCCAAGGTTGCAGAACGATGTTTTGGATTTGCTGAAGTGGTGGTAGAGAGAGACCGAAGAGACTGCAATCCCGGCGACCGCCAAGATGGCGATGGCGGCGTACAATCTGCCCCTTCCTAAAGCTCGGACAACCGTCACGGGAGCTTGCACCCGGTCTTCGAAGACAAATCGGTGAGGGAGAGAACGCCCTCCTCCCGGTGTCCATCGGCAAACTGCCAGGTTGGGAAATTCTTGATCCCCGCGTTTCGGCACTGGTCGTTCAGGCTGTGCGGCTGCCCTTCAATGCCACACTCTGTGTAGGTGACATATTGAAACGCCAAGCCGAACGATTCCTTTTGATCGGCGCAATGCGGGCACCACCAGGCTCCGTACATGCGTGTTCCCTTTGAGCTGACACATTTGGCAAAATCATCAAGCGTACTAACATTCCGGTACGAGTAATAGTCGTAGGCTGCCCACGCTCCCAGCAGCACCACGATCGCCACCAGAATCCAGATCCAGCGAGGACCTTTCTTCTGCGGGGTCGCCCCCTGCTTCTCGCGTTGTTCGCTCAGCTTGGACATCGGTACGTTCTGGGACCGCCTTGATCGAGCTAGTGATCTCGAGATATGGAGTTTTGTGCCTCAGGAGCCAAAGTCGACATTTTTGAAGCGCCCTTTTAATGGTTACTAAGGCCCTATCAATTGGCTTTTATACCACGACGTTTAAAGCTCCGGGCAGGACGTCCAAAGTTTGGCAATGCAGGGTGACGACTTCCCCGTCAATCATTACGTCCACTGGTTCGTCCAGGTGGAACTCGATGCGGCTCACCTTGCGGATCTCGGCCAACGGATGCTGGATGTGGGTGCCATCGTAGAGACCGGGCAGATTACGGATCAGTCCGACTCGGCCGATCGGCCCCCAACGCACAAATTCGATGAGGCCATCCTTGGAATCTGCTGTCGGAGCGATCATCATGGTGCCGCCAGTGAACTTGGTGTTGTTGAACGTAAGAAACAGGCAAGGGCGACTGTCGATCTGCGGATCGCCGTTAGCGGCGAGCGGAAATGGGCGACGGCGGAAGCGGGCCAGAGTCAAAAAGATCGCGATTTGATATCCCAGTTCCCCCCAGCGGCTGAAGCGGCGAGCGCGCAGGGTGGCTACATCGGCCGAAAATCCGATGCTCAGGATGTTGATGTAATGCACGACGCCGTTTTTGTGTGTCAGGCGAAGAACATCGCAGGGCCGCGATCGGCCGGCGAGGAGCGATTCCATCGCATAATCGACGCCGCGGTCGCTGAAGTCGCGCAGAAATGAGTTCCCGGTGCCAAGCGGGAGAAACGCCAGTGTTGGTTTTTCCGCTGCGTCAGGCAGCGGATAGAGTCCGTTCACGATTTCATACGAAGTACCGTCCCCGCCGACGGAGATGAACTTGCGATAACCTTCCCGCCAAGCCTCGCGCGCAAGCTCGGCGGCGTGCCCAGAAGCCGCTGTCTCGCGGACATCGACTTCGACTCCAGAGTTCTTAAGCTTTTCGAGTGCGGGGATGAGAAGATTGCGGGTCTTCCCGCCGCCTGCGGCGGGATTCACAATGGCGAGATAGGGCGAGCCGGTCACAGCGCCTTGATCGCGCTCCGTCCCCGGGATTGGCGGATCTGTTCGGCGAGCTCGGTGCGCTTGATCTTCATGGACGCGGTGCGCGGGAAATCTTTGTCCCAGACCAGGTATCCGCCAACTCGCTTGAAGTCCGGTAGGCGGCGATTGCGTTCGACAATGTCATCGATGACCGCCCTGGTGACTTCCTGATTCAGGTCAGGATGCAATACGAGGACAAGAGTCTCTTTCCCAAGCTCCTTTTGTGACCAGATGAAATTTGCGGCGAAGATCGAATGCTCCTTGATGTCGATTCCCTCAAACGCCGACTCAATGTCTTCGGGATAAATGTTCTTGCCACCCTCGGTCACGATCATGTTCTTCTTGCGACCAAGAAGCTGGAGGTGATTGGAGAGTTCGAAGCGTCCGAGATCGCCCGTGAGAAGCCATCCGTCCACGATGGTTTCGGCGGTTAGCTCGGGATCGTCGAGGTAATGCGACATGACGGTGGCGCTTTTGGCAGCAACTTCACCGACACCGTCTGCGTCAGGACTCAGAATGCGAATTTCGACTCCCGGGAGCGCCTTTCCGACCGTGTCGGCGCGGAATGGTTTCAGGTCATTCAATGTTAGGGCCGTGCATCCCTCAGTAAGGCCGTATCCATTCGCAACCGGGATGCCGAGATCATAGAAGAACTGTAGGGTCGAAGGCTCGATAAAAGCGCCGCCCGTGATGAGCGCAAGCAGTTCCCCGCCGAATGCTTTGTGAACCTGGGGCAGGAGTTTGCGGCTCAGGGGGACGTTCGGCCGACTTCGGGTCAGCACCTTGTTGATGGCAATCATCCGATCGAGGATAAATCGCTTGAAAACCGACAAGTTTTCGAAATTGCCCCGAATTCCGCGCTCCAAATTTTTGAGCACCAGAGGAACCAGACTCACATAGGTGATCTTGTATCGAACAAAGGCATCGCGGACGAACTCCGGTCTCAGAGTACGCAGATGTACAACGCAGGCTCCGCAAACGAACGGGCCGATAAAGCCGACCATAAAGTCTATGGCGTGGTTCGTAGGAAGAATGCTAAGGTAGCGCACGCCGGGCCAGAACGGATACCAGGCGCTCAGCGACTTGCATTGCTCGAGGTAGTTATTGTGGGTAAGTACACAGCCCTTCGGACGCCCTCCCGTGCCGGAGGAATAAACGATGCAGGCCCAGTCTTCCCGTTTGCGAGGAATGAACGTTGGATCACCCTTGCGGCGGAACTCCTCCCAGCGAAAACCGCCTCTTAGGTCGGCTGTAGGCGGCGCTTCGGTCACAAGCGCAATCTTGAGCTTATGATTGGAAAACTCCGGATGTTCTGTAATCGCCCGCCAGAGATGGTATTCGATGATCAGGAACTTCGCCTTGGAATGGGCCAAAAGCGGAAGATGCTCGCCGGCTGTCAACTTGTAATCGAGCGGGACCAGCACTCCACCCGCGTACAAAACTCCATAGGCGGAGATCAGCCACTTCGACTGATTCGTCATGACGATGGCGCAGCGATCGTTAGGTTGGAACTCAGCGTCCTGCAAGGCGCGCGCCAGTGGCAGCGCCATTTGCTTGAAATCGGAATACGTCAGGCGCGTACGCTCCCGATCGCGGTCCGCCTCAATCAGGCAGGTTTCGTTGGCGAAGGCATCGAGAGCCTCGCGTAGAGCAGAACCGAGTGATGAGTGTTGGTCGAGATCGATCATCTTTATAGGGTGATCGGGTGATTAAAGAAGCCCCTCCACCTATTTCACCACAGAGAAGCGGCGACACAGCCACCAAGAACTTAATCTATTGGATTCCCTGCTCAGCGGCCGATGCGCGAAGAAGCTATGTGTCTCTCGGCCCTGTGGTGAAACCTGATTTTACAGCCTTGTCTGAATTCGCTCCGCCAATGTTCGAAAATCGGTAACGCCCTGCAGTTCATAGTCGGGCAGTTCGACATTGAAGTGCTGTTCGAGGCGTGTGAGGAGGCTCAGGGCCTGCAGGCTATTAATCCCGAGCTTCTTGAAGAAGTCGTCGTCGGGCGAAAGGCTCTCGCGCGGGACCTTGAATTGCGCGGCCGCCAGGTCAAGGATTTCGTCGGTGGTCTGCTCGTGAGTTCGCATGTTCCTTATTATGGCAAATACGGCTGGGCATCCGTACTTTCGACGAACTTCCTTAGGGCAGCCTGAACCGTAGGCCGCGCGTAGAGATCGCAGACGATGTCGATTTCCTGTTGCAGTTCTTCATAAGGGATTGGCTTGATGAACTTTTTGGCCGCGGCAGCCGTGCGACGGTCGAACTTCGCCAGTTGCGCGGCGGTCGCTCGGGCTGCTCTCAGGGCAGCGCCTTCTGCAACTACTTGGCTGACAAGGCCGATCTGTTGGGCTTTGGTGACGTTAAAGCTGCGCCCTGTGAGGAGGAGATCGCGGACGACGGCGTTGCCGAGGTCGCGCTTGAGTCGTGGAATGCCGCCAAAGCCGGGAATGATTCCGAGACGCAGCTCAGGGAAGCAGAAGCGCGCGGTCTTATCGGCGATGATCATGTCGCAGGTGAGGGCCAGTTCGAAGCCACCGCCGAATACAATGCCGTGCACGCAGGCAAGCGTGGTTAGGGAGGTCGCGTCGAGGGCATTCATCGCGCGGTGAATGCGCTGATGAAAATCGCGAATACCTTCTAAGGCGGTCTTTTCTTCTGTGGTGCGAATTCCCTGGTAGAGTTCGCGGAGGTCGCCACCCGCGCTGAACCCGCAAGCAAGTCGGCTATAAATGATCAAAGCGTGCGCCGATTCTTCAAACGACGGCAAAGCCGCCGTGAGGCGTTCCAGTTCGGATAGGAACAGCGTGCCCATCTCATTGCAGGGCTCGCGATGCAGCGCTAGTTCGATAACGCCATCGACCAGTTCCCACGAGATCGCATTGCCTTTGTAGCTGTGCATTGCCGGTGTTCTTCCGTCGTGCACCTTGGTGGCGAGAGAAACCTTTTAAACCACTAAGGTACGAAGGCGAAGCAAAGCTATACGGCTTTCTTCGCTGCGTACATATCTTCAATGTCGTGCCGGAAGCGCTCAGCGATGGCATCGCGCTTCAGCTTCCCATTGGCCGTCAAGAGGCCGTTGTCAGCAGTAAAGGCTTCACTGATGATCCGAAACCCACGCACCTGCTTGTAGTGCGGGAGAGAGGGATTCACTGTGCTGATCGCGGCCTGCACCTGATCACTGATTACTGTTCCCGTAACGATAGCAGATAGATAGCTCCGGCCGTTGCCAACCACGACAACATGCTGTGCACTGGGAAGCAAATTGAGCAACTCGTCCTCGATCGGCTCGGGAGCGATATTGTGGCCGGAGTTGAGGATGATCAGGTTCTTGATGCGTCCTGAAATCTTCCAGTTCCCCGCCGGGCTCATTTCGCCCTGATCACCGGTGTGAAACCAGCCGTCACGCAGAACTTTGACGGTTTCTTCGGGACGGTTCCAGTATCCGCGAAACACATTCGGTCCGCGGACCAAGATTTCGTCGTTTTCGCCGAGTTTCATCTCAATTCCCGACACCGCGCTGCCGACGCGGCCCACCTCATAGCGACGCGGGTCATCCATCGTGCAGATGGCCGTCGTCTCGGTCAGGCCATAAACCTGCAACACGGGGATGCCGAGCATCTTGAAGTAGAGTTGCGTTTCCACATTCAGCGGAGCCGAGCCCGAGATGAGCGCCTTAAGATTGGTCCCGATCATCTTCTTACGGATGGTGGGAAAGACGAGCTTATTCGCCATTGCAAGCCAGATTGAGTCTCTAACGCTGGCCTTGCTTTCCTGTTTGCGCATGTACGCAGCTTTGGCGTTGGCGTAGATCGTCCGCACCACGCCCCCCGTCTTCCAGATCTGCTCATCCACCGCACGGCGTACGCGTTCGAGCAGTGCGGGAACATTCACGAAGTAGTCTGGCTGGACTTCGCGGATCTCCTTTGCGATCCGGTTCAGGTCGCTATTCATGAAGGTTAAACTACCGCGCTCAAGGCCAGTGAGCGTGGTGATCCACGCAGCGGCGAAGTTCAATGGCGCCCATTGATAGACCCGGTCTTGCCCCGCTCGGCGGTCCATCAAAATATCGAGCCGCTCGGAGGTGCAGTCCAGGATATGTCCGACATTGCCGGACGTGATCATTACGCCTTTAGCCTCGCCCGATGTACCGGAGGTATAGATAACGGCGACGAGGTCGGAATCAGCATGCGGGTGAAGATCTGCTAGGGCAGGCGCCTCGTCCCCGAACGCCCTATCGGCCGAGAAAACCTCCTCGAACAAGACTTGCGCCGGAGCTTCTGACCAGGCCTGCAGAATGGAATCACGAAGCACACCGTCGCCAAAACAGATCAGCGCGGGCGAACAGTCCTTCATCATGGTAACCAGTTCAGACGGCGCCTGGCGCGAATACAGCGGGACGACAACGAGACCCTGGGCGATGATCGCGAGGTCCATCACAATCCAATTGATTCCGTTCCCCGCCAGTAGCGCAACCCGATCACCTTTCCTCAATCCTTGAGCGGATAGGAATGCACGCGCCTGACCGATTCTAGTAAGCAGCTCGCGCCCGGTAACCGAGGTGGGCTGGTTCTCACGGAGTTCTGTTAGCAGCGTCTGATCGGCGGATGCTGCGAGCCGGGAAACGATTTGGTCGAGAAAGGACATTTCTGGTCTGGGTTCGACAGCCGGGCCCCACCGATGCCAAAATGCGGGCCAGCGCGGGCCTTTGATTCTTAGCTGTACATTCCAATCAGGCGATGCAGGCCTTGGTCCATCGGCGGCAGGTAGTCTTCCCAGCCCCATTGGCCTTTACGCGTCGGGAACTCGGGATAGCGGCGCTGCACCTCTTCTTCGAAATAGACGCCCATTCGCGCCATCACTTTCAGATTCTTCACAACCGTGCGCCCAATACCATCGGCGATCTTCTCGCCGTTGGTCGCGATGTTTTCGAGTGCCGCAAGCAGCTTGGGCTCAAGATCGGGGTCGTCCACTTCCATCAAGAGATCTTCCTGGCCGCGATCCTTCATCAGATTGCGAATGCGCTCATCCATCGTGATACCACAGGAAGGAACCAGTGCCGGCATCGACGTGACGATGCCGTGAAACCGGGAGGAGGCCATCAAGTGGCAGGCGCGCAAAATGCTGACGATCTCATACATGTTGTAGTCGTCGGAGCTCAGCACGGGAACGCCGCCGAGCCGCTCGGAGATTTTTCTTGCCGGGCGTGCGTCGAGACGCTCGGTCGCGGCCAGAACCACGAAAATGTCATGGCGTTTGCGGAAAGCGTCTATCGCATTTCCAATGGACGTGAGATAGTGCGCGTATTTCCGATCTCCCTCCGGGCCAGAATTATGGAAGTAAGGTCCACGGTAATGAATCGCTTTGTGCGCTCCGGTTGCCTTGAGGGCGAGCAGCTTGCCGATGGAAGCCCGAACCGGCCATTCAAAGGGATTGATGGGGCAGACGACAAGAACAGGCTTTGTGCCATCCCACCCATGGTCGCCAAGCACCCTGCGCCCGTACTCCGGGGGATTGGGGGGGAAGGTCCAGGCGGTATCGGTGCCGAGTTCAGTGGGAACGCCGAGTTCCCGCAACAAGGTGCGGGATTCTTCATTTCTGGTAATGACTAGCGAATCCCGGCAGAAGCGGGCACACATCTTCCGGATGGGAGTATCCATGTGTCCGGCCTCCGCGCCGTAGCCGACCGATAGTTTGTTCTCGGCCGCGGCCAGGCCGAGAGAGCCGATCATCATGGTGGTGAGTGCGTTTGCGAACTTGCTCTTGAACATCGAGCCTTCGCAGGCAACCACGCCGTGATGTTGCGGAACTTCCCGGGAAAGGAACGGCGGAAAAATATCGGGCAGATGAACCTGGCGCGTATCTTTGAAATAACCGTCCGTGAGCTTAAAGCTCTGGCTCATCACACTGAAGTCGACGTTGTCCGGGCCAAGCACGTGCCGCAATTGACGGATCATCTCTTCGACTCGCGCATCCGAACCCATGTTGCGCGCGCCGTTGTATCCGGCGAAGAGCAGCTTGAGCTTCTTGCCCGGAACCCAGCGCTCGCCCTTACCTAACACCCAGGCGGCCTTTTTTCGCTCGATGATGGAGCTAACCCAGGCCTGCAGCATGAAGTCCATCATGCGGCGGAGCCTCCAGCCCGGACCGGCCAGGCCTGGTACGGATAAATGAAATTCACCTCTCGACTGAACTTGAGGAGCGGAAAGCTGTATTGAGAAAAGGGGATGGGCTTGCGACCAAGCTCGGTGGTGGCACGCGTGTTGTCGAACACGGTGTTGAAGGTCAAATACGGCATGAAAACTTTCATGAGTGCAGCGATGTGCCCGACCGGGCTTCTGCGGTTGGCGAGCAGGTCGACCGTGCCCGAAAACGGTTTCTGCGCGAACGGAAGATAAAGCGGCCCTCGTTTTCCCCGGGCTGCCGCCAACGAGGCAGTAATTTGCTTGAAAGTTTGGGAGTCGCGGCCGGATGAAAGATGGTATGTATCGTAGTTGGTTTTTTCTTTCAGGTGCAGCGTCGCTACCGCATCGGCGACGAAATCGACGTTCACAATGTCCACGCGATCTTTCGAGCGAAGCGGAAGAGCCGGTAATTCCGCGAGGAAGACGAAAGCGCGAACCATATCAAACTGCGTGGTCTCGGCCCGGCGGCTGTCCCCAAGCACGATACTGGGGCGGAAGATGGTTTTTGGAACATCCGGCAGAAGCTGACGAATCATGTGCTCGCAGAACTTCTTAGTGCGCGCGTAAGGATCGTAGTCAGAGCGGTTCCAATCGACCGAACTATCTTCGCTGACCACCTCATCCTGCCGTTTTCCGCAAACCGCAACCGTGCTGACGTGGCTGAAGCGACGCAGACCATGGTAGTAGTCCACCTGCTGGCCAAGTTTGACGACTTCGAGCGTCCCTCGCAGGTTCACGTTGAGACAGCTCTTCTCAGATTTGCGATTCAGGGATGCCGCGCAATGAATGACGGAGTCGGTTGTATGGACCAGGCGCTCGTAATCTTCCTGGGAAAGACCGAACTTCTCCTGGGTCAGATCCCCACGATAGATACGAATACCAGTTTGCAAGTATTCGTAAAAAGTCTTGAAATCGAAATGCAACTGCAACGAGCGCCAGAGGCGCTCTTCAGCCTCGTGCGGGTCTTTGGCTCGCACCAGCACGTTGATGGGTGCGCCGAAATTCTGCAGCAGGTTGGCGGCAATATGCGCGCCGATGTATCCGGTCGAGCCGGTCAGGAATATCGCCACGTTGCTCCGTTCGTTCCGGTTTTCACGGTTTCCGCCTCGTTTGCGGGCTGCAGGTTGCGCGGCGCCCGGGGCTCGAGTGGACGTCCTTCGATCAGCGGATACGTCCATTTGCGCAGCGCCGGAATGTGAATGTTGATCCAGTACTCATACCAGTCGAGCGAGGAGGTGTTGTATCCAAACCGTCCGCGCTCTTCAGGGACAAGAGCATGCGACAGTTTCTCGACGTTCTCGGCAACGAAATCATGCTCGTTGAGCAAGATGAAAGGCTCGAATAACTCAATCAGCTTCTCGACTTTTTCGAGGCTGCGTTCGGCCCTGGCAAGCGGCGTTTTCTTGAGCGGCAGGGGTGCCGCAATCGTCTGAATGGCTCGAACGACAGCACGTTGCGCCGGAGCCGACATGCGATTGTAGCGTTCCTTTGAGACGGGAATGGCGTCCAACCGCAAACGCAGCCAGTACTCAATGCCTTCTTGAGCGCGGTAGTGTTTGCGGTGCGCGAGCGAGGTTAACTCGATAGATCTGCGCATGTCGCAAGGGTTCGTCACCGAGGTCGCCAGCTGATAAACCATATCGTGGCGGCGCTCGATGAGCGCAGCGGCTATCAAGGTCATACCCCGGCACACTGCATCCACCGGGATAATATCGAGCCGCTTGCGTTCATTGCTGGGGAGTTGGCGGAAGGTGGTTCCGAGCAAGTATGAGAGAGACGCGGACGTGTTGATACCTTCATTCCACCCACGGAATGGTTGAACGGTTGAGCTTTCTACGATCGCGGGGCGAACGATGGCAATCGGCAGCCCGGCGCCTTGCTTCAGCAACAACGATTCGGCGAGGCTCTTGGTCAACGTGTAGGTATTTGGCCAACCCAGTTCGTTGGCGCGTCGCCTCCCTGCTTCGGTGAGCTCGTTGCGAAGCCAGCGGACCCGGTTCTTTCGAATCTGATTGTCGAGTGCGGCTCCCTGCAGATCTTTGGCGGCATGCTCTTTGCCCCTTGCCTGACGACGCAACTCCTCGGTGACCTCTGGACCTTCGGCTCGGCGCTCGGTATCCTCAACCAACTTGTGCAGCGACCGCCATTCCAGTTCAGCATCGAAATTCGTCGCGCCAGCTGGGGTATAGTCTGGGCGCACGGTTTCAAACACGCGGCCATCGCGCGCCCCGGCAACATAGCAAGTGGAAAGATGCAGCAGTCCGGCATGATCGCAGGACCGGATGAACTCGCTTACATGGACGGCGGCGTCGACGTTGGTAGTGAGGGCGTCGCGCAGGTCGGGGTTGAAGTCGGTGAGGCCGGAGCTGTTGATCACCAGATCCAGGCTCGACCTCAGCCTGGCGGAAACCTCAGCATCGACCCCCAGCCCGGGTTGGGTCACGTCGCCTTCCACCACTTCGACCTTGTCGTTGATGAACTCGAGGAGCTTCGATCCGTACTTTTCATAAAGAGGATCGAATACTGGGGAATCTTCAACCAACTTCTGAAAGCGCTTCCGCGCCGGATTGGATTTTTGACGGCGAATCAAGAGATAGATCTTTCCGATATCCGGCAGATCTATTAAGGTGTTCGCCAGCCAAACCTTGCCGATAAAGCCGGTGACGCCGACGAGCATCACGTGTTTGCCCCTTAGAGCTGATCGCACCGAAAATGGCGTCTTCTGCTGTGTACCGTCGAAATCCACCAGCGGACGTTCGAGCGACGACGTAACTCGCCCGGCGGGCTGGGTCACGGTGGAAACGCTACGGGCGTTATGAAATCCCAGATCGGCGGCGACTTGGGCCATCGTGCGGGTACCGTCCGCCTTCGAAGCCAGGCGAGCGAATATCCCGCGCGGACGAACCACGGGATCGATCAGACGGCCAGTCGAGATGCCGTCGCGGAACTCCAGGCGGTTCGCAACGATATGCTTCACGCCAAGATGTTGTGCGAGATGGCGGATCACGTGATCCAGTCCATGGCTGAGTAGGACGACCTCGGTGCCGGAAGCCACCAGCTCCTTTACCCGGCGCACCCCCTCGTCCTTCAAGTGAGGCTTTAACTTGTACTGGAAAAACTCCTCTCCCAGAAGATCGAGGCGATCGCGGCTGATCCCGCGAAGCACCGCGTAAAGCACGCGAGTGGCAAACCGGCGATTGATCGCATACAGGAACGGCCGTGCGAAAGCGGTCAAAAGAACCGATCCGCGGCGCAAACCGCGCTCGTTGAAGGTCTGCGCATTCCAGGTAAAGAACGCGACCGCACGAACGGCTGTCAGTTCCAGCAGGCTGCCTTCAGCGCGCCAGAAGACGTACTTGGAATTGGGGTTCTGTTGGACCAATTTCGTA
>Ga0134127_10000083_pt1 | contig 126000 bp, 93 predicted proteins | sample KB31753_FD_96459 | JGI IMG/M metagenome (GOLD analysis project Ga0134127, IMG submission 96459) | Terrestrial soil microbial communities with excess Nitrogen fertilizer from Kellogg Biological Station, Michigan, USA - KB3-175-3 | ecosystem: Environmental > Terrestrial > Soil > Unclassified ...
ACCTTGGTTGCACCTTCGGCGGTCGAGGCATCGGCCTGTATGAAGTGGTTGTCCGTCTTTTCAGTCGGTGCGGAGCGCGATCCATCCTCGGGAGCCAGGCCGACTTTGCTGCTTAACTCGGTGGCACCAGCATGGCTGGTCAACACCTGACCATGGCCATGTAAGGACATGACCACAGGCCGGCCCTTTTCCTGGCAGAACTCGCTGAATCCTCTGGAAATCAAGGCCTCCGCCCGTGGCACGCCGGCGGCTAAAAGCTCTTAGATACGCCCGCCGTGGCGAGGGCAAGTGACGATGAACGCAACGAAAGGCGCTTATATGAAACTCAAGACCTACCTCTCGCTAGTGGCGGTGACGACGCTGCCGCTGGTTACCGCTGTCGCTCAAAGCGGCACCGAGTCGCAGCCTAACGCGGCCAGCATTTCTCCCGGCGCGGCGGAAGTCGCCAAACTGGCGCAATCCGGCCTGGACAACGACGTAATCCTTGGATTCATCAACCATTCCCAAGTCTACTACAATTTGACCGCGGCCGACATCGTGGCACTGAAGAACGTCGGCGTTTCTTCCCAGGCAGTAACGGCGATGCTGAATCATGACGTGGTGCTGCACAACCAGCAGCTTGCCGCGAGTTCGGCAGCGATGCCAACGGGTTCATCGCCGGTCACAACCGCGGAATCCAGTGCCTCCGCGGCGCCTGCTACGTCGAGCCCCGCGGCAGCCACCACGGTCGTGGTCACCCCGCCCCCAGCGCCGGCACCGCAAGTGGAGATCATTCCCGTTTGTCCAGGACCCGACTACGTGTGGACACCGGGCTGGTGGTCGTGGAATGGAGGCGCGTGGATCTGGTTCCGTGGCTATTGGGGGTATCCGGTGCGGCCAGGGCACGTCTGGCACGATGGGCGATTTTACCATGGCCGCGGAGTCGAAGTAATTCGAGGCCACCGACGCTGAAGGACTTCCCGTCCCACGCCTGTTCCAGCGCAGGCGTGCGACTCGGATCGCCAATGAACCTGTAAATACATGAAAAGGATCACCCGTTTTGCATTCAGCGCCGTTCTGGTCGTGGTTTTGGCCGGAGTGGTGGTTGCGTGGAAGATATTTGGCAAGGGCGCGAACGTCGGAGCCCCACTGCAAACCGTCCCGCTCAACATGACGGACATTGTCGCTACGATCGAAGCCACCGGGACCGTGGAACCGGAGGAAGTGGTGGACGTGGGGGCCCAGGTCGCGGGGCAGATCATCGCGTTCGGAAGAGACCGGAACGGAAAGTCCATTGATTACGGTTCGGTCGTCGAAGAAGGAACCGTGCTGGCGCAAATCGATGACTCGCTTTATGCGGCGGACCTGGCGCAATCGAACGCGCAACTCTCCCAGGCCCGCGCCAACGCGCTGAGCGCCGAGGCCAATGTATTGCAAATGCGGGCACGGCTCGATCAAGCCACGCGCGATTGGGAACGGGCGCAAAAGCTCGGACCCTCCGAGGCCCTGGCACCGACCACTTTCGACGCTTACAAGGCCGCTTACGAGACAGGCAAAGCGAACCTCGCCGCAGCCGATGCCGCCGTGGAACAAACCAAGGCCGCCATCCTGCAGGCCGAGGCCAGTCTGAAGCGGGCCCAGCAGAATGTTGCCTACTGCACCATCAAGTCCCCGGTCAAGGGCGTGGTCGTGGACCGACGTGTGAACATCGGGCAAACGGTGGTGTCGAGTCTCAACGCGCCCAGCCTTTTTCTCATCGCCAAGGACCTTACCCGGATTCAAGTCTGGGTGTCGGTGAACGAGGCGGACATCGGTCATATCAAACCGGGCGAAGCCGTCCTGTTCACGGTGGACGCTTTTCCGGAACGCCTCTTTCGGGGTCAGGTGGGCAAGGTCCGGCTCAACGCCACCATGACGCAGAACGTCGTCACCTACACGGTTGAGGTGAACACGGACAACGTCGATGGCCGGTTGCTGCCTTACCTCACCGCCAACGCGCGGTTTGAAACTGGACGTAGCGCCGGTGTCTTCGCCGTTCCAAACGCGGCACTCCGCTGGACCCCGCGCGAGAACCAGATCGCGCCAGAGTTTCGGCACCCCGACAAACCGGTCAGCCGGGCCTCTCCTCGCAACACGTCGACGGCCGACAGTGACGAGCCTGCGCCAAGGCGCGGCACGCTTTGGCTCGAACAGGACGGATTGGTGCGTCCCGTCAGCGTATCCGTTGGCTTGTCGGACGGAACAATCACGGAGGTTCACGCCGATGAATTGAGAACAGGCGCCAAGGTTGCATTCGCGGATCCGTCGTCGGCCCAGAGTACCGGCGCCGGCACGGGAGGCAGTCCCTTCACACCTCAGATCGGCCGCGCGCGCTCCGTTTCACAAAGCTCGCCCGCGGGCGGTGTTCCGCAGACAAACCCGCGTTGAGAAGCCGAGGTGCGTATGGGTATGGAAATGATCCAACTTGAGGCGATCCGAAAGACCTATCTCGTCGGCGAAATTGACTTACCCGTGCTCAAGGGCATTACGGCATACGTGCATCACGGCGAAATGGTCGCGCTCATGGGAGCAAGCGGCTCCGGCAAGACGACGCTGATGAACATTCTCGGGTGCCTGGACCATCCCACTTCGGGGCGCTATTGGCTGAACGGGAACGATGTGACCGACTACACCTCGAGAGCCAGGGCCAGGCTCAGGAACCGGCTCATTGGCTTTGTATTCCAAAGCTTCAACCTCCTGCCGCGCACGAGCGCCTTGGAGAACGTAATGATGCCATTGACTTACTCGCGCGATGAAATCTCCGAGGCGGAGATGACCCGGCGCGCTAAGGAGTTGCTCGCGAAGGTGGGCTTGTCGGATCGGCTGGACCATCAGCCCTCGCAGCTCTCGGGTGGCCAGCAGCAGCGCGTGGCCATCGCGCGCTCGCTGGTCAACCGGCCGAAGGTGCTGATGGCGGACGAGCCCACCGGCAATCTCGACTCGCGCACGAGCGAAGAAATTCTTCAGATGTTTACCGAACTGAATCGCTCGGAAGGAATCACTATTCTCCTCGTCACCCACGATGCCAACGTGGCAAGTCACGCCCGGCGCATTATTCGCATTCGGGACGGACTGCTCGAAGGGGACTCAAGCGACCTATCGCACCGCGCCGTGGCGGAGCTCAAGACCGCAGGAAGCGCCCCATGAAGCTCAATCGCGTGCTCATCACCGCCTTGCGGGCGCTCCGGCGCAACGTAACCCGCGCCGCCCTCACGACGCTTGGCATCGTCATCGGCGTGGCCGCCGTGATTGCGATGATGGAAATCGGCAACGGTTCCTCCATCGCCATTCAGCGCACCATCGCCAGCATGGGCGCGAACAACCTGCTTGTGCAGCCCGGCACCGCCGCAAGCGGCGGCGTGAGCTTCGGCGCGGGCAGTGTGATGACGCTGACACCCCAGGATGCGAGCGCGATCCTGCGCGAGTGCGGCTCAGTCAGCGCCGTCGCTCCGGTGGTGCGCGCGCGCACGCAGGTCATTTATGGAAACCGAAACTGGGTGCCCATGTATATCTATGGAACGACCCCGGAGTTCCTGGATGTGCGCGACTGGAACGATTTGGCCGAGGGGGAACGCTTCACCGAGCGCGATGTTCGCAACTCCAGCAAGGTCTGCCTGATCGGCCAAACGCTGAAGCGCGTCTTGTTTGGGGACGAATCGCCAGTGGGCGAGACCGTGCGGATACAGAACGTCTCCTTCAAGGTCATCGGCGTGCTCTCTCCGCGCGGAGCGAATATGATGGGCGTGGATCAAGATGACATTTTGCTCGCGCCCTGGACCACGATCAAATACCGGGTGGTCGGTTCCTCGGCGACCACCATCAACCAGAGCAGCGCCGCCGCGCAAACTTCGACCACCGTCAACTCGCTCAGTCAGCTTTACCCCGGCACGCAGAACAATCTTTACCCCGCCCCCTCGACTTCCGAGCTGGCCGACACGCCGCAGCCGGTGCGCTTCGTCAACGTCGACCAAATCCTGGTCGCCGCACGCTCCTCCACGGAGATCCCTTCGGCCATCCGACAGGTGACGGAACTCCTCCGCGAACGCCATCACCTAAGGCCGAACGAATCGAGCGACTTCAATATTCGCGACATGACCGAGTTGACCAAAACAATGAGCTCCACCACGACCTTAATGACGAAACTCCTGCTCTGCGTGGCGATGATTTCGCTCGTCGTCGGCGGAGTCGGCATCATGAACATCATGCTCGTCTCCGTGACCGAGCGCACCCGCGAGATCGGACTGCGGATGGCTGTGGGCGCGGAGGCCGGTGATGTCCTGCGGCAGTTTCTGCTCGAGGCAGTCGTGCTCTGCCTCATCGGCGGCGCAGTCGGTATCGTGGCCGGACGCGCATGTTCGTATCTCGTCACCCTCCTTCTCCATTGGCCGACTGCTCCGTCGCTGCCGGCCATCCTCGCTGCGGTAGCGGTTTCCGCCGCGGTGGGGATCATCTTTGGCTATTACCCGGCGTCGAAAGCGGCCCGGCTCGATCCCATTGAGGCGCTTCGTTATGAGTGAAGCAGTTCAGAACCCCGTTACCCCCGGACACCCTGAACCACCACGGCCGGCGGCGACGCTCGTGCCGCTCGTCTTGGCGGCCGTGCTGTTGGGCGGTTGCAAAACAGGACCCGACTTCCAGCCTCCGAACGTGGCCACGCCACCGGCCTGGGCCGGTGTCGCGTCTCCATCGAACTCGCAACCCTCTGCGACCACGACCAACGTCCCGGATATCGCGCAATGGTGGCAGACGTTTAACGATCCGATCCTGACGCGCCTGATCCAGGACGCCGTGGCGACCAATCTGGATCTGCAAATCGCCCGCACGCGTGTGCGCGAAGCCCGCGCCTCACGCGGCGTGGCCGCCGGTGGATTATGGCCCTCGGCTTCGGCTTCCGCGGCGTACCAACGCGTGCACACGGCCGGCGATGCTCCCAATCCTGGTGGACACGATTTGTTCGTCGCGGGACTGGACGCAGTGTGGGAACTCGATGTGTTCGGCGGCCTCCGCCGCAACGTCGAATCCGCCGGGGCCGCGGTATTGGCCGCACAGGAAGACCTTCACGACGTGCAGGTCTCGCTCGTGGCCGAAGTCGCGCTGAACTATGCGCAACTTCGCGGCGCCCAGCAGCAAATCCTCATCGCACAAGACAACCTCCAGTCGCAGCGCCATACGGGCGACATCACGCGCCAGAAATTCACCGCAGGGTTGGTCAGCGGGTTGGACGTGGCGAACGCCGACGCACAAGTCGCCACGACGGAAGCGCAGATTCCCGTGCTGGAGACGGCCGCGCGCCAGTCAATCCATGCTCTGGCCGTGTTGCTGGCACGCCCGCCGGCGTCGCTGGTCGAGGAGTTGTCCAGGTCCGCACCGCTGCCCGTTGCTCCACCGGAAGTGCCTGTGGGTTTGCCGTCGGACTTGCTGCGCCGCCGGCCCGACCTTCGCGCCGCCGAAGCCCGACTGCACGCTGCCACCGCGCAGATTGGAGTCGCCACCGCCGACCTCTATCCCAAGTTCTCGCTCACAGGCTCACTCACGTATCAAAATAATCTCCTGCGCAACTGGTTCACGGACCCCAGCCGCTCGTTTTCGTTTGGCCCGACGGTGACCTGGCCGATCTTTCAGGGTGGCAGCATTGTTTCCAACATCCGCCTGCAGAAAGCGCTTCGCGATGAATCCTACCTCACGTTTCAGAAGACGGTCTTAACTGCGTTGCAGGACGTGGAGAATGCCCTTATCGCGTTCGCCAAAGAGCAGGAGCACCGAGAGTCCTTGAGTTCGGCGGTGACCGCCAACCGCAAAGCCGTGGACCTCTCAATGCAGCTCTACTCTCAAGGCCAAACCGATTTCCTGAACGTGCTCAACGCCCAACGCTCGCTCTACCTGGCGCAGGACGCGCTCGTGCAAAGCCACCGCGCCTTGGCGACCAATCTCATCGCCCTCTACAAAGCGCTCGGCGGCGGCTGGGACGCTCCGCCTGTGCAACAGGCGGCGGCAACAATAACCAAGTGACTCCTGGTGCAACTGTCGCACCGCCACCTACCCCTCTCCTCCTCTGAGGAGGAGAGGGCTGGGGAGAAGAGGTGAGAAAACCCTTGCTGGGTGTCGCCCGCTTGGCACTCTTCAGTTTCGTGAGCTCCAAAACGAAATGCACTGAGCGCCTGCTGGTGGGCTCGAAGGAGCAGTAGCATCGGAGGTTGATGGTGCCCATTACGAAACCGCATCGAGCCCGAGTACTCGCTGGGTTCTTGGCGTTCCTGACTTCGAATTCATTGGGCCAAGTCAATGACTCCGCCGCACGGCGCGCGTTCGGCGGCATTCAGCCGGCGCTGTCGCTCGATGGACGCCTCGTCGCGCTGTCTTATCAAGGCGCCATTTGCCGGATGCCGAGTGAGGGCGGCACGCTGATCAGACTGACTCGGGGCGAAGGCTGGGACGTCGAGCCGACCTGGTCGCCGGATGGAAGCCGCATCGCGTTCATCAACGCCGCCGGATTCAACGTCGGACCAGTTCGGCTCATCGTCGCGGAGGACGGTTCACCCGTGAAGCTGCCGAAGGATGTGCTGGCGCGGGGCCGATTGCAGTTTCATCCCGACGGAAAGCGGCTGCTTGGGCTCTTCGGGCTAAGCGGCCAGCCGGAGCGTTTGCAGTGGTTTGACTTGAACTCGGGCGAGTTGACACCGGTCAACATCACTGCGCTCAGCGCGTCTCAGCGCAGCTCGATGAAATGGGCGCTCTCGCCGACTGGCGCAACACTCCTCCTGGCAACGTTTCAGGATCGCCCCGGCGAACAGACAGGGAACAACGGTCCTGCCGCGGACCTGTGGCGCGTCTCTTCAGTTGGCGGCGAACCGCAGGAGGTCGCGCGCTGGCCAAGCCGCATCTACGGCCTCTGCTGGGATGCCGAAGGGCGTGGTGCGTTCCTGGTCACGGATCGCGGGGTTGCCTACAACGATCTTTGGCATCTTCCGCTGGACAGGAACGCCCGCCTCGCCAGCCCTCTGGAAGGCGCGAGGAAGATCACTTCCGGACAGGCCGATGAAGACTGGCCGAGCGTGAGCGCCGATGGCCGTTGGCTGTTGCACACGGAGAATCCAGAGGGCGCCACAGCGTTGGTGCGCGTGGACCTCAAATCGGGCCAGCGCCAGACCCTCACTCTCGACCGCGTCGAGTTTCGCGAACCCATGGGCAAGCTTCGCGTCCTGGTGAAGGATGCCCACACGGGCGAGCCGATTGTGGCGCGAATCAGCATGAAACAGCACGGCGGTAAGTTTCATTTTCCACTCGGCGCCTTGTATCGGCTCACGAGCGGCGCTGGCCATTTCTATGCCCGGCGCCAGGCGGAATTCACTCTCCCTGCGGGAAAGTTCACCCTGCAGGCCTGGCACGGTCCGGAGTATTTCGTTCACAAGCAGGACCTGGAAATTGCTGCCGGCGAAACTCGCGAAGCCTCACTGGCCATGGAGCGCTGGGTCAACATGCCCGAGAACGGCTGGTTTTCGGGTGAGAACCACATCCATGCCAACTACGGCTACGGCGCTTGGCACAACGACCCCTTCACAATTCGCGATCAGTGCGAAGGCGAGAACCTGCACGTCGCCAACGCCGTCGTCGCCAATTCGGACGGCGATGGGGTTTTCGACCGGCAATATTTTCTTGGCCGTCCTGACCCAATGTCGGCGCCGCGCACGCTCCTTTATTGGAACGAAGAGTTCCGCAGCACGATTTGGGGACACTTGACGCTGGGCCATCTAAGCCAGTTGGTGGAGCCGGTGTTCACCGGGTTCCAGGACACGACGAATCCCTGGGACGTGCCGACGAATGGCGACATCGCGGACCGCACGCGCGCCCAGAAGGGCACCGTCAGCTACACGCATCCGGCATCGAATCCCGATTCGCTCTACGACGGCGCCTACGCAGCGAAAGGATTGCCAGTTGATGCAGCCTTGGGCCGCATTGACACGATGGATGTGATGGGCCCGGGCTATGAAGCGTCGCGGCGGCTGTGGTATCGGTTGTTGAACTGCGGGTTCCGCATCCCCGCTGCGGCGGGCACGGATGTGTTCCTCAATCGGATCACAAGCTACCCGCCTGGCTGGGGCCGTTGTTTCGTGAAGTTGACCAATGGCTTGAGCTACAGCGAATGGATGCGAGGGCAACAGGCCGGACTCTCCTTCGTAACCACCGGGCCGATGTTGGAATGGAGCGCAAATGGGGGCCAGCCCGGAGACACGCTTCGGCTCGATTCGCCGGGACCGGTGCGAGTGCGGGCGCGCGCATCGTCCCAGTTTCCAGTTCAGAACCTGGAACTCATCGTGAATGGCGCAACCGTCCCGACGCGACGCGGCACAACCAGCACGAACGAGCTATTGTTGGACGAAGAAGTGAAACTCGACCGCAGCGGCTGGCTCGCGGTCCGCTGCGCCAGCGGCAGCCAATCCGCTTCGAGTGGAGTCGCGCTGGGTGCCCACAGCAACCCAATCTATGTCGAAATGCCCGGCCATCCTTTCGACGCCCGTGCCGACGCCGAATATTTTCTCGCCTGGATCGATCGCCTCGACGCCGACCTTAAGAAACGCGACCGCGTTCCCGTCGGCCTCGAGCAGGTGAAGTCACAACTCGACACAGCTCGCTCGGTGTATCGAAGATTGGCAAGCGCACGGCCATGACAAGCCATGCGAAGCATTTGCATAGGCGCGCTGCGCAGCGCCTCCTTGCCTTCGCCATGCTCGCATTCGCGATGTCAGTGGCGCGGGCGGCTGCCGCAACAGGGCCACTCATCGACCTCAGCAACGCAGTCATCGTCAGCGCGAGCAATGCGCCCGGCCTGGAGCGCAAAGCAGTGCAAATGCTCATTGAAGAAGTGGCCAAGCGAACGCGGCTACGCTGGAAACGGGCCACTTCGTTGCCGACGAACGACGCTCCAGTGATTGTGGTCGGGAACGCGGCGTCGCTGAATTCCTTTCCTGAAACCAGGACGCCTGCCGGCGCCACCCGAGTCCGGCCCGAAGGCTACCGCATCTGGATCGAACGGGCGGCGCGCCCGGTTGTCTGGGTCGCAGGCGATGATTCGCGCGGCGAGTTGTTCGGCGTGGGACGCCTGCTCCGCGCGTTGCAAATCGAGCCGCAGAAGATTTCGCTGCCGGCGGACTTTCACGCCGATACAGCACCGCAGACCGCATTGCGCGGACATCAACTCGGCTATCGGCCAAAGTGCAACTCCTACGATGGCTGGACCGTCGCGATGTGGGAGCAATACATCCGCGACCTCGCCGTGTTCGGCTGCAATGCCATCGAATTGATCCCGCCCCGCTCGGACGACGCGAGCGACAGCCCACATTTCCCGCTGCCCCAAATGGAAATGATGATCGAGATGTCGCGCCTCGCGAACGACTACGGTCTCGATGTGTGGATTTGGTATCCCGCAATGGACGCGAACTATACGGACCCGAAGACGGTGGAGTTTGCCTTGCAAGAGTGGGGCGAAGTCTTCAGCAAGCTTCCGCGCGTCAACGCTGTGTTCGTGCCGGGAGGCGATCCGGGACACACGCAACCCAAGGCGTTGTTCGATCTATTGGAGAAACAGACCGCCAATCTCCATCGCTTCCATCCGAAAGCCCAAATGTGGGTCTCACCGCAAAGTTTCAACTCGGCTTGGATGCAGGAATTCTTCGAACTGATGCGCCGCGAGCCAGTGTGGCTCACGGGAATTGTCTACGGCCCACAAGTGCGCATCAGCCTGCCGCAATTGCGCGCCGGACTCCCGGCGCGTTATCCCATTCGCGATTACCCGGACATCACGCACAGCCGCCACTGCCAGTTTCCCGTGCCCGACTGGGACCTGGCCTTCGCGATGACCGAAGGGCGCGAGTCCATCAACCCGCGTCCGCGCGCGATGGCGTCGATCCATCGACTGACGCACACGAACACCTCCGGCTTCATCACCTATTCCGAAGGCTGCAACGACGACGTGAACAAGGCCGTCTGGAGTGCCCTCGGCTGGGACCGCGATGCTGATGTTTCGGCAATCCTGCTCGACTACGGTCGTTACTTCATCAGCGCGGCGCACGCAGAGGCTTTCGCAGAAGGCTTGCTGATGTTGGAGAAAAACTGGACCGGCCCATTGTGGCGCAACGAGCCGGTGGAGCAAACGTTGCGTCATTTCCAGGCGCTCGAACGGGAATCCATGCCGCAGGAAAGATTGAACTGGCGGTTCCAACAGGCGCTCTACCGCGCGTACTACGATGCGTATCTGCGACGGCGATTGCTTTACGAAAGTGAACTGGAGGAACAGGCGCTCGCAACACTTCGCGATGCGGCAAAGTCAGGCTCAATGGCCGTGATAAGAGATGCCGAACGAATTCTCGCTCGCGCGACCAGGGAGCCCGTGGCTGCCGAACTTCGCGCACGCGTATTCGAATTGGCCGCGGCGCTGTTCCAAAGCATCCGGATGCAATTGAGTGTCTCCAGGTATGGCGCGATCGCTTTGGAACGCGGCGCGAACCTCGACGCCATCGACGTACGCTTGAACAGTCGCACGTGGTTGCTGAAGCAGTTTGAAATCATTGCAACCCTGAGCAACGAGACCGAACGCCGCGCGCGCCTCATGGAGATTGCGAATCGGCAGGATCCCGGCCTCGACGGCTTCTACGACGACCTCGGGGATCCCGAAAAGTCGCCTCATCTCGTGCGGGGCGCCGGCCCCGCCGCGGACCCTGCTTTCCTGGAGTCGAGCCTCGCCAGCTTCATTCGCAACTCGCTTCCCGATTGGCCGGTGCCCTGGTGGCATTGGGCCGAAGCGCTTTACGACCGGCCGCTGCAATTGCGCTACACGGGGCTGGACACGGCGGCGAGATACAGAATCCGCGTCGTGTATGGGCGCGAAGGGCGCGCGACGAAAATCAGGTTGATGGCAAATGACTCCACAGAGATTCATCCGTACCTGGATCGGCCCTTCGAACTTCTCGAATTCGAGGTGCCTCAGGCCACCACGCGGTCCGGCAACCTCACGTTGAGTTGGACGCAGGAGCCCGGCGCCGGCGGCAACGGCCGAGGGTGCCAGGTAGCCGAAGTCTGGCTGATCAAGGAAGGCAAATGAATTTCCTTTGCTGCCTTGGGCGTCCATCTTACTGACTACGCACAATGAACCCGCCCTGGCATTTGCCTGTTGAGCCAGCAGGACTTTGGTCCCGCCGCCGCTTTCTTGCGCGCAACGCGATGGGGATCGGTAGCGTCGCGCTGGCCTGGCTCTTGCGGGAAGAACGACTACTGGCGACGCCGCCGAGCATGCCGCGCCAGCCGCAATCGTTCGATCTAAAGCCGAAGGTGCCGCCGCTCCGCCCGCAAGCCACCGCGATGATCTCGCTCTTCATGCACGGTGGGCCCAGCCACGTCGACTTGTTCGACCCGAAGCCTGAATTGACGAGGCGCAGCGGGGAGGATTACGCGGGGGAGGTCACATTCAGTTTTGTTGATCGCGCGAGCAAGAAGCTGTTCGGCAGCCCGTGGGCCTTCCGCAAACACGGCGAGTGCGGCATGGACGTTTCCGAGTTGCTTCCTCACTTCGCGAGCATCGTGGACGATGTGACGCTCATCCGTTCGATGCACACGGACATCAACGGGCACGAGCCGTCCATCTGGTTCATGAACACCGGCAAATCGCAACCCGGCCGCCCCGCGCTCGGTTCGTGGCTCACGTACGGCCTCGGTTCCGAGAGCCAGAGTTTGCCCGCGTACGTGGTGTTGACCGATCCTGGCGGGCACCCCGTCGATGGTGTGCGCAACTGGTCTAATGGCTGGATGCCGCCTCTGTTTCAAGGAGTGATTGTGCGCTCGACCGAGCCGCGCATTCTGAACCTCGATCCACCGCCCCATTTGAAGGGGGAATTGCAGGAACAGAACCTGGCCTTCCTGGCGCGGCTCAATCGCGAACATCTGTCGCGGCATCCCGGCGAAAGCGATCTGGAGGCGCGCATTTCCAGCTACGAGCTTGCCGCCCGGATGCAGACGGCGGCAAAGGAAGCTTTGGATATTTCCGGCGAAAGCGAAGCGACGAAGAAGCTTTACGGCCTCGATGATTCCGCCACCCGCGAATACGGCACGCGCTGTCTCATCGCTCGCCGCCTCGTCGAACGCGGTGTGCGTTTCGTGCAATTGTTCGTCAACGGGCAAATCTGGGACACCCACGAGAGCATCAAGAGCAACCTGGCCACGTGCTGCCGCAAGACCGATCAGCCTTCCGCCGCGCTTGTGATGGACCTCAAGGCGCGCGGCCTCCTGGACACGACGATTGTTCATTGGGGCGGCGAGATTGGCCGACTGCCGGTCACTGAGAATCATGGCAAAGCCGAGAAGGCTGGCCGCGACCATAACGGACAGGGCTTCAGCACCTGGGTCGCCGGTGGCGGCTTCAAGGGCGGCATGACCTACGGCGAAACCGACGAGTTCGGACACAAGGCGGTCGTGGATCCGGTGAGTCCGAATGATTATCACGCAACATTGCTGCATCTGTTCGGGCTCGACCACACGAAGCTCCTCTACCATCACAATGGCCAGGAGGAACGCATCACCGATACCAAGCCATGCCGCGTGGTGAAGGAGATCTTGAAGCAGGGATGAGGCAGCTGGCTGTGCCTGCGATGTTTCGCGAGCCGTGAAAACGTTTTCCAACCTCCTGATTGGTTGCCTGCTGATCGTTTCAGCGACGCCGCTCAATGCCGCCGCTCCTCCGACCTTCGAGAAAGACATTCGCCCCATCCTCAAGGCGCATTGCTTCGACTGTCACGGTGAAGGCGAGAAGCTCAGCGGTGGACTCGACCTGCGTCTGCGCCGATTCATGTTGAAAGGTGGCGACGATGGCCCGGTCATCGTTCCCTGCAAGCCTGACAAAAGTCTCCTCTTCACGTTGGTCCACCGTGGCGAGATGCCAAAGCGCGACACGAAACTGACTCGCGAACAGGTCGACGTGATTCGGAGGTGGATCGCCGGTGGCGCGCAGACGATTCACGCGGAACCGGCTCAACTGGCTAAAGGCCTCAACATTACCGACGAGGAACGCGCCTTCTGGTCGTTTCAACCCATCCGCCACCCCGCAGTCCCGCCGACCAAGCCCAAGGACCGGGCGCGGACGCCCATCGACGCCTTCCTGTTGAACGCGATGGCAAAACAGAAGCTCGGCTTCTCGCCTGACGCCGAGAAGCTCACTTTGTTGCGACGGGCTTCGTTTGATCTCATTGGATTGCCGCCCACGCCCGCCGAAGTGGACACCTTCCTCGCGGACAATTCGCCAGACGCCTACGAAAAGCTGCTCGACCGCCTGCTCGATTCACCCCACTACGGCGAACGCTGGGGCCGGCACTGGCTGGACGTTGCGGGCTACGCCGACTCGGATGGCTACAGCGACGCCGATCCACCGCGCCTCTACTCCTACAAGTACCGCGATTACGTGATCGGCGCGTTCAACTCGGACAAGCCATTCGACCGGTTCATCACCGAGCAACTCGCCGGCGATGAACTCGCGCGCGCAACGCGGGACAACGCGAAAGACGCGCTCGTTGCGCCGCACACGCGCGAACTGCTCATCGCCACCGGCTTTCTTCGCATGGGCGCCGATGGCTCGGCTACGCCCGCCGTCGCCGACTATGACGCCGTGCGCAATCAGGTCGTGGCGGACACCATCAAGATCGTCTCGACGTCGTTGCTCGGGTTGTCTGTCGGCTGCGCGCAATGCCACGACCATCGCTACGATCCCATTCCGCAGAGCGATTACTATCGGCTGCGCGCCGTGCTCGAACCCGCCTACGATCCGAAGAACTGGCGCATTCCCGACCAGCGCCTCGTCTCGCTCTACACCGAAGACGACCGGAAGAAGGCCGCTGATATTGAAGCCGAAGCGAAGAAATTGTCCGATGAACGGGCGTCCAGGCAGAAGCAATACATCGAGGAAGCGCTGACGAAACATCTCGAAAAGTTCGCAGCCGACCTGCGCGGAAAACTCCGTGCGGCTTATGACACGCCCGCCGACAAACGCACTGCCGAGCAGAAGAAACTGCTCGCGGACAATCCCAGCGTGAACATCAACGCAGGGGTGCTTTACCAGTACAATCCAAAGGCTGCGGACGAGCTGAAATCGATGGACGCGAAGATCGCGGAGGTGCGCGGACGCAAGCCGACGGAAGATTTTATCAGCGTCTTGACGGAGCCGACGGACAAAATCCCGGTCACGTACGTCTTTCATCGCGGCGATCCGAAGCAGCCCAAGGAAGCCGTCGAGCCCGGTGGATTGAGCGTGCTCGCGCCACCGGACCACCGCGAGGCGTTCCCGGTCAAGAACTCGGACCTTGCGACCACTGGGCGTCGGCTCGCCTTTGCGCGATGGCTGACCAGCGGGACCAATCCGCTCGTTGCCCGTGTCCTCGTCAATCGCATCTGGCTGCATCATTTCGGCCGCGGACTCGTCGGCACGCCTTCTGATTTCGGCGCCATGGGCGAACGACCGACTCATCCCGATTTGCTCGATTGGCTGGCGAGAGATTTTGTCGAGCACGGCTGGCGATTGAAGCGCTTGCACAAACTCATCATGACCTCCACGGCCTATCGGCAATCGTCTCGTCGCGATTCGCACGGCGAAGAGCGGGATCCGGAAAACCGTCTCTATTGGCGCAAGCCGGTCCAGCGCCTTGATGCCGAAGTCCTCCGTGACTCGATTCTCGCGACCAGCGGCGCGTTGAACAAAGCCATGTTCGGCCCGCCCGTTCCCGTGCGCCCGGATGTGCACGGCCAGATCGTCGTGGGCCTCGACAAAACGGAAGGGGATAACAAGATGCCGGTCGATGTGTCGCTCAAGGGCGAAGAGTTTCGGCGGGGTGTTTACATTCAAGTCAGGCGCAGCCGTCCGCTGGCGATACTCCACGCCTTCGATGCGCCGGTGATGGAGGTCAACTGCGAGCGGCGCCAATCCTCCACGGTGCCCACGCAATCCCTGATGTTGATGAACAGCCAGTTCATGCTCGACCAGGCGACACGGTTCGCCACGCGTCTGCAGACAGAAACCGGCGAAGACAGCGCGCGCCAGGTGACCCGCGCCTGGCGACTTGCGTTCAGCCGTAGCCCAACGGAAGAGGAACTGGCTGGCGCGCTGGACTTCCTCTCCGGGCAAGTGGCGTATTTAAGAGGCGCGCTGGAGAAAAAAGTGGAACCGAAGCAGGATGACAAGACCAAGCCTGTTCCCAAGCCAGCGCCGGAATTGCAAGCCCTGACCGATCTCTGCCAGGCCTTGCTGAGCGCGAACGAATTTCTGTACGTGGATTGAGCGCACTTCATGTTCCCGCGATTGCTGACAGCCGTTTGCATCCTTTTCATGGCCGGTGTCTGGTCGAACGCCGCGGATGCTCCCGTTACGCTCTCATCAAACTCCCCGACATTGCGCATCGCCACCTTCGATATCGACGCCACTCCGCCCATCGGCTCCTGGATGGCCTACGATCCCGTGACCAATGTCTGGGAAATGGGGCTGCGGGCGCGGGGAATCGTGCTGCTCGGCGCGGGCGAACCGATCGTCTTGTGTGCCCTCGATTGGATCGGGATCGCGAATGAGGGACAGGATGCGTTCCGTACCGCACTCGGCCAGGCGGCGGGCACTTCGAGCCGGCGTGTGGCGGTCCACACCTTGCACCAACACGACGCGCCCGATTGCGATTTTTCTGCCGAACGAATTCTGAAGGAAGCGGGTCTCGATGCCCGGCAATACGACAGCCGTTTTCAGCGGCAGGTCCTTTCCAACCTGGCGACGGCGGTGCGGGAGTCTCTACCGCTGGCCCAACCCATCACCCATCTCGGGCTCGGCTCGGCACGAGTGGAGCAAGTCGCCTCGAACCGCCGCATTTTTGGAACGGACGGAAAAGTTCGCGCGACGCGCTACACCGCAACGAAGGACGCTGCGCTTCGGGCTGAACCTGAAGGGACGATTGACCCAATGGTTTCGCTGGTAAGCTTTTGGAACGCCGAAAAGCCCATAGCGATCCTGAGTTACTACGCGACTCATCCGCAAAGCTATTACCGTACGGGCATTCCGAACCCCGACTTTCCTGGACTCGCGCGCTTTCTCCGGCAACTGGCGGTGCCGGCCGCAATGCACGTTCACTTCAATGGCGCGGGCGGCAACATTGGCGCCGGAAAATACAACGACGGTTCGCCCGAGAACCGGCTTATCCTCGCGCAACGTCTGGCCGATGGGATGCGCCGTGCGTGGGAAAGCACGAAGCGGGAATCCATTTCTGCGACGAACGTCACTTGGCGAACCGAATCGGTGGCCCTGTCCCCCTCGAAACATCTGGTCGCGGAGCAATTGGAGGCCCAACTCAAAGGCCGCGCCGCGCCATTCGTCGCCGGTGGAGGCGCTTCCCGGCTCGCATGGCTGCGCCGCTGCCAGGCAGGCCACCAACTCGATGTCGCTTGTTTGGCGCTTGGCCACGCCCGAATTCTGCATCTCCCGGGCGAGGCATTCGTGGAATACCAACTCGCGGCCAAAGCGGAACGCCCCAACCTGTTTGTCGCGGTGGCCAGTTATGGCGACTACGCCCCCTGGTACATTGGAACAGCCGTCGCCTACGAGGAAGGCGGCTATGAAACAAGCCCTTCCGCGTCCAACGTTGCTCCGGAAGCCGAGAGGATACTCACAGGAGCAATCCAGAAATTGCTCCGAAAATAGTGCGGTCGCTTCGATCTCTCGGAACTGAATTCTTGGAATTTCCGTTCGGAATCCACCGACGGTTAAAAAAACAATCGACGGATGAAAATTTTTCACTATCGCTCCCGCCGATGCCGGTGGAAGTTGTCGCACCTCGGTTTCAGTTGAGACGAGTCTTGCTATGAACCTCTTCTCTGACGACATGCGGCGGAACCCGTTTCCGATGTACGACCAACTGCGAGTTCACTCCCCTGTGTTCAAAGTGCCTCCGCCTTTCGACATGTGGATGGTCTTCGACTCCGACGGCGTGAAGCGCGTCCTGAGCGACCACGAATCGTTCAGCTCTGCGGTGCCTGCGCCGGAGCATTGGTTCATCTTCCTCGATCCACCGCGCCATTCGAAATTGCGCGCGCTCATTTCAAAGGCCTTCACTCCGAACTCGATTGCGAATCTCGAGCCACGCATCCGTGAGATGTCCCGTGAACTCTTGGACAAGGCGATGGCACGGGGCGGGATGGATCTGGCCGCGGAATACTCCGCACCGCTGCCGATGATGGTCATTGCCGAGATGATCGGCATCCCCATCGGAGACTGGCCGCGCTTCAGGCACTGGAGCGACGAGATTCTGAAGCTGAGCTACTCGCTCCGAGGCATGGAGGCGGAAGAGGAAGCCACCGGCGCCGGAAGCCGGTTCACGGCTGTGTCCATGGAGATGAACGATTACCTTACGGAGATGATCGCGCTCCGCCGCAGCTCGCCTCGGGATGATTTGTTGACCCGGCTGATTGAAGCGGAAGTGGACGGGGAACGACTGACTCAAAAGGAGATTCTCGGCTTCTTCCAATTGCTCATCGTGGGTGGCCAGGAGACCACGGCGAACCTGATCAACAACGCCATGCTTTGTCTTCTCGAAAATCCCGACCCATTGGCACGACTCCGCGCGGCGCCGGAACTGCTCCCTTCTGCAATCGAGGAAGTCCTGCGCTTTCGCTCCCCGCTCCAATGGATCATGCGTACGCCAAAGCGTGACACCGAACTGCACGGTCAAGTGTTGCCAGCCGGGGACCTGGTGCTGGCGATGCTTGGCTCCGCCAACCGGGATCCGAAACAATTCCCGGACCCGAACCGATTTGATATCTCTCGCCAGCCGAACCTGCACATCGCATTCGGTCACGGCATTCACGCGTGCATCGGTGCAGCCCTTTCGCGGATGGAGTCCAGAATCGCGCTGCACGACCTGCTGGCGCGCACCAAGGCGATGAAACTCACCAGCGAGGAACCGTGGCCGCCGCGCAAGGCCCTGCAGGTGTACGGTCCCGCGCAATTGCCTGTTTCCTTTGAGCCAGTGCAGTCGGCGGACTCGCCGATTCCAAGCCCGCCTCGCGCCCGGGAACTTGTCTCATAATGCGCTCCACGATGCTAGTGGCTCGATCTGAGTCAGCCTTGTCCTTCGTGGCCAGGATCGGCTATATTAAACAACTGTTTGCCGTCAAATGTCGACGGCACGAATGACCTATCGCAAAAGAAACATATGAGCCTTACGAAACACATTCTCGCAGCCGTTCTACTCACCGGGCTGACCGCCGCGGTGCTAAGCGCCCGCGCCGAAGACAAACCCGGCGACAAGAAAGCCAAGCCCTATCCGCTGAAGACCTGCATCGTCTCCGGTGAAGCAATCAACGACAAGGGCGACATGAAGCCGCACTCCTTCGTCGTCGATGGCCAGGAAGTAACGCTTTGCTGCAAGTCCTGCCTGAAGGACTTCAACAAGGACAAGGCCGGTTATCTCAAGAAGATCGAAGTCGAAGCGAAAAAGCAGAAGAAATAGGACCTCAAGCTGCGCACCCACTGCTCCCCGACTCGTTGCGGCATTGGCGCGTCCGGCAGGGATCGAGTTTCAGAGCGGCTGTTCTGTTACTTCATCATGAGCGGTATACCTGCTCACGCCTCGGCGCGGCTCGTCCACCTGGTTTGCGCGTATTTTGCTCCTTCCAACACGGCCAGCGGAATGAAGGCGAGCGCCCGTTATAGCTCTGTTTCGTTGACGATTCAAATTGCGGCGGCGGACCGGTCTCCGCGTCAAACGCCTTGACGCAGCGTAGCGCGGGCCTTGAAATCGCGCCCATGACCTCCGTCGCCCACCGCCACTCACGCCGCCGTTTCATCTTCACTTCCACTGCTGCCGCTTCGGGACTGATGTTGACATGGAGTTCCGGCGGCGCCGCCGAATCTACGGCCACCGCAAAGCCGCGGAAGATTTCGCCCAACGAAAAGCTGAATATCGCCGCCATCGGCGCGGGCGGACAGGCCGCCACGGACATTGGTGGTGTTGCGACCGAGAACATCGTCGCGCTCTGCGACATCGACGAGACGCGCCTGCACGAGCGGGGCAAGCAATTCCCGAAAGCGCGACTGTTTCGCGATTACCGGAAGATGCTCGAAGAGGTGAAGGAAATCGACGCCGTCACGGTGAGCACGCCGGACCATCATCACGCGCCGGCGTCGTTGCTCGCGATGAATCTGGGCAAGCATGTTTATTGTCAGAAGCCCCTTGCCCACTCCGTCCACGAGGCACGCGTGATGCGCGAGACCGCGCGCGCCCGGGGCGTGATGACCCAGATGGGCAACCAGGGGCACTCCTACGACAGCACGCGGCGCGTCGTCGAGATCGTGCAGTCGGGCGCCTTGGGCGAAATCCGCGAAGTGCACGTCTGGACCGATCGCGCCGGCGCGTTCTGGCCGCAGGGAATGGATCGTCCGAAGGAAACGTCACCGGTGCCGCAGAACATCGATTGGGATCTTTGGCTCGGTCCAGCGCCCCAACGTCCTTTTCACCCGGCTTACCTGCACTTCAAATGGCGCGGCTGGTGGGATTTCGGGACCGGCGCCATCGGCGACATGGCTTGCCACAACGCCGACGCCGCCTTTTGGGCGCTCAAGCTCGAGGCGCCCGCCAGCGTCGAAGCGGAGTCATCGGGAGTGCACGCGGAGAGTCCGCCCGTGTGGAGCATCATCCGCTACCAGTTTCCCGCCCGCGGCAAGCTGCCGCCCGTCCTGCTCACCTGGTACGACGGCGGCAAAATGCCGAATCCCGACGTTGCACCGGCAATCAAGCTCGCCAAGAACGGTACGGTTATGATCGGCTCGAAAGGCAGCCTGGCGTTCCGCGACTGGAACCCGGACAACTTCATGCTGCTGCCGGAAAAGAACGATTTCAAGTTGCCGGAACCCACCTTGCCGCGCGCGCCCAAGGGGCCTTACCAGGAATGGATCACCGCCTGCAAAGGCGGCCCGATGTGCCTCTCGAATTTCGATTACTCCGGCCCTCTGACCGAAGCGATGCTTCTCGGGAACCTGGCGCTGCGTGTTGGAAAGAAAATCGAATGGGACGCCAAGGGCCTGAAGGCGAAGGCATGTCCGGAAGCTGACCCATTCATTCGCAGGGAGTATCGGAAGGGATGGACGGTGTGAACCGGTTGGCTGGCAAACGAGTTGGTGTGCCCGGCGGGCACCAATTTGAATAGCCCCGGATGGAATCCGGGGTTGCCCATCCCACGAACTCCTCGACCCTGGAGGGGTCGAATCGAGTTTGGATGCTCCCATGCAGGTAAATTCGACCCCCGCGGGGTCGAACACTCAACGCTGCGTACAGCCCCGGATTCCATCCGGGGCTATTCAAAGTGAAGCCCGCTGGGCTTCCCGTGTGTCGGCGAACCATTTGGAGTTCAACTGCGCTTGCGACTTGGCTCGTTCTGCGAAACTTCTTCGCCAGTCCGCTGTTTCCCTCATCGGTCCATTGTGCTAAACCCTCGGTGCATGAAGGCCAACACCAAGCCTCGCCGCAACGCATCCGCGACCAACCGCCGGCGCTGGCTAAAGGCCGGGGCCGCGGCGGTTGGCGCGGCGCTGCCTCGAATCGCCGCCACGCACGAGGAATACAAAGTCGCGCAGGGCCCCATTCAGCAATCGGTCGTCCACTGGTGTTTCAAGCCGATGACGGTCGAGGCCCTCGCCGTGCACGCGGCACGGATGGGCCTTAGGTCCGTCGAACTCGTCGGCCCGGAACATTGGCCGACACTCAAGAAGCACGGTTTGATGTGCGCCATCAGCGGCAGCCACGGCTTCGCCAAAGGCTTTGCCCATGTCGAGGAACACGCCAAGTGCATCGACAAACTGCAGAAGAGCATCGACGCCACCGCGGCCGAAGGCTGGCCAAGCGTCATCACGTTCTCCGGGTTTCGCCGTGGCATTTCGGACGAAGACGGGATTCGGAACATGGTCGACGGACTCAAGAAAATCGTCGGCCACGCGGAGAAGAAGAAGGTCACCCTCTGCCTGGAGATGCTCAACTCGAAGGTGAACGTCGAGATGAAGGGCCACCCGGATTACTTTTGCGACAACATCGAACGGAGCGTCGAAATCTGCAAACAGGTCGGCTCCGAGCGGTTGAAGATCCTGTTCGACATCTACCACGTGCAGATCATGCAGGGCGACATCATCGCGCGCATTCGCAAGGTCCATCCGTACATCGGCCACTATCACACGGCGGGGAACCCGGGCCGGAATGAGATTGATGGGACTCAGGAGATTCAATATCCGCCCATCATGAAGGCCATCGTCGAGACCGGTTACAAAGGCTGCGTCGGCCAGGAATTCATTCCCCTGCGCGACGCGGTGGCGTCGCTCAACCAGGCCGTGAGAACTTGCGACGTGTGAAAACGCAGTCGAAGACTCTTCCCTCCGAGTATGTGTTATGAGCGCACGGTCAAAAGATAACGATGAGGTTCGGCGGTTCCTCCATGCGCACGTTCCGGAGATAGCCAGTGGCGCAGTTCAAATCAAGGGCGTCGAACGGGAGGCGGGCCAACGGGCCATCGTTGCTGTGCACGCTTCGAACGATGGCATTTGTGCAGTCGGCGCCTGCGCTGGCTTACGAGGTGAGCACATCAAGGCGCTCGTGCGAGCGTTGTCCGGCGACACGGTAGAAATTATGAGGTGGTCAGAGTCCGTGAGTGACTACATCCGCAATCTCTTGGCACCGGCAAGAGTCGAGCAGATTGATTTCGATACCGAAGCACACCGGGCGACCGTCACGGTCTCCGGCGACACGACAAGGCTGACCCAGGATGGAGGCGTTCGACTGCGTCTCGCATCGCGTTTGGCAGGTTGGGATTTACATTTGTTAGGTACGCAAGTGTGACGCCGATTAACACTAGGTTCGTCAGATCACGATGAATGCGACCGCCTTAACCGCTGTTGTTCTTATCGCACTCACCCCGTGCCCACTCGTCTGCCGGGGCCAACAGGATGCAAAGCCCAAGGCTCCAGCCAGCGCGCCGGCTCTCTCTCGAAAAGCCGTGGACCTCAAGTTCAAGCACCAGTCGTTCACCTTCGTTCGCATCCAGTATTCCAGCGGCGGTTCACCTGAACATTCTTCACCGAGGTGGAGGATTGATTATCCTGACGCGGATTTGAATTTCACGGCCCGGTTTCAAAAGGAGACCGGTCTCCCCTGTGAACGTGAAGGCAGGGTGATGACGCTCACCAACGCCAACTTGAGCCAGTTCCCCTTCATCTACATCGCGGAAGGCGGACGGCTCGATCTCAGCGATGCGGAAGTCTCAAGCCTTCGGCGCTACCTGTTGGGCGGAGGGTTCCTCATGGTCGATGATTTTTGGGGAGAGCGGGAATGGAAGTCGCTTAGCACCGAGATGAAGCGCGTATTCCCCGACCGAGAGCCGGTCGAACTTCCCATCGACCATGAAGTCTTTCACTGTTACTACGACATCCGCGAGAAGCCGCAAGTCCCCAACGTGATGCTTGGCATTCGCAGCCAGTACACGGGCGTCACTTGGGAGCGGGAGGATGGCAAAGAGCCCCATTACCGTGGTCTGTTCGACGACAAGGGCCGCTTGATGCTCATCTTCTGCCACAACACTGATCTGGGCGATGGATGGGAACGCGAGTCCGCGAACGCGTATTACTACCACGAGTTTTCAAACAAGAAGGCGTATCCGATGGGCATGAACATCGTCATATATGCATTGACGCATTGAGCGCCGCAATCGCCACATGACCACCAGCCGCCGTCAATTCCTGAAGCAATCCGCTCTTGCCGTCGGCGCTGCGGCGCTCGGCGCCGGTTGTGCAGCCCCGAAGCCGCCCAAAACGACGCTTTTGCCCAAACCGGCCGACTCCGTCATGACCGTTTGCGGGCCCATTCCCCCATCCGCGATGGGGGCCACGCTGCCCCATGAACACATCATGCTCGATTTCATCGGCGCGGACAGAGTCAGCCGCGACCGTTATGACCGCGAGGCCGTGTTCAAAGCCGTGCTGCCGCATCTCGAGCAGTTGCCCGACTTCGGGTGCCGCACGCTCGTCGAGTGCACGCCGGCTTACATCGGGCGCGACCCGCTGCTGCTGAAAGAGCTGTCGACGGCCACCGAACTGAATCTGCTGACCAATACAGGCTTCTACGGCGCAGGGGACAACAAGTTCCTGCCCGACCACGCACGCACCCGCTCGGCCGACGAACTGGCGCACGCCTGGTTGATCGAGTGGCGCGACGGCATCGAGGACACCGGCATCCGGCCTGGCTTCATCAAGATTGGCGTCGACGAAGGGCCGCTCTCGAATCTCCATCGTACCTTGATCCGCGCCGCAGCCCGCACGCACCTGGGCAGCGGCTTGACCATCGCGGCCCACAGCGGGGATGGCCGTGCCGTGCTCGAAGAAATGACGATTCTGGCGGAAGAAGGCGTCTCGGGCAGCGCGCTGATCTGGGTGCATGCGCAGAACGAGCCGGACCCCATTCTCCATTGGCATGCCGCGGAGGAAGGCGCGTGGGTCGAGTTCGATCACATCAGCCCAGCGGACGTGCCCCGGCACGTTGAGCTGGTGCTGAGCATGAAGGCCCGCGGTTATCTCCATCGGGTCCTGGTGTCTCACGACGCTGGCTGGTACGAAGTCGGCGTGCCCGACGGCGGGAAGTTTCGCCCGTATGACACGCTCTTCACCGAGTTTATCCCCGCCCTGCGCCAACGCGGCTTCACCGAACAGGAAATCAGCCTCTTGCTCGTCGCCAACCCTCGCGACGCGTTCACCATTCGAGTGCGGAAGGATTGATGGGAGCGCATAGACTGGTTGCCAACGTCATTTCCGATTGGTGGCGCACGGTCGCGCGAGCTGCGCGGCGCGACGCAGCCGGCTTGGCAACCTCACGACATTCCGCTTAAGTAATCCTTCGGTTCTGAAGCCTATGGCCACTTACGTTTACGAAACCGTTCCGAACAACCCCAAGGTGAAGCCGCGCCGCTTCGAGGTGGAGCAGAAGATGAGTGACCCGCCGCTCAAGACGGATCCCGAGACGGGTGTGCCCGTCCGCCGCGTCATTGTCGGCGGCAGCGGACTCGTCACGCACGGGGCGAGCATCCTGTCCATGAAAGTGCCGAGGTCAAAGCGCTGAAAGGCCGGGGGGAATTGGCGTGTTGGCGTGTTGGAGTAATGGGGTGTTGCCATTACTCCATCACCGCAATCCCCCTCAGCCCGCCATCCCCAGCGCCTTGTAGCACAACGCCCCCAGCGCGCCTCCGATCAGCGGCCCGACCACCGGCACCCAGGCGTAGCCCCAATCCGACCCGCCCTTGCCCGCGATGGGCAACAGCCAGTGCGCCAGCCGAGGCCCCAGGTCGCGCGCCGGATTGATCGCGTAGCCAGTCGGCCCTCCCAGCGAAACGCCGATGCCGAACACGAGCAATCCGACCAGCAGGGGGCCGAGTCCCACGTCCAACCCGTGCGCGGGCTGCAAATTCTTCGGCGTGAGAATCGCCAGCGCGCCGAACACGAGCACGAAGGTCCCGATGATTTCGCTCAACAGGTTTGCGAACGGCTTCCGAATGGCCGGGCCAGTGCAGAAGACGCCCAGCTTCACGCCCGGGTCGGCCGTCTCGCGCCAGTGCGGCAAATACGCCAGCCAGACCAACGCCGCACCGAGGTACGCCCCGGCAAGTTGCGCCGACACATAGACCGGCACGTTGGCCCAGGGCGTTTTCCCGACCAACGCCATCCCGAGCGTCACGGCGGGATTCAGGTGGCCGTCACTGAATCTGTTCACGGCGTAAACCGCCAGCGCGACTGCCAGTCCCCAACCCGTGGCGATGACGATCCAGCCGGAGTTGTGCCCCTTGGTTTTGCTGAGCAACACGTTGGCGACAACGCCATCGCCGAACAGAATGAGCAACGCCGTGCCGATGAGTTCCGCGGTGAAGAGGGTCATGGGGATGATGATTTATGACTTACGATTTTACGCGAGTGACGAGGCCGAATGAACCCTTCCAGAACCGGCGCGTAAACCGTAAATCGCAATCGTAAATCACTGCGCGGTCCACCCGCCATCGATCAGAATGTCCGTACCGGTGATGAATCCGGCCCCTTCCGAGCAGAGGTAGAGGGCGAGTTGTCCGACCTCCTTCACGTCCCCCCAGCGGCCGAGCGGGATCTTCGAGATGAACTGCGCGTTGGCCTCCGGATTCTGCAGGATGGGCGTGTTCATTTCGGTCGCGAACGGGCCGGGGCTGATGCCATTGACGGTGATTTTTTCCCCAGCCAACTCCAGCGCCAGCGCTCGTGTGAGGCCCAGCAGTCCCGCTTTGCTCGCGCAATAGGCCGAGCGATGCGGCAACGCCGTGTGGCTCATGATGCTCGTCAGGTTCAGGATGCGGCCGTATCCCTGACCTTTCATCCCGGGCACGAACGCCCGGCACATCAAGAACACCCCCGTAAGATTCGTGTCGAGCACTTTGCGCCATTCCTCCAGGGTGAAGTCCGTGATCGCTTTGCGGATGTTGATGCCGGCGTTGTTCACCAGGATTTGCGCCCGGCCGAAACGCGCCGTCACTTCGCTCTCCAGCCGTTTCACGTCCGCTTCGGCGGTCACATCGGCAACGAACACCTCCGCCTCCGCGCCGAGCTTGCGAACTTCTCCTGCCACAGCCTGGAGTTGCTCCTTGTTCCGCGATGCCAACGCGAGACGTGCGCCTGCGCCGGCCAGCGACAGCGCGATGGATTTTCCCAGGCCCTTGCTTGCGCCAGTGATCAAGGCCGTTCTGCCGTCGAGTCTCGTGTTGCTCATGGTCCGGAGTTGAGTGTTGGAGTGACGGAGTATTGGAGTAATGGACCGGCCAGCGCAATACTCCATTACGGAGACGCCGAGTCGGGGCGCATCCCATTTTTGAGAGGGCCAAACAATAGGTATTCTCACTCCTCACCGCGGCCATCCCCGTTAGCAGCCCGTTCAAAACTGTAAGGGCGCTCTGCGAGCGCCGAGCAAGGTGCACATTCTGGCCCGCTTTCGGCGGTCACAGACCGCCGCTACAATCCAGCTGTCCCCTTGCAAGAACCTGAGTGCATCCCCGAGTCGGGTCGGGTGGCACAGGCGACTCGCCTGTGCCGTCGGGCGACCCGCCCGACGGAACGGAGAGGTGTACCGTCCGCGCTGAGATTGCCTTGTTGCAAACGTGCGTCCTTCCCCGTTCCGCTCGGCGGGTCGCCCGCGCCACCCACGCGCCCTCCTCTCCCGGCCCTCCTCCTCAGAGGAGCAGAAGGAGTTGGGGGGCCTTACCGCCACCGCGCCGACTCCGGCGTCTTCTTGAATTCATCCCAAACCGGGTCGCCCATGCCGCCTTTGAAATCGTACCCGGCATTCTCCTCGAGGAATATCATGCTGTCCCGAACCCCCGCGTAATCCTTTGCCGCCATCAGCACGTCCAGCCCCTTTGAGTGGACGTAAGTGCAGTCGGGCTCCATTGAGAAGGCCTCTCGGAGGAGCGTTCGTGCGCCGCTGACGTCGCCTTTGGCATTGAGCATCAAACTTTTCAAGGCGAGCAAGGCGGCGTCCTTTTCCAGCGCCTTCATGAAATTATCAATGCACCGAATTGCGTTGTCATAATCCTTTTCGAGGTAATACGCATCCACGAGCATGAATTGAAAGCTGGCGGAATTGAATCGCACGGCCGCCTCCTTGAGAGCTTGTTTGTATTTGTCATCGTCGCCGAGGTTCTGTAGCGCGAGAATTTGCATTCCCGTGGCCGCCATCGTCTCTCTCAAAGTGGGAGGCAGCGCTTTGTAATCGCGGACAACCCCGGCAAAGTCCTTGCGCGCGAATTTTTTCGCCATATCCCCAAACCGGGTAATGTCGGCGGAACTGATGTTGGGTTTGTTCACCAACCGCTTCAGGAAGCCCTTGTCCAGCTCTGCCAGCATGGGGGCTGCCGCCTGGCGGCCCTGTTCCACCAGGTCGTATCCCATCGCGTGATTGCAGAAATTGATGATACGCACCTTCCCTGGTGAGTTCCTGCGCAGAACGAAGTCCACCAAGGCAATGCCTGACTCCCCCGCGAACCGAAAGCGTGCCGCCGCACTGCCCTTATACAACACCAGCCCCTTATACTTGCACTCTTTCCCCGACCATTGTTGAACCATCTGGCCGACGGATCTCGCCAGGCCTTCCATAACGCCGGCTTTGAACTCGCTTTGTGCTCCCTGTAAACCTTCGCAGAGCGCGTCCGCGATCGCCGCCCGGTCGAAGTCGGCGCGGACGGCATTGGTTTCCATGGAGCGAAGACCCTTCTCGAGTTGTTTGCCAAAGGACTCGAAGGCCGTCCGCAGTTCACCCGGAATGGCGGAGAGGTCGGCGTACTCCATTGGCGCCGCCCCACCGCCCGGCGCAGGCGCGCTTTTCTGTTCCTGCTTTGAACAACCGGCGAGAATGAACAGAACTGAAACAAGGAAAAGATAACGCAGGAACATAACGGTTCTCCGATAGTTACGATTTACGCTTTGCGATTTACGCGATCAACAATGAAGGCTGAGGTTTTCCAAACCGGCGCGTCGATCGTCAAGCGTCAATCGTCAATTCACGGCAGCGGCTTGAGCTTGATGTTCCTGAACCAGCACGGGCTGCCGTGGTCCTGCAAGCCGATGTAGCCGCGGCGCGGATGGTCCCGCATCGCGACGCCAAACTTGTGTGTGCTGCCGTCGGGCCGCTTGCCGGGCTCGGCGAACAGGTCGAGGTCGGCCCGCGTCACGGGCTCCCCGTTGAGCACGACGTCCACGCGGTTGCTCATGCAGGTGATCTCCATGTGGTTCCACTGCCCGGCCGGCCGCATGGCATTGCGCAATGGCTTGGCGAGATCGTAGAGCGCCCCTGTGTCGTGGTAACCGGCCCCCTTCGTGTCGTCGATGGCAATTTCCAGTCCGTTATACCCCACGTCGCGCCCCGGTCCCGGCGTGAGCGAGTGCGTGCGCACGAACACGCCGCTGTTGCATCCATTGGTAATCTTGAAGTCCAGGACGAGCAGGAAATCGGACCACTGTTGCGTGTGAACCAGCATGTAGTGGCCGGCCTTGTAGGGACTGAGCGCGCCATCGACGACCGGCGTGCGCGGCGCGGTGCGGTCGCTGTTCATCCACCCGTTGGTCGTGCGCCCGTCGAAGAGTAACACCCAACCCTGCCGGCGTTCGGCGTCCGTCAATTCGTTTTGCGCGCCGCGCGCCGCGACCGCCAGCGCCAGCACTGCAAAGGCCTGAAGACAAAGCGCGCGCCAGGTTCGGTTCATCGAAGGGGCCATCATTTCCCTGCCTCCCCGCGCCGCACAAGGCGAAATGCGCGCAGGGACGGCGCGCCGAGCTCGCGCAGCCTCGCACGACCGGCAGGTCGTGCGCCACCCATCGGAAATGACTTTGGCAAACTCGACAATCCATCCCTGCAAATGGGATGCGCCCTCGCGCTCGCGGGCTCCGCGGGCAGTTTACCGTTGACACCGCTCGGGGCGATTAGTTGTCATGTCGCCCAATCGCCGTTCCCGCAGTCTTGTTCACAGCGACTTATTGCATTGCAACGGCGTGACTTTGCGAATCATGAGCAACCGGAAGATCAACGTCGCCATCGTCGGCCTGGGCTTCGGAGCGGAATTCATCCCCATCTACCAGCGGCATCCACAGGTCAACATGTACGCGATTTGCCAGCGCAAGCGCCAGAAGCTGGATGCCATCGGCGACGCGTTTGGCATCGAGACGCGCTACACCGACTTCAAGGACCTGCTCAAGGATCGCACGGTGGACGTCGTGCACATCAACTCGCCCATCCCCGATCACGGTTGGATGTCCATCGCCGCCCTCAAAGCCGGCAAACATGTCTCCTGCACCGTGCCGATGGCCACGAGCATCGGCGACTGCCGGAAGATCGTCGAACTCGTCAAGAAGACCGGGCTCAAATACATGATGGCCGAGACGGTCGTTTACGCCCGCGAATACTTGTTCATGAAGCAACTGCTCGACTCGGGCAAACTCGGCAAGCTCCAGTTCGTCCAGGCCAGTCACCAGCAGGACATGGACGGCTGGCCCAATTACTGGCCCGGCCTGCCGCCCATGTGGTACGCCACGCATTGTGTCGGGCCGGTCGCCGGGCTGATTGGCAAACCGGCGGAATACGTGAGTTGCTTCGGTTCCGGCACGATTCGCCTGGAACTCATCCAGCACTACGGCTCGCGCTTCGCCGTCGAGACGGCGCACATCAAGTTCAAGGGCACCGACGTCAATGCCCGCATCATCCGCAGCCTGTTCGACACCGCGCGCCAGTATCGCGAGAGCATCGACGTGTACGGCTCGAAGGGGTCCGTTGAATGGCCGCTGGTCGAGCACCAACCGCTCATCCTGCACACGGCCAAGAAGCCCGAACCGAAGATTCCCAAGCCGGTGAAGGCGCCCGATTTCGCCCGGCGCCTGCCCAAACCCATCCGGCGCTTCACGACCAAGGGCGTTTACGACCTGGCCAAGAAGACCCACCTCTCCTTCACGCAAGGCGCCGGCCACGGCGGGAGCCATCCCCATTTGGCGCACGAACTGATCAGCGCGCTGGTCGAAGGCCGCGAGCCGTTCCCCAACGCGCGGCAGTCGGCCAACTGGACCTGCGTGGGCCTGTGCGCGCACCAATCGGCACTCAAGGGCGGAGCGATTGTGAAGCTGCCCGCATTCACTTTGTAAGTTGTGAAGGCGCCTATGCTCGCCAAACCAAGCGCAACGCCACTGGCCGCGGAAGCGGTGACCCAGGCTTCGCACGACCGGCAGTCAACCCGCTGGACCCTCGGTTGAGAACACATACAATCAGTGGAGAACTCGCGGGCTTCCACGCCTGTGGTCGCGGCAGCGACTGCCGGAGCCGGCCCGCGTGGCGCGCCGAAAGGAAGTTCATTTTCCTTTCAAACGTCGGTATTCCAGAATCTGTTCGACAGCCAACCAACGCACCCATCACCCCCCCACTATGAGCAACGCACAGTCAACCAGCGGCAACGGCATCGCACCCAACGCGCAGAGACTCCTCTGGGCCGGCTTCATGGCCATTTTCGCCGCAGGCGTCGGTTTCTCCATCCGCGGCGGGATCCTTGCTGATTGGGGAGCTCAATTCGGCTTCACGCAGGGTGAATTGGGTGCAATCACCGGTGGCGGTCTGACCGGGTTTGGCTTGACGATTATCTTCTTCAGCTTCTTCGCAGACCGCGTCGGCTACGGTCCGCTGATGGCCATTGCATTCGTGCTCCATTTTCTGTCTGCCGTCGTGACCCTCGCGGCGACTCCCGTCTTCCACGCACTTGGCAAGGACGCGGCCTACCAATGTCTTTATTGGGGCATGTTCTTGTTCGCCCTGGGCAATGGGACCTGCGAGTCGGTCGTTAATCCGCTGACAGCGACGCTCTTCCCAACTGCAAGGACGCATTGGCTGAACATCCTGCACGCGGGTTGGCCAGGCGGGTTGATCATCGGCGCCTTAATGGGGCTCATCTTCAAGGCCATCGGCAATATCCGCTGGGAGATCCAGATGTCGATGTTTTTGATACCAACCCTCATTTACGGATTGATGATGTTCCGACAACATTTTCCACATTCCGAAGCGCGCGTGCATGGCGTCACGATCGGCCGCATGATGGAAGAAATCGGGCTGCTCGGAGCCATCGTCGTGATCATGCTGCTTGGCTTGTGGCTGGCCTCGGACGTGTGTCCAGGATTGAAAGTGCCGCCGGTGCTGGGCTGGGTCGTGGCCGCCGTTTTGGTCGTGCTCGTGGGCGCAACGATCAAGTTCAAATTGGGCCATTGGGTTCTTGCGTTCCTGCTCGTGCTTCACGCGATGGTGGGCTATGTCGAATTGGGCACCGACAGCTGGATCACGAACATCACAGGCACGATCCTCGCTGATCCGAAGAAAGGTCTGATGCTGTTCATCTGGACTAGCGGCCTGATGTTTGCTCTCCGGTTTTTTGCCGGGCCCATCGTGCACAAGATTTCCCCGCTTGGCTTGCTTTTCGGCGCGGCGGCCATTGCGACCGTTGGACTGTTTATGTTGGGCAACGCGACGACGGGTTGGGCATGCATCATCGCCACGACCATTTATGGCATCGGCAAGACGTATTATTGGCCCACCATGCTGGGCGTCGCCTCGGAGCGCTTTCCGAAGGGTGGGGCGCTCGTGCTGGGCTGTCTTGGGGGCGTCGGCATGTTGAGCGCCGGTCTGCTGGGCGGTCCGGGCATTGGGTATAAGCAGGATTACTTTGCTTCGAATGACTTGAAGGAAAAGTCGGCTCCGGCCTACGAACGATTCAAATCGGACACGCTCAAATCCTTCCTCACGTTTCCGGAGATCGCCGGCCTCGATCAGGCGAAAGTCGCCGCACTTAACGACGGCGGCGAACAGATTAAGAAGGACATCGCCGCGCTTCAAAAATCCGGCCGCAAGCTGAGCGACGACAAGAATCTTGAGAAACTCTCGCAGTGGTGGGAGACCACTGCCAAAGCAGAAGCCGCCAATGACAAAGGCCCGGTCAACGGAGCGACGCTTTACGGCGGCAAGACGGCGCTGAAATGGACTGCTCTGGTGCCATTGGGAATGGCCATTGGCTACTTGTTGCTCATTGGCTATTTCAAAGCGGCCGGTGGCTACAAGCAGGTGCATATCGAAGGAGTCGGCAAGGAAGCCAAGGAAGTGCCTTGAGGCAACTCCCTTGAACCCGTGCAAGCCCCAGCGCCCAGCGCGGATACCGGCCACAAGCGGCTGTTCGCGGCCAGCTTTCTGACGCTCATCGCGGCGGGCATCGGTTTCTCCATTCGGAATGGCATCCTCGGTGAGTGGGGCGCGCAGTTCGGTTTCACGCAGGGCGAACTGGGCCGCATTACCGGCGGAGGCCTGACCGGTTTTGGGCTCACGATCATCTTCTTCAGTTTCTTCGCGGACCGAGTCGGCTATGGCCCGCTCATGGCCATTGCCTTCACGCTGCATGCGCTTTCCGCCGTCGTGACCCTCGCGGCGACGCCGGTCTTCCATGCATTGGGCAAGGACGCTACTTACCAATGCCTTTATTGGGGCGCGTTTTTGTTCGCGCTCGGCAATGGAACTTGCGAGGCCGTCATCAATCCGCTCACGGCCACGCTGTATCCAAAGGAGAAAACGCATTGGCTGAACATTCTCCATGCGGGATGGCCGGGGGGCCTGGTGCTGGGCGCGTTGTTGGGACTGTTGTTCAAAGTCGGCAACGTCGGCTGGCCGGTGCAAATGTGCGTGTTCCTGGCGCCCACCCTCCTCTACGGCTTGATGATGCTCGGCCGCCGATTCCCGCAGTCCGAAACGCGCACGCACGGTGTCACAGTGGGGCGCATGCTGGAGGAAATTGGCGTGCTCGGCGCTATGGTGGTCATTTTCCTGTTGGGATTGTGGCTCAGTTCGGATGTGGCGAAGGCGCTGCACGTGCCGAGCGTGGCGGGCTGGCTGGCGGCGCTGGTCCTGCTGATCGCGTTCGGCGTGGGCACGCGATTCACACTGGGGCATTGGGTGTTCGCCTTCCTGCTGGTGCTGCACGCGTGCGTCGGTTACGTGGAATTGGGCACCGATAGCTGGATCCAAAACATCACCGGCACCATCCTGGCCGATCCCAAGAAGGGCCAGATGCTCTTTGTCTGGACTTCCCTGTTGATGTTCGCTCTGCGGTTCTTCGCGGGGCCGATCGTGCACAAAATCTCTCCGTTGGGCCTGCTCTTCGGCGCGGCGGTGCTGGGCACGGCTGGGCTTTTTCTCCTGGGCACGGCTTCGACCGGCTTGGCGTGCGTGATTGCCGCGACCATCTATGGCATCGGCAAGACCTATTACTGGCCTACGATGCTGGCCGTGGCCTCGGAACGGTTTCCACGTGGCGGCGCCCTGGCACTGGGCTGCCTGGGGGCCGTGGGCACATTGTCCGCCGGGCTGCTGGGCGGGCCGGGCATCGGCTACAAGCAGGATTACCTCGCTTCGAAGCAGCTTCAGGAATCCTCGCCTGCGGCCCACACACGTTATCAGTCGGAGGACAAGCGTGACTTCCTGTTCTTCCCGCCCATCGCCGGCCTGGACCAATCGAAAGTCGCCACGCTCAACGACGACGGCGTTCAGTTGCAAAAGGACATCGGCATCCTGGAAAAGTCCGGTCGCAAGTTAAGCGACGACGCCAATTTGGAGAAACTTTCCAAGTGGTGGGCCAGCGCGAAAACAGAGGCGGCCACAGACAAGCAGCCGGTCAAAACCGCCACTTTGTTCGGCGGCAAGGCGGCGTTGAAATGGACTGCGCTGGTGCCGTTGGCGATGGCCTTGGGCTACTTATTGCTCATTCTGTATTTCAGGGCCCGGGGCGGCTACAAGCAGGTCCACATCGAGAGCAAACCGGAGGGCGGGCCGAGTTCGTGACGAGACCGCGGGTGGCGCGTAACGCTCAAAAGTTCAAATTCTTTAACCACGGATGGACACGGATAAGAAGAAGATTTCAGTTTCCAATCCGTGTCCATCCGTGTTCATCCGTGGTAGCCTTCTTCAATAATCACACCCGCTGCCAGTCCGGCTTATGCGCGTAGACCCAACGATAGTAAGCCGCCCGCTTGAGCTTGGCCGCCGCTTCTTCGTCGAGCACAACCACGCAACTCGGGTGCATCTGCAAGACGGTCGCCGGACAGTCGGCCGTGATCGCGCCCTCGATCATTTGCGCAACGACCGCCGCCTTGCCCGCGCCGGTGGCCACCATTAAACAACGGCGCGCCTCCATGATAGTGCCGATGCCCATCGTGATGACGTGCCGCGGCACCTTGTCCGCGCTGCCAAACGGCCCCGCGTTGTCCGCCGCGGTCTGCGGTGTGATGGTCTTGAGCCTGGTGCGCGACGCCAGCGAACTGCTCGGCTCGTTGAAGCCGATGTGCCCATCGCGGCTGACGCCGAGCAGTTGCAAGTCGATGCCACCCGCGTTGCGAATCGCCGCTTCGTAATCCGCGCAGTGCTTGGGAATGTCCTTGGCCAGCCCGTCAGGGACACGGATGTTTTCGGGCCGGATGTTCACCTTGCCGAAGAGATGCTCCTGCATGAATTGCCGGTAGGAAGCCAGATGGTCCGGCCCCAGCCCGACGTATTCATCGAGGTTGAAGGTGCGAACGCGGGAGAAGTCGAGTTCCCCGCGCCTGTGCATCGCGGCCAGCAGCGCGTAGATGGGGATGGGTGTGGAACCGGTCGACATCCCGAGCACGCAGTCGGGCTTTTCGCGAATCTGGCGGCGCAGGATCGCCGCCGCTTCCTGCTGCGCCTCGGCTGCCGAAGGCTTGATAATTATTTCCATGCGGTCGCGAAGCATAGCTCCGGCCGCGGTGAGAAGTGAACCAAATTCTCCCGCTGGAGAGGTCGAGGGCGCTGAATGAAGCGGGGCACCGACCGCCTATTCACCCGGCTGAAGCCCCACCCTGGCTGAAGCCGGGTGCCCTAATGAGAGAGAATCTCCGGCTCCGGCTAGACTAGGCGGCTTCTTCGATATCTCCTGAATCGTCGGAGTTGCTGGCGTCCGCGGTGTCCGTGGGCTCGTGCGCGGCCTGCTCCGAAGTATGAGACTCACTGGAGCCGTTTCGCAGCACGCCGAATCCGCCGACGACGGCCAGAAACGCGCCAATCGCAAGCGTGGTCCATTTGACCTGCGCTTTGTTGCCGACCTGGCAGACGGAAGGATTATCGGCAAGGTATTGCACAGGAACGGTGCTGCCGACAGACGCGGAATCGTAATCGCTCGAAGAAACCTGGAGGCGTTCCGCGACAGGCTGGCCGGACTCGGGTTTGAACTCAACGTTAAGGTAGTAGGACTTGCGGCCTTTTCGGCCCGTGGTCACGTCCTTGTCCGTGACTTTTGCGACCGCCGATTTGCCTTCATTGACGAGGCGTTTGCTCTGCCGGTACTCCTTCACGCCAGCGTAAACGAGGAATCCGCCCACGGCCAACGCCGCGAGCCCGCCGAGGATAGCTTTGCTTCTTCTCATGCTTCAGGTGACATCGACACAACAGGGGAGCTTCTTAAGCCTTTAATTTGCGGTTCACGAGGGAGTGAGGGCGCGGCATTCCTGCCACCTCAACGACCGAAGCGGCGAAGCTTGAATAGACACCGTCAGAAGGGAATTTGTCTCCAGCCATCGAACGCACGCCACGCTTCGCCGGTCCAGTCACTTTGGCTGCGCGCTCCGAATTCGCTCGAGTTCGGTGATGAGGTCCTGAAGCTGGGAGTCCTTCGGATTGAGTCGCAAGCCGGCGTGGGCGACGAGCAGCGCGTCCTCAAGGCGCTGCAGCTGAACGAGCAGGTTGACGTAGCAGAAGATTGCTTCGGGGCTGAAAGGGCAGAGGGCGAACGCCTGTCGAAAGGCGAAGTCGGCTTCCTTGCTCATGCGTTGCTGTTCCTCGCTGGTTTTCGAATTCGCAATGCGCCAATTGTAGAGGCCGCCGATACTTCTGCGCAGCTTGGAGTACAACTTGGTCGCGAACTCGCTGCGGACGAATGTCGGATCGCCCGCGAAGCCGGCGAGGTTCTGTTTCAGGTAAATCTTGTCCACGAAGTCACAGACTGCCTTCACTGGAGTGTCGGGCGTTAGCCAGTCACCTATCATCCCCGCCTGCTGCTGGGTCCAGAACTCCCGGTCCTTGGCGACGAGCTCAGGCGAGACTGTGGAAAGCGGCTCGCGATGGATCTTGAAGATGAAGCCATGCGGCGCCAGATGCGGGTACATCCAATCGAGCGGAAAGCTTTCCTGAATGTAGAACTCCCGTTTCGGGTTGTTGTCGAAAATGATTTTGGCGAGGAGCGCATTGATCGCCATCACCGAGACCTGGCCGCTGACTTGGACATGGTTGTTTACGACCTCAACGCTTTCGCCTGGTCTGATCTGGCGTGGTTCGTCCGGGAAATCTCGATCGTGCTGGAGCCGTTTTTGGGCCTCCGTAAGGTAGGCTTGGAAGCAGTGCTGCGAGTCGTCGGCAGTAGGGATCTGGATCTTACCGCCGTAGAGGTAGCGGAGGTATTCGAGGTAATGGCCATCTGCGAGCGAATTCTGCGTCAGAGTAAAGAACGGATCTGCCTCCGTGTGCGACTTGGAAAAGGCCGTCGGCAGGCCTCGCCCTGGGTCGGTACCGCCGAAATAGATGCTACCGCGAGGGACGGACTTAACGATCTCGGTTCCGAATGCAGTGGGCCACTTGGGGACGCCGTTCGTGTACGATTCAAGGGCCAGTTGCACTTCCAACACGAGTTGCCAGACGGGTGTGCCGACGGCCGGATCGTTTGTGGAGCCATCGTACTGTCCAGCACGACCCCGGAGCGCTTGGAAGATGCGAACCATCGCTGAGTGGTTGCCACTCCTGCCGGCCCGGAAGTAGTTCCAAATCTCCTCCGCGACCTTCAGGTCAAGCTGTTTCGCCAACGCGCGGGCGTGTTTCTCGTTCTGCACGATGAGGGAGTCCATTTGCGGCGGCACGTCCAGCTGATCGGGCAACCCGGAGCGAGAGCGCTGCCGATCCGAGCAGCCGGCCACCACAAGCGCCAGAGCAAGACTGAAGAGACGCATCATGACCTTTGCCAATGGATAGACACCGCGTGAGGCGAATCTGTGTGGGCGCGTCGCTCGGCGCTTCGAAGCTGCTCAGATGGCGCGCGGAGCGATGCCCCCGTCCACCACCCTCATCGCCACGGGTGATCCGTCTCCGTTTGGGAACCTAGACTAGAAGCGGTCGGTTGTTCGCGATAGGACGCACCTCAAGCTGTTAATAACAAGGTATTTGCGATGTTGAAATTGCTTCGGATTGACAAGGCTTGACTAGGCCAGACCAGCCTGAAGGCAGGCTTAACTGCTTAATTACCAGTCTACTGCAACAGGCTCATTGTGGCAATGGTGCTTCACTGGCGTCCGAAGCTCGGTGCTGACAACCACTTGAGGTTGGCTTCTTCTTCAGGAGGGGCCTAGAAACGGTTGCCAAAAACAGATTTCCGGAAAAGAACGAACACCCCCCTGTCTACCGCGTTCGAAAAAGGCTGAGGTCGAACTTGGGCTGCCGGGCTTGCGCGAGGTCCGCGAGGACTTCGCCGATGGCCGCGGAGAACTTGAAGCCGTGTCCCGAGCAGGGGCTGGCGACGAGCACTTGCGGGCAGTCGCGATGCCGATCGATCCAGAAATGTTCGTCCGGAGTGTTCGTGTAGAGGCAGACGGTCGCGGAACGCAGCGGGACGTCGGCGCCCGGCACGAAGCGGCGGAGCACGGCGCGCATGGCCTCGACTTCGCCGGGGGCGACTTCGCGGCAAACGGTGTCCGGCGTGGTGGACTCGCCCTGGTGATGGAAGGCGACCTTCAAGCCTTCGCCGAAGTCCGGGATGCCGTAGAAAAACCGGCTCCCATCGAATTGCCACATGTGAATGGGGCATTGTTCGGGAGCGAACAAGGACTCCATCGGTTCGAACCAAAGTTGAACCTGGCGCTCGACGCGCATCGGCAAGCCGGGCAGCAGCGTATTGAGCCATGCGCCGGCGCTCACGAGCAACTGGCCCGCGGCGAACTCGCCTTGGCTCGTCGCCACACGCACGCCCGGGCCGTCCGGCGCCCAGCGCAGCATCGGTTCGTCGAAGCGCAATTCCGCGCCATGGCGCCGGGCCAGTTGGAGATGCGCGGCGACGCAGCGTTCGGGAAAGACCACGCCGGCTCGCGGCTCGAACACGGCTATCATATCGTCCGAGGGACGAAGGGCTGGAAACCTACGGCGCACCTCGGCCGCGCTCAACGTCTCGTGCGCCAGCTTGTGCGTGTCCGCGCTCAACTTGGCCCCGCACACCAGCGAACTAGTCGGCACGCCGATCATAACACCGCCGGTCTGGCGGAACAGTTCCGCTTGCGCCGCCTCCGCAAGTTCGTCCCACAAAACGTAGGCTCGTTGCACGAGCGGCACGTAAATCGGGTGCTCGAAGTAGGCCTCGCGAATGATGCGCGTCTGGCCGTGGGACGAACCGAAGCGGTGCGGCGGCGCGAACCGGTCAAGTCCCAGCACCCGCGCTCCACGCCGGGCCAGATGGAACGCCGCGGCGCTTCCCATGGCCCCGAGTCCGGCGACGATGATGTCGTAGCGTGCTGACACGCGGGGGAAGGTAGCGGGGATGGTTTGCGCGTTGAAGAGGGAAACGTTGAAGAGGACGCGAATCGAGGGCCAGGAGGTGGGGCGCAGTTCGAGAGCGATTGCCAAAGTCATTTCCGATTGGTGGGGCTTGCGCTGCCGCGCAGCCTCGCACGACCGGCAGGTCGTGCGCCACCAATCGAAATGACTTTGGCAACCCGTTTTAGTCCGGGAAGAAGAGGGCCTCCAGACCCTGCGGCGAGCCAAACATGCCGGGTCCGTTGTGACCCACACCCGGCACGGAAGTCAGCTTCACCTGGTTCGTGGGATAAAAGTGATCCATGAACGCCTTGAAGTTTTGCGCGCGTTCATAGCGCGTGGCGCCCTGCAACATCCCCGCGCAATCCGTGTCGAACCCGTCGTCCGCGAGCACGTCCGCCGTGCCGGCGAGCACTTCGATCCGGCGCTGCGGCAGGTGCGCGCGGGCAAACGCCGCGCCGCGCGTCGCCGTGTAGCCATACAAACCTTCGAGTCCGTATTTCCATTCGTTGTAGCGGTCGCCCGACTTGCAATCCCTTTCCGGAATGGTCCACAGATTCGTTTTGCCGCCGTGGCGATATTCATTGAGATACACGTAGGAGGACGGATTGGCTGGAACAAATTTGATCAACGTCGAATTCGGTCCAGGCTTGAGATCGGCGTCCGTGAACGCCGCGTAACGCTGGATGAACTGTCCGCCTGCGGAGTGGCCGGTGATGACGATCCATTTGAGATTCGGGAAAGTGCCGCCACGCAAGTGTTCGATGAGGGTGTCCACGACGGCGTAGGAACTGACGCCGTCGGACTCGCCGCCTTCGCGCCAATCGCCCTTCCACCAGTGCTCGCCGGGCGAGGCATCGGCGCGTTCCTGGAAATGCGGCGCGAGCACCAGCGTCTTCCGGCGCCAGTTTCGCTCCAGGTCGCGGTTGGCTTCCATCGCAACGAGAATGGGGGCGTAATATTCCGCCGGGATGCGGTAGCCGCCGTGGATGACGATAATCGCGCGCGTAATGGCGGGGTTCGTATCGTTGATGGAACGGTTGGACAAATACTTCACCCGCTTCTTACCCATCACAATCGCGTTGCAGTCCTGCGCCAAGGGCGCAGCGCTGGACGCCAGGCAAACCGCCACGCTGAGCACGGTCCGGGTCAGTGTCATGAGCGCGGGCATTGGATCCCCATGGATAGACTCCCTTGATTAGTCCGTTGGCCGGCCTGGCAACAGGGATTCAGCCATCGCCATCTGCGGACCGTCCTGCGTGCAGACGGCGAATTGCGCCCGCTTTCCTTGCTCGGAATACTGGTAGAGCGATACCCCGGCGAAGTCTCCCTTCGTATTCAGCGCGTAGAAGCGCACGTTGAAATTCGGCTTGCCGCGGTTGTTGAGCAATCGCTTTTCGACCGTGTTGTCGACGACTCGTTGCAACGCGGCCATCGCGGCGTCCTTGGGCGGCTTCCCGTTGCGCATCCCCTCAACGATCAGGAATGAGGCGAGCGTGAACATGGCGGCTTCCCCGTGGCCCGTGGAGCCGGCAGCGCCCACCTTGCCGTCCACATAGAGGCCCGCGCCGAGGATGGGGGAATCGCCGACGCGCCCGGGGACCTTCCAGGCCAGGCCGCTGGTGGACGTTACTCCCGCGACGCCGCCGCCGGCGTTCAATGCGATGCAGTTAACGGTGCCATGAAAATGCTCCGCATCGATCAATCCCTCTGCGACCATCGCTTGGCCCGCTCGCCGCCAGGCCTCCGCGCGGGCTTTGGGAGTCAGGAAGGGCGATTGTTCGGCGCTCCGTTTCCACTTCTGCCAGAGCGAGCGGGACTTTTCCGTGAGCAGGTCGTCCTCGATCTTGAAACCGGCATTGCGCGCGAAGTGCTGGGCATCCTTGCCCGCCAGCAGAATATGATCGGTCTGCTCCATCACCTTTTTGGCGATGAGCGACGGAGTGCGCACCCCCTCCAGGCAGGCCACGGCGCCCGCGCGCCGGAGCGGCCCGTGCATCACCGACGCATCGAGTTGCACAACGCCGTCTGCATTGGGCAAGCCGCCGTAGCCGACGCTCTCCTCCTCCGGATCCAACTCGAGAATGTTGACCCCCGCGATGACCGCGTCGAGCACGTCCGTGCCAGCCGTCATCAACTGGAAGGCCTTGCTGACACACGTGGCGCCGGAATCATCCTCCGATTTATTGCCATTGGCTGAAGCCACGACAACTGGCTTCGCGGAGCGCCGGAGCAGCAATTGGGGCGACGACTGCGCCAAAGCCGCGAGCGGTGGCACCAGCAGAACGCCGCCCCCTGAAGCCACAAAGGTTCTTCGGCTCATTCGTTGGTTCATGCTCGCCGTTCCTTAGACAACGCTTGGATGGCCGCAGGGCAGCATCAAGGTCGGTTCATGGAGAGTCTCCACTTCCAGCGATGGACGCGCATTGGGACCATGAACTGTAGCAGCCGACGTGAGGAGGCTCTGATCCTCTTCCTCCAGAAAGTTTGAGCCTCCTGACGTCGGCTGCTACGGAATCCAGGTTCATGAAGAGAAGTATGGGATTAGTCCGGGAAGTAAAGGGCGCGCTTCGCTTGTGCCGAAGCGTAAATCGCCCGGTGATCGTGGCCCACATTCGGCACGGAAGTCACATCGAACCGGTTCGGGGTGTAGAAGCGGTCCATGAACGCGTCGAACAGCAGTGCGCGCTCATATCGGGAGTTGCCCTGCCACATGGCCGGCCTGGAATCGTCGAAGCCCGAATCGGCTACAATGTCGGCTGTGCCCGCGAGCACTTCGACCCAGCGCTTGGGGAGATGGGTTTGCGCCCAGGTCGGCCCGCGGCTCCCGGCGTAGTCTTCGAGTTCATCCAGGCCATACTTGAAGTCGTGGTAATCCTTGTTCTTCTTTCCCCGCGGAATCACCCACGCTTTCTGGGACTCGTCGAAGCGGTACTCGTTCAAGTAAACATAAGACGAAGGATTGGACGGAACGAACTTCACGAACGCCGCGTTGGGCACCGATAGCAGGTCGACGTCCGTAAAGGCCGCGTAGCGCTGCACAAACTGGCCGCCCGCCGAGTGGCCGGTGATCACAACCCACTTCAGGTTCGGGAACGCGCCGCCGCGCAGTTGCGCGACCAGGGCGTCCACCACGGCAAACGAACTGACGTCCTTCTTTTCGCCGCCGCGGCTCCAATCGCCCTCCCAGTACACTTCGTCCCTGCGAGCGTCGTCCTTCTCCTGGAAATGCGGTGCGAGAACGATTGTCTTTCGGCGCCACTCCCCGGGCATGGTATTCAGGATCGAGTCGAAATACTCCGAGGCGTTGCGATCGCCACCATGGACCACAATGATGGCGCGGGTGATGTCCGGATTCGCGATCGTCACCGGTCGATTGCAAAAATAGGGCGCCTTTTTGGAGCCCATCGGCAACGTAGCTCGCTTGGGTTCCGTCGCTCCGTCGTTGCGGAAGATTGAGGCGACTTCAACTGGAGAACGGTCGACTCGAATTCGGTCCAGTGGCGTGCCATCACGCCCGAGGATTGGGGCAGTGGCGGCATTCCGGGCCAGGTGGTTGAATTGGTCTTGATTCGCCGACAGTGCATCGCGCTGAAGGATCGGGCCAAATGCGGCGATCCCGAGCACCATCAAAGCGGGACTGGCTAATCTCATCGCGGTCATTCTTCGGTTTGCACGGGTTCAAACTACTAGCCAGCGGTTCCGCGCCATCGCGGAATTATCCGCCGGAACTTTTAGCAGCGTCGCCTCCACAACCACGCAGGGCAGGTCAGCTTCCGATTCATGCTCCTGCCGTTTGGATTGCTGGCGACCAGCGACATCACATCACGATGCCCGCAGCCTAAGGTTGGGAACGAATTGGCGCAAAGTAGGTGAAGACCTACTCACGATTTGGGCCGCTCCCGGCGCCATCGCGAGGGGTCTTCACCCCATGCGGCGTGGGGCTTCACCCCATGGCGGGCAGTGCACCTTGGACTTACGCTGCGGCCGTGAAACTTGGAAGCCGTCCTGCGAGAATGAAACGGAAGTCTCTCGAGTTCACCCAAGTGAGTTAGCCCTTTTTGCAGCTGGATTGCTGTTGGCCTAGCTCTGCGGATTCACAGGCGTGGCTTTCAACCTTTGTCGGTTCAATGATCAGCATGATGGGTCCGGCCGGAAATCCAACGGAGCGTGAGGAGTCTGCGCTCGAGGCGAGACGGGAAAACCGCTGGGGCGGGCTGTTGAGCGTGGCGATGCTCGGCGCAGTGTTCTGGCCCATCCAGCAGAATTGGAGAGAGGACCCCAAGGACAGTTTTCCGCTCTCCTATTACCCGATGTTCAGCCAGAAGCGGGAGGCGAGCGAGAATTTCTACTACGTGGTGGGCCGCGATGCGGGGGATGGGCGCTACTTCATCCCACGCAAGTGGATCGGCCCCGGCGGGCAGAACCAGGTGCGAAAGCAGATGCGGCGGATGATCGATGAAGGCCGCGCCTCGGATTTGGCGCGGTCGGTCGCCAAACGCCTCGCAGGACAGAAGGACGAGCCGTGGTCGCGGATTGTGTCCGTGGCCGTCGTCTCGGGCCAATACGCGATGAACGACTTTTTTCACGGCAAGAAGGAGCCGGCGTCGGAGAAAATCCTGGGCAGCCGAAAAGTGAAGCGGAAGAAGTCATGAACGCCATCGTTGAGAGGCTCCGTGGATTCTGGTTCGAGCCGGCGCCGGCCGCGCGCCTGGCGATGCTGCGCATCCTCGTGGGCGCCTTCGTCGTCGGGTACCTGATCCCTCAGCAGGATAATCTCCTGGACGTGGCGCAGTCGGACCGGCAGCTCTATGCGCCGGTCGGCGTTGTGTTCCACGGTCCTGTTGGAGTGGAATTGTTCCAGTGGCTGATGCGAGGCACGATTGTCGCGGCGGTTTGTTTGACCCTCGGCCTGTGGCACCGCTTCACGGGGCCTGTGTGCGCGGCGCTGGCGCTCTGGTTGTTTTGCTATCGGCACTCGTGGAACAAGCTCTACCACTCGGACAACGTGGTGGTCTTTCATTTGATCGTGCTGGGCCTGAGCCGCTCCGCCGATGCGCTGTCACTTGACGCATGGATGCGCCACTGGCGCCGGCCCGGTCCTACGGCCGCCGCCCCGGCCAGCCGCTACGGTTGGCCGGTGCGATTGATGTGCGCCCTGATCGTAAGCACGTACTTTCTCGCCGCGGTCGCCAAGCTGGCCGGCCCGCTCGGACTGGGTTGGATGAGTGGGGAAAACTTGCGCAGCCAGATGGCCATTGACTGCATCCGCAAGGAGGTCCTCGGCGGGCAACCGAACGAGATGGCTTATGCGCTGTATGACTATTTGCCGCTGTTCACAGTGTTAGCCGTCGCCTCGCTGTCGCTCGAGTTCCTGGCGCCGGTCGCGCTATTTCATCGCCGGCTCGGGGTCATCTGGTCCGTCAACACCTTCCTGATGCACTGGGGGATCTACTTCATCATGAACATCACGTTCCACTACCAGTTGTGGGGCTTGATATTCGCGCCCTTCTTCCGCATCGAGCGTTTGTTGGAATTACCGCGCCGCCTCAGGCGCCGCAGAGCCAAAGCCGAAACGCCGGCGGCCGATGGGGCGCCGGGACTCGCCACGTCCCCGCAGGCAGCGAATCTGGTTAAAGGATAGGCAACATGCGCTTCCCAAAGTACGTCTGCGGATTGTGCGTCGTCGCCTCGTTCATCCAACCGGCGTACGCCGGCATGGCTGGGCCGGACGACGTGTTCGATTCCCGGCGCATCCTCAAACTCGCGCTCGACATCTCCCCGAGTGCATTCGCGGCGCTTCAGACGAACGCGGATAATCACGCCTACGTGCGGTGCGCGTGGCGCGAAGGCGCCCTCTTGCTGACTAACGTGGGCATCCACTGCAAAGGCGATACCGCCAAATTCCTGGTCGGCGGCAAGCCGGATTTCACGATCACGTTTGACAAGTATGTCCGCGACCAGTCGTTCCAGGGTCACCAGCGCTTGCTCCTGCAAAGCAGTGTGGAGGACGCCAGTTACCTGGGCGCGGCGATTTCGTTCGAGCTTTTCCGAGAGGCGGGGGTGCCGGCGCCGCGTTGCGCCTTCGCGCAAGTCGCGTTGAACGGGCGCGCGCTTGGCCTCTACGTGGTCATCGAAGGTGAGAACCGCGATTTCCTTCGCCGTCATTTCGGCAATGATGACGGAAATCTTTACGATGAAGGGGACACTCACGACGTGACTGGTAGATTGGACAAGGACCACGGAGCCAAAGGCGACGATCAAGCCGACGTGGACAAGTTGGTCGCCGCGGCACGAGTGAGCGGCCCCGGCGAACGCTGGCAGCAACTCCAGCAGCGACTCGAAATGGACCGCTTCCTGGCATTCACCGCGCTGGAGGTGTTGCTTTGGAACGAAGAAAGTTACGCGCTTGGAGCGCGCAAGTTCCGCCTTTACCACAACCCGGCGACCGACCGGCTGGTGTTCTTCCCCAAAGGGGTCGAGAGCGTGCTGGGGAGGACCGACGGCCCGGTGTTGCCCAAATGTGACGGACTGGTCGCCGATGCGGTACTGACGACGCCCCACGGCCGGACCCAATATCGCAAGACCCTGGTGAACCTTCTCGACACCGTTTTCGTCCCCGAAAAAGTACAGGTGCGTACGCGGGAAATCGTAGCGCTCGTCCGGCCCGCTGTGGTCAGCAACAACCCGGACGCCGCCAAGTCCTTTGATGCGGCGGTCTCAAGGTTCCAGAATGCCGTGGCGAAGCGGGCTGCATTCGTCGCTGCGGAGGTCCGCAAGTTGGACTCGCTTGAAGCCCCGCCTCACGGCCAGAGCGACCGGTCGGCTCCGTCCGCCAAGTAAGGCAACGGCCCAACTCGATTCCCAATCGCAGGCATCCCAGAGGCCTGCCGACATCAAACCATCATTGACACGTCGCGTCGCCGTTCCTACTTTCCGCCCGCAAAGAAGCGAGCGTTTCTCGTCCCGAATTTGCACCTCGGGGTTTTCTTCACAGCGCGCGTCGGACAACTATGGCCAACACGATTCTCGTCGGCGCCCAATGGGGCGACGAAGGCAAAGGCAAGATCATCGATGTCCTTACTGGCCAGGCGGACGTTGTGGTCCGCACGCAGGGCGGCAACAACGCCGGCCATACCGTCTTTATCGGGAAAAAGAAATACGTGCTGCACTTGATCCCTTCGGGAATCCTGCGCCGCGCCAAGGTCTGCGTGATCGGCAACGGCGTCGTCGTCGACCCAGTGGGCCTGGTCGAGGAAATCCGCGGCCTGACGCAGCTGGGCATCAAGATTTCAGACAACCTCGTCCTCAGCGAGACGGCGCACGTGGTGTTCCCTTATCACCGCGAACTCGATGGCCAACGCGAAATCCTCAAGGGCAAAAACAAGATTGGCACGACCAAGCGCGGGATTGGCGCCGCCTACGGCGACAAGGCCGCCCGCGTGGGCTTGCGGGTGCTGGACCTCATCAACACCGAACGGTTCGAGGAAAAGCTGGCGCTGAAGATCCGGGAGAACAACGAAGTGTTGAAAGCCTTCGGGGCCAAGCCGCTGTCCTTCCGGTCCGTCCTGGCCGATTACCAGGCCGCGAGCAAAGTGCTCAAACCGTACGTCGCCAACACGGTCATCTACCTCCATGAGGCGATGCGCAAGGGCAAGAACATCCTCTTTGAAGGCGCCCAGGGTACGTTCCTGGACATCGATCACGGAACGTATCCGTTCGTCACGTCGTCGAACACGACCGCGGGCGGGGCCTGCACGGGCTCGGGCGTGGCACCGCACCGGATGGATCGCGTCGTCGGCGTGATGAAGGCGTACACCACGCGCGTGGGTGAAGGACCTTTGCCCACGGAAAGCGCCGAGGTCGCGGATTTGTTGCACAGCCTGGGGCGCGAATTTGGAGCGACCACCGGCCGGGCCCGGCGTTGCGGTTGGTTTGACGCTGTGGCCACGCGCCACGCGACGATGGTCAACGGCCTGGACGAGCTCGCCGTGACGAACGTGGACGGCTTGGATTCACTCGAACGGATTCGCGTCTGTGTCGGTTACCGGGCGGGCCGGGAAACATTCAACTATGTGCCCAGCGACGTCGAAGTTCTCACCAAGTGCGAACCGATTTATGTCGATTTCCCCGGCTGGCGCCAGCCGACCGGGCGCGTGCGCAAGTTCCGGGACTTGCCGGCCCGCTGCCGGGATTACCTCCAGGCCATCGCGAAGTTTACCAGCGCCAAGCTCACCATAGTGTCCGTCGGGCCGGCGCGCGATCAGACGATTCAATTGTAAGAGCCAAGCGATCCATCGTCAGTAATCTCTCCTAATCTTACTCCTACTCTGACTCGATTAGGAGTAAGAGTAACGCGGATCGCCGAACGCTTGCGCCACCAACAGATGAGCCCGCCCCAACCCCACCTCAGCGCGCAAGCCCGGGCCAACCTGCCCGCGCACGTCGCCATCATCATGGACGGCAACGGGCGGTGGGCAAAGCAGCGTCACCTGCCGCGCGTCGAGGGTCATCGCGAAGGCGCGGAGTCGGTGCGAATGGTGGTCCGCGCGGCCGGCGAAGCGGGCGTCAAGTATCTTACGGTCTACGCGTTTTCGGTGGAGAATTGGGGCCGGCCCAAGGACGAGGTGGACACGCTGATGAAGTATCTGGCCCGCTACTTGAAGAACGAAATCGGCGAGCTGAATCGGAATAACGTCCGCCTCGAAGCCATCGGACAGATTTACCGCCTCCCTGAGTTCGTCCAGCAGCAGTTGGAGAAGTCCAAGGCGGCGCTGTCTCGGAACAATGGGCTGACCCTGATCCTGGCCCTGAGTTACGGCAGCCGTACGGAAATAGTCGAAGCCGTCCGGGACATCGCCGGCAAGGTGCAGAAGGGCAAACTGGACCCCGCCGAGATCAACGAGGAGACCATCACGCAGCATCTCTACACAAAGAATTTCCCCGATCCCGATTTGCTCATCCGCACCAGCGGCGAGATGCGCGTGAGCAATTTCCTCCTCTGGCAGATTTCCTACGCCGAACTGGTCGTCACGCCCACGCTCTGGCCTGATTTCCGAAAGGCGCAGTTGTTCGACGCACTCGAGGAATACGGCCGCCGGCACCGGCGCTTCGGCGGGGTTTAGAAGCCATCCCAAGACCGCAGGGCGCGTCGCTCCACCGGCGAGAGATCCGACTCGACGAATGCGGGCCGGCCGGTAGCTTGTTCGCCCATGTCCGAGACGGCTCCTGCCCCCGCTACCCCGCCGGCCACCCCGGCACCGCTGTCGAAAGCCAAGGTCTTCGCCCGCCGATTGCTCAGCACGGTGTTCTTGTGGGGCGTCGTACTGGGCGCGTTGTTCTCCGGGACTCGGTTCATTGAGGACTACGTCGTGCTCCTGCTGATGACGGTGCTGGCGGGATTCGGGTTGGGCGAGTTTTATTCCCTGGTCGAGAAGGAAGGCATGGTCTGCTTCAAGCGCTGGGGCGTGGTCGCGGGCGTGTTGCTGATGGCGGGGACGTTCTTTCACCTCACGGGCAAACTCGGCACCTCCGGCACGCCCGCCCGAGTGAACGACTTCGAGGTCATGTTCCTCATCCTGTTCGTGCTCGGGTTGTGCCTGCTGCAATTCTTCTCCAGGACCAACACGAAGGGAATCCTCGCCATCTCGACGACGCTCTTCGGTCTGATGTACGTGCCCTGGCTGCTCAACTTCGTGCAGAAGATACATTTCTTCCAGTTTCCACCAAAACTGTTCCCCGACGCGCCGGCGGGCTGCGGCAAGTTCTACGTGCTCTACTTCATCCTGGTGACGAAGTTCAGCGACTCGGGGGCGTACGCGGTGGGTTCACTGATCGGGCGGCACAAGATGATTCCGCGCATCAGTCCTGGAAAGACGTGGGAGGGATTCGGCGGGGCCATCCTCGTGAGCACGGGGGCCAGCGTGCTGTTCGCGCACGTGGCCGGAGCGCGGTTGCCGGGCATGTCCGTCTACCATGCCATCGTGCTCGGCATCCTGCTGAGTGTGGCGGCGGTGGTCGGCGACCTCATCGAATCCATCTTCAAGCGCGAAGCCGGCGTGAAGGACTCCGGCAAATTCTTTCCCGGCATCGGCGGCGTGCTCGACTTGTTGGACAGCCTGTTGTTCAATGCGCCCCTCATGTATCTCTATTTGCGGCACGTCCTGACCAACCCAGCGCTGCACTGATTGTCGCGTAAACCGTAAATCGTAAATGAGACGCGTCGTTCTCCTCGGCAGCACCGGTTCCATCGGGGTCAGCACCCTCAAGGTGGCTGCCGATTTGTCGGACCGGATCCGCATCGTCGGGCTCGCGGCGGGAAACAACGTCGAGTTGCTCATGGAACAAGCCGGGCGCCAGCGCCCCGCCGCCGTGTCCATCAACGATCCGGCCAAGGCGGCCGCGCTTCGCGACGCCCTCGGCAAGTCCACGCAGGTTTTCTCCGGCGCGGAAGGACTCCTGCGGCTGGCGACCCTGCCAGAAGCGGATATCGTCCTGATCGCGATTGTCGGCACGGCCGGCTTGCAACCCGCCCTGGCTGCGCTTCGCGCCGGCAAGGACATCGCGGTCGCTTCGAAAGAGATCCTCGTCATGGCCGGCGAGATCGTCATGAACGAAGCGGCGAAGCACGGCCGGCGCGTGCTGGCCGTGGACAGCGAACACTCCGCGATTTTCCAATGCCTGGAGGACAAGCCCGCTGGCTCGGTCCGCAAGTTGTGGCTGACGGCCAGTGGCGGCCCGTTCCGCGACCGCGCCCTCTGGCCGAAGGCAAAGTTCTCCGAGATTACCGTCGAGCGCGCCCTGAAACACCCGTCCTGGGTCATGGGCCGGAAGATCACGATCGACTCGGCGACCCTGTTCAACAAAGGCCTCGAAATGATCGAAGCGCGCTGGCTGTTTCAGATCGAGATAGCGCGCTTGGCTGTCGTGGTGCATCCGCAGAGCGTGGTGCATTCGATGGTCGAATTCATCGACGGCTCGATCCTCGCGCAGCTCTCGACACCCGACATGTGTCTGCCGATTCAGTATGCGCTCACCTGGCCCGAACGGGTCGCCAACGACCGCGTGCAAACAAACTTCGCCAGGATCGGCAACCTGACCTTCGAGGAGCCGGACCTGGAGCGCTTTCCTTCCCTGAACCTCGCGCGCCGGGCCGGAGACGTGGGCGGCACGCTGCCCGCCGTGCTCAATGCCGCCAACGAAGTTGCGGTCGATGCCTTTTGCGAGCGGAGAATCTCCTTCGAAGAGATTCCGCGCACGGTCGCCCGGACGATGGAGCGACACAAGGTCATCACCCATCCGACCCTGGAGCAGATTCTCGAAGCAGATGCCTGGGCTCGCGCCGAGGCGCAGAAGCGTTGAAGTCTGACCATGAGCGCGGTTTGGTGAACCGCAGATGAACGCAAATGAACGCAGATATCACTAAGCGAGCACGTCAGCGATGGTCTGTGCCCACAGGGCACCAATTTGAGTAGCCCCGAAGGCAATCCGGGGTTGCCGATCACGCGATGGCCTCTACCCCAGAGAGGCCGAATCGAAAGTAAAATTCGACCCCTGCGGGGTCGGACCTCACATACAGCCCCGGATTGCATCCGGGGCTATTCAAATTGAAGCCCGTTGGGCTTCCCGTGGCCGTCCTATCTGCGTTTATTTGCGTTCATCTGCGGTTCACCAAACCGCGCTCCGTGCCGGTTGTAGTTGAAACCACGAGCGGACACAGCGCAGCTGCGCTCAGCCCCCCGCCATGGCGCCCACAATCAGGAAAGGCTCTGCGCCACTCACGATCGCCTCCGGCAACTTCGTTTCGGGCGGTTCGAGCGACAGGTCTTCCTTGCAGGCGAAGTACCGGACGAATGGCCGGCGCCGCAGCGTGCCATGGTCGCGAATCGTCCCGCGCAGCACAGGATAACGCGCCTCCAGCGCGTCGAGCACCGAGAGCAACGTGACCGCGCCGCCCACGTCCAGTTGCACCTCGCCGTCCACACGCGCGAGATTTCGCAGGTGGTAAGGGAGCACGACGCGGATCATGGCAACGTTTGGGCTTCGACCGACAACACGCCCGGGAGGTCGCGCACGATGGGGTTCCACGAGTCGCCGCCGTCGGCAGAATGATAAACCTGGCCGCCGCTCGTGCCAAAATAAACGCCGCATGGCTGGAGCGTATCCACGGCCATGGCGTCGCGCAGCACGTTGACGTAGCAATCCTTTTGCGGCAGGCCTTTCGTGAGCGCTTCCCATTCGTTTCCGCCCGTGCGGCTGCGGTAGACGCGAAGCTTGCCGTCCGGGGGAAAATGCTCGGAGTCATTCTTAATCGGGACGACATAGATCGTCTCCGGTTCGTGCGCGTGAACGTCGATTGGAAACCCGAAATCCGTCGGCAGGTTTCCGCTGACCTCGCGCCATTGTTCGCCGGCGTTGTCGGTGCGCATCACGTCCCAATGTTTCTGCATGAACAACACATCCGGGCGTGACGGATGCATCGCGATGCGGTGAACGCAATGGCCGACTTCGGCGTCCGGGTCGGGCAATTCGTATTGGGACTTCAATCCGCGATTCACCGGCTTCCACGTCTTTCCGCCGTCCTCGGTGCGGAACGCGCCAGCCGCCGAGATGGCGATGAACATCCGGTTAGGGTTCTTCGGATCGAGCAGGATGGTGTGCACGGCCATGCCGCCCGCGCCGGGCTGCCAGAGATGCCCCTTGGCGCCGCGCAAGCCGGACAATTCCTTCCAGGTCTTGCCGCCGTCCACCGATTTGAAGATCGCCGCGTCCTCCGCTCCGGCGTAAACGGTGTCTGGCTCGGTGAGCGACGGCTCCAGATGCCAGATGCGCTTGAATTCCCACGGATGCTGCGTGCCGTCATACCACTTGTGCGTGCCCACGTTCCCCTCGTACACGAACTTGTTGCTCTCGCCCTTGGGCGTGCCGTCAGGGCCTTTCAGTTCGTCGGCGCTGCTGCCGGGCGGCTGCCAGGTCTTGCCGCCGTCGTCCGAGCGCTGGATGATTTGGCCGAACCAACCGCTGGTCTGCGACGCGTAAATGCGGTTCGGGTCCGCGGGTGAGCCCTTGAGGTGATACATTTCCCAGCCGGCGAAATGCGGGCCGTTGACCTCCCACTGCGCGCGCTTGCCGTCCGACGTCAGGATGAACGCGCCCTTCTTCGTGCCAACCAATACTCGTACTTTGCTCATGGTAGTCCTTTGTTCAGTCGTTTTGGATTCTCGGAATCGACCCGTTTGATGTACAGATCCGATGCATGTTTCAGTAAAGCGACGAACGAGCCAGTGAAATCAGGACATGGACCGTTGCTTTTTTCGGCAGTCCCGCCGCGTCCGTGGGATTTCGTTGACTTCGGCCCGGCAAGCCAGGCGCCAAAGTTCGGAATCCGCGCAAATCCTTGGAAAATCGAACAGCTCAGGCTCGGTCGCAAGTTACAATCAAGCCACGGTCACCTGCTTGGCCTCAGGCTTGTACTCGACGAAGCGGCGAGTTAAGGTCCCCTCGCGTGTCTCGCAGACGAAGTAGCCCTTCTCCAGTGTCCCATCGTGATTGCTGCGCTTGAGGGCGCAGCAGCGGTTCGTCGTCAGCGTCACCGCGCCATCAAACCGCTCGGTGAAGCCGTGAAAGTGGCCGCAAAAGACCGCCTGGAGGTTGAAGTCGAGGAACCGGTCCAGAAGATCGTCGGCATTGCTCGGGCGATACGCTACGTACGGGCCCATGGGAAAGTGGGTAAAAATCACCGTCGGTTTGCGTTTGCTCAGGCGCCACAGGTAGTCGTCGAGCCACTGGAACGTCGTGGGCTGAATCTCGGTGTTTTCAAACTTGCGTCCTTCGGAAGTATCCAGCCCGATGAATTGCCAGCCTTCGTGGAGGAAATAGTAATTCATACGCAGCGGAAACAGCCGCGAGTAGGTTTGCCGATCCCGGGCGCCGACGTAATCATGATTGCCAATCACCGGATACGTGGGCCGGCGCAACCCGCTGAACACCGATTTCACCATGCCGAGATACTTCTTCTCGCCCTTCTCAGTCAGGTCGCCGGCGTGGAGACAGAAGTTCGCGCCCTCGGTTTTCATCTGTCGGACCAGTCCGTCCAGGTACCCTTCGCATTGGGGGCTCATGCAATGGGTGTCATTGACGACCAGAAAGCGAAAGGAGCCGCCGCTCCCCTGCCCCGCTGCCCGCAGCGCGCCCGGCCACACGCCCAGCGAAAGAAGCGCTCCGGCGCCCAACCGCCCCAAAGCGGCGCGACGAGAAATCGTGGGTGCCGCGGGCGACTCGTCATGCGGAACGAGAGGGACGTCGCTTTGCAACAAGGACATCTCGGCGGGTGGGCTGGGCCTGCTCGTTCCGTTGGGCGGGTCGCCTGTGCCACCCACGCTCCGCGATGAGTTGCGTCCGCTCATGTGGCCCTCAATTCGATCATCGCGCTGTGGACTTCCCGCAAGCCCGCCAGCAGCTTTTGCCAATCTTCGCGCGTGGACTCCCAGCCGCTGCTGAACCGCAACACGCGGCCGGCCTCGCCAGCCTCCAGGCCCATGGCCGCCAAAACGTGCGAGGGTTCCTCACGTCCGCTGGCACAAGCCGAACCCGTGGAGACGGCAAAGCCCGCTTTGTCGAGCTTCACGACCCAACGTTGTCGGCAATCCGTTTCCGGCATCATTGCCGACACCGTGTTCCAAAGCCGCTCCGCTCCCGCGCCGACAATTGAAGTGCCTGGAAGTTCGGCAGTCAAAGCCTGCTCGAATTCCTCGCGCCATCCGAGCCGCTCGCGTTGCGCTCCGCGCGCGAGGGTGGACTCGCGCACGTCCAACGCCGCGAGCATCGCCAGCACGCCGGCCACATTTTCCGTCCCGGCCCGGCGTCCTTCCTCCTGCTTGCCTCCGGACAGCAACGGCGCGAAGGCTGAACCGGACGGGCATTTGAGAAAGCCAACGCCGCGTGGGCCGCCAAATTTGTGGGCCGAACCGCTTACAAAGTCACAGTCGCCCAGGCCCGAGGCAGGCAATTTCCCAAGCCACTGTGTGGCATCGCAGAGAAATGGAATCCCGCGGCTTTTGCAAAGCGCGACGACTTCCCGCCACGGTTGCAAGACGCCCGTTTCGTTGTTGGCGGCCATAACGGCCACGAGGCGGACGCTCCGTCCGGCCAGCGCCTCCTCCAGCCAATCCAACGCAACCACGCCGTGGGCATCGACCGGAATCTTCTGCACGCCTTTCCCGAAGTGCCTGAGCGCGGATGACAACACGGACGGATGCTCGACGGCGCCGACGAGCAGTTCGCCCGACAGTCCCTTCGCCATGCCTGCCACGTGACTGAGCACAGCATTGTTCGACTCCGTTGCGCCGCTGGTCCAAACGATGTCGCCGACGTTGCAATCGAGCGCAGCCGCGAGCCGTTCGCGCGCGGATTCCAGCGCGGCGTCCGCCCGCGCTCCGAGCCGGTGCGGGCTCGACGGATTACCGACCAACGTCTCGACGGCTTCCAGCCAGGCGCGCTTCGCCTCGGGCAGCAGCGGGGTCGTCGCGTTATGGTCGAAGTAGAGCATCGCAGAGAAGGATAATCCTGAGAAGACCCGAGACGAGCCGAAAGTTGGGCGGCTCGCCTGCAGGGTCCCCTCCGAAGCCTCAACACCCGAACACAAGGGCCGCAGCCGGGCCGACCCGCTCGCCCGTATCTTTCTGGCGTTGACTTCGATACAACTCGGTTCGCTGCTTTCGGCACGGCAACTTTTTCCAGAAAGCGCCGATGAAAGAATTGTGCTTCGGCCCGTGAGCAAATCATGGCAGGCGCCGTCTAATAACCGCGGCGCCGTTACACACTTGCACGAAAATCGCACTGGCCAAAGCTCGGATGGAATGCAAGTGTAGCAGCGAACGTCACAGGGTATGAGCGAACTGAAGATTATCGAATTGGCCCTCGAGGGCGCCGCCCGGCGCCGGCGTTGGGATCGCGCCTTTCACGGGTTGGCACGCGCCTCCCTTATCGGCGCCGGGCTCCTTCTGGTGGCCGTAGCGGCGTACAAGCTGTTTCCCCTGCCACAATGGGTCATTGCCGCCGGCGGCGTCGCCGCTGGCGTTTGCGCGTTGATTGGCATGGTCGTCGGCGGCTGGCGCAAGCCCACCCGGCTCGAAGTGGCTCGCTGGGTCGACGAACGCAAGGAGCTCAAGGAACGCCTGAGCACGGCCCTCGAACTGTCCGATGCCACCGCGCCCGACGACTGGAAGGAACTTCTCATGCACGACGCGGCCCGGCACGCCGAGGCGCTCAAGCCAGCCGAAATTCTCCCCTTCCGCTTTCCGAAGATCGCCCGCTGGGCGATGGCGGTGCTGGTGCTGGCGGCGGGACTCGGCTTTGTGCCCGAGTTTCGCACGAAGGCCCACGTGCAGGAGCAGAAGGACAAGGTCAACGTCAAGGAGGTCGGCAAAGAGCTGGCGGATCTCACGAAGAAAGAATTGGTCCACCGGCCGCCCGCCCTGCCGGCGACGCACTCCGCGATGGAGCAAGTGGCCGAGTTGGGCGACAAGCTCACCAAACAAACACTGACCAAGGGCGAGGCGCTCAAGGACATCGCGAGCATGACCGAGAAACTCGCGAAGCAAGACAAGGAGATGAACCAGACTCCGCCTCCCAAACAGCTCGAAAAGGCCGCCCGCGAACCGGCCAATGGCGCGAGCGCCTCTCCGGAGGCGATGCAGAAGCAGCTCGACGCGATGCAAAAGGCCTTGGGCGAGGCCGCCGCGAAGTCCGACAAACTCGACAAACTTTCCAAGGACCTCCAGAAGCTCCAGCAGCAGGCGGCCAACATGTCGAGCGATTCGAAGGCTTCGTCCTCGGCGCGCGAGCAACTGGCCCAGAACCTGGCCGACCTCGCCAAGCAGGCGCAGGAAGCCGGGGCTTCGCTCGAGGAACTTGATGCCGCCATTGAGGCGCTCAAATCGAACGACACCGACCAGTTCATCAAGGATCTCGAGGCCGCTTCGCATGATCTCGACAAGATGCGTCAGATGGCCAAGTCGATGCAGGAGCTCAAGAAGCAAATGGCCAAGATGGGCAAGGACCTCGCCGAACAGCTCGACAAAGGCCAGGCCCAGGCCGCCATTCAGACGCTTCAAAAAATGATGGACCAGCTCAAGCAGTCCAATTTGTCACAGGAAGAGCTTGAGAAGCTTATGCAGGAGGTTGCCAAGGCCGTTGACCCGGCCAAGGACTACGGAAAGTGCGCCGAACATCTGCAGAAGGCGGCTCAGCAGTGCAAAGGCGGCGACAAGCCGGGTGCCGGGCAGAGCCTTGCCGAAGCGCAGAAGGAATTGGAAAAGCTTCTCGAACAGATGGCCGATTCCGAGGCCCTCGATGGCATGCTCGACGCGCTGGCTCGCGCCGACCAGGCCATTCGTTCTGGCAAACGTTGGAGCGAATGCAAGGGAGGCAAGTGCGGCAATTGCAACGGGCAGGGATGCAGTGCTTGCAAGGGACGGGGCTGGAACCACGGCGGCAGCAACAACGCAAGCGGCGTGGGCACCTGGGCGGATGATTACGGTTGGACTTACTTTTCAGAGAATGACGGCGACCCCGTGGATAACTCCGGGATCGTTCGCCCGCCGATGGATGCCAAAGGGCAGACCGACCGACCCGACGACCTGAATCCGAACCTCTCGCCCGACAAGGTGAAAGGCCAGATGTCCCCCGGCGGCTCCATGCCGAGCATCACCCTCAAGGGCGTGAGCATCAAGGGAACCAGCACGGTGAAGTTCGAGGAAGCGGCCACTGCCGCGCAAGAGGAAGCCCAGAACGCACTCAACCAGGACAAAGTGCCGCGGGCCTACCAGAATGCCGTGCGCGATTACTTTGATGATTTGAAGAAGTAGATTATGTGGAAGCGGTGAAACGTTAGATCGTTGAAGCGTTCAATCGTTAATCGTGAACCGGTGTCAAAGCCCTCATCCCTTCGTCGATTCACGATTCAACGATTTAACGTTTTAGCGATTTCACTATTCAACGCTTCAACTCCGCCATTCTGCCCGCCGGCAAGAAATTCGTGTTCAATCCGTCGCGTCTCTGACTAAACTCGCGCATGAGCACTGAAGCCAGGATTCAATCCTTCCGCCAGAATTGGGACAGACTCCGCGCCGAAATCGGGAAGGTGATGGTCGGTCACCAGGACATTGTGGACGGCACGCTCACGGCCATCCTCGCCGGAGGCCACGTCCTGCTCGAAGGGGTGCCGGGGTTGGGCAAAACCTTGCTCGTGCGAACGCTCAGCGAAGTGCTGGACCTGTCGTTCAACCGCATTCAGTTCACGCCCGACCTGATGCCCGCGGACATTCTCGGGACGAACCTCGTCGTCGAAACGCCCGAGGGCCGGCGCGAATTTCAATTCCAGCGCGGGCCCATCTTCGCCCACATCATCCTGGCCGACGAAATCAACCGGGCTACGCCCAAAACGCAGTCGGCCATGCTCGAGGCGATGCAGGAAAAGCAGGTCACCGCCGCCGGGGAAATACGCAAGCTGGCTGAGCCGTTTTTCGTATTGGCCACGCAGAACCCCATCGACCAGGAAGGCACCTACCCGTTGCCCGAGGCACAGCTCGACCGGTTCTTTTTCAAGCTGCTGGTCGGCTACCCGAGCGGCGCGGAACTCACGGAAGTCATCAACCGCACCACCGAGAAGCACAAGGCCCAGCTCGAGAAGGTGCTCGACGGCGCGGGCCTGACCGAACTGCAATCGTTGGTGCGGGAGGTCCCCGTTGCCTCGCATGTGAAGGATTACGCCGTGCGCCTGGTGCTGGCGACCCATCCCAAGACCGAGACGGCTGCGGCGGTGAGCAATCAATACCTGCGCTTCGGCAGCAGCCCGCGCGGCGCGCAAACACTCATCCTGGCCGGCAAGGTCCGCGCACTGACGCAGGGCCGTTTCAACGTGAGCTTCGACGATCTCCAGGCCGTGGCCGCGCCCGCCTTGCGCCACCGGCTCATCCTGAACTTCGAGGCCGAGGCCGAAGCCATCACCACCGACCTTATTATCGCGCAAGTGTTGAAGGACGTGCCCAGGAATGTGGAAGCGGTGAGGGCGTAGGTCTGTTCGCGCCTGTGATGGCAAGGCCAGTGTTGGCCCTCCAGATCGGCGGAGGAAAGGGGCGATGGGCCATGCCACGGTGCGAGCATTTTCTTGCGCCTCCTCCGGGGCGCGAGGTCTTTGTTGCCACCAGACCGGGGGCGGCGCTCGCGGACTCGCTTGCCCCCGGCTACTATCAATTTCCCCTCCGGGGCAACGAATCCTGCATTTGTCGCCATTGATGGTAGCCAAAGACGTGAGGAGGCGGATTTCGGATTTCAGATTGGCGGTCTGCCTCCTCACGTCGGCGGCTACAGACTGTCGCGTCCTCAAACCCAAAACCACACTTGAGCCTCCGGTGCGGATGAACCATTCTTAGGCATGGTTGAGCCTGAACACATCGTGAGCGCTGGAACGCTGGCACGCCAGCGGCGAGCTTTGGGCGCATTACTTGAGCATCGGAGGTCGCTTGATCCCGAGCCGGATACGGAAAGTCCTTTCTACGATAGCAGCGCACCAGGACCGTGCCCTGCTGATGGGCGGCCAGGCCTGCGTGTTCTACGGCGCAGCGGAGTTTAGCCACGACACGGATCAGTTCTTATGTCCGCCCTCCTGACCCCCCAACTCCTCCGCCAACTCGAGCAATTCCAGTTGCTCGCTGCGCGGCGGGCGAAGAGTTCCGCCAAGGGCGAGCGCCGCAGCCGGGCACGCGGGCAGTCCGTTGAATTCGCCGATTATCGGAATTACGTGCCCGGCGATGATTTTCGCTACCTGGACTGGAACCTCTACGGCCGGCTCGAGAAGCTCTTCCTCAAACTTTACGAGGAGGAGCGCGAACTACCGGTGCGCATCTTCCTGGACGCCAGTGAGAGCATGACCTTTGGCGAGCCGCGCAAATTCGAGTTCGCGCTCAAGGTCGCGGCGGCCGTCGGCTACGTGGCGATGTGCGGGTTCGACCGCGTCAGCGTGATTCCCTTCCCGGAATTCGCGGGAGATGGCGGCGGCAATTCCGAATCCGCCCTCCGCGGCGCTTTGCGCACCGTGCGTGGAAAGAAGTCCGCCATGCAGTTCTTCCGCAACCTCAGCGGTGTGACCGCCCAGGGAGCGGCGAACCTCAACGAATCGCTCCGCCGGGGCGCGTTGGAGGCCCGGCAGGCGGGCGTGGCGGTGGTGCTGAGCGATTTCCTGGATCCGGCGGGTTATGAATCGGGCCTGACGGCGCTCGTCGGGCGGGGCTTTCAGGTCAACGCCGTTCAAATCCTTGCGCCGGATGAATTGGAGCCGGCCACCTACGGCGACCTGCGCCTGGTCGACTCGGAAACCGGCAGCCTCCAGGAAGTCACTTTCGGACGCTTCCGCCTCAAAGCTTACCGGCAAACGGTGCGGAATTTCATCCAGCGCCTGCGCGAGTTCTGCACGGGGCGCGGCATCAGCTTTTTCTCGGCCGGATCGGACACCGACTTGGCGGAACTGTTGCTCAAGCAATTGCGCTCAGCTGAGGTCTGGGGCTGAACGCGTGTTGCGGCTGTTCGGAAGCGCTGGCCCAGATCCCCGCGTGGCGCCAATCGTCAGGATATGTTGCCAAGGCCGTAACTGAGGATTGAACTGCCACCCGGTCTTTCGGCACACTCTCCGCATGCGACTGAAGTGCTCATTACCGCTTGCGGCCTCTGTCCTCCTGGTGATGGTGGGAGGGATTGCCGACGGCTTCGCCGCCCTTGCGCCAGCCAAGGCCATATTGACCGGTCTGCTCGGCACCGCTGAGTACTCCCACGCCGGCAACGCATTCGTGCCGGTTAAGAAAGGCACCGTGTTCGAAGCCGGCGACGTCATCAAGACGGACCGTGGTTCGGCAATGGACGTTTACTTCGGGCCACTCGCCGGCACCGTGCGGCTCACGGAATCGACGACGTTGGTTATCGAGAAGTCGACGGCTGCCGAGGGACGAGAAGGAGCCGCATTCGAGTTGACTCTCAATTTGCGCGAAGGGGAGATTCTCGGGCGGGTAGAGCGCCACGGGGGCACCTCCCGCTTCGAAGTGAAGGTGCCTGCGGGCATGGGCCGGATTGCCGAAGGCCAGTTCCGGATCGACGCGCGCGGTTACGTGGTGTTGCTCGATGGGAAAGCCGGATTCGTCCACGTTCCTGCGTCCGGAGAACCGGTTCCCCACACCCTGCAAGCCCCGCCGGCGACGTACTTTTCGCCCGTCGAAGGCGTGCGCCCGGCTCCCTCCGTGTTAGTCAAGGAAGTCGCGAACCAAAACCGGTCGAAACTTCCAAAGGGCTGAGCTGCGTCTGCCGCGGCAGCGTGCGCGCTCAGGCAGCCGGTTTCCTGGGCCCGAAATGGGCTTCGAGCCTGCGAACCAAGCGGCGCTCGATATCTGAGCCGCAGTCGGTTGGCATCGGCCAGCTTCCTCCCCGCTTGGAATCCGCGCGTTGGAACCACTTGGACAGAAGCGAGAGAACGAATTCCATCTCAGGCAGGGGCGAGGGATTCCGTTCCGGTTGAGTGTCCCGTGCCGGTTTCATATGGTGCCTTGAGTTTCTGGATTTCCTTGGAGAGCAATGCCGTGATTCGATGCTTGGCGAGGAAAACCTGGCCAATGGTGATGCCCAATTTGCTCGCAACTTGCGTACTGGGCAGTTGTTTCAACACGTACCAGTCGTAGATTTGGAAATGCTTCGGCTTGATCACGGCTTTGACGTTTTGAATGGCAACCTGGACCAGGTTCCATTCCCATTCTTCGTCGAGGTTGGGTGGCGTCAGCGAAGCTGGATCGACGAGCTGGTCAATGGCATCGGTGCCGGATGTACCCGAGGGCAATTCGACGCGTCGTTTGGCCTCTTGCTTGAGTTTGCGCATTCTGTCCAGGCAGCAAAAGTGGGCCGTCTTGGACAAGAAGCCTTTGAACTTCCCTTTTGAAGGGTCGTATTTGAAGTTCGGCATCTGCTTCGACACTGCTATAATCGTCTCCTGAACAACATCTTGCGCGTCGGAATCATTCAGCCCCGAACGAACCGCAACCGCGTAAATAAACCTCCAATAGGTCTGGAAGAATTCGTACCAGCTTTCTCTGTCATCCCAATCCTTCAACCGGGTCAAGAGGCTTCGCCGCGTGGGAAGAAACTGCTCGTCACTGAAATGATGCTTCGTAATCACTGTGCTATCCCATAAATAAACTGTGCTATCCCATACTAAGCGCCAACTCCTCAAATCTTTCAAGAATTCTGCCGTCACTCAAAAAAAACTGCCGCACTTAAAGAAAATGCGCAGCGAATCAAGATTTATTGAAAGAATCCCGCTCCTGACTCCGTATTTAGGATGTAAGCCATGCGATACTGTTGCAATCAACCGCGATCCCGCGCCCGAGGATGCCAGGATGGGGCTGGAGCACCCGCCCGGATCGCCGGTTCATCAAGGAGATGGCTGCCGGCCTCAAGGCAGTCGCAGGCCAACGCCGCACGGCGGTCGCCCAATCTCCGTTGATTCTGCGGCTCAAGACGAGCCGATTACGCCAAGGGAAGGGATGGGGCCACCCAAAGGTTCAGCCACGGGCCGGACGCGGTTCGTGGCTGAACGCTTTGGGACGCCAACCGACCCGAGCTAATGCGCTCCGCCTGGGCTTGCCTCTTGTCGTCGGGCAGCGACGTACACCCGCGCCGTCTGGCGCAGCCCCTCGATGATCATGTCCACGGTACGGTCGATTGACCCCTGGTTTTCATGAACGACGTCGAGCGCCCTTTGGCCCATCGCTGCCGCGCGCTGCGGATCGGCCAGCAGTTCGGCCAGGGCGGCTTCAAGCGCTGCGGCATCCGGAACCTGGATGGCGGCGCCCTGGTCGACGAACGCCCTGGCAATCGCCTCGAAGTTCTGCATGTTCGGCCCGAATACCATGGGCTTGCCGAGGATGCCCGGTTCGATGGGATTCTGGCCTCCTTCGGCCGTAAGGCTCTTGCCGACGAATATCACCGAGGCCTGCTCGTAAAAATGCTTCAATTCGCCGGTCGTGTTCACCAACAGGCAATCGATTTCCCCTTCCTTGTACTGCGTCTGGGGAGTGATTTCTTTCCGGTACGCGAAGCGAACACCTTGGGCCGCGATCTCGCGACCCGCTTCCTTTCCCCGCTCGAAGTGGCGAGGGACAACGACGAGAAACAAATCGGGGAACCGCTGCCGCAAGCGCAGAAACGTGGCCGCCAGCGCTCCTTCCTCACCAGCGTGGGTGCTGCCGCCGACGAGGATGCGGGCGTTGGGTGGGGCGCCGATCTGCCCCAGCAACCGCCGCACGTCCAGCACGCGACGTTCGTCGAGTTTGGCGGCGTCGAACTTGAGGTTGCCGACCACCCGAACGGCTTCCGTCCGGCAGCCCAGTTGCCTCAATCGCTCGGCATCGGCCTCATTTTGGCAGCCCACACCGGCAAACGACCCGAAGATGGGCCGGAACAACATTCCCCAACGCTTGTAACCGCGGAAGGATTTCTCCGAGAGCCGCGCGTTAACGAGGAAGGCCGGGATGCCGATCTCGGCCGCGCGCCAGAGAAAATTCGGCCAAATCTCCGCCTCGACGAGCACGATGGCCTCCGGATGGATGGCCATGATCGCGCGGTTGACGTAGTATGGCCGGTCGATGGGGTAATAGACCTTCTCAATATGCGACGGAAGTTTCTTTTGCAGCTCGCCCATGCCGGTCGATGTCGTGGTGGAGACGACGACCTTCATGTTCGGCAAGCGGTGTTCCATGGCGGCGATAAGCTGGGTGGCGATGTTCACCTCGCCCACGCTGACGGCATGGATCCACACGACGTGCCGGTTCGTGACCGCCTGACGGAGCTTCGAGCTGAAGCGGCCGAACCGCTGCCCCAGGCCGGCCCGCCAATTGCCCCGCCGCCACATCTTGATGAAGTAAAACGGCGCGCTCACGCAGAACGCGATGAGAAACAGGAGATTGTAGAGAGCCCTCATTGAGGTCGCATTCGGCTTATTGAGCTGATCATCAATCGCACACGGTTCCTTCCGTTCCCGGAAATCGGTCCGCTCAACGGCGGAAAAAGACCCACCACACAGCCACCAACACAGGCAGCATGAACGGAAAGCTGAATTTGAACACATAACCGAGAAAAGTGGGAGTCTGAACTTTTTGCTGCTCCGCGATGCTCTTGACCATGAAATTCGGCCCATTGCCGATGTAGGTGTTCGCCCCGAAGAACACCGCGCCAACGCTGGTCGCCAGGATGTAGTGGCTGAACTCCGTGTTGCCCAACAAGAACGCCACCTCGATCTCCTCCACACCCACGGAGGCCAGGCGGTCCGCGTGGTATTTCCGCAGCGCCTCGTAGGTGTGCCGCACCGGTTCGGCCGCGGCCGCCAGGTCTGCGCCGCCACTCTGGACCAGGTGTTGCACCGCTGTGATGGTCTCCTGGGAAATGAACGCCCCGAATACCGCCTTCAGGAAACTGAGGTACGTCGGCGCGTTGTCCAGCACGCTCGAAAGAATGCCCGTGCCCCAGTAAAAGTTTCCCGAGTTAAATAGTTGCGGATGGCTTTGCGCCAGTGCCCCGGTCTCGCGATGGAGAAAATCCAGCGCCGGCATCATCGTGGCGAAAATCCCGACGAACAACACCGCCACCTCCTTGACAGGATGCCACTCGAAGTGGTTCGCCTCGTGAATCGACCGCTTCGTTGTAAACCAGGACGCGGCCGCCGCCGCGAGCATTACTCCTTCGCGCAAGAAGGGCGGACTTCGCAGGAAGAGCACTGCCCCGAGAATGATCCCCAGAAAGACCAGGTTCCAAAGTCCCTCGAATCGGAAATGATCCTCTGGCTCGGCCATTCGCTCCCGTACGGGCTTCGGCGCCTTAAGGTAATTACGCCGGTCCACTGCGTAAAACATCGCAAGAAGAATCACCAGCCCCAGTGCCCACATGGGCCAGCAATGCTCCACCACCCACCAAAACGGGATTCCCTTCAAGTAACCCAAAAACAGCGGCGGATCACCGATCGGCGTCAGGCACCCGCCGACGTTCGACACGATGAAGATGAAGAAGACGACGTGATGTCCCGTTACCCGGTACTTGTTCATCCGCAGCCACGGGCGGATGAGCAACATCGAGGCTCCGGTGGTGCCCAGCACGTTCGCAAGAACCGCCCCGACGAACAGGAACACCACGTTCCCCATCGGCGTCGCCTCGCCTTTCACCGAAATGTGGATCCCCCCCGATACGACGAACAGCGACCCAATCAGCGCGATGAAGCTGAGGTACTCGTGGGCCGTGTGTCCCACAGTCCGCGCCGCGGTGATTGGGAGAACCGCCAGGTAATACACGACCGTCACCGCTGCCAACCCGAAGGCGACCTTCGGATAATGTCGAGCCCACCAGGCGGCAAAAAACAGCGGCGCCAGTGCGATGATCCCCAGTAACACTCCAAACGGGAGGATCATCCAAGGGTTGACAACGTAGCCCATCGCGCGCGAAGGCTAGTGATCCGCGATGTCTGGCAGCAAACAGAATCACAAGAGTTACTGTGGACGTTTCGACTTGTCAGACCTGCAAGAATCTGTTATCCGTCACACCACGTTTACCCAGCGCATTACTTCATGACGCCATGTTGCACTGACGTTGAGAAGAGCTGTCGAGGGTGCGGAAGATCAAGCATCACAAGGGCTGCCGAGAACCCTGGGAAATCCTGACTTATGCTCACAATGTTCGTCCCCAACATCCAAATCGCATACGATTCCACGTGCCTGTTGACGCGAAAAACCCGAAGCCCGCTTCGCCGCCCCGCTTGCAAGCCAGGCCACGCCGGACATCCTGCGTCGGCCGCTGCCAGATGGATAGGTCGGGTGGGCTTTCTGGCGTTGTGGCTGGGTGCTGGCGCGCTGGCTCATGCTCAACCAGCGAATGACAACTTCAGCAACGCCTCGGCCCTGACAGGCCGGAGCGGCTCGGTGACGGGTTCGACCGTGGGAGCGGGGAAGGAATTTGGAGAACCGTTGCATGCCGGCAACATTGGCGGCGCCTCGATCTGGTTCTCCTGGCAAGCGCCAACGAACGGCACGTATGGATTCGACACGATTGGGAGCAGCTTCGACACCCTGCTCGGCGTTTACACGGGCTCCCCCGTGGGAGGTCTAACCGTCGTGGCGAGCGATGATGACATCGGCTTCGGCACCTTTCAAAGCGCCCTCCAATTCGGCGCGACAGAGGGAACAACCTACATGATAGCCGTCGATGGATACGATGGGGAGGATGGTGCTGTCGTGCTCTCGTGGGCGCCCAGGATTGAGATCGTCAGCCCCGGCCCGTTGACGAATATCACGGTCGGCTCGGATGGATGTTTCCAAGTGTATCACTCCAACTTCGTGAATGGGCAGGTGTACCCGCCGCTGTCTGTTCCGGCGGACTCGGGTTTTTTTGTGCGCCAGAGCGACGGGACCGTGAACGGCATGAACCTGGACGCGCGGCCCACGGCGGCGGACGCCACACTGTCGAGGGCTTTCCGTCCAGTCTCCCAAACCCTCAGCCAGGACGGTCGGGCAATTACCACGGTCATGGACAACATGAACGATGGCACGGCCAACCGATTCCAAGTCACCCAGGTGACCCGCTACCGCCCCGGTGATGAGTATTTCGTCGTGGAGAATACAGTGCTGAATCAGGGCAATTCAACATTCACTGCCGATATATTCGCCGCAGGCGACCTGTATCTGGCGGACAGCGACTATGGGTTCGGTTTCGAGCATTCCGGTACGGTCGGCGGTATCGATCAAAGCGGGCTTTATCACATTTTTGTGCAGGGCCAGCCGGGCAACCCCGCTCAGGTGCTGTTCCAGGAAGATTATTACGGGACGATTTGGGAAATCATCGGCACGCCGGGCCAGCATTTTGCGAACACGATTCGCCCTCAGGACTACATCGACAATGGGGCCGGGCTGGAATGGCCGAATGTCACGCTGGCGCCGGGAGCCCCGGTCAAGATTGCCTATACGTGGGCTTTCGGAGCGCTTTCCGATCTTGCCGTGACGATGACGGCAACGCCCGATCCAGTGAACGTTGGCAGCCAAATCACTTGCCAGGCTGTCGTGACGAACGTCGGCACTGTCGCCGTTCACAATGTGGCGCTCTCAGAAGTATTGCCCAGTGGAGTCAGTTTCGTTTCGGCCTCCAGTTCCGCCGGGAGTTGCCTGCATCAGGGTGGAACCATTGCTTGCAACCTCGGCACGCTCGCCTTGGGCGCAGCCGCGGTCGTCACCATTCAGTTGCAGGCCACGGCCGCCGGCGTGCTCACGAACAAAGTCGCGGTCAACGGCAACCAGCCGGATATCGACCTCCTCAACAACACCGCGGTGACGCAAGTCACCGCCACTGGCGATGAGTCTCCCGTTCTTTACATCCGGGCTTCAGGTCCAAATGTCGTGCTAAGCTGGCAGGACATCTGCCCAAGTTGCGTGCTGAAGCAAGTGGAGAACCTCCATTCGCCGATTCAGTGGATGACGGTTGGGGCGCCAGTGATGACCGCCAACGGCACGAACCAAGTCACTCTTCCTCGCGGCACCAACAACCGCTTCTTCCAACTCGCCCCTGGCCCGTAGTTCGGGCGTCTTACCGCCCGTCCAGGAAAAACTCCAGCGCCCGCGCAACGCCGTGGCCCCACGGTTGGTGACTCACATAGCCCTTCTGGCGGCGCACCAGGTCCTTCACTTCCGGCACCGCGTTGTCCGGCGCGGCAACACAAGCGGCGAATTTTCCGTCCAGCATCGATAGATCGTTGAGATGATCCCCCGCGGCGAAGACGTTCTGGCGCCCCACGCCCAGTTGCCGTGCAATCTCGGCCAACGCTGTCCCTTTGTTGTAGGCCTCATGGCTGAAGCGCGCGTACACATCATTGCGCACCAGGACCAAGCCGGGCACGGCGGCGCAATAGGCTTCGAGGTGCTTCTGAATGGCATCCGCGTCGCTCACGCTTTCGGCGATAAGACAGAATGGGGAAAAGTCATCCTCGTAGAGCGACGCTTCGAAGCGTTGGCCGATCCAGTCCACGAGCCGCGGCACGTCGGGACGCACGCGGGCGAACAGGTCGGCATGAGCCTTTTTGCAGCCGTCGTTCCAGGCGGCGCACGGCTCGTAATGCGAATCGACGTGGAGGTAGATGTCGCGCTCGACAGTCACGAGGTAATCCGGCTTCACGCTGAGGCGGGCGCGGGCGATGCCTTCCATGACACTCGACAGATCGCGGCCCGTGTTGATGACCCATTTGGCCCCGCGCCGCTGCAAGTCGCCCAGCAGCGCCTGCAAGTCCAGCGGCACCGCCGGGTTCTCGTAATCAGCGTGAAGGGTCCCGTCGAAATCGGTCGAGATGAGTTGAAGCGGCAGTGACATCGTGGGCGCGCGAGCGCTTGTGGGCGACAAGTCAACCGGCTGATGGACGGTTGTCAAAGGGATTGTCTGTAATCCAAGTGAAGTCTGGTGGGCGAAGTTGCGCCTCATCCGCTCGAAGGTGGAATGATGGAATGGGCCACGCATCCAGGGCAGAGAACTTGCAAACCGCGATGAATGGACCCGTGGCGAAAACAAATCGAACTGCCACACCGGTCGCAAATCCGATTGCACGCCCGGCCGCACTTGGCGCACTGCTGATCCCGCTTTTGGAAAAACGACAGAAGCAGGGCGTCCAGTTTCGGCGAAAAGAGGTCCAGCGGCGTGCGCTTGTAGAGAAGCGCCAGCGCACCGACGGCCACGAACGACGCATAGACGAGCCATGCGTTGATCGGCGCTTCCAGTCCAAGGGCGCCTGGCAACACGTATCCCGCCCGGGAAAAAGGCCAGAAAAGGTAGAGCTTCCATCCGCTGAACTGCGCGTCCGTCACCAAGTGGCTGCCGAAACTCAGAAATGCCAGGAATGCAGCGCGCCGCGCCTGACAACGCCAGGCGACCCAGCCGGTAAAGGCCATCCAAAGGAACACATTGTGGCCGAAAGTGTGATGCCACTGGGCATACGCCTGCGGACCGAACAGGTAGGCCACGGCGTCGACGTCGGGCAACACCGCGCCGGCGGTGCAATAGTTGCGCACGCGCCGGTCGCCGCCGCCCAGGTTGCCTATGGCCCATCCGAGCGCGGCGTGTGGTTCCAGGTGCATGGGCCGGCCTATTCCTCCGGCGCCTCCATCCGTTCGCCATCGAGCCGGTAGATGCCGACCAGGTAACCGTTTTCCCTCGCCTCGCCGACGTGCAACTTGCCAAAGAGAGTCACGGGCTGGTCCATGAGCGCCTTTATACCTTTCGCCTTCATCTTGACGCTCACCCACTCGTTGATCTTGGGCGTTGTGCCATAGCAGCACATCGACTGGTCGCGCATGATCAGCAGTTCAGTCACGAGACCTCCCTCGACTTTGAGCGGAAGCATGAAGCCCTTGATGGCCACGTTCTGGTTGTTCAGGTCGTGGACCGGCTTCGGAATCATCGCATCGGTTTTGGCGACGACGGCGGCAACATCATTCGTCACAGGTCCGAGAAGTTCGTCGGAAACCTCGAAGCCAAACCCGGCGAGTTTGTCGAAATTGGCATTCAAGTAACCCGGCTTGCCGGCACTGACGGTGGACGAAGCGGAGGCCGGCGCCAACGGATTGGTGCGCGCTGTGGAATGGGTCACCGGCTTCGCCACAGGCCGGGCGATGGGCGTCCCGCGAATCTCAGTGGCCGGCGGATCGTCGGAAGCCTTCTCGCCACAACCGGCGAACGCGCACGCCGCCAAAGCCAGCGCGCTCGCAAATCGCAATTCGTATATCGTAAATCGCCGGCACGGTTTCATCTGCCTGCAGTTTTGCGTCCCGCCTCGAGCAACGCCAGCACGGATTCCACATCGTAAACGCAGCCACCCCAGGTACCGCCGCCGGCTTGCTGCAAGGCCGCCCACAAACGCGTGTCCGCGGGCAGGCCTTCGGCGGGCGCGAGGTCGGGGCGCGACGGACGCCGCGCCAGAATCTGTTCGCCTTCCTCCGGCTGGAAACGTCGCTCGCCTTCGCCTATGAAATCGAGGCTGCCTTCCAGTTTATTCCGGTCGATCACGATGCGGAGGACATCCCCGTCGCAGAGCTTCCCGATGGGACCGCCCGCCAGCGCCTCGGGGCCGACGTGTCCGACGCACGCGCCCGTGCTCACGCCGCTGAAGCGCGCATCGGTCACGAGGGCGACGTGCTTTCCGAAGGGCAGGTGCTTGAGCGCGCTGGTGAGCTGGTAGGTTTCTTCCATGCCTGTGCCCAGCGGACCGCAACCGCCCAGCACGAGCACGTCGCCGGAGTTCACGCTTCCTGCCTTGATGGCGGCAATTGCGTCCCGCTCGCGGACGAAGACGCGGGCCGGTCCTTCGTGCCGGTAAACGCCGTCCGCGCCTGCCAGGCTGGGGTCGATGGCTGTGCTCTTGATGACGGAGCCCTCGGGCGCAATGTTGCCACGCGGAAAGGTGAGCGTGTTGGTCAGACCTCGCGCCTTCGCCCGTTCCGGGGACATGATGACATCCTCCGGGTCAACGCCGTCCTGAGCGCGAAGGAGTTCGCGGAAACGGCGGCGGCGTTCGCTCTTCTCCCACGCGTTGAGGGTTTCATCGAGCGTGACGCCCGCGGCCGTCAACACGCCCGTTTCGACTACGCCAAGCCGGCGCAACTGGAGCAGCACCTCCGGCACGCCTCCGGCCAGGAACACACGGACCGTTGGATGGAACTGGGGACCGTTTGGCAGCACGTCGACCAGGCGTGGTACCCGGCGGTTCACGTCGATCCAGTCCTCGACGCTTGGCCGCGGCAAGCCCGCGGCGTGGGCGATGGCGGGCACGTGCAACAGCAGGTTGGTCGAGCCGCCGAACGCGGCGTGGATGGCCATCGCGTTTCGCACGCTGGCGCTCGCAAGGACGTCGCGAAGTTTGATGCCGCGCTGCTCCTGTTCGAACACCGCGCGCCCCGAGCGCGTCGCAATGTCGAGCCAGACCGCCTGGCCGGAAGGCGCCAGCGCGGAATGAGGCAGCGCCAGACCCAGCGCTTCAGCCACGACTTGCGAAGTGGCCGCCGTCCCAAGGAATTGGCATCCTCCCCCCGGCGACGCGCAAGCGCGGCAGCCCAGTTCAGCCGCCTCCTGCAGCGAAATCAACCCGTGGGCAAAACGCGCGCCGAGGGTTTGAATTTTGCCCGCGTCCTCGCCCGATTCGGGCGGCAACGTAACCCCGCCGGGCACGAGCACGCTGGGCAGATTCTTCATGCCGGCCAGCGCCATCATCATCGCGGGAAGGCCTTTGTCGCACGTGGCCACGCCGATGACGCCCGCGCGCGTCGGCAGCGAACGGATAAGCCGGCGGAAGACGATGGCGGCATCGTTGCGATACGGGAGGCTGTCGAACATGCCGGGCGTGCCTTGAGTGCGGCCGTCACACGGATCGGAGACGAATCCGGCGAAGGGCACGACGCCAAGCCGCTTCAGTTCACGGGCGGCGGCTTCGACCTGGAGGCTGATTTCCCAATGGCCCGTATGGTAACCGAGAGCGATCGGCTTGCCGTCGGGCGCGCGCAGTCCGCCTTGCGTGCTGAGGATGAGGAAGGCCTTCCCCGCGGCTTCAGCAGGGTTCCAACCCATGCCGGCGTTTTGCGTGAGGCCGAACAGGTCGCCGCTCGGCCGGTCGCGCAACATCTCGGGCGTGAACGGCAGCGCGCCGGCGGGACCGGCGGCTTTGGTCCGCACGTCGTAGATCGCGGGATTCTCCGAAGAGAACAAGTCGAGGCTCATGCGTGTAGCGTGGACAGGAAACGAGCAACGTGAAACGTTAAAACGTGAAACGGAAAACGCAAAGCGTAGTGGGAGATGGTGACCGAGGAGACAAGGCATCCGCGCCCTGCATGGGCGGTCGCGTAGCGACCACGTGAGGGTAGCCGTGGGCTTCAGCCCACGGACCCGGCGCGGTCAGAAACGCGTCGCGTAGCGACGCTTGAACATTTGCCTCCCCAATTTTCCAGGGTTGGTTCATGTTGCCTTCATGGCCAACACCTTCACCTCCCTGCATTACCACATCATCTTCAGCACGAAGAACCGCGAACCTTGGATTCGCCCCGAGATCGAATCGCGCATCTGGTCCTATCTGGGCGGTATCGCGCGAGACAACGACATGAAGGCGCTCCTCATCGGCGGGATTGAAAACCATGTCCATCTCCTCCTGGGGCTACCGCCCACGCTGGCGGTGAGCAAGGCTGTCCAGTTGCTCAAGGGTGGTTCCTCCGCCTGGGTGAAGGACGCGTTGCCTGGCGCCGCGGGATTTGGTTGGCAGGACGGGTATGCGGCGCTCACCGCGAGCAAGTCGCTTGTCCCGGATGTGGAGGATTACATCCGAAACCAGCGGGAACAGCATCGCACAAAGACATTCGAGCATGAATACCGAGCGGTGCTGGACAAGCATGAAATCCAGTACGATGAACGATATCTTTTTGACGGGGAGTTCGTGGGATGAGTTCAAGCGTCGCTACGCGACGCGGGGCGTTTTCATGCCTGAACCGTGGGCTGAAGCCCACGGCTACCATCGTGTGGTCGCTACGCGACCAATTGCCTCGCTGCGCGGGGCGCGATAGCGGAACGAAACCGTTCACTCCTCCGGCTCGTGCTTCTTGGCGGTCTCGGCGATGACCTTTTGCTCCAGTTCGCGCGGCATTTCGGTGTAATGGCTGAAGCCCTCGGTGTGGATGCCCCGGCCGCCGGTCAAACTGCGCAGAACGCTGGCGTATTTGTAGAGTTCCTTTTGCGGCACGGTCGCCTTCACGATGCTGTAGCCGTCGGCGCTGTCGGTGCCCATGATGCGCCCGCGCCTGGATGAGAGGTCGCCCATCACCGTGCCGAGGCAATCCTCGGGAGCGCGCACTTCGATTTCGTAAATCGGCTCGAGCAGACACGGGCGCGCCTTGAGAAAGGCTTCCTTGAACGCGGCCTTGCCCGCGATTTGGAAGGCGATGTCCTTGCTGTCCACCGGGTGCATCTTGCCGTCGTAAAAATCGATCTTCACGTCCACCACGCGGTAGCCGGCGATCACGCCCTCAACGCAAGCGCTGTTGACACCTTTTTCGACGCTCGGGACAAAGCTGCGGTCGACGTTCTGGCCCGTGAGGGTCTGAGTAAATTCGACACCCGTATTGCGTTCCTTCGGCTCGATCCTCATCCAGACTTCGGCGAACTGCCCGGCGCCGCCAGTCTGTTTCTTGTGGCGGTATTTGGAATCGGAAGGAGCGTGAATGGTTTCGCGATACGGGATGCGCGGCTCAATCATGTCGAAGTCGACCTTGAAACGCTGCTTGAGCCGCTCGGCGACCACGCGCAGGTGAAGTTCCCCCTGGCCGGAGATGACCGTCTGGTGCAACTCGGAATCGACGTGGAACAGGAACGTAGGATCCTCCTCGTGCAAGGCGGCCAATCCGCTGGCCATCTTCTCTTCTTCGCCCTTGGCCTTGAGCTTGAGGGCAACGTGGATGTTGGGCGTGGGGTATTTGACTTTGGGCAGGGTCAGGATTCGCTTGGGCGAACAGAGCGTGTTGCCCGTGTGGGTGTCTTTGAGCTTCACGGTCGCGCCTATGTCGCCCGGCCCAAGGTCGGCTGCGGCGGTGCGGGTCTTTCCGTTGAGTACGTAGATCTGGCCCACGCGTTCGGTGCATTTGCGATCGGCGTTGTAGAGGTCCATGCCGGCGTGGAGGTGGCCGGAATAAACGCGGAAAAAGGAAAGCTCGCCGAATTGCGCCTCGCTCATCGTTTTGAAGATGTAAGCCGCCGGATCGGCTCCGTTGAGGGCAACGTCCACTTCGGCGCCGGACAGGTCCAGCGCGGACACGTGCTCGCGATCGACAGGGCTGGAGCCGTACTTGGCGATGAAATCCATCATGCGCGCGACGCCCAGGTTGCCCTCGGCGTTCGTGAAGAAGAGCGGGATGATGGATTGCTTCTGAACGGCCGTGTGTTCGCCGGCGCGGAGCTGTTCCTCGGTGAGGCTGCCTTGTTCGAAGAACTTTTCCATCAGGGCGTCGTCGGCTTCGGCGGTCAACTCGATCAACTCCTTGTGGAGCTGCGTGACGCGCTCGGCCTGGGCGCCGGTGGCCGGGCTTTCGGTGAATTTTCCCGTGCCGTCGGTGACGTAGGTGACGACGTCGTTGCGGAGCACGTCCAGGACCTGGTTGAAGCCAGGGCCGGGATTGAGGGGAATGTTCAATGGGAAAACTTTCGCGCCGTATCGGGAGCGCAGTTGGGCGAGGATCACCTCGGGGTCGGCATGTTCCTTGTCGATCGCGGTGACGCAAATCATCTTCGGAATGTCGAACTGCGTGGCGTATTTCCAGACCTGATCCGTGCCGACACCCGGCCCATGATTGGCGTGAACGACGACGAGCGCAAAGTCGCCCACGCGCAGGGCACCCAATCCCTCCGAGATGAAGTCGAGGTAACCAGGCGTGTCGATGATGTTGAACTTCTTGCCGAGCCACTCACAGTGCATCAGCGAAGTGTGTATTGAAATCTTGCGCTCCTGCTCGTCGTCGTGAAAGTCGGAGACGGTGCTGCCAGCGTCGATGGTGCCGAGGCGGTTGATGACGCCCGCGCAGGCGAGCATGGATTCGCACAGCATGGTCTTGCCGCTGGAGGCGTGGCCGACGACGGCGAAATTCCGGATATCGGCGGGAGCGTAGGTCTTATTCATGGCGTTGCCTTTTCCGAGAGGCTTATGCGTTGGTGATTAACCACGCAAGTATGAATGGAAGGGAGGGCATGGCCAAGAAATGTTTTGCGCGGGCGCCCGTCCTCACCCGGCCCACCGCCGTAAAAGGAAGCCGTAGAGACATGCTTTGCTCCTCCTTTCTCCTTCTCCTTCTCTTACTTTACTCGACTCGTAATCGGTGACTTTCCAGGAGCTTAGAGAGAAAGAAAGAGTAGGAGTAAGAGCAAGAGAACGAGCCTCTTCGCTCGCCGGCTTCTGACACTACTACACCACTTCGCGAATCACTTCGCCGCCGTCGAGGATGAAGACGGGGCGGCCGGCGGTGTCGTTGAAGGTCTGCCGAGTGTCGATGCCCAGGACGTGATAGACCGTCGCGAGGACATCGCTTGGGCTCAGTGGACGGTCGGCGGGATACTCGCCCTTGTCATTGGAGGCGCCGACGACTTGGCCGCAGCGCAAGCCGCCGCCGGCCATCATCACCGAGAACACTTCGCCCCAGTGATCGCGCCCTGGAATTTTCAGGTCGGGCAAGCCCTGGTTGATTTTCGGCGTGCGACCGAACTCACCCATGACCAGCACCAGCACGTCGTTAAGCATTGAACGGTCGGCCAAGTCCTGGAGCAGCGCGGCCACAGCCTGGTCGAGCACGGGCAGCTTTCTCCCGTGGGCGTTCTTGATATCCGCGTGGTCGTCCCAATGAGGCATGTCCACCGTCACGAAACTCACACCCGCCTCGACCAACCGCCGGGCCATCAGCGTGTAATGGCCCCACGGCCCGCGCCCGTAACGGTCGCGGGTTTTGGCCTCCTCCTTCTCCATGTCGAATGCCGTGCGAGCGCGGCTGCCCAGGATGAGGTCGATGGCCTGCTGCTGGTATTGATCCATCCCCTCCATCGCGCCAGATTTGTCGAGGTCGCGGCGGAAGTGATCGACCTGCTTGAGCAACCCCACGCGCGACTCGATGCGCGGCCCGTCGCCGCCCAATTCGCCCAGGCAACGCGGCGGTTGAATCTTCGAGCCGTCCGTCGCGCCGAGATACTTCTGGGCCGTGTTCACATCGAAAGGATTGAACGCCGGTCCCAGGTAAGCGGCGCCCTGGTAACCTGGAAAGAGATAAACACTCTCCGCCGCCGGCAAGCCGACGTAAGCGGGCAGGCCCGGCCCGTTGGCTCCCTTGACGCGCGCCACGAACGAACCGACGGACGGGAATTTTTGGTCCTTGTCCGTGGCGTTCGAGCCCAGCCGGCCGGTGAGCATCCAATGGGCGGCCGCGAAGTGGTCGCCGTTATTGTGGCTGACCGAGCGGAGAAGGATCATCTTGTCCGCGTGTTTGGCCTGCTGGGGGAAGGCTTCGGAGAGACGAATGCCCGGCACGTTCGTCGGCAAGGCGCCCCACGGCCCGCGATATTCCTCGGAGGCCTCGGGCTTGGGGTCGTAGCTGTCGATGTGACTCGGTCCGCCGTCGAGCCAGATGAGGATGACCGACTTGTTGTTCTTCTTGGCGATGCCCTCAGCGCGCAGGCGGAACAGGTCCGCCATCGACAAGCCCAGCAACCCTGCGAAGCCAGCCTTGAGCGCAGAACGCCGGCTGATCCCCCGGCAATTCGCGGAGAACGGCCCTTGCTGAACTTGCAGCATACTGGGGAAGTAAACGGCGGAATCGGCCGGGCTTCAAGCTCGGAAGTGGCTGGTCAATCACTCGGGCGCAGATGGACGATCGTTGCGCCCCAGCCGCCGAAATGTTCGCTGGCCTGGGCGAAGGATTGGACCTCAGGTTGGCGCGAGAGGAGAGTGTGCACGGTGCGCCGGAGTTCCCCCACTCCCTTGCCGTGGATGACGCGCACTTCGAGAATTCCGCGCCGCCGGCACTCGGCGAGGTATTCCAGGAGCACATCCTTCACGTCCTGCGGCCGAAAGGTGTGCAGGTCGAGAACGCCGTCGATGGGCAGTTCGATTGGCCCATCCATGGGATCTGCTTGCTTGCGGCGCGCGGATGGCTCAGGGCCGGTTGTGGCCGTTTCCGTTGCCGTTACCTCCGGCATTGCCATTCCCTCGTCCCCGGCTGTGCGGAACCATCACGCGCACTGTGCCGTTGGTGGCATTGCCAGAAAGATCGCTGACTTCGACGGTAACCGTGTACATGCGGCCCGGCCCTCGACCGGAACGTTCCGCACGCAACTTCGCCCTTTGAGGCCCGGCAATCAGCCAGTCGGGCGAAGTGTTGCCGGAACCAGGCGCATCCACGGCTTCGCTGCTCTGAATCGACGTGATGCGCCACGTCACAGGCCCGCAATCGTCGGTCGCACGCACGTTCAGGCGAATGGGGACCATCTTGTGGTTGGGCGGCCAGAGCGAGCTAGGACTGGCCGTGATGCTTTGGATGACGGGCGGCGTCGGGTCATTGATCACGACCACCGAGTCGCACGTGACGTTCGTCGTGCCGTCGCTCACGGAAAGGCGAAACACATTCGTGCCAAGGGGGAACGCATTCGTGAACGAGAGGAGCAAGGCGTTTGTGGTGATCCCGGCCGGGAGCATGTTCGTGACGGCGCCGTTCTGATTAATCCGGGACACGACGAGGAGGGCATCGCCGTCCGCATCCCGCACGGTGGCTTGCACGACGGCCAGCGCGCCATTCGAAGATGTGCAATGAACCACCTGGCCGCCAGAGCAAGCCAAAGTGGGCGCGGCGGCCTGCGCGGCGAGGGACGTGAAGATCGTGGCGAAAGCCAGCATCAGTGCAAAACAAGGCTTCATAATCTGATTCTATCAACTGCTATGGATTGCCTGCTTCCGTGCGCGAGGACGCGTGAGTGGTCTGCACTCCACCGCCGGCTATGCCCCTAGCCAGTCCTTGCCTTATGGGGCTGACTACGGGGAGTGTTATCCAAAAGCAGTCGCATTGCAAGACCTGTAAAAGCCCGTAATCCAAGGTACGTGATTCCCCGGGGGCGCAGGATTTCCTTTCGCTTGACTGCCCGCGCCACGTTACAACTCATCCATCGATGCCCGAACGACTGCCCATTTACGAACTCGAGTCCGACATCGTCGCAACGCTCCGCGGGGCGAAGCGCCTGGTGCTCCAGGCGCCCACTGGCTCCGGCAAATCCACCCAGGTGCCGCAAATGCTGTTCAAACACGGCCTGCTGGGAAGCGGCCAGGTGGTCATTCTACAGCCACGCCGGCTTGCGGCGCGGCTACTTGCGCACCGCGTCGCCAGTGAACTGGGCGTGCAAGTGGGCAAGGAGGTGGGCTACCAGGTGCGTTTCGAGAATTTCACGAGCGACGCCACGCGCATCAAGTTCGAGACCGAAGGCATCCTGCTCCGACAACTCATCCAGGACTCCACCTTGCGCGGCGTGCAGGCGATTCTGTTCGACGAATTCCACGAACGGCATCTCTACGGCGACATCACCCTGGCTCGCGCCCTCGACATCCAGGAGACGCACCGGCCCGACCTGCTGATCGCCGTCATGTCGGCGACGCTGGATACCGGCAGCCTGGAAGATTACTTGTCGCGAGTGGACTCCCTCTCCCTCACCGGGGGAGAGGGCCGGGGTGAGGGGACAAGGCCGACCTCAACGACAAAGCCATCATTCCAATGCGGCGTCCTGACCTCCGAAGGCCGCAATTTCCCCGTCCACATCGAGTACCTCCCACGTCGCCTTGGCCCCAATCCGCCACCGCCTTGGGAACTGGCCGCCGACGCCTTCGCCGCCCACGTTCGTTCCGGTGCCGGGGGCGATGTGCTTGTGTTCATGCCCGGTGGTTTCGAAATTAGCCAGACCCTCGAAACCCTCCGCCACACGTCCGAAGCGCGCGGCTACATGTTGCTCCCGCTTCATGGAGAACTTCCGCCCCGCGACCAGGACGCCGCCGTCGCCCGCTACGACCAGCCCAAGGTCGTTGTGTCCACCAACGTCGCCGAGACCTCCGTGACCATCGACGGAGTGCGACTCGTCATCGACAGTGGATTGGCGCGGATCCCCCGTTACGACGCCAACCGCGGCATTAACACCTTGCTCATCGAGAAAATCTCACAAGCCAGCGCCGACCAGCGGGCCGGCCGCGCCGGCCGGACCGCGCCAGGCAAGTGCCTTCGACTTTGGTCCCAGCAGGAGCACGACGAACGGGCCCCGCGCGAGCTGCCCGAAATTCAGCGGCTCGATCTCGCCGAAGTGATCCTTACGCTCAAGGCTGCCGGCGTGGAGGATTTGCGAAGGTTCCGCTGGCTGGAAGCCCCCAGCGAAATTGCGTTGCATCACGCCGAAGAATTGTTGCTGGACTTAGGCGCCCTGAAACCAGCGCCGCCCCCCTCCTCCCTCTCCCCCTCCGAGGGGGAGAGGGCCGGGGTGAGGGGGCAGCCCGCGCCAGAGCGCGAGCCCGCGCGGGACGCCCTCCCTACTTCGATCACCGAACTGGGCCGTCGCATGCTCGCCTTCCCCGTCCACCCGCGCTACTCACGCATGCTGCTGGCCGCACAGCAATACGGGTGCGTTTACCAGGCTTGCCTTGTCGCCGCGCTCACGCAGGGGCGCGACCTTCTCTTGCGCGGAGGTGGACGCGACGTCGCTGCCGAGCGCGAAGACCTCTTCGGCGACAAGGCTTCCTCCGACTTCTGGATTCTCATGCGCGCCTGGAATTTCGCGTCGAAGAATCAGTTCCGCGTTGAGCCTTGCCGCCGGCTTGGCATTCACGCGGTCACTGCGCGACAGGTGGGGCCGCTGTTCGAACAGTTCCTCCGGATCGCCAAGGACGAAGGCCTCGACACGACGCCGCGCGAGGTAAAGGACGAGGCGCTCCAGAAGTGCATCCTCATCGGCTTCAGCGACCGCGTCGCGCACCGGCTCGACCAAGGCACGCTGCGCTGCGAGCTCGTCCACAGCCGGCGCGGGCTGCTGGCGCGAGAGAGCGTCGTGCAAGACAGCCCGCTGTTTGTAGCCGCGGAGATTCGCGAAATCGAGGGCCGCGACGGCGAAATGAACACACTGTTGTCACTGGCCACGGCAATTCAAATTGACTGGCTTCGGGAACTGTTCCCGCAAGACCTGCAGTCGGAAATTCGTGTTGCCTTTGACGCCACGGCCAAACGCGTGCAAGCGGCGGAGTTGCTTCGCTTTCGCGACTTGGCGCTCGCGGCAAAACGGGTCGAGCCGCCGCCTGCCGATGCCGCCGCGGGCCTTCTCGCCGAAGAAATCCACGCCGGGCGGCTGCACCTTCCCAACTGGGACCACGGCGTCGAGCAATGGCTCCAACGGCTGAGTTTCCTCTGCCAGAACTGTCCGGAGCTGCAGCTCCCGCCGATCACCGAACCGGATCGGCGGCACCTGGTCGAACAACTCTGCCACGGCGCGGTCAGCTACCGGGAGCTCAAGGAGCGCGAGGTGAAGCCGCTCGTCACATCATGGCTCTCGGCCGCGCAGCACGAACTGCTCGAACAGCACGCGCCGGAGCGCCTTTCTCTTTCGAATGGCCGCACCCCGAAAGTCACCTACGAGCCGGGTGTCCCGCCCTTTATCGCGCTGCGCATCCAGGAACTGTTCGGCGTGACGCAAACGCCACGCATCGCGATGGGCCGTGTGCCGGTCGTCGTTCATATCCTGGCGCCGAGCATGCGGCCCGTGCAGGTCACGTCCGATTTGGCCGGCTTTTGGCGCGAGCATTACCCACGGGTGAAATCCGAGCTGGCCCGCAAGTATCCGAAGCACGAATGGCGCTGACCGGCGACTTTGTCGCCGTCGAATGCAGGCGTGTTCCACTCTCCCGAATCGCACTCCGAATCCTTATCGCCGTTGCGCTGGGGCGCGGACAGCGTGTCGGCGAGGGCGTGTTCCTCGGCTCAAGAATGCGCGGCCATGCCTCCGGGCGGCTGAACCAGGCGAATCATCTCTTCGTTCGCAGCTCTCAGGCTCGATTCAAGAACGCACCAGTACTTATCGTACAATTTCTGGTTCCATCGTTCGAGGCGTTCGGTCACCGGCGCCGGGGTAAGTGGCGACGCCAGGAGCGGCGTCCATCGTCCGTGAGGATAGGGATTCGGATTCACGTTCATCGTTCGAGGTCCAATCTCAGTTTTTAGATGCGTTCTTTGCGTCCGCTCCACACCTACATGACAACCGGGGAAGTGCCAATACGCCTTTGGTAGTAGCCCGTGGGCATCACATTTGCTTGCAGCCAGGCAGGATTGATCTCTTTCCCCAACCGTGCATCATATCCGCATGACCCGACGGATTGCATTCTTGCTCCCGCTGGTTCTGTGGCTGGCTGCAACAGGCTCAGCGTTGGGCGCGCAGAAGAAAGCGCTCGTTATCGGCATCGACGGCGCGCGGGCCGACTGCGTGCAGTTGGCCAATGCGACGAACCTCCACCGACTGCGCGACGAAGGCGCCTGGAGTTTCCGCGCTCAATGCGGCGCTCACGCCAAGAGCGGACCGAGTTGGTCGAGCATGTTCTGCGGCGTTTGGGACGATAAGACGGCCGTCATCGACAACAATCTCGCCCCGGCCAACTACGCGGCCTATCCCGACTTCTTCACGAGGCTCGAACGGGCGAATTCAAATCTGGTCACCGTTTCCCTCGGTCGCTGGGAAGTCGCCAACCAAATTACACTTGGCGCGGACATCCGATACACCGGCGTTTCGGACACCGCAAACGTCACCAATGCCATCACCCGCCTGACCAACTCGAACCCCGATGTGATGTTCATCCACTTCCTCCACGTCGATGACACGGGCCACGCTTCCGGCTTCCACCCCAGCGTCTCGAATTACGTCCGCGCAATTGAAACCGTGGACGCGCAGATCGGCCAGGTGCTCCGCGCATTGACCAATCGTCCCAGCTACGCGGCGGAAGACTGGCTCATCCTCGTTGTGGCCGACCACGGCGGGTTGTTGGACAAAACCCACGGAGCCGACACGCCCGAGGAGCGCACGATCTTCTATCTCGCGCACGGCCCCTCCGCCGCGCGCGGCGAAATCCTGCCGGTGCCTGGCCTGGTGGATGTGTGCGCGACGGTGTTCGCGCACATCGGGCTGCCGGTGAATCCGGCGTGGAGTCTCGATGCGCGCGTGGCCGGGTTGCCGATGCCTCCGCCGCGTTACGGTACGAACCTGATTTTCAATGGCGACGCCGAGTTCGCCTCCGGCACGAACAATTACGCGCCCAACCGCGGCATCGCCTGGTGGACCGACCTGTCGGGCATGACTGCCATCCGGTACGGCGCGCAGCCGCAGTTTCCGCAGCCGGGCACTCCCGGTCCAACGAATCGCGGGCTGAACTTTTTCTGCGGCGGCACGAACCTCGGGGTCGTTCGTATGAGCCAGATCATCGACCTCTCGGCGCTCGCGCCGGATATCGACAGCGGCGAGGTGAACTATGATCTACGCGGCTGGTTCGGCGGCAACGGCACGCAGGAAGATCGGGCGGAACTCGCGGTCCGTTTCCTCATGGAATCGGAGGCGCCTCTCGGCACGAACGGGATTGGCCCGGTGACTTCGGCGGACCGCGGCGGGATCACGAGCCTTCTCGAACGCAACGCCACCGGCCGTCTGCCCGCCGGCACGCGCCGCGCGGAATTCATTCTCACGGCGACCGCGCAGACCGGCTTGAATGACGGTTATGCGGACAATCTTTCATTCGTCCTCACGCTGCCCCCCGACCCGCCGGTGCTATTGCTCGACGGCCGCTTCGTCACCGAACAGTGGCGCGTGGAATTCGCGAGCCTTGCGGACCGGCTCTACGCGCTCGAGCGCACGGAGGATTTTGAGCAATGGACAACGGTCTCGCCGGTCAGCCCCGGGACCGGCGCTGTGACGACCTTGAGCGATCCGTCGCCGCCGCCGGGACGCGCCTTCTACCGCGTGCGCTCACAACGGCCGTGACCCACATATCTCGCAGTCCTTTCAACCCGCGGGCGGCGAGTCTCATTCTTTGAAGGTAATTGGGATTAGATGCTTGTAATCGGGCATGGTGAGGCGTTCGCCAAACTCAAGAGCCAACGTCTCGGTGAGCGATGACTCCAATGACTTGAAGGCCGGCGGCTTGGCGACACCCGGATGGAAGCAACTCAAGTCAACGACCACGAACTCACCGACCCTCCTCGCTCCGAGACTCACGGGAAAATGTGGAACTGGCTGAAGGTAGAACACAATGGTGTCTGGAACCTTGGAAGTCTCTGTTTTGTCCGCGAAGCCGGCCTCGCTGGCCGAGGTCTCGACAACACTTTTGATCGTCGCCTTGTCCGATGCCGATGCATCGGCAACCACATACTGGGTGTGGTGCAGCGAATCGCAACCCGCACAAACGAGTGCGACTAAAACAACGAAGGCCAGAGATAATCGGCGCATTTTCATTGTTAGCATGGTGCAAGCGGCGCCCGCAACGAGGAACCCGCTCGACAGCAGAACGGATCGACACGAATTGAAACATGACATGCACAGTTCTTCACACTCCACCAATAAACTCAATCCCAAGTCCGCCACCCGTCTTCAAATTGGGCCTGGATAAGGAACAGAGGGCGCTTTCATTCCCTCTGGATTTTGTGTGGCCAAGGCGAGGCGGCTCCGCTTGAATGCCATGAGCATCGCCACCAGAACAAAACCCCCTGCCATGAAGCGTTGTCTTTTCCTTGCGTTCGCCGGCGCGGCACTCACGACTGGCGCCGCGCAGTTCAAACTCGGCCCGCACAACTTCACCGTGCCCGACGGCTTCACAATTGAACTCGCTGCACCCTCGTCCCGCGTCCCGCGCCCCATAGAAGCGGACTTCGACGAGCAAGGCCGCCTCTACGTCACCGATTCCTCAGGCTCCAATGACAAAGTCGCGAAGCAGCTCGTGGACAAGCCCCATCGCGTCCTGCGCCTCGAAGATACCGATGGGGATGGCGTGTTCGACAAGTCGGTCGTATTTGCCGACAAAATGATGTTTCCCGAGGGTTGCCTCTGGTTCGACGGCTCCCTCTACGTTTCGGCGCCGCCGAGCATCTGGAAACTCACGGACACGAACGCCGATGGCGTGGCTGACGTTCGCGCCGAATGGTTCCAGGGCAAGTCCCTCGGCGGCTGTGCCAACGATCTTCACGGCCCTTACCTCGGTCCCGACGGCTGGATTTACTGGTGCAAAGGCGGCTTCGAACGGCAGACCAACATCCTCGGCAACGGCAAAACATTCGTCAGCCGGGCTTCGCACATCTACCGCGCGCGCCCCGATGGCATGGGGCTCGAACCAATCATGACCGGAGGCATGGACAACCCCGTCGGCCTCGCGTGGTCCGCAGAAGGCGAACTCTTTCTCTCGGGCACTTTTTTCCAAAACCCCAGCGGCGGCAAACGCGACGGCATTATTCACGTCGTTTACGGCGGTGTTTACGGCAAGGAGAACGACGCGCTCGAGGGGCATCCGCGCACGGGCGACCTGCTGCCTATCATGACGCACCTCGGCCCCGCTGCCCCTTGCGGCATGGCCCGCTATGAATCCAGCGTGTTCGGTGCCGACTACCAGGACAACCTCTTCGTCTGCAATTTCAACCTCCACAAAATCACCCGGCACGTCCTCAAGCCGTCTGGCTCGACGTTCATCACCACCGACAGCGATTTCCTCGTCTCCGACAACACGGATTTCCATCCGACGGATGTGTTCGAGGACGTTGATGGCAGCCTGCTCATCATCGACACCGGCGGCTGGTACAAGCTCTGTTGCCCGACGTCGCAACTGCACAAGCCCGATGTGTTGGGAGCGATCTACCGCGTCCGGCGCAGAGGCGCTCCGACCGTGCACAATCCGCGCGGAACGGTCGCTTGGGAAAAGTTGAAGCCAGCCGAGCTCATCCAATACCTTGATGACGCCCGCCCCGCGGTGGTGCGGCTCGCCATCGACGCATTGGCGTTCAGGGGAGCGAACGCGGTGCCAGCGCTTGCGGATGCCTTAAAGCGGAACCAGGTTCGGAATTGGGAGCAGTTCGAGAAGATGCGCCGCAATGCGGTCTGGGCGTTGACGCGTATCGACGGCCCTGATTCGCGTCTGGCCGTTGTGAGTGTCCTTGACGGAATGGCCGGCGACAGCCTGAGGATGACCGCCCTTCGCTCCTCTGCTCTACGCCGCACGTCCACCGCCGTCTCGGCCGCGCAACGTGCCGCGGGGTGGCCTCGTCCAATAGTGCGCCGGGTGGCTTTGGAAACTTTGGATCGGATCCGGGGACCGGTCTCCCCCGAGCTCGCCTCGGCAAAGGACGACCGAGCCCTGCAACATGCCCTGATTCATGCGCTAATCCAGCGCGGGGACACCAAGCCCCTCTATGAGGCTCTCGAAAGCACAAACGCCCATTCACGCTGCGCCGCTTTCATCGCACTCGACCAGATGCCCGGCGGAAATCTGAAGCCCGAGCAGGTCACTCCGCTGCTCACCTCCACCGACATTCTGCTCAAACAAGCCGCCAACTGGATCCTCAGCCACCATCCCGAATGGGGCAGCGCGCTGGCGGGGTTCCTGCAGGAACGCCTGGCGCTTCCAAACTTGTCCGATTTCGAGCGTTGGGAGCTTCAGCAGCAGCTCACGCAGTTCGTTCGCGAGCCGGCCGTGCAGTCGATCGTTGCCTCAACGGCCGGCAACACAGCCGCGCCAAAGCCCAATCGCCTCGCGGCCCTGCGGACCATGGCTGCGGCGAATTTCAAAAGCGCAAAGGACATTCCCCATCAGTGGACCGATGCGCTCGTTCCCTGTGTGGCCAGCGGTAGCGACATCGAGCTCCAGCGCCAGGCGGTCCTCGCGGCCCGCGCTCTGCCTCGGCACACGGTCGAACTGACCTCGGCTCTCAATGCGCTCGCATCGAACCAAGGCGCCCCGCCGGACATCCGGCTTAATGCGTTCGGCGCGATTCGCGGGCTGTCCGATCTGGGAGCCCCGGGTTTCGCATTCGTCACCAGCCAGCTCGCGGAGACAAACTCCGTAGCCTTGCGTGGCCTGGCGGCCAGTCTTCTCGCCACCGTCCCTCTTGCGGACGCCTATCTGCGGGAATTGACTGGCTACGTGAAGACTGCTGGACCGCTGGAAGCGCCCAGACTGCTGGCCGCGTTTTCGCGCGCTACGAATGAGGCGACGGGGTTCCTTCTCGTGGGCGCGTTGAAGGAAGCCCGCTCCATCCACTCGCTCCGCGCCGAACAGGTGCGGCCGTGCCTCACCAATTTCCCCGTGACCGTTCGAGCCAGGGCCGATGAACTGCTCTCGTCCCTCAACACCGACGCCGCGAAAGAAAGGGCGCGCCTCGACGCACTGCTCCCGCAACTCCAGACTGGCGACGTGCGGCGCGGCCAGGCCATCTTCAACAGCCAGAAAGCCGCCTGCTCCTCCTGTCACGCCATCGGTTACCTGGGCGGCAACATTGGTCCGGACCTCACGCGCATCGGACAGATTCGCAACGAGCGCGATCTGCTCGAAGCCATCGTTTACCCAAGCGCCAGCTTCGTGCGGAGTTACGAACCGGTGGTCGTGACGACGAAATCCGGTGACGAGCAAAGCGGCGTCCTGCGACGCGACGCGCCCGACGAAGTGGTGCTCGGCACCGGTCCTGGCGTCGAGACACACATCGCCCGCGCCGACATCACCGAGATGCGCCCCGGCTCCGTGAGCGTGATGCCCGCCGGGCTCGACGAACAGATCACCCGCCAGGAACTCGCCGACCTGCTGGCCTTTCTGAAGTCGACGAAGTGGTAGGTTGGAACTCCACGCTACTTGGAGTGCGGCGGGAAGCGCAGCGCCACGCCGCTTTGGATATCGCGGCCGGTGTCCGAAAGCGGCGCCGCCGCTGCGCTCTCCACCGCACTCCAAATCGGCGTGATGAAATGTGTCCGGCCAACCCAGGAGGCTCGACTGGCAATGCAGCCCGCGACCTCACGGTCGCAGCTACACTCGGCGTTTCAGCGGCCGAGCTTTCCGCGGAAGTAGGCGATAGTCGATTTCAAGCCCTCGCCCAGCGGCACCTCGGGGTCCCACTTCAACCATTTACGCGCCCGCGTGATGTCGGGCTGGCGTTGTTTGGGGTCGTCCTGCGGCAGCGGCTTGAACACGACTCGGCTGCGCGAGCGGGTGGCCCGGATGATCGCCTCGGCAAATTGGAGCATCGTCATCTCGTGTGGATTGCCGATGTTCACCGGCTCGGTGTGGCGCCCCATCATCAGCCGATAGATTCCTTCAATAAGGTCCGAGCAGTAGCAGAAGCTCCGTGTCTGCGTGCCGTCGCCGAACACCGTTATGGGCCGGTGCGTGAGGGCCTGACTGATGAAGGCGGGGACGACGCGCCCATCGTGCAGCCGCATTCGCGGTCCATAGGTATTGAAGATGCGCACGATGCGGGTCTGGATGGCGTGCTCGCGATGGTAGGCCATCACCAGCGCCTCGGCGAACCGCTTCGATTCGTCGTAGCAACCGCGCGGGCCGAGCGTATTGACGTTGCCCCAGTAGGATTCGGTCTGCGGATGAACCAGCGGGTCGCCGTATATCTCCGAGGTCGAAGCCAGCAGGAAGCGGGCTCCTTTTTCCTTGGCCAGCCCCAGGGCCTTGTGCGTGCCGAGCGAACCGACCTTGAGCGTCTGGATAGGAAACTCCAGATAGTCCACGGGGCTGGCCGGCGAGGCGAAGTGCCACACGTAGTCGACCGGCCCCTTCAGGAAAATGAACTCGGTGACGTCCTGCTGGATGAACCGAAAGCGCGCATTACCGGCCAGGTGGTCGATGTTGGCTACTGAACCGGTGATGAAATTGTCGATGGCGATGACTCGGTGGCCGCGGGCAAGCAGCAGATCCACCAGATGGGAACCCAGGAATCCCGCGCCGCCTGTGACGACCGAGACTGGCTGGGTGGAGGGCGAGGGACGGGAGGGGCGTGTCGACATGCCGGGTTGATACCGGAGAGACGCAAAACGCGAAACGTAAAACGTAAGAGTAAGGAAACGTCCCTTTCGATTCGAACTCCGTCCTTTCCTACGTTTTACGTTTTGCGCGTCCCTCTCTCATTTCGCCCCGTTCCCCGTCAGAACGACCGGAATCGTGCGCCAGAGGATCTTCATGTCGAGCCAGAGCGACCAGTTATCGATGTATTCCAGGTCGAGGCGGACCCAATCCTTGAAGTCGCGGACGTTGTTGCGGCCGCTGACTTGCCACAGGCAGGTAAGCCCTGGCTTGACGCTGAGCCGCCGGCGGTGCGCCGGGTCGTCAAAGCGTTCGACCTCGTCGACAGGCAAGGGGCGCGGACCGACGAGACTCATCTCACCGCGGAGCACATTGAAGAGCTGGGGGAATTCGTCGATGGAATACTTTCGCAGAACCCGTCCGACCCGGGTGGTGCGGGGGTCGTTGGAGAGTTTGAAGACCGGGCCGCCCATCTCGTTGAGGGCGGCCAGTTCCTGCTTGCGTTGCTCGGCATCGCTGATCATCGAGCGAAATTTGAGCATGGTGAACGGCTGGCCGTTCAGCCCGCAACGGCGCTGGCGGAACAGCACGGCCCCGGGCGACGAGAATCGGACCGCCAGAGGCACGAAAATCCAGATGGGGATCAACAGGACAATGAGGATGAACGCCAGCATCACGTCGAGGATCTGCTTAAACACGCCCTGCCAGGATGCCTCCGGGGCGGACCGGAAAACCAGGACGGGCCGGCCGTAGAAATCGTCCAGGCTCGTGTTCGAAACTTGCGTCTTGAAAAAGTCCGCCACCAGCCAGGCTTCGACGCCCTCGATTTCGCACGCATGAATCGCCTTCTCCACCTCGCCGAAAACGGTATGCCGGGCATTAATGATGACGCCGTTGGCGGAGGTATCGTGGAGCAGTTTCACCAGCCCCGGGATGGTGCTCAGGTTGAGATCGAGTTCGCCGACGACTTCGATTTCGATGCTCTTGACCCTGATGTCGTCGTGCAGCCGCTGGCGGTCTTCCGGGGAACCGACCAGCAACATACGCCGCTTGATCCGCACCGAGCCCAGCCGGCTTCGGTAAAAGATCCGCATCAACTCCTCGCTCACAAACACCAGCAGGAAACTGATGGCCGCAAAGAGCACGATGACGCCCCGGGCCAGCGAATAGCGGAACAGGAACAGGAACAGGATGACGCCCACGGCCACGATGAAGCATCCCTTGAAGAGCGGCCAGGCTGTCTCCATCCGTCTCCCGAACAGCGGCCGTTGGTAGAATCTGACCGATTCCAGCACGAGCGGGGCGCCTGGAAAAATGATGAGGAACAGCCACATGAACCGATCGAAGGGATCGATCGGCTCAAACCTCCAGAACAGGATCTCCGTGGGAAAATGATCGCGCAAGACGTGCGCCAGCCAGAGGCCAGCCGAGAACAGCAACCCGTCCTTCAACTGGCTGATTTGCGTTCGGATTTGTCGGTCGCGGCGAAGCATCTGACTAAGCTCAAGGGTTGCGCGCGAGCCGGTCCCGCTCGCCCGCCGCCAATTGGAAACGAGGCACGGCCGCGCCGATCAATTCCGCCATGCGGGCGAACGTGGCAGCTTCCTGTCCGGGCGGGCAATAGGAATAGCATGAAACATAGGCCCAGCGCTGAAGCACTCCGCGGGTCACGAGGTCGCGAGTCATCCAGAGCATGCGCTGGTTGTGCTCGGCAGTCAATTGGTCGTCCGCCACAAACCAGTATACATACAGGGCCTGAGCCCGGCCGCGCAGGCCCCGCTCCTCAACTTCCCGCGAAACCGTGAAGCAAGTCACCGGGAGCTCATACGCGTGAGGTTCGTTCACGTGGATCGTGCGGCTCTCCTTCTTGTCGATCGACGTGCCCTGGCCCGGCAAGCAGTACTCCGGTTTGTGGATGCTCGTGCGGTCGGAACCCATCAAGACCACGCTCAACGTCATTTCGAACCCATCAGGGGCCTGGTAGTGGCGGCTCCCGTACGTCGTGTCCTTGGGCAGCCACAAGAGCACGTTGGTCGAAATAGGCAGTGCCTGCGACTGGAAGTTCAGGACGCGCTCAGGCAAATCGACGGAGTTGGTGCTGACCAAGCTGCCGTTGTCGTCGAAAATGCTCCGGGCCGCCAGCCGGACCCCCGGCGCACCCAGCCGCTGCGAGGCTTGCATGTGCGACAGCAACCACATCGTGCCGCCGATGAGCGCAAGGACGATCCCGGTAAGAACTCGAGCCTGCCGGTTCATGGCTTCGACTCCGCATTTGCCGCCTGGAGCACGGCCGGCTCGCTGACACGCGCGCGTCGTTTTCGGTTCTCCTGCAGCCACCAGGCCGCCAGGCCGATTCCACCGAATGCCGGGATGTACGGCACGAGGCTCAACCAATCACTATGATGGACGTAATCGCCGGCGTTCCGACCGAAGGTTTCTGACGCAAGAACGATCATCGTGAGGCGGCATACGTTCGCCGCGACTGCCATGGGGATGGCCACGGCCGCTACCAGAATGCGCCGCCAGGGGGACTTCAATCCGACGTATCCAACGATGACTGCAAAGGCCACAATCGTCGTCAGGCTCTTGATGCCGCTGCACGCAGCCGCCACTTCATATTGGTAGTCCCCGGCGGCGTCGAACAGCATATTGCCCTGGTGGATCACGTTCACCCCGAGGGCGCGACAGAGAATGGCCGTGATTTTTGTGGCCAGCAGACGCAAGGGCACCGTCAGCGGATCAGCTCCGCTGCCCAGCGGCACGCAGAACACCAGCAGCGCAAATGGGAACACTGTGGCGCGCAGCCAGGCCCAGCCCCAGGCCAGTCCCGTCAGGGCGTAAATACCGGCAAGGTAGGCGAAGACGGACACGCGTGCCTGTTGGATGCGAAAGCCCACGACGTGCAACAGCGCCGCCGCCACCAACAGTGCCAATGCCGGCCACCAGGGCCGGTTAGGCATCGCGGCGATGTCCTCTCTCCGCCACCATATCAGGCCCAAGACAATCGCGGGCATCACGTAGGCCAGTTCCTGGTCCTGAATCCCCCTCATCGTCCACCACCACCACCCGAAGAGCGAGGGGGTCTTCACATAACCGAGGGTCGAGTTGCCCCAAAACTGAAAGAGCATCGTCCAAGCCGCTACCCAGAAAAGCAGGACGCCCGCATTGGGCATGGCTTGCCAAAATGCGGCAAAGTCCATCCGCCGGGCGGCGGCAGTTGGACCAGGGCTGCTCGAATCCGTGGACATTGGTCTAGTTGAGACAATAGGCCGGGCGGCCTGCTCAATCAATTCTTCATTCTGGCCGTATGGCCTGGACAGACCGACTATCGGCGATGATTCCCACCCCTTGAACAGCCCCGCACTGCCTGCGGCGCAGTCCTAAGTCCTACGCCAGGAACCCGTTTACAACCTCCCCCTCCGCCGCCGGACGCGGGCGGTTGAGGTGGTCGAGCACTTCGGTCGCTGGATCGATCCCGAGCAAATGGAAGAGCGTGGCGGTCAGGTCCTCGGGGCGAACGGGATCTTTGGCGGGATGCATCCCATACTTGTCCGATTCCCCATACACGAAGCCGCGTTTGACCCCGCCGCCAGCCAGAAGCGCGGTATAACATTGCGGCCAATGATCGCGGCCGGTGTTCTTGTTGATTTCAGGGGTGCGGCCAAACTCGCCCATCCAAATCACCAGCGTCGAATCGAGCAGGCCGCGCTGGTCAAGATCGTCCAGCAGCACGGGAAGCGTGTGGTCGGTCAGCGGCAGGTGATACTTCTCAATGATCGGATACATCTTCGTGTCGTTGAACCCGTGCGTGTCCCAGCCCCCGGATTCCGTGCTCTGTCCGCCGATGTTATCGGAGAAGTAGACGGTGACGAACTTGACGCCCGTTTCGACGAGCCGCCGGGCCAGCAGGCAGCCCTGGCCGTAAGTGGTGCGTCCGTAGCGGTCGCGCAACTTGGCCGGTTCGGCCGAAAGGTTGAACGCCTCGCGCAGTTTCGTCGAATGGAGCATCGCGAGGGCCCTTTCGTAGTAGGCGTCGAGCCCCCGGGCGGTCGCGGAATAATCGATGAGGCGGGTCTGCGCGTCGATCAGCTTTTGTAACTCGCGCCGCGCGGCCAGGCGCTCGAAGCTGACGCCCGCAGGCAGGCTCAATTCGGGCAGCGCGAAGTCGGGCGCGTTCGGATCGCGCGTGATGAGGAGCGGGTCGTGGACTTTTCCGAGGAAGCTGGCGTGCTGGCCGGGCGTGATCGAGCCATCGGCGATGACGTGCGGATAGGCGACGAACGTGGGCAGTTCGCCGCCGATGGGCCCAAGGCGGTCCACCATCGAGCCGTAAGCCGGCCGCAAATCGAGCGTGTCGCGAAGGCGAATATCGTCCAGCGGTGGTGCGTGACCCGTGAGCGCGTAATAGCTGGCCGAATTATGGTTCTTCATCGTGTGCGTCATCGTGCGCACGAGAGTCACCTTGTTCACGACCTTTGCCAGCTCCGGCAGCCGTTCGCTGATTTGGATGCCGTCAGCACAGGTGGAAACGGGCTTGTGCGGGCCACGGATTTTTTCGGGCGCGTCGGGTTTCATGTCGAACATATCGACATGGCTCGGCCCCCCGAACTGGTAGAGAAAGATGACGGATTTGGCGCGGGCATTGCGCCGGGAGGGTTTGCGAGCTTCCGCCGCCTCCGCGCGAAGCAAGCCGGTCAGCGACAGGCCCAACATGCCCAGCCCGCCGACCTTGAGCAGGTGCCGGCGAGTGAATCGCGTGGCGCTGTATCCAGGGCAGGCGAAGTGCATGGGCTGAGTAAATGGACGAACGGAACATGGTCCAAGTTCAAAGTTCAAAGCTCAAAAGAAGGACCAAGCTCACAATGCCAAACAAAAGCGTCGCGCATTGACCCGAATGGTTTGGGTTTTGGAACTGGATCTTGAAGTTTAGCTTGAGCTTTGAACTTTGAGCTTTGAACCTTGCCGGTAGCGATTCAACTATGCCGCTGACTAGCACCACCCTCGACCAACTCCGTAGTGTCTGCGGACCAAAGGAAGTCCTCACAATGAAGGAGGACTTAATCCCCTACTCGTTCGACGGCACCGCCGCGCTGCAACAGTTGCCCGGCTGCGTGGTCTTCGTCCAAAACGCCGAACAGATTCGCGGCGTGCTCCGGCTCGCCAACGAGACCAAAACCGCCGTGGTCACGCGCGGCTCGGGCACCGGGTTGAGCGGCGGCAGCCTCCCGTCGGCGGATTGCATCGTGCTTTGCACGGTGAAGATGAACCGGATCCTGGAACTCGACTGCGCCAACCTGACGCTGCTGGCCGAGCCCGGGGCGACCACGCTCGAGATCGCCGACGCGGCGGCCTCCGCCGGGCTGTTCTATCCGCCGGATCCGGGCTCGATGAAGATTTCAACCATCGGGGGCAACGTCGCTGAGAATTCCGGCGGCCTGCGCGGGTTGAAGTACGGCATCACGCGCAATTACGTCATGGGTCTGGAAGTGGTGTTGCCGGATGGAGAAGTGCTTTGGACCGGCAACAAGTGCGTGAAGGACGTTGCGGGCTATTCGCTGCGCGACCTGTTCATCGGCAGCGAAGGCACCTTGGGTGTGATCACCAAGGTGCTGCTCAAACTCATTCCCAAGCCCGCCGCCAAAAAGACCATGGTCGCAACCTTCGCCGCGATGGATGCCGCCGCCCAATGCGTCTCGGACATCATCGCCGCGCAGATTATCCCGTGCACGCTCGAGTTCCTCGACCGCACCACCATTCATTGCGTGGAAGAAGCCTCCAAAGTGGGCCTGCCGCTCGATTGCGAGGCGCTGCTGCTCATGGAAACCGACGGCCATCCCGCCGCCGTCGCCGACGAAGCCGCGAAAATGGAGTCTCTGGCCCGCAAGGCCGGCGCCCTCGAAGTGCGTGTCGCCAAGGACGACGCCGAGGCGACAAAGCTGGCCAGCGCCCGGCGCGGCGCTTTCAGCGCACTGGCCCGCGTGGCGCCCACAACCATTCTCGAGGACGCCACCGTCCCGCGCAGCGAACTGGCCAAAATGGTCCGCTTCGTCGATTCCGTCGCCCGGAAACACAAGCTGCGCATCGGCACATTCGGCCACATGGGGGACGGCAATTTGCATCCGACCTTCCTCACCGATGAGCGAAACAAGGAGGAGATGCACCGTGTCCACGAGGCGTTCCAGGAAATCTTCGACGAAGCCATTCGCCTGGGTGGCACCATCACCGGCGAGCACGGGGTGGGCCTGGCCAAGAAGGATATTCTGCCCAAGTTCGCCGGCGACGCCCAAATGCGCGTGATGCGCGAACTGCGCCGCGTCCTCGACCCGAACGGGATTCTCAATCCGGGGAAGATGTTCGACTAAGACGGGTGCCAGAAACTCAAAGTTCAAAGCTCAAAACTCAAGAAACGCTCCAAGCTTCAAGGGCCAGCTCCAAAACGAGCGCTGCGCCCCACGTTGGAGCTTGTTCCTTGGGATTTGTTTTGAACTTTGAGCTTTGAACTTTGAGCTTTCGCCTCCGTTCGTGCTCGTCGCCGCGCGTCCGCCGTGGCAAACTTCTCAACGATGAAGCCCGGACGGATAGTGACAGTGTTCGCATGGGTCGCAGCGGCTTGTACCTGCTCGGCCGCTCCCACGCCACCATCCGGTTGGCGCCTGGACCTGGTCGCCTCGTTCCCGACGGTGCGGCATCCATCGGTCGTGGCCTGCGCGCCGGATGGCCGCGTGTTCGTCGCCGAAGACCCAATGGACATCATCACGCGGGCCGATGAGAAGCTGGGTCGCATCGTCTGCTTGCACCCCGACGGGCGCACCACGACCTTCGCGACAAACCTCCACGCCGTCTTCGGCATGCAGTATCTGGAAGGCAAACTCTTCGTCCTTCATAACCCAAGGTTCTCCGTCTTCACGGACGACGCAGGCGTGGGCCGCGACCGCGACGACCTAATCGAGTCCACGCTGCCGAACCCATGGGCGCTTGATTGGAACGACCATGTGCCGGCCAATTTCCGCCTTGGGATGGATGGCTATTTCTACGTCGCCGTGGGCGACAAGGGCCTCTACCAATGCAGCGGGCGCGACGGTTCGCAAGTCAATCTCCACGGTGGCGGCATCCTCCGCCTGCGCCCGGACGGCACGGGACTGGAGATCTTTTCCACGGGTACTCGGAACATCCTCGACGTGGCGCTGACCACCGAGGACGAGTTGTTTACCTACGACAACACCGACGAACATCAGTGGATGGGCCGGCTAACGCACATGGTGGACGGCGGCTTTTACGGCTACCCGCACGACTTCATCCCGCGCCGGCCCTACACGCTCTGGATGATGCACGATTTCGGCGCGGGCGCGGCGTGCGGCACGCTTGCCTGCAATGAAGACGCCTTGCCTGGCGAATTTCATGGCAACCTGTTCCTCGCCGACTTCGGCAAGCGCCAGGTCACGCGCGTCCGCATCGAGCGCGACGGCGCGACCTTCCGCGTGGCGGCTCACGAGGAACTGTTTCGCGATGTGCCCGAAGACTTCCGTCCCGTCGGCCTGGCGTGGTCGGCGGACGGCCTGGGCCTTTACATTTGCGACTGGCAACACCGCGACGTGAAGGTCAAGAGCGCCGACGTGGGCCGGCTGTGGAAGCTCACGTGGACAGGCGCGAATCACGCGACGCCGAAGCCCGCCTGGTTCCTGGCCGCCGCCATGGGCAAAGCCTGCGACGCCTCGACCGATGAACTCGTCAGCGCCCTCACCCATCCCTCGCGCGAAGTCCGCCTCACCGCCCAACGCGCCCTCGTCCGCGGCCAGCGCAGTGATGCAGCGGACAAGCTCGTTGAAGCGTTGAAACGTTCAAGCGTTCATGCGCCTCCCGATTCAACGATTCAACGATTCAACGATTCAACGAACCTCTTCGCCCAATGCCATGCCCTGTGGGCACTCGACGCACTGGACCGCAACCGCCGTGGTAACGAGCCGAGCATTGCGCCGCGCGAAAGCCTTCGCATTCTCACGTCGGCCACAGCTGATGTCGCCCTCGTACGCCAGGCCATCCGGCAACTCGGTCTGCGGCGCGTGCCATCCGCGGTTCCACCGTTGCTCCAGGCATTGAAGCACGCCGAAGCCGCGCTCCGTTTCCCGGCGGCGACGGCACTGGGCCGCATCGCCGACACGAACGCCATTCCCGCCTTGCTCGCCGCGTTGGACGAGTCGGATGTGTTCACCCGGTTTGCTGTGTTCACCGCGTTGAACCGCATCGGCCGCGCACACGACTCGGCATGGCCTTCGGTTGTCGTCGGCCTCGCATCGACGAATGCCCGTGTCCGTGAAGGCGCCGCGTTCGCGCTGCGCGAAACCTTCTCCGAGACGCTCGTCAAAGCGCTCCAACCGCTGGCGGACGATTCCTCGCAAAGCGCCGTCACCCGCGAAGCCGCGCTGAAGGCCCTCGCTTCTCTACATCATCAGCCGCCGCCTTGGCGCGGCGAATGGTGGGCGTACCATCCCGCAAAAGCTCCGCCGCCCGAGCGCAATGTTTCGTGGGCCGGGACCTTGCCCATTCTCGAATCGCTCCGCTCCGCGCTCGCCGAATCCAGTCCGCCGCTGCGCCTCGCTGCCGTCGAAGGATTGGGCGCTGCGCGCGACACGAACTCCGCGCCCCAGTTGCGCGAGTTGTTTGCCCGCGAGCCTGAGCTTGCGATCCGCCTGGCGATGTTGACCGCACTGACGCGACTGAAGGACACCGCCGCGGCTCCGTTGTTCGCCAAGGTGGCACAGGATCGCGCCGACGACCTCGCGCTGCGCAAAGCGGCTGTCGGTGCGGTCGGCGAATTGGGTGACACCAACGAGGTCCCTGCGCTCGCAGCACTTCTCGCAACTCGTACGGACCGGCCGGCCGAGCCCTCCGACCTTCGTCTCGTCGCCATCGAATCGCTCGGGCGCATTGGTGGCGATGCCGCGCTGGCCGCGTTGCGCGACGGCCTTAAGGCCAGCTCATTAGAGGACCGCCGCGCCGCCATTCGCGCCCTGGGCAGCCAGCGGGATAAGGCGGCGGTTCCCGATCTGATTGCCGCGTGGCAATCCGCCGACACGCGCACGGAAGCGCTCGCCGCCCTCGCCCGAATCAGCGACCTGCGCGCGCTGGACGCCTACCTGGCGGGCCTCGCCAGCGCTGATCCGACGGTGCGCGAGCAGTGCCGCAAGGCGCTCGGGCCGATTCGCGCGGAAGCACTGCCTCAGATTGAACGGAGCGCGGCGTCGCTTTCCTCCCAAGCCGTCGCCGAACTGCGCCGCGTCTATTCTGACGACAAAGCGGCGCTGCAACGCCCGCTCTTTGCAGCCCCACCTGTTCCCGACGCCGCCGAATTCGAGCGCCACGCGGTGAACCATCCGGGTGATGCCGTGCGCGGTCAGCGCGTGTACTTCGACGAAGGCGGCGTAGCGTGCATCCGCTGTCATGCCGTCGCTGGTATTGGCGGCACGGTGGGCCCCGACCTCACGCTGGCGGGCGCACAATTCAGCCGCGCGCAACTCATCGAAAGCATCCTCTATCCCAGTCGCGCGGTGCGGGAGGGTTATCAGCAAATCATCATCGAGACGAAGGAAGGCGAGGAAGCTTCCGGCGCCCTTAAGGCCGACACGGCGGACGGCGTGATGCTCGTGGACGCCAGCGGACGCACAAACTTCGTGCCAAGAGGCACAATTGCGAATCGCCGCACGAGCACGCTCTCGCTGATGCCCGAAGGGTTGCACGCCGGCCTGACCTTGAACCAGTTCGCCGACCTCGTCGCATACGTCGAATCGCGCAAAGTCGATCCTCGAATACCCGTTTCGGATCCGCCACCGGCCGGTTTCACCCCGCTATTCACCGGCCGGGATCTCAGTGGCTGGCGTGAGTATCCCGAGCAACCGAAGCGCGTCGGCGGGGAGGCCGCAGGCAGCCGTCAGGGCGCGCCATCCCCCCCGGGAACGGAGACAACGAAGCGGTCAGAAGGCCGCGTTCCACAGCATTGGTTCGCCCGCGATGGGATTCTCGAACACGACGGCAAGGGGGCCGACCTGTGGACGGAGCGCGAGTTCGCCGACTTCACTTTGCGCCTCGACTGGCGCTGGCCCGACCCGGCGAAGTGGGAACACTTCCCAATCATCGGCCCCGACAGCTTCGAAGTTAAAGGCCCCGACGGCAAGCCGCGCACCGAGCGCGTGCTCGACGCGGGCGACAGCGGCGTGTTCCTTCGCGGACTCCGCAAGGCGCAAGCGAACCTGTTTTGCTATCCCATCGGCAGCGGCGAAGTCTGGGAATATCGCACTGACCTCACGTTGCCGGAGGAAGTCCGCCGCGGAGTGACGCCCAAGCTGTGCGCCGACGCACCGATCGGCGATTGGAACAGGATGGAAATCACCGTGCGCGCCGAGCGAATGACCGTTGTGCTGAACGGCCACGAAGTCATCTCCGGCGCGCGCCTTCCGGACTTGCCGCCGCGCGGGCCGATTGGCTTGCAGCACGAGCACGGGCGAATCCAGGTTCGCAACATTTTGATTCGCGAACTTGACGCCAGACCTGGCCGCAACGACTAAGGCAACGGCCGAACAGCTTGCCAGGTGAAGCCGACCTTCCTGCTCCAAAGTCTGTTTCTCGTCGCCAGTTCGAGCGGTCTCTCCGCCGAGCCAACGGCGCCCGCGCTCGAGCCGGTCTATCGTTGGACGATTGCCGACGGCAGCGAGCGGTTCGCAACGCGGGAGCAACTCCACCTCGACCAGCGCAAGCTGACCAATACCGCCCCGGCGTTCCTGGCCGTGCCGCCCGGACAGTGCTGGCCAGGGTTGGTGCCGCTGTTCGGCATCGAACTCGCCGAACGGTTCGAGTTGCGCCGCCGCCCATTGCGCGGGCAGGAGAGTTTCACGGATCCCATTTTCTTCGCGCTCCCGCTGGAGGACGAGCCGGTCGCGCCAAAGATCACCGGCCGCTGGGAGGTCACAGCCACGCGCAGCAGCGGCTCCGAAGCGTGGTTCCAGTGGGAGTTGACGGCCGAGGGCGACAAGATTTACGGCCGATTCGACCAAAACGCCGACTACCGAGTGGCTCACTTTGCCGGCGGCACGTTTCGTTCCAACCAGGTTGAACTGATCGCGGATTACATGCAGAACAAATACGTCCTCATCGGCGAATGGCGCGACGGCAAAATGCGCGGCACGTGGCGTGAAACCGAGGATGCCGATCACGGCCGCTGGGAAGCCGTGCGGGTTCCGCCGACTTCACCGCAGCCAAAGGGCGAACTGGTTCCACTCTACGAATGGGAGAGCAAGGATGCCCGCCGCTACGCCATCGAATCGCCGGGGGCCGGCTGGACCAGGTCCTCCCGGCCGCTTGGCCGGGTCTGGAAACCGAGTCGCATTTTGAAAGAGAGAAGTGAGAAGTGAGGAGCGGGCAATCCCCTCGAACTCCTCGCTCCTCACGTTCCTTCGCCGCCATTTTCCGCTTTCGAGCTTCGGGAATTGTGCGCGTGCGACCGATTGAGTAGGCTGACGCCGTGAAACCACTCCACAACCTGCGCGCCGGCGTCATTGGCACCGGCTTCATCGGTCCGGTCCACATCGAGGCCCTCAAGCGCCTGGGCGTGCAGGTCATCGCGGTTTGCGGTTCGACGAAGAACGCGCACACCACGGCCGAGAAGTGGGGCATCCCGGAGGTCTACGGCGATTACGATTACCACGCGATGTATCGCTCGCCGAACGTGGACGTCGTTCACATCACCTCTCCGAACAAGGTCCACATCGAGCAATCCCTGGCTGCGTTGGCCGCCGGCAAACACGTCATCTGTGAAAAACCGCTCGGCATGACCGCCAAGGAAACCGCGAAAGTGGTTGCCGCCGTGAAGAAGCAGCGGTCTCCCGTCTTCGCCGTGAATTACATGTGCCGTTTCTTTCCAGCCGTGCTTCAGATGCGCGCCATGGTCCAGCGCGGTGACCTCGGGCAAATCATCCACGTCGAGGGTCACTTCTTTCAGGATTGGCTGCTGCACGACACCGACTACAACTGGCGCCTGCTGGCCAGCGAAGGAGGCAAGCTGCGGGCGGTCGGCGACATCGGCACGCACTGGATTGACGCGGTCTCGTTCATTCTCGGCGCACGTACGCAAGCGGTGTTCGCTCACCTCGAAACGTTCCACAAAACCCGCTACCGCCCTCGTGGCGAAGTGCAAACGTTTGCCAAAGTCGATCCCAAGAAACTCGTTCCGTATCCGTGCGACACTGAGGATTTCGGGAGTGTGCTGCTCCGGTTCGGCAAAGCCCGGCACGGCTTTGTAAACGCGGTCCATGCCAACGCCAACATCTCGCAGGTCGCCGCGGGCTGGAAGTGCAGCCTGGCAGTGGGCATCTACGGGACGAAGGGCAGTGTGCGTTGGGATTTGGCGCAGCCGAACGAAATCCTCCTCGGCCGTCGCGACGAGCCGAACCAGATTCTACAGCGCGCCACAGCGGGGTTCAGCGAGGACGTGGCAGGCTTCACCGATTATCCCGGTGGCCATCCCGAGGGTTTCCCGGACAGCCACAAGATGCATTACCGGGCAGTTTACGAGCACATCGCCAGCGGCCGCAAAACCCCGGCGCTCTTCGCCACCGCCGAGGACGGACACCACGAAGTGCAACTGTGCGAAGCCATTCTCAAGAGCAGCGAGCAGGGCAAGTGGATTTCGATTTGAACGCCGAGGTGTTTGCCCTTCGCTTCGTCCCTTGTTTCGGGCGTTTCGCCCCTCGGGCCGGGCGATTCATCCCGTCGGGTTGCGCAGAGGCCCGTTCCGTGCTAATTAAAGGAGTTCCACAGAACAAATTAGACACAGCCGTTTCCTGCTGGTAAGGAGGCTGCCTGAGCAACCGTGCGCAAACGCCGCGGTCAAGCGCAGGCTGGCTTCGCCCAGCAGAGAAAGCCCACTAGGGCCAGGTTGTCAGGTTTCTACCCAAGGACGAGAATAACCAGACACCTTGCCCGTTTCGGACATCAGAAAAGCAACCACACAATGAAGAGACAAACCCTTCTGAGCCTAATCGCCATTGCGGTGTTCGGCGCCGCTTCCGCGCGCGCCGATGTCGTGACGGATTGGAACAACGCCGCTCTCAAGGCCATCCGCGGGAACAGGACAACGCCGCCTTCCGCATCGCGCGCGCTGGCCATGTTGCACGCCTCCATGTACGACGCGGTCAACGGCATCAGCCGCACGCATGAGGCCTACCTCGTTCAAAGCCGGGTGCCCGCAAGCGCCTCGATGGAAGCCGCCGCAAGCGCCGCCGCCCACCGGGTGCTCTCGGCGCTCTTCCCGACCAACACGCCCGCGTTCGACGCGCTTCATGCCAACATTCTCGACGGGATTAAGAAGGGCCCTCACAAGCGGATGGGCATGGCTTGGGGGCAGAAGGTCGCCAGTGTAATCCTCGCCGCCCGCGCGAACGATGGCTCCGGCGCCACCGTCACGCCGCCGCCCCCTCTCGGCCCTGGAGACTGGATTCCCACGCCGCCCGCGATGGCGGGATTTCTCCAACCGCAATGGGGCGCGGTTAAGCCTTTCACGATGAAGAGCAACTCACAGTTCCGTCCGCCGGGCCCGCCCGCGCTGGACAGCGCGAAGTACGCTGCGGCCCTAAACGAAGTGAAAGCGCTCGGGGCAGCGACCGGCTCCGTCCGCACTGCCGATCAGTCTCAAATCGCCCAATTCTGGGCCGACGGCGCCGGCACAGAAACCCCGCCCGGCCATTGGAACCACATCGCCCAGGACGTGGGCGCTTCGCTCGGCAACACAATGGAGGAAAACGCACGCCTCTTTGCACTGTTGAACCTCGCGATGGCCGACGCTGCCATCTGCGCGTGGGACGCCAAGTATATGTACCACAACTGGCGGCCCGTCACTGCCATCCGCATGGCGGACCTGGACGGCAACCCGGACACGGCCCCCGATACCACGTGGAGTTCGTTTATCGCGACGCCGCCGTTCCCGGACTATGTGTCGGGCCACAGCACCTTCAGCGGCTCGGCTGCTACGGTACTCGCCGTGTTCTACGGCACCGACAACATTCCGTTCACGACCGGGTCTGACGCCATGCCCGGCCTCATGCGCAGCTTCACGAGTTTTTCCGGAGCGGCGATGGAAGCCATGAACAGCCGGCTCTTCGGAGGCATTCATTTCCGCTTCGCCAATGAAGACGGCTTGGCCGCCGGGCTGGAAATCGGCGAATGGACCTCCACAAACTACCTCCTGGAGAAGGGCAATCGCTCCCGAAAATAACGCGGCACACAGCAGCTTCGTCGCGGAGGCAAGCTAAGGCTTGCCTCCGCTTTTTGGGGGTCCATGCAACGTCTCGTGTGAGGTCCCACTAGACCCGCTCTCCTGGCCGCATTAAGATGCCGCTGGCATCCATCGGTTGCCCTATGCCCATTGCATACGAGATAGAGCATGGCCAGCGACTCGTCACAGCGACTCCGCATGGAGTGTTGGTCGATGCCGACATCTTCCGATACCAGCAGGAGGTGTGGTCGCGACCCGATGTGAAGGGATACGACGAGTTGATAGACATGACCGGCGTGACCGAGATCGAATTCCTCTCAACGAAACGGGTCGCCTTCCTCGCGGACTTATCGGCAAGCATGGATCCGCCTGCATTAACGTCGAAGCTCGCCATCATCGCGACGACCGACTTGCACTTCGGGCTGGCCCGCATGTACGAAACGTACCGCGAAACGGCCCGGCAGGGCACAAAGGCCGTCCGCGTTTTCAGGAATCGCAACGAGGCGCTGCAATGGCTGGGTACGAACGTTAAGCCAATGGCGTAGACATCGGGGCGCGTGGTGTGGTGAAGCGTCGGCCGGGAATCCCAAGTTGAGTTTTCTCGACGGGCGGCTTAGAAGACTTGGCTGTGCATCACCTTTGTCGCGAGTCGGAGCTCTCATTGGCCGCCGCCGCGGCCGGGTCGTGGAGAATTTGGCGCGTGTTGGCTGAAATTGGGTGTTCGTTGGGAGTGTTGTGTGCCGTGACCGGCGTTTCGGCCGCTTCCCACTACAACGAACCCTACCCCGCTGCGCGGTCGAAGAAGGGTTTGCAAGTCGAACTCGTGGACGACGCGCTGGCACTCGGTGTGAAGCACGCGGCACTGAACTTCAATCTGTCGCAACTCGTCGACCCACGCGGTGACACGAACAATCCGGCCTGGGAATTGGAGGGACACTCCTATCGATTCCAGCGCAGCTACCTCGCGCATATGGACCGGCAAATCAAAACCCTCTCCGACGGTGGCGTGCTCGTGAATCTCATCGTGCTGACCTACGCCTCGAGCGACACGAACATAAACCGTGTGATGCTCCATCCACGTTACGACCCAAAGGCCCCCAATCACCTCGGCGCATTCAACACCGTCACGGACGAAGGCCGGCGGTGGTTCAGCGCGTCCCTCGAGTTCGTGGCGGAACGGTGGTCGCGGCCCGACCGGCGGTACGGACAGGTCGTCGGCTTCATCCTGGGCAACGAAGTCAACTCGCACTGGTGGTGGAGCAATCAGGGACGCGTCAGCATGGAAGAGTTTGCCGGCGATTATCTAAGAACCGTGCGGTCGGCCCACGCCGCCATCCGCAAGCAATCCTCCTGGGCGCGAGTCTATGTGTCACTCGAGCATCATTGGAACATTCGGTTCGGCGCGGGGGACGAGAAGCAGTCATTCGCCGGCCGGCCGTTCCTGGACTACTTCGCCCGGTCCGCGCGCGACGGCGGCGACTTCGACTGGCACGTGGCGTTTCATCCGTATCCGGAAAACCTTTTCGAGCCGCGTTTCTGGAAGGACAAGACCGCAACGACGAACGAGGACACACCGCGCATCACATTCAAGAATCTGCCGATGCTCACGGCTTATCTGCGACGCCCGGAGATGCTCTTCGAGGGCAGGCCGCGGCGGGTCATTCTCAGCGAACAAGGCTTTCATACGCCCAAAGGGCCGGAGGGCGAGACGGTGCAGGCCGCGGCTTACTGCTACGCGTATAAACTCGTCGAGCGTCTCGATGGGATCGACGCCTTCATACTCCATCGCCACGTGGATCACCCGAACGAAGGCGGTTTGATGCTCGGGTTGCGCGCGTTCACGCCGGCGGGCGCCGAGAAACGTCCGAAGAAGCGCATCTACGAGCCGTTTCGACTGGCCGACACGCCGGAATGGGACAAGGCGTTCGCGTTCGCGCTGCCGGTAGTGGGACTGAAAAGCTGGGAGAACCTCAAGTGAAGTTCCAAGCTCAAAGCTCAAAGCTCGAAAGAAGCTCAAGCCACCAGGCTTCAAGTTCCAAAGCCGCGCACACAGTGCGCTGCCTGCAGCTTTTCGTTTGGGGTTTCATTTGGATTTTGAGCTTTGCGCTTGGAGCTTCCGCGTCACCGCGGATTCCTTGGACTTCCAATCGCGTCATCGGCTCGCCCAATCCACCCGCGCCATGCACCGTGGAACGGCTTTATCCGCAAATCACGTTTAACAATCCGCTCGACCTCGCGTTTGCGCCGGGCACCGACCGCCTGTTCGTCGCGGAACAAGGCGGGAAGCTTTGGTCATTCGACACTCGCGCCACGAATTCACAACCTGAACTCGCGTTTGACCTCCGCAAGCACCACGAACCATTGGATAACATCCTCGGGTTCACCTTCCATCCCGGCTTCGCGACGAACCGCTTCGTCTTCATCAACTATAATGAGCCTCCAGGCCGCCCCAACGGCGCTCACGTTTCACGCTTCACGCTTCGCGCTTCCAATCCGCCCATGGTCGACCCCGTCAGCGAGCGTGTCATTATCCGCTGGCTCAGCGGCGGTCACAACGGCTGCGCGCTGGCCTTCGGCCCCGACGGCTTCCTCTACATCTCGACCGGTGACACCGACGATCCCGATCCGCCCGATGGCAAACATAAGACAGGACAGGACATCAGCGACCTGCTGGCCTGCATCCTGCGCATCGATGCGAATCGGACGGATGGCACGAATAACTACGCGATCCCGCCCGACAATCCGTTTCGCGCCACGCCCGGCGCGCGGCCCGAAGTGTGGGCGTTCGGACTCCGCAACCCGTGGCGCATGAGCTTCGCGCCCGATGGCGCGCTGTGGGTCGGCGACGTCGGGTTCGAGCAATGGGAAATGATTTACCGCGTGCGCGCCGGGGGCAATTACGGCTGGTCGCTCACCGAAGGACCGAACCAACGCGTCCGCACCGATGTAAAGCAAGGCCCAGGGCCGATCCTGCCACCGATGGTCGCGCATCCACACAGCGAAGCCGCCAGCATCACCGGCGGACGCTTCTATCGCGGTCGCAGGCTGCCGAAACTCCGAGGCGCGTACATCTACGGTGACTGGGAAACCGGCAAGTTCTGGGCGCTCCGCCACGACGGCGACAAGCTCGTGTCGGTCGAAGAACTTTGCGACACAACGCTTCAGCCGATTTCCTTCACCGAAGGCCCCGATGGTGAACTGCTGGTTCTGGACTATCGCGGTGGCCTGTACGAACTCGCCTCCAACACCGCGCCGCCCGCAAACGCCGCGTTCCCGCGACGCTTGAGCGAGACAGGACTATTCAGCGATGTTGCGAAGCTGGTTCCGATGCCGGGTGTCGTCTCGTATCAGCCAGCCGCCGGAATGTGGAGCGATTATGCGAGCGCCGAGCGGCATCTGGGCGTGCCAGGGACGAACGTCATCGTGACCGCCGATGGCCGCCAGACCATCGCGGGCAGGATGTGGGATTGGCCCACCAACACGGTCTTCACCCGCACGCTCACACTCGAACAGCAGCGCGGCAAACCTGCCACCGCCCGGCGAATCGAGACGCAACTGCTGCACTACGATGGGCAGGCGTGGAACGGTTACGCGTATCGCTGGAACCAGGAGCAGACCGACGCCGACCTCGTCCCCGCTGCCGGAACGAATGACACCTTCGCCATGACCGACGCTGCCGCACCTGGCGGTCGGCGCGAGATCCCGTGGCGATTTCTGGGCCGCACCGAATGTTTGCGCTGCCATCAATGCTGGGCGAGTGACACGCTTTCTTTTAACTGGCTGCAACTGGGTCGCTCTGAGGCGTCCGAATTTCAGCGCCTCTCCGACCTCGGGATTGTCCGCATCAAGAACGCCCCGCGCTCGCGCGACGAACATCATCTCGTCAATCCTTACGATTCCTCCCAACCGCTCGACGCGCGGGCCCGCTCGTGGCTGCACGTCAACTGTTCCGGTTGTCACCGCTTCAACGGCGGCGGCGTGGTCCCGTTGCACCTGAACTTCGAGAAGCCACCCCGCGAGTGGCGCGCGCTCGACGAAAAACCGACAAGGGGCGAGTTCGATATTGTCGGTGCCTGCATTATCGCCACCGGCGACCCGTTTCGCTCCGCGCTTTACTACCGTATCAGCACGGAAGGAGCCGGCCACATGCCGCATATCGGTTCGCGACTGGCGGACGAAGCGGGTTTGAAAGTGATCCGCGATTGGATTCGTTCGTTGTCGCCCTCCAACCCAGGCCCTCCCGTTTCTGAACTCAGTGACGTCATCGCGGCCCAACTCAAGCAGGGCCAATTCGGGAAACTGCCGGCCACGATGAACGGCGCCCTGGCGTTGGCCGATCGGCTTTCCATGCCGGCGGACCGCGCTGGGCCAGGGCAAGAAGGTCTCCTCGCGTCTGCCGTTGCCGGCACCAACGCGCTCATCCGCGATTTGTTCCAACGCTTTCTGCCGCCCGAGCGGCGCCGCTCGACCATCGGGATGGACATCAACCCGAATACTCTGCTTGCCGTTCGCGGCGATGCTGCCCGGGGCAGGGAGTTATTCGCCGGCGCCTCGCAGTGCGCCCGTTGCCACACGTGCTCGGGCACAGGCCGGGCTTATGGTCCGGACCTCACCGGCATCGGGAAGAAATACGACCGCGCCCAACTGCTCGACCACGTCCTCAACCCATCGAAACTGATCCTCCCTGAGTTCAAGTCCGTCACCGTCACGTTGCGCGACGACAGCGAACTCACCGGCTTTGTGATTAGACGCACCGCCACGGAACTGGTTCTGCGCGACGAAACCCTGAAGGAGCACTCGCTCAAGCTTTCCGACGTGAAGGAACAACGCGAGTCCGCCCTCTCGGCTATGCCCGAGGGCCTGCTAGCCCCACTCACCGCGCAGGAAGCTGCGGACCTGCTGGAGTTCCTCGTCACGAGCCAACGACCGTGAATCAGAGCATGGGTGGTTGAACTGCTGCATCCAAAATGAAGCGTATTCTCGTTTGGGGCCTTGTTCTGAGAGTCGCTGGGAACTGGGCCTTGGATCAGCGCCGACGGGCGGACGCTCCACCTTGTGTTTTCCGGCAACGACAGCTTTTCAGTCCGCCGGGTTCGGTGCATTCTCGTGCCACAGACCGATCCCAATTCCACTCTGACCCGCTAATTGAACATGAAATCTGCAAACCTCCTGCTGGCGGCCCTGCTCGTGGGCCTAAGCTGCTGCGCCGCCCCTTCCCCGCAACACTTCCCCGATATGACAAGCCTCCCTGCGCAACCTGCGATGCCCGACCCGCTCATTCTGCTCGACGGCCGAAAGGTCACTTCGCCCGCGCAATGGCGGAGCGAGCGGCGGCCTGAATTGGCCGCGCTCTTCCAGCACTACATGTACGGCAACATCCCCAAGGCCGTTCCGGTGAAAGCCGTCACGCGGTCGGTGCATCGCGATTTTCTGGACGGCAAGGCGACGCTGAAGATCATCGCGTTGGAGACGGGCACTGACGGGCCCGTGATCGATTTGTTGCTCGTCACGCCGAATGGGCGGCACGGCCCCGCGCCGGTTTTCCTGGCGATGAATTTCTGCGGCAACCACGCGCTGACTACTGACCCGCGCGTGCCGCTGACTCGCGGCTGGCTCTACAGCACGTGCAAAGGTTGCACGAACAACGCCGCCACCGAATCCGCTCGCGGCGGCCAGGCGAAGGATTGGCCCCTGGCCCGGCTCGTCGAGCGGGGCTACGCGCTGGCCAGCTTTTGCTCGTCGGACGTCGATTCCGACCGCAAGGACGTGAGCGACGGCATCTATCGCTGGCTGGCAAACGGTGATCCAGCGAAGAACGACCCGGCTGACCGAGGCAGCATTGCCGCATGGGCCTGGGGTTTTCATCGTTGTGTGGATTACCTCGTGACCGACGCCGACCTCGATCTGCGCCGCATCGCAGCGGTCGGCCATTCGCGCAACGGCAAAACCGCGCTGCTGGCGGCGGCGTTCGACGAACGCATCGCGCTGGCCATCCCGCACCAGGCCGGCTGCGGCGGCACGGCGCCGAACCGGGTGTCCGCGGCGATGGCGGCGGCGCAGGCCAACGGACGGCCGACTGCCGAGACGATTGCGGTGATTAACAAAAGCTTTCCCCATTGGTTCAACGGCGAGTTCAAGAAATTCAACGATACGCCGGAACGGCTGCCGTTCGACCAGAACGGGCTGGTCGCCCTGTGCGCGCCGCGCCCCGTGCTCTTCTCCAACGCGCAGGAAGACCAATGGGCCAACCCCAGCGGCCAGTTCGATGTGCTGCGCGCGGCGGACGGGGTGTATCGCTTCCTGGGGGTCGAAGGTCTTGTCGCGACCTCGATGCCGCCGCACCGCAAGCTCATCGACAGCCGCCTCGGCTACTACATCCGCGAAGGTCCGCATTCGATGACAGCCGACGATTGGGAAGTGTTCATGAACTTCGCGGACCGGCATTTCAAATCACAATGACAACTCGCAGCAACTGGTTTGAAGGTTTCTTCCACGGCATCGTGAACGACCTGTGGCGCAATGCCATCCCCGCGAAGCATACCAGCGTGGAGGTGAACTTCCTCGAAAAGCAAATCGGCCGAACGGGGCGCGTCCTGGACGTGCCGTGCGGTTTCGGACGGCACTCGCTCGAATTGGCGCGACGCGGCCATCACGTCACGGGCGTGGACCTCTCCGTCGAATTCATCGCGGAAGCGCGCGAAGCGGCGAAGGCTGCAAAACTCAACGCCGAGTTCATCGTGGGCGACATGAGACGACTGCGGCTCGACGGAGCCTTCGACATGGCCTGCTGCCTTGGCAACAGTTTCGGCTACTTGGAGTTCGACGACATGATCGCCTTCGTGCGCGCGGTGGCCGGCGCGCTCAAGCCAGGCGGACGATTCGTGATAGAAACCGGCATGGCTGCCGAGTCGGTCCTGCCCACTCTTAAGGAGCGCGACTGGTATCAGGTGGACGATATTCTGTTCGCCGTCGAAAACCGCTACCAGGCCGACGTGAGCTGCCTGGAGACCGAGGCGACCTTCGTCCGCAACGGGAAGACCGAAGTGCGCAAATGGTGGCACTGGGTTTACACGGTGGGCGAAATCCGGCGGCTGCTGGGCCAGGCCGGGCTCGAGATTTGCGGATTGTTCAGCGGCCCGGACGGGAAGCCTTACAAGGCGGGGAGCCACGAGCTAATCCTTGTCGCGGAGAAGCCGAAGCGGGTACGAAGGCGCGCAAGCGGGTAGGTTTGTCAACAAAGTTCAAAGTTCAAAACGAGCTCCAAGTTCAAATCTGCTGACCCGCTCCGCGGCCGGGAAACGACTTTTGAAGAGGTCTCCTGAAATGATACCCATGATCCCAGTGGAGCACCACGCGCCTGAAATTCGTCTGACTCAACGCGGGTCAACTTAATGATTGCAAGCGGGCGACAAGTTTCGAATCTTTAGAACGGAACGAAAAGCCGCGGTCGTGCGTTTAGAGTGATTGCCAAAAGTCATTTCCGAAATGGTGGGCGGCGCCCTGCTGGGCGCCGCAGCAAACCGGCAGGTTTGCCCCACCATTTCGGAAATGACTTTTGGCAACCAGTCTCAACCTGAGAGGCTTCTATGGAACGAACGGATCAAAAGCAGAAGTGGCTGTGGGTGTTGCTCGCCGCATTCGTGGCAGCGTCCATTGGCGTCACCGCCGTGACATTGGCGCTGGTGAGAAAGCCCGGCGGCAGCAGGTCGAGCCTCGGCGGCGGGAGCATTACCCCCATCGACCTGACGGCATTCTACGATCAGTCCGGCTCCTGGAATACGGGCAACGAATGGCTGCAGGCGCCGCGCGGCCCGACGGTCCTGGGCGGCGTGCCTTTCGAGATGAACGGATTGCTGCGCCTGAGTGGCCGGTCCGCGAGGAACGACGCGAAGCCTTACCGCGACGAGGTGAAGGGCATCCCGGTGGGCAGCAAATTTGCGCGCCTGCATGTCCTGCACATCGTGTCTTATTCGACTTCGCGGGAGGAGCCCTACGCGCGCATCACGTTGCGCCATGCGGATGGGTCTGCCACTCCGTTCCCACTGGTTTATGGCCAGCACGGACGCGACTGGCACCGGCCGAAATATGAGTATCCCTCCACGCTCGGCGACCCGAACTCCAAGGTTGTCTGGCGCGGCGAATACGATGAGACGGCCACGCGTGGAAGGACGCTGCGTATCTTCAAGACGACCTTCACCAACCCGAAGCCAGAGGTGGAGGTTACGGCGATCGATTTGACGTCCGAGCAGGCCTCGCCCAATGCCACCATCATCGCCATGAGCATCGGCCCGGCGCACTTGCCCAAACCAGGAGAGGATCCGCCCAGCCTGCCGGAGCCCGAATCGCCCTACGACGGCGAAGTGAAATTCACCGCCGTGGACGCCCAGAGCGGCAAACCGGTGGCCGGCGTGCAACTGAAGATCAGCGGTAGCGAAGCCGGTGGCAACTTCCGCGTCCCGGACGCGGTGACCGACGCCAAGGGCGAATGCGTCGTGAAACATCCGGGGGATTCGACGCGCACTGTGACCGTGGTGGCCAGCGGCGACGGCATCGCGGCGAAAACGATCCGCTGGCTGCAGCGCGATGACGAGGTCATTCCCGCTTCGTACACGTTCCGCGTGGAAAAAGGCGTGTCGATTGGCGGCGTTGTCCAGGACGAAACCGGACAGGCGGTGCGGGGCGTCATGCTCACGCTGTCGGCTCTGCCGGCTCCAGGGATGAGTTCCTCCGAGGCGCCGTTCTCGCAAATCTTGCTCACGAACGACGACAAAGGCCGCTGGGATTTTCGCAGCCTGCCGGAGAACCTTGAGTCCCTCCAAATCGTGACGGCGCACCCGGATTACATCGAGGGCCGATACATTTGTGATGGCGCGGGCAGCGTGTATGGGGGCGAGCGTGTGAAGCTGGAAACACTCAGGAAGGCGGAAGCTGCCTTCAAGCTGCGCAAAGGGCTGGTCGTCACGGGGCGTGTGCTCAATGAGAATGGCGAGCCGATCTCCGGCGCAAGACTTCTGCTGGGCGACAACCGTTTCGTCAGCAAGCCGAACCAGGGCCGGACCGACGAGCAGGGTGAGTTTCGTCTTCCCGGCGCAAATCTTGGTCCCACTTACCTCACCGTGCAGGCCAACGGCTTCGGCCCGGAGAGCCGGCCTATCACCGTAGAGGCGAAGACGGCGCCGGTCGAATTCAGGCTCTCCCCCGGTCATGTGTTCAAAGCGAAAGTCGTCGATGAAGCCGGCAGGCCTGTCCGGACGGCGCGAATCTCGGTCGATATGTGGCAGAACCGCCAGACCCTCGAGTTAAGCGCGAGCACCGATTCGAAGGGGCAGGCGACCATCAATTCCGCGCCTGCCAGCGGGATGTCCGGCTCGATTTCCAAGTCCGGTTACATGTATCTCAGCCAGCCGTTTGTGGCGGATGGCCAGGAACACACCTTCACACTGCGGCGCAGCGTGACGATCACTGGCAACGTGATCGATGCCGACAGCAAGCAACCGATCGAGCGCTTTGACGTGACGCGCGGGCAGTCGATGGGGGGAGAGCGGATTTACTGGCAGAACTATGATGTCACCAAGGGCGCCAACGGCTCGTTCTCGATCCGGCTAAGCCAGGAGAACATCACGGCGCTCCAGGTGGAATCGGACGACCATCTGCCGGCCGTGATCATGCTGCAGACAAACGGCGAGACGCATTTCGAAGTTGAACTCAAGAAGGGCTCCGGTCCCAAGGGCATCGTCCTCGCGCCGGATGGCGCCCCTGCCACGGGCGCGCAATTGGGCGTGCTCATCCAGGGCCAGTCCATCGGCGTGAGCGTGGGGAGAATCAATTCGTATAGCGAGGGCCCAAGGACGGTGACGGCCAGCACCGATGGTGCGTTCACGCTGCGCTCCTATGCAAAGGCGGAGAAAATCATCGCTACGCATTCGTCGGGCTACGTTGAAATCTCCTACAGTAACTTCGTCAGTGGGAGCACGCTGACCCTTCAACGCTGGGGCACGATTGAAGGCACGCTGAAGATCGGCCAGCGGCCCGGGGCAAACGAATCAGTCACGCTGAGCAGCGACAGCCTGATTCACTTCAACATGGCGCAGATCAAAACCGACGACCAGGGCCGGTTTGTTATGGGCAAAGTCCCCCCCGGGGATCGGCGGCTGGCCCGGTTGGTCCCGCTGGGCAACAATAGTTGGGGCCACAGCCACATTGAACCTGTCACTGTGAAGGCTGGAGAGGTGACCACGGTGACCATGGGCGGCAACGGCCGTGCCGTGACCGGAAAAATGGCCGTGAGCGATTCGTCGCTGAAGATTGACTGGCGGCAGAGCGGCCATCATTCGCTGAGTTCCTACCCCCGTCCACGACCGTTCCGAACGACGGAGGAATATCGCGCCTGGGAGAACCTGCCGGAAACCGTTGCCGCACGCAGGCAATCCCGGTCGTACACCCTGGTGCTCCAGGAAGACGGGACCTTCCGCATCGACGATGTAGTGGCCGGCGATTACAATCTAATGGTCCACCTGACCCAGGGGAGCGACGGGCGTGGCATGGGAAGGTTCATCGGCACGCTAACCACCAATATCATCGTCCCGGAAATCTCGACTCCAACTTCTGCGCCGCCTTTGGATTTGGGTACGTTCGTCATTCCCATTAACGCTGAAGCTCAGGGCCGCGCCGCGCGCTAACTAGACTGGTTGCCAAAAGTCATTTCCGAAATGGCGGGGCAAACCTGCCGGTTTGCCGCGGCGCCCAGCAGGGCGCCGCCCACCATTTCGGAAATGACTTTTGGCAATCACTCTAACCCATCGTCCGTTCTACTCGGCGCCCGTGTAATGCCCGATGCGTTCCAAGCTTACCCATTCGTCCCAACTGTTATCGTAACCTTTGTAGTGGATGAGGTAACTGGCGCCATCCTGCTTCAAGATCTCGGCGGGCCACCACTTCTTGCCCCATTCGACCAAGAGGTCGCCCTGGGCGGGACGGCCTTGGACCAGTGGGGCGAAGTCGAGTTGAGGTTCGGAGACGGTCACCGAATCAGAAACGGTCGGCGATTCGATCACGGGAAAGGTCAGGGTCACAGTAGCTGCGCTGGTCCTGGCGTCTTCTTCTGAATAGACCTTGAACCGATCCGGCCCCACCCATTCATCCCATTCAGCGCCGTAGCCGACGTAGCGAATGAGAGACTTGTCCCCCTCGGTCTTCAACACTTCGGCACGCCACCATTGGCCTCCGTAAAGGACAACCGGCTCACCTGGCTCCGGTGTCATGCGGACCGTTTGGGCCGGCGAGGAGTCCTTCTGAGGCGCCGGATTCTCGGGCGGTGCCGATTCAGCGTCCGCGAAGCGCATCCGATCGGGCGTCACCCATTCGTCCCACTCTGGTCCGTAGCCGCTGTAGTGGATGTAGTGGCTGCCGTTGGCTGAGGCGAGGATTTCTCCGGCGTACCAAGTGCCTTTCCATTCGACGAAAAGCTTTTGCGCTGGTGAGGCCGCCTGATTCGGCCTGCGCGCGGAGGCAACTCGCGGAGAGGCGGTCCGGAGGGCAGGTTGGTATTGTTTCCCCGGTTTTTGGCGCGCGACCGCTACGGGCGCTTCCGGCTCAGTGGCTGCCGGGGTTTCAGCCGCGGTCTCAGGCTTGGCCATCCACCACCGGAGCGAACCGGCGGCCAGCAAGAGGAGCACTCCGCCCAGGATGATCCGCAATGATTTCTTCGTATTCATCGCCCGGCACTCTATCAGCGAATTCTCCGCCGCTTCCTAACAAGATGCTGCCCCAATATTCAGACGGAAGCCAATGGGAATGTGCTCCCTGCCGAATGTGCTCCTTGAACTGGAGCAAGGATTGATGCAATAGCGTGCTTGGAACCACTACTCCTCACGAGCACCTGCGGTAGTGCAGTATCTTGAACTCCGCGCTGTCCGCCAGTCGCTCGGCCAACTCAAATCGATCCTCGAACGGAGGGAAAAAGGCGTCTCCTTCCACGCGCCGCTTCACCACCGTGAGGAACAGGTCCGAGCAGTGTGGCAATGCCTGCGCGTAGATTTCCGCCCCGCCGCAAATGAACACGTCCTTGCCCGCGAGCGCGGGGTCCGAAGGATCGATTGCTTCGAAGCTCGATACCGTTCGCACGCCCGGATACGCGAAACCGGAGCGGCTCAACACAATCGTGTCGCGGCCCGGCAGCGGCTTGCCGATGGACTCGAAGGTCTTGCGCCCCATTACCACCACGTTTCCCGTGGTCATCTTCTTGAACCACTTGAAATCCTCCGGCAGGTGCCACGGGATTTTGTTTCCCGCGCCGATGACGCGGTTCTCGCTCATGGCGGCGATGGCTTTGAATTGATTCACCTGTAACTGGGCACAATCAGCTCTGTTCGAGCGATGGCTTCGTTCTCACCCCTCACCCCCATTGAGGGGAGAGGGAGACGCGACGTGCGCGCTTCAAATCTGGCCGGCGTCGGGCCGCGTCCGGCACGCTTGAACCACCGAGCGGATGAGGCTTTGGAACGGCGGCGAATTGGCCCGCTCCCACTCCCCTTAAAGGGGAGTGGGCCGGGGTGAGGGGTGAGGCGGTTCGTTTGGCCTGCACGATTCACCGCTTCTTCCGCCCGTCTTGAATCGCCGTGGCCGCGTCGATGGTGTTGCCGTCCGTTTGCACTTCTCCCACGTTCTCTTCCAACTGGATGCCGGTGGTCTGTTTGCGGTCGCTGCCGGTGCGTGTATCGCGGATGGTATTGCCTTTGAAGACCAAGTCGCGCGTTTCGCCGCGCACGCGAATGCCAGCGGCGGCCTTCTTCAGTCCATTGTTTTCAATGAGATTGTCTTCGACCCGATTGCGATGCCCGGCCATGCCTTCCGTTTCGTTGCGGAAGTGGACGCCGTCCTCGTGGTTGCCAAGAACCTTGTTGCCGCGAATGAGATTGTCCGTGTCCTTGTGACCGATGCTGATGCCATAGCGGCCGTTGGCCTGGAGCGTATTGTTTTCGAAGAGGCCGCTTTTGACCCGCCAGCAGAGGAACAGACCATCCTCGCCGTTGGCGCGGGCCGTGCAAGCGCGCACCAGCGGGCGCTGCGAACCGCTGCCGGGATGGAACCCGAGAGAGGCGTTCTCCTCGCTCACGCAATCGAGCACTTGCACGTCGTTGCACTGTTGGAAGCTGACGCCGTCCCCATTGTAACGGCGAATGGTGCAGTTCGAAATGACGGTCCCGGGACAACGGTAGAGAAAAATCCCCGCGCCGCGGCAGCCGTTGAGATGGACGTTCTCCTCTTTGTTACCATCGATCGTCAGCGCTTCGACACGGGCGCCCTCGACATGGTAGCCGCTAATCACGGGGAAGACCGTCGCGGCCTGCGCGCGGTTGGCCGCCATGCAATCGGCATTGAGCGGCAGGCTTAGGGCAAACGTGTTTCCGTTCCGGCCTGTGAGGCGGGCGACCGTCGTGTGGAACCCGCCGGAATTCTTGTCCCAAACCGCAACCCCATCGCCGACTGCAAACCCATCTGGATTCTTCAACGTAATCTGTTCCTCGCCGTAATCGCCGTCGATCTCCAGAGGCGAGGAAGCGGCCTTGGCCTTGCGCAACACCGTGCTGGCGCCCTGGCCGCGCACGGTGACCTGCGAGCGCAGGTGAAGCGAGTCGCGCATCAGGAATTGGCCGGCGCCGATCTCGACGATGCCGCCGCCAAGGCTCGCGACATAATCGACGGCGGCCTGGAGTGTGCGGTTGTCTGCTCCGGTGATGTCCGCGTCCCGCACGCCCACGGTTACGCGCGCCCGCGCCGTCATGGACCCGTGCATGGCTTTTGGCAACTGGCGGTGGGGAGAAGGGTTCTCGGCTTGGCCGCCGCTTTCCGCGCCCGCTGGCAGCGGAGCGGCAAGGGTCGCCGCGAGGAGAATGTTACTGAAAGCAGCTCGAGCGTTCATGAGCGGATTCTGCCATGTGGACACGGTGTAAGCCCCATTTATTTTAGCGCAATTTGGTCCAATCATCCGCGTCGCATGACGAGGGGTGCTGACCCATTGCGTTATGATCTGCGATGCCCTTCGTAAAAGGCACGGGCCCTTTGCCATTTCACCTTGTCCTTGGTTGGTGCTTTCTGTTCCTGCAATGCGAGCGTCGCTAGAGTGCTGTTACTTGTTGCCAAGTCGGCCATCATGGCCCAGTTGAGCGCGTGCGTAAGCTGAGCGCCTCCGTCGTCGTGTTTGAGGGGGACGGGATATTCCACGACAGTGTGCTGATCCACGAGACGTTGAAGGAAACCAGACAACGTCCAGCAAGAGGGATGAAACGCTCCGCCAACCCATTCTTGCCGCTTCTCCGTCTCGTAAGCATCGACGATAGGTCGACCGATGTAAATGTCGTTGTCCGAGTCGATTACGCAGTGGCCAAATGCGAATCCGATCCTGATTGGCGTGGAACCCAGAGTCAGAGCCGCGAGCAAGCAGAGGTTGATAGGAAGAATCTCCATCGCCCCTGTAGCCGGAGCCCAAAACAAAACGGTATCGCTGAACACAATACCATCAACCACGGGCAAGGGCTGGGGAATTCCCGGACTGAACCCAACAACGTTTTCAGTAGATCGCACCTGCGTTCTCAATTTCAAGCACTTCTCGTAGACAGCTTCCAGCGGATGTGTAGAGACCAAATTACGGAATCCCAACACGTCACACATCGCGATTAGGTACAGGCCAGGCATGACAGTATGTACCGGCTGAGGGCCGTCCGTTTGTCCAATGAGCATAGGAAGCCTCTGCAATTGCGTCGTTTTGGGTTCCGTCTCTTCCACGCGAATTCCATTCTCAAGTCCACGGATCCAGAGTCGTCGCTCCAGTACGAGCCATGTCCCGGCTGTTGTGCGTCACCAGCGTGAGGTGGCGGATGATGGCGGTGGCGGCGATGAGGGTGTCGAGGCTTGGCAGTGGTCCGGTCTTGGCCTGGATTTCGCCAAATTTCACGGCGATGGCGTAGTCGACCGGGATGATGCGAGTGTGGAATCGGTCTGGAAGAAGGTCGAACATGGCTTCGAGGGCACGGCGCTTGCGACCGTGCGGGAGTTCGGCGATGCCTTTCCAAAGTTCGCCTATGGTGACGACGCTCAGGTGTAGATCAAGCCAATCAACGGTTTGAAGCCAGGCGAGCAAACCGGTATTGGGCATGGGCTTCTCCAGTTCGGAAAGCGCGTCCGTGTCGAGGAGAAACATCAGAGCTTGAGTCTACGAGGCAGGTCGCGCGTACGTTCGAGACGGATGCCGGAACCCTTCAAGGGAGCAAAGAACTCCAAGACACTCTCTTTGGGGCGGGCCATCCTCTTGAACTCATCGGCGGCAACAATGACGGCCACTGGTTCGCCATGGCGCGTGACGGTCTGAGGGCCATCCGTCAGCGCAAGTTCGACGACCTGGCTGAACTGGTTTTTTGCGTCCTGGAGCGGCCACGTTTTCACGGTCTGAACATCGTGGCAGCAATCTGGCCAGTCAAGCCAGAATTGGGCTGTTCCCGGGGGCGCAAATCAGCTTTTGAACAGGTTCGCTGAGGCCCTGCGGAAAGAGGCCGAGTTTATTGAGCATTCTTGAAAGGCACCGGCTCCCGAGGGATCTCCCTTGGGGGCGCGAGGGACGAGGGAGCGCCTGCGCTGCGCCAGAACCAGTTGTTTTGCAGGTTATTGGACAAACTCCAATAGCGGACTGTCAGAGTGTTCAAAAGCTGATTTGCGCCCTGTTCCCGGTCTTCCCGGCGCGCGCGCGTCCTCGTCGCGTTCCATTTGAGTGATTCCGGCTTTTGGAAGACCTGCCACGTCCCTTCAGCCAAATCGCGAAACGCCTTTCGATAGCGCGCACTGGTGGACGGTTCATCCGTCACGTCTCGGATGACGATCTGGATGACCTGCTTGGGGTGCTTTCGGGCCAGTTCGCCGTAGATCTCGGGGTCCTTTTCGCCCGAGTCTCCCACGAGCACGAAGCGCCGGTTCGGAAACTGGCGGAATAATTCCTCGATGACAGGCGGCTTGTAGCGCTCGGGCGACTTCATCAGTGCGAGGAAGGTTGAGTCCTTGGCGCGAAACGACTTCATGTGAAAGGTGCCCGTCGGAAACCCGTTGCTCAGGACGAACTCCGACAGCGGCACGTACAGCTGCCACGGGCTGGCGGTCACATAATGGAACTGCGCGCCCTCGGTGGCCCATCGCTGATAGACGGCCGCCATGCCCGGGACCGGCTGGAACGGCCGGCAAAACGTGTTTTGCACGAGTGCCTGCTTGTCCCGCACCTGGCTGATTTTGATTGTGTCGTCGATGTCGGAGATCACCGACACCCCGGAGTCGCCAAGCAGCACGAGCCGGAGTTCGATGTCGCGATGCCCGCCCTTTCGCTCAACGAGCCTCGCTGGCAGAGTTCCAGGCTTCGCTTCAGTTGTGCTGGCGGGCAATGCGGCCGAAGGAATGACCGCCAGCGCCTGGAAGTGCCCGTTCGCTTCCGAGGTTCCCAAGGCAACCGACTGTGCGCCCAGTTCGAGCGTCAGCGACTTCCCCCGTTCATCATCGACCAGGAAGTATTCGGCGCGTTGTCGAAAGATCTGGCGCTCGGCAGCCGTCAAATCGTCCTTGTGGATGCCCAGGGCCTTGCGCAGAGCCGCTGCCATCAGGGTGTGCCTCCCGGGTTCGTAAACCAATCCATGAAGCTGGAGTTCCCAGCCGCCCGAGACGTGGCGTCCCAGCGCGGGATAAAGGAGCACATGCTCGTCCGAATTGAGTCCCGAAGCGCCGAACATGGCTGCGGCGGGCAATAGCAGCCCGAGAACAAGAACGGTTCCCTGCAATCGATTCATTTGCCGGCTGGTTTCGCTGGCACCCGTTCGAGCGCGGCCTTGCAAATCGCCGTCGCCGCGCCGCGTTGCCCAAGGGCCTTGGCGGCCCGGGCCAGTTCGGCCAGTTTGGTGGAACCGAGCAACTTCTCCAGGCGGAACGGAAGATCTTCAATCCGGTTGGCTTTCGCGGCGGCGCCGTGCTCGAGGAGGAAATCGCTGTTGGCTGCTTCCTGGCCGGGGATCGGGTTGAGGACGAAAAGCGGCTTGCCCACGGCGAGCGCCTCGGAAGTGGTGAGGCCTCCGGGTTTGGTGAGAACGAGGTCGGCCACGGCCATGATTTCGTGCATGCACGTGACAAAACCGAGCACGTGCGTCGGGTGCCGGTGCTCTTGCGCGGCCAATTCGCGACGCAACGGCTCGTTACGACCGCAAACCACCACGACCTGCACAGCCGTGGCCAACTTGTTCAACTCGCCGAGAATGTCGGCGACCGGCCCAAGCCCCAGCCCGCCCCCAAGCACGAGCAGCACCGGCAAGTCATCGCGCAAGCCCATGCGCCGCCGCACCGGGACAGGGTCGACCGGCATGGAGAATTTGCGGGCGATGGGGATGCCCGTCACAAGGACATTTTCCGTCGGAGCGCCTCGGGCGACGAGTCGCGCCTTGGTTTCCTCAGCCGCCACACAATAGAGGTCCACGCCCGGTTCCATCCAGAGCGCGTGCGCTTCGAAGTCCGTGACCACGCTCACCGTCAACGGCACGAACCGGCCGCGACCCTTGGCCTTGAGGCGGCCGACGATTTCGAGCGGCATGTAATGAGTGCATAGCACCACGTCGGGCTTGAAGCTGCGCATCTGGCGGATGAACCGCGCAGACCTCCATTTGGCCAGCGTGCGGCGGACGCGTGTGAGTTTGCGGACCCACACGGGGTTATCGGTTTTCTTGAACACGTAACTCCAAAGGTCCGGCGCCCTTTCCACGAGGCGAACGTAGGACTTGAGATAAAGCTTCCGGTACAGCTTCGGCACGAAGTCCAGCGCGTCCAGGCGGGCCACCGTGTCCTGCGACCGCTCCACGCGCCAGGCCTCCTCCAGCGCAGCGGCAGCCTGCGAGTGGCCCGCGCCGGCACTGACGGTGGCGATGAACACGCGCATGGTGAGCAGCAGGTCAGTGCTGAGCCGCCACCTCGGTCCGGGTCGCGGGTTCGTACCACTCGCCGCGGAGCCAATCCACAACAAGGCCGACCGCCTGCGCATTCAGAATGCTGTCGGCGCCGAATGCGGGCATGCGGTCATTTCGCCGGCCATAGAAGCGCTCGTGCTTGGGGTTGGTGATGATGCCCAGGAGCCACTCGCGCGAGCCGTAGCCGGTCAGGTCCGGCCCCGTGGGATCCTCAGCTTTGTTGCGGAATTGATGGCACTCAGAGCAGCGCATCGCCTCGTTGCCGGCCAGCAGCGTGCGGCCTTCCTCGATGAGCGTCGTGTCGCGCTTGTCGGCCTCGTGTTGCGATTTTAGTTGCGCCTCGGCGGAAAGCGCGGCGATGACTTTCTTGAGCTGCTCCTTTTGCTCGGGGCTGAAGCCGGCGACGTCCTTCTTGACGAACTTCACCATCTTGCCGTCCGCGAATTTCGTGGCGCCGAAATAGTGGGAGGTGTCGACCCGGGATGGATCGAGCAATCCGCTCAGCCACTCGCGGCTGGCAAAGCCCTTGAGGTCGGCGGCAGCCGGCGCCGCGAAGACTTCGAGCGAGTGGCCGGGCAGCAGGGAATCGGCGCCGAGCTTGTTGAAGGACCGCAATTGGTCTTCGGTCATGTTGTGCGACTTGGCGATGGAAGCCAAAGTGTCGTTGGTCTGGATTTTGACCGCGGCCGTCGGCAGGTCACCCAGGCCGTTGTGGCCATCGTAGCGATGGCAGGACGCGCAGTGACGGGCAAACAGCTTGGGCCCCTGCGTGAAGGCGTCGTTGCGCAGCAGGGTCAAAGCGCCGGCAGTGGGGATTCCGGCTGGTCCCTTGGCCAATTGCACAGCGCGCTCGGCGTCGCGTTCGGCCTGTTTGGCAGCGACGACGTAGTTGGGGTTCTGCCGATCATCGACCTTGGCGCGCCAGGTGAGCAACCCGACCGCGAGCACCAGCGCGAACGCGAAGCCGACATTGAATCGGTGGCCCAGCCGCCAGCGGCCAAAAAACGGCATCGCACAAACCAACAGGATAATCAGGCCGGGCAGGATAAACGCAGCCCAAACCTCGGGATTGCCCGGAAGCCACCCGAAGAGCACTTCCTGGTATTTGAGGAATTGGAACAGGAACAGGAAGTACCATTCCGGCCTCGCGGCGGCATAATTCTCAGAGGGATCCGCCGGCGCGGTGAGTTCAGCGCCGTGGTGCCGGAGCGTCAGCACGAGCACCGCCGCAAGCACCGCCAGGCAGGCCACGGCGTCCTTGAGGACCTGCTCGGGCCAAAAGGCGGCATCCGGCCGGGTCAGCGGTTCCTTGGCCGTCAGCCCGAAACGGCGGAAGAGATAAATGTGACCCACCAGCAGCCCAATGACCATTGCGGGCAAAACGCCCGCGTGTAATGCGAAGAACCGGGTCAGCGTGTGGTGTCCGTACTCGGAACCGCCGATGATGAGCTTCTGAATCTCCGGTCCGATGCCAGGGAAAATCGCGGCAATGCTCGTGGCAACCTTCGTTGCCCAGTAACCCTTCTGGTCCCAGGGCAGCAGGTAACCGGTCAGCGACAGGCCCAGGACGAGAAACAAAAGCGCCAGGCCAAACAAGAAGTTGAGCTCGCGCGGGGCCTTGTATGCGCCGTCGATGAGGACCTGCATGAGATGCAGCACGAGCAGCACGGTCATCGCGTCCGCCGTGAAATGGTGGATGCCCCGAAGCAACCAGCCGCCAGACATCTCGTGTTGGATGAAGTAGACGCTTTCCCACGCAGTCTGCGAACTGGGCGAGTAGGACATCCAGAGGAAGATGCCGGTGATGAATTGGATGGCGAGCGCGAAGGTGAGCGTGCTGCCCCATACGTAACGCCAGCGGGCGCCTCCCGGGACGTTTTCGTAGAGGGCTTCGTGAACGAGTTTCTTTACGCCAGTGCGGTCGTCCACCCACACGAGGAGCCGTTTCATGTGAGAGGAATCTTCGCTGCCTTGCCGGCCTCGAAATTCTGGAACTTCACCCAGACGGCGCCGTCGCGGATTTCGACTTCGAGTGCATCCATGCCGCGCTGGCTTGGGCTGTTGATGCTGGCCAGGTGGCCGTCGAGGTCGAACCTGCTGTCATGGCACGGGCAAAGGAACAAGTTCGCGCCGGCCCGGTACTCCACAGGGCAGCCGGCGTGAGGACAGGTGACATTGAGCGCCACGACCTTGTCGCCTTCGAGGCGCCGAAGATAGACCGCGCCAATCGGGACATTCGGGTACTTGTTCCATGCATCCGAGCGATCGGCGATGATCGCAAAGCGGCGCGGCGTGCCGTCAGCCGGCAGCGCATCGAGGGTGGTCACGAACGCGGGGCCGCTTGAGCCGGCTTTGCGGCGCAAGGGATCGGTCAGCGTCGCGAGCCCCGCCAGCAACGGCACCGCTGCCGTCGTAGCGCCGACGCCAACGGCGGCGGCCTTTAGAAGGAATTCCCGGCGCTCAGGGTAGGCGGGTTGGTCTTGTTGGTTCATGAATGACAGCGCGCTCGGTTGCTGCCGAGTTCAGACGGATGATTGAAGGAATGAGTTCAAATGGCAAGTTCGCCGGCCAACAAGGGAATAGTACGGAGACGCGACACCAGGGGCGCTTCCGACACTGCGATGCCGTGCCACACCACGGAGCGCGGACGGTCCGTCCGCAGCGAAGACGCCTGCGCCTACCGGCGTTCTGCGGACGCGGAGCGTCCCCGTCGCATTTCCTACACGTCCATTCATGCGTTCTGTCTTTGTCGGAGACCTCCGCGGTCGATGAGGTTCCCGGCAAAGTTTTCCGGCCAGGTGGACCATTGGGTAGCTGCGAGCGTGAGGTCGCAGGCCGGAGTCCTGGAGGGGACGAAGGTTTCAGCACCGAACCCCTTGGGCTGGCTTCCCGCGACCTCACGGTCGCAGCTACGCTGAACAAAAAAAAGAGGCCGGACTTGCGTCCGGCCTCCGTGACTAAGCTCGGGTTAGACTAGGGTTGGATTTCGTAGAAGCGCTGCGTACCCGAGTGCGAGGTCGTATGGGGCGATGTGGCACCGGTGACCACAGGCCACGGCCTTGGCGTCGTGATGCTCGTGGTGGAGTGGAGCGCGCCGCCTCCGGGCCACGTGATCGTCACCGTGCCATCGCCGTTGTTCACAATGCGCAAGAGGAGCGGCGGTACGGAGGTCAGTTGCGATACTTTCAACCCCATCGTGAGGTCGCTGCTGGTCAGATTGACCTCGTGCAATTCCACAGCCAACACGTTATCGCCGGAAACCAGCGATGGCGGGGCTCCGAGGAGCAACATGTCCTGAGGATCGGTGTCACCCACTGTACGCGTGGCCAGTGTCGTGTGCGTCGCCGCGGCCACCACACCAATGCGCCAGATTTCGGCGCCGTTCAAATAGACCGCGGCAGCATCGTCGAACTTCCCTTCGAGCACGAGGACAGCTGACGACGGAGTGCCAGAAAAGCTGAAGTGGGTGCGGAAGTAGGCGGTGATCAAGTTGGTCATGGTCACCGGAGACTGGAGGTTCAGGCAAGTCCCCACGGCGCCGAGTCCGTAGAGAGTCATCGCACGGCAGTCATCCAGGCCGTTGGCGTGCACAATGCCGGCATCGCGCTTGGCGTCGAACGGTCCGGCGCCTGTCTCCCAAGGCGCGCCGGTGTCAACAAAGCCCGTGTCCTTCCATGTCGCACCCGGATCCACGTCTTCGTCGTTGTACCGCCAGTTGGCGTTGAGCGACAGCAATTCGTTCGTGTTACAGAGCACGAGCGTGGACCCTGCGGGCACTTCATTCAGGGCGACTGAAGCGTCGGGCAGAGGGATGATCCACTCGATCCTGACGGTCTTTGCCGGATCACGTGGATTGGTCGTAGTGAATCCCACGACAGTCTGATCAGTGAAAAAGCCCATGTTGGTAACGCCACTGGCTCCAAGGGGCGTGCCATCGGTGTGTTCGATGTTCCAATTGCCGATGTCGGTGATCGGGCCAGTCCCCACCGGCCCGCAGGAATCGAACATTGGCTCTGAAAAGACCACAATAAACTCGTTTGGGGTCGAACCACAGAAGGAATAAAGCACCTTCGGGGCGACCATGTCGGCGGTCACCGTCACACTCCCGTTATCGCTGGTGTCCGTGCCGACGTTATTCGAGACTTCGCAATGATAGGTGCCCGCATCGGCCGGGGTGACACCCGCGATGGTAAGCGTGGCCGTTGTGGCGCCCGAAACCGTCCGGCTGTGGCCGTTCTCACAGCTTGTTCCATTGGCCACCTGGGTGGCGCCCTTGAACCACTTAACAGACGTGCCGCCACTCTCAGTGACCGAGAGCCTCAAGGTACCCCGCTCGCCGACCGTGGTCATAGGGGCAGGTTCTTGCGTGATTACGGGAGCAACGAAGTTGAAGAGGAAGTGCAGGTTGTCAATCGTGTAGCCGCCTTCCTCATTGCCGGCATTATTGCGGTCTGCTCCCGCATTGTCATCCAGCCAGAGAACGTGCATCGTACTCCCCGCCAACCAGGAGGAAGTCAGCGTCACTTCCGCGCTCTTGGGGCCGATGTCGTCTGGAGGGGCCGCACTGTTGAGCCCCGGAATGCGCGTCCACGTCGTGCCGTCCAGGCTGTAGTAGACGGCGTGTCCCGGCGCTTCCTCGGCCCGGGTGGTTCCCGCCGCGTCGTTTGCACCGAGGGAGTAATTGATAACGAGTTTCGGCTGATCCGCGCCTGAATCGTTCACGAGGGTGGCCATCAACACGGTGCAGCGCACACCCGTCGGCGGGGTCATGAGGAAAAACTGCGATGAATGCCAGCGCGCCAGAGCATTGGCAGAGATTGGTACCGTGGCGCTCTGGCCGAGGGCAACGTTGATGGTCGACGCCGCATGAGTCTGGATGTCAACGTCGGGGTCGTAGGCGTCGCCGCTGCCGCCCGCAATGGTCAACGTCGAAAAATCGCCTACGGCCGGCAGGGCATCGAAGGTGAGAATGGCGCTGCCGCCCGCCCCGACCGAGATCGCGGCTTGAGTCGCCATCGGAATAGCCAAGCCAAGTGCGGCAAATGTACTAAGGAGTGATTTGAAGGAACTTCCACGCATATGCTTTGATGTTTTTGTTTGTTCGTCGCCCTTGCAGAACCGAACCGTGCCGGGCCATCGGCACAGTTTTCGCGAGAGCGACGAGTAACCTGAGAGTGGGGAAAGGTAACCATAGTCCCCAGGGAATTGCAACCTCGAAATCGCGGACTCCCCTCAGCTTAGCCTCTAGGACCGCCGACCAGTAGTCAATAGGGTATTGCCCTCAGTGCTCAGCCCTCAGTGCTCATAGGGCCGTCTCCCGCCGTCCGCTGACCAATTCGCCGTTGCCTGCGCCCTTCCTCGTCCCTAAAGTATGAGGCAGATGAAACACCAGCTTGACTTCGAAAAGCCCATCGCCGAACTCCAGCGCAAGCTCGAGGAGTTGAGCAAGCACCGGGAAGCCCACGGCCTGTCGGTGGACATCGAGCAGGAAATCGCCCAAATCGAGCGCAAAGTCGCTGAGACCCGCCGGCAAATCTTCTCAAACCTTACTGCCTGGCAACGCGTACAGCTGGCCCGGCACCCGCGCCGGCCTTTCGCCTTGGACTACCTGGCAGCCACGTTTTCCGATTTCCAGGAACTCCATGGCGACCGCCTTTTCGCGGAAGACCGCGCCGTGGTGGGAGGCTTTGCCCGCCTGGCCGACCAGAAGGTGGTCGTCATCGGCACGCAAAAGGGCCGCGACACGAAGGAAAACATACGGCGCAACTTCGGCTCGGCCCATCCCGAAGGCTACCGCAAGGCGCTTCGACTGATGCAATTGGCCGACAAGTTCGGCCTTCCGGTCATCACGCTCATTGACACCGCGGGGGCGTACCCCGGAATCGGAGCCGAGGAACGTCACATCGCTGAAGCCATCGCGGTTAATCTGCGTGAGATGATGCTCTTTGAGGTGCCCATCATAGCGGTGGTTATTGGCGAAGGAGGCTCGGGTGGGGCTTTGGGCATCGGCGTGGCGGACCGTGTGTTGATACTCGAGAACGCCTACTACTCGGTCATCAGCCCCGAAGGGTGCGCCGCCATTCTCTGGAAGGATCGGGCGGCAGCCTCCATGGCCGCCGAAGCTTTGAAGATCACTGCCAAGGATCTGATCGAGTTAGGCCTGGCAGACGGCGTGGTTCCCGAACCCCTGGGTGGCGCTCACCAGGATCCCGCCGCGACCGCCGCGACGCTCAAACAACACCTCCTGACAACCCTGGAGGATCTTCTGAAAGTCCCGGTCCCTGACCGGCTCAAGCAGCGCTACGCCAAATTTCGCGCCCACGGCCATTTCTTCGAGAAGCCGGCCAAGGCAGCGGCGAGTTGAACTTGTTGACTCACGCAAGTTCGCAAACCGCGAAGAGAACAGAACATGACTCTGGAGCCGAAGACAGCCGATGGTCGCGCGCGGGAGGGCCTGGCCGTCCACCAATTCTCCTTGGCGCCCTTGGTATCCGTTGCGTGAGGCTGCAAGCGTTGTATCGCTCCGAGTAATCGTCCCGTTTGCCAATTTGTTATCATGCTTTATCCGCTCACATTCAAACCGATCTTCAAAACACGGCCCTGGGGCGGACGCAACATCGAAAAGCTCTACGGCAAACCCCTCCCCACGCCCGAGCCCATCGGGGAATCCTGGGAAATCTCTGACCGCCCGCCCGACGTCAGCGTCATCGCCAACGGGCCGCTGGCCGGGAAGGACCTTCGTTGGCTCATGGAACATCACCGCCGCGACGTCCTCGGGCCGAACGCCGCGCCTTCAGGCCCATTCCCGCTCCTGGTGAAGATCCTCGATGCCGAGCAAACTCTCTCCGTGCAGGTGCATCCGCCCGCGGGCGTCGCCGAACGCCTGGGCGGCGAGCCGAAGACGGAGATGTGGTACGTCACGCAGGCGCGGCCGGACTCGGTCCTTTACGTCGGCCTGAAACGCGGAGTGACTCGGGAAGAGTTCGAACAGCGCATACGCGAAGGCACGGTCGCCGACGCCCTGCATCGGGTGCCCGTCCAGTCAGGTGATGTGATGTTCCTGCCCAGCGGCCGGCTGCACGCCATCGGCGGAGGCCTCGTCATTTTCGAGATCCAGCAGAACTCCGATACCACCTACCGCGTGTTCGACTGGAACCGGCTCGGCCTGGATGGCAAACCGCGCGCACTCCATCCCGATGAATCCCTGGCCAGCATCGACTTCGCGGATTACGAGCCCAGGTCCATCGCCAGCAAATACTCGCCAAACCCCAAGTTCGCTGTCCGACTGCTGGTGGACGATCCCTTGTTCAAGGTGGATGCCTGCCGCGTCCAACGCCGCGGGCGTTTCCACCTGCGCAGCGAATCGCTACAAATCCTCGGGATGGTCCGCGGGCGGCTCCAGGTCACGCATGACAAAGCTGAGCTTGCGCTCAAGGCCGGGGAATTCTGTCTGCTGCCGGCCAGCCTGGGGCGGGTCAGTTTCCTGGCTGATGCCGCGGCCGAGTTCCTTCATGTGCAGGCGGCGTTGGCACACCCGCAAACGTGAAAACGTAAACGTAAGAGCAGGCGTACAAGGGAGTGGTTAGACTGGTTGCCAAAAGTCCTTTCCGATTGGTAGGGCTGCGTTGCCGCGCAGCCTCGCACGACCGGCAGGTCGTGCGGGGCGCAGGACAGCATTCTTCGCGGCGGCGGTTTTTGCAGGGAGTTTTGAAATCTGATATATGGGAGCCTTATATACGCACACAAACCGAACGCGCCGCCGAATTCCGATCACTCATTGTCCCGAAGGGACTGGTGAGAATAGCCCAGCGTTTCAACGCTGGGTCGACGGCCCAAAGGGATCCGTCCCGAAGGGACGGCTGAGGGCAGGCAGCCGGCCAG
>Ga0134127_10000084_pt1 | contig 125282 bp, 99 predicted proteins | sample KB31753_FD_96459 | JGI IMG/M metagenome (GOLD analysis project Ga0134127, IMG submission 96459) | Terrestrial soil microbial communities with excess Nitrogen fertilizer from Kellogg Biological Station, Michigan, USA - KB3-175-3 | ecosystem: Environmental > Terrestrial > Soil > Unclassified ...
AAGATGTTGGCTCTGCTGACCTGGGTGATAAGAAAGATGTTGGCTCTGCTGACCTGGGTGATAAGAAAGATGTTGGCTCTGCTGACCTGGGTGATAAGAAAGATGTTGGCTCTGCTGACCTGGGTGATAAGAAAGATGTTGGCTCCGCTGACCTGGGTGATAAGAAAGATGTTGGTTCCGCTGACCTGGGTGACAAGAAAGATGTTGGCTCCGCTGATTTAGGTGACAAGAAAGATGTTGGGTCCGCTGATTTAGGTGACAAGAAAGATGTTGGCTCTGCTGATTTAGGTGACAAGAAAGATGTTGGCTCTGCTGACCTGGGCGATAAGAAAGACGTTGGCTCCGCTGATTTAGGCGACAAGAAAGATGTTGGCTCCGCTGATTTAGGTGACAAGAAAGATGTTGGCTCCGCTGATTTAGGTGACAAGAAAGACGTTGGCTCTGCCGATTTAAGCGATAAGAAAGATGTTGGTTCCGCTGATTTGAACTAATTAATTATAGACTTCCAAATAAGGAAATGATTTGCTCTTAACCGGCAGATCATTTTTTTTTCTCCCGTCCGGTATACCTTTGTCAATCCTAAACGTTTTACTTTTTACCCGACAGATTTTCGTTGGTCGATCAACTTGCGTCCGAATTTCATGTCAACAAACCCTATATTTGCGTCAAATTAATCGCCATGGAGTTTATTAAAAATTATGTTGAGGAAAACAAACAGCGCTTATTGGATGAACTATTCGACTTGCTTCGCTTTCCATCGGTGAGCGCTGACCCAAAGTATAAACAGGACATCCTCGATACTGCTGATTTTGTCGCACAAAGACTTACTGATGCGGGGGCAGAAAATGTTGAAGTTTGCCCTACAGCCGGAAACCCGATAGTTTATGGTGAAAAGATCATCGACCCAACAAAGCCGACTGTACTGGTTTACGGCCACTACGATGTGCAGCCAGCTGATCCATTCGAACTATGGAACACCCCCCCATTTGAGCCTACCATCCGCGACGGAAAAATATACGCCCGGGGCGCCTGCGATGACAAGGGCCAGTTTTATATGCATGTAAAAGCATTCGAGTTGATGATGCAAACCGGCACGTTGCCTTGCAATATCAAGTTTATGATTGAAGGTGAAGAAGAAGTGGGCTCGTCGAACCTGGGTATCTTTGTGAAAGCGAATAAGGAAAAACTGAAGGCGGATGTGGTGCTCATCTCGGACACCTCGATGATCAGCATGGAAAACCCCTCGCTGGAAACCGGCCTGCGCGGCTTGTCGTACCTGGAAGTTGAAGTAACCGGACCCAACCGCGATCTGCATTCGGGCGTGTATGGCGGCGCTGTTGCAAACCCAGCCACCATCCTTGCGAAAATGATCGCATCGCTACACGATGAGAACAACCATATTACTATCCCGGGCTTTTATGATAAAGTAGTCGACCTTTCCGACGCTGAACGCGCGGCGCTTAATAATGCACCCTATAATGAAACCGAATACAAAACAGATCTCGGTGTGGATGAGCTATGGGGGGAAAAAGGTTATACTACCTTTGAGCGCACCGGCACCCGCCCTACCCTGGAGGTAAATGGTATTTGGGGTGGTTATACCGGTGAAGGCGCAAAAACAGTACTTCCTTCAAAGGCCCATGCCAAAATATCGATGCGATTAGTACCCAACCAGCATTCCGACGCCATTACAGCGTTATTTACCGCACATTTTCAAAAGATCGCACCCAAATCAGTGAAGGTGAAGGTTACTCCGCATCACGGAGGTGAGCCAGTTGTTACACCAACCGATAGCGTAGCTTACCGGGCAGCGCAAAAAGCCATCGCTGAATCGTTTGGTAAAGAACCGATACCAACCCGCGGTGGAGGCAGTATCCCTATAGTGGCCTTGTTCGAAGCTGAATTAGGTATAAAAACTGTTTTAATGGGCTTTGGGCTGGATAGCGACGCACTCCACTCCCCTAACGAAAAATACGACATCTATAATTATTACAAGGGGATCGAAACTATACCTTTATTCCACAAATATTTTGCTGAACTCTCGGCCGGGTGTTGAAAGCTATGATCAAAAGTTAGTTTCGAAGGGTCTTAAACAGCATTCTCCGGGAGAGTCTTTGTGATCTTCTTAAATAGTTATCCGTTCACATTTAGCTAAAAATGCCTCATTGGCGTCGGCGCCGATGCCTGGTTCATCATTAATACTTAGCTTATACTCATCAAAGGAAACACCGCCAACACATGGATCCTCAAGATGGCCCAGCAAGCAGGTATCCATATCGTAAAACTTAATATTGGGGCTGGAGTATACAATATGCAGCTTTGCGCTTAAGGCAATACGGCTCTCCAGCATACCGCCCATCATGCAGGCGATTCCACTTTCGGCCGCGAGGTCATGTATTTTTTTAGCTTCGTGAATCCCACCTGACTTTGCCAGCTTAATATTAATATAATGACACGAGCCGCTATTAATCTGCTTCCGGGCGTCGTGATGGTTGTATACGCTTTCGTCTGCCATAATTTTTACCGGCGAAAGTTTCATCAATTCAAGCAGCCTGTCGTCAAACCACGATCGCATAGGTTGTTCGCAAAATTCAATATTGTATTTGCCCATCGCCCCCAGCGCAAGCACAGCATCATCAAAAGACCATCCCTGGTTTGCATCAATTCTTATCTTTAACTTGTTTCCTATCGCTTCCCTAATTTGCTTAACCCGTTCAATGTCATCCACTGCATTCTTCCCTAATTTAACTTTTAAAAAATTAGCTCCCGATTGCTTAAATTCCAATGCTTTCGACGCCATCGTTTCAGCCGAAGCTATGCCAACGGTAATGTCCGATTCAACTACGCGCCTCTTGCCACCCAGGAACCGGTAAAGCGGCAACCCGGCGTGTTTGGCCGCAATATCATATAAGGCCATATCGAATGCACTTTTTATAGTGCCATTACCGGCGATAAAATCATGTAGTTGGAGTAATCGACCGGGAATATCCAGTGCGTCTTTCCCTACCCATAGTTTTGCAAACTCGCGTGCCAGTATTAAACAAGTATCCTGTGTTTCTCCTACGATCATCGGAAATGCGGAGCACTCTCCCACACCATAAAAACCACCGGCGGTGTGCACCCGGATAAATACGTTTTGGGCGTGATCCATCGTACCTGTAGCGATGGTAAATGGTACCATGGGAATGCTAAACCGGTAAATGTCAACTTTAGTTATTTTGAGCATGAAGCGAAAATAGAGATTTAGTCCGGAAGTCGGAAAGTTCGGAACATGAATAGCGCCGCGTATTTTTCATGCTTTCGGACTTCCGGACTTTCCGACTTCCGGACTACAAAAAACAATTTGCACTTTAACACATTAAGTTTATATTTGCGTTACTTCATTACAAAGGTAAACTCAACTTTAGCCTCTGTTTCCCACACGTCCCGGGACAATAGTCTGCGCTAATTTTAAAATTTCATTAAAATATTAATTTCTTAGCATAAATAACTATGCCCGAACAATTTGATTATAACTCCACCAGGAATAAACTTATCCTGAGCGAGTATGGCCGCAACGTGCAAAATATGGTTAAATATATTACCGCGCTGCCCACCAAAGAAGAACGCAACCGTTACGCCCAGGTGGTGATAGACCTGATGGGGTTTTTAAACCCGCACCTGCGCGACGTAGCCGACTTTAAGCATAAACTATGGGATCACCTGCATATCATCTCGAATTTTGAGATCGACGTAGATTCCCCTTACCCAAAACCCTCTCCTGAAGCCATTCATTTTAAGCCCGATCCGCTGAAATATCCGCACCAGCGCATCAGGTACAAACACTATGGTAAAACCATCGAACTAATGATGGAAAAGGCAAAAAGCATCGAGGAACCGGAGCGAAAGCGCCACATGGTGCAGTCCATAGCCAACTTTATGAAGATGGCTTATGTGCAATGGAATAAAGATTCAGTGGCTGATGAGATCATTCTGTCCGATCTGTATGCTATGTCTGGCGGACAGCTGAAACTGGAAGAGAACGTCAATTTGAACAAAGTTGAATTCCGCACGCCGCCCAACAACCAAAATAACCGCGGCCGAAACAATAACAACCCCCGTAATAACAACAATAATAACCAGAACCGTAACCGCAACAATAACAACAACAATCAAAACCGCAACCGCAACAACGGCGGTCCTAAGAAATATTAATTGGCTTTTAGTTCATGGTTCATAGCCGAAAACAGTTTGCTATTAACGATTTGCTTTTTACCATGAACTATGAACCATGAACCATGAACTAACATGAATAACGCATTTGAAATAATAGGCGGCACCCCATTAAAAGGCGAAATTATACCTCAGGGTGCAAAAAACGAGGCTTTACAGGTACTTTCTGCAGTTCTGTTGACGGATCAAACGGTTACAATCAGCAATATCCCGGATATAAAGGATGTAAATAAACTGATTGAATTACTCGGCGACCTGGGGGTTAATGTTGAAAAGCTCGGGCCGGATACGTACACGTTCCAGGCCGAATCGATCAATCTCGATTTTTTTAAGTCAGATGCTTTTAGGGAAAAAGGCGGTGGCCTGCGCGGCTCGATCATGATCGTTGGCCCTTTGCTGGCCCGATTTGGCAAGGCATCCATACCGAAACCGGGTGGGGATAAGATTGGCCGCCGGAGACTGGATACACATTTCCTGGGATTTGAAAAGCTCGGCGCGCAATTTAATTACGATCCCGCTGACGGCTTTTTTAACGTCGACGCATCGAACCTGAAGGGTACTTATATTTTGCTTGACGAGGCCTCGGTTACCGGTACCGCCAATATCGTGATGGCGGCGGTGCTGGCTAAAGGTACCACCACCCTGTACAACGCAGCCTGCGAACCCTATTTGCAGCAACTGTGCAAAATGCTGAACCGTATGGGCGCAAAGATCAGCGGTATCGGCTCCAACCTGCTGACGATTGAGGGCGTTGAGAAGCTTGGCGGAACGGAGCATCGCTTGTTGCCGGATATGATCGAAATCGGCTCGTTTATTGGCCTGGCCGCCATGACCGGATCTGAAATCACCATAAAGGATGTTCAGTATAAAGAGCTGGGGATGATTCCGGATGTCTTTAAGCGATTGGGTATACAAATGGAGCTAAGGGGCGATGATATTTACATCCCCGCGCAAAAACATTACGAGATTGAGACCTTTATCGACGGTTCGATCATGACCATTGCTGATGCACCCTGGCCGGGTTTCACCCCCGACTTGCTGAGTATTTGCCTGGTTGTTGCTACACAGGCCAAGGGCTCTGTACTTATCCATCAAAAAATGTTTGAAAGCAGGCTTTTTTTTGTCGACAAACTGCTGGATATGGGCGCGCAGGTTATTTTGTGCGATCCGCACCGGGCAACCGTTATCGGGTTGGACAAACAAGTACAGCTACGGGGCATCTCCATGACCTCCCCTGATATCCGCGCCGGCGTTGCGTTGCTAATCGCTGCATTATCCGCGAAAGGAAAATCAACCATTTATAACATCGAACAAATTGAACGTGGCTATCAATATATCGATAAACGGCTGATCGCACTTGGAGCGAACGTCAAACGGATTTAGAAGAAGTTAAAGGTGAAACGCGAAAGGTAAAAGGCAGAAGAATATTGCGCTAAAAACCTTTCGCCTTTCACCTTTTGCCTTTCACCTCCAAATAACTACCTTTATCGCAAACGCGATTATAAATGGTTTATAAAAACAGGAGATCATCTTATTCCATCTTCATCCTGATCTTTGTTTTTATCAAAATCGGCCTCAACTTACTGGCCATTTCTCATTTTGGCTTTCACCGCGACGAATTCCTGCACCTGGTTTTGGCCGATCATATGGCCTGGGGTTATAAGGAGGTCCCTCCTTTTATTGCCCTGCTGGCGAAGATCAGCATTACTATTTTCGGAAACTCGGTTTTTGCAGCCAGGATATTTCCGACCATTGCCGGCGGCTTGATCATCTGGCTCACCGGCCTCATTACCCTTGAGCTTGGCGGAAAACGTTTTGCCATTGCGCTGGCCTGCCTTGCGCTGATCTTCTCCCCCGCCTTTGCCGCCAGCGATTATTTGTTTCAGCCGGTAGTATTCGACCAGCTATGGTGGGTGCTTGCGGTTTGGCTGCTGGTGCGGTACAGCAATACGTCATCAGTTAAATATCTATACTTTTTGGGTTTGACGATAGGCTTCGGCATGCTCACCAAGTACTCCATGGCCTTTTTTACCTTTTCGCTGTTGTTTGGCATACTTATCAGCAAGCAGCGTAAAATGCTCTACAGCAAACATATTATTGGCGCAGCAGTCGTGGCTATTTTGATCTGGCTGCCCAATATAATCTGGCAATTACAGCACCACCTCCCCGTTATAAACCACATGAATGAGCTGCAGCAGGAACAGCTTGATTATTTAAAACCGTCAGACTTTATAAAGCAGGAGCTACTGGTTAATGGCATCGCGGTTTTTGTCTGGCTTACCGGGCTTATTTTCCTTTCGTTTTCATTCCGGCTACATAAATTCCAATTCCTCGCTTTCGCATTCGTTTTGATATTTACCTTTTTATTGTTCATGCATGGTAAATCCTATTATCTTTTTGGCGCTTTCCCCATGTTGTTTGCTGCAGGCGGCTTTGGATTTGAGCGCTGGCTAAAAACCAGCGGATACACCTTGCGCGGCGTAACGATAGCCATTTTCACGCTGCCAAATCTCATCTTATTTCCGCTGGTGCTGCCAATTTTCCCGCTAAATACCACAGTGAATTTTTTCAGTTACATGCACGAGCATACGACTGCTCTAAGATTTGCGGTTACCTGGGAAGATCATAAGGAGCATGCTACTACGCAGGATTATGCAGACATGCTCGGATGGGATGAAATGGCTGCCGACGTGGCAAAAGTTTGGAACAGTTTAACCCCCGAGCAGCAAAAGCACACTGAAGTTTATGCCGACAACTACGGCGAAGCCGGCGCCCTGCACCATTATCACCGGCAATACCATTTCCCGGACGTCATTTCGCTCAACAGCAGCTTTACACTCTGGGCGCCTGATGATTTCAACTGCGAATACCTCATCTATGTTGACGACCAGGGCGGCGGCAATATAGAAAGCTTTAAATCTCAGCTGGACAGCTACCAGAAACTTTACGAGGTGGAAAACCCGCTGGCGCGTGAAAAAGGCACAGCAGTTTTTTTACTGAAAGGTATCAGGCAGGGGTTGCATGACAGGTATACGAAGGAGTTGGCGAGGAAAAGGATGCAATAGATTTTTATTTCAGGTCCGCTTTAAGTAATAGTTAAACTTTCATGAAACGCTTATTCTATCTTCTATTATCTGTTTTTTTAGTTTCCTCATGTGGAAACACCACGCAAAGAGATAACGAAAAGGATATTCTTGGAGACTGGATTAGAGTTAAGCCAAGGATGAAGCCCAATTCAATTATAAATGCTTTTGTAGAAGGCTTTAATGGAAACACTTTTTGTTTCTACCCAAATCACAAATTCGATAGCAAACTGGGGTATTATGGCAACAGCGCCGATTACTCATCTATGAATACTAATGGGGATAAGCCCGACAAAGAGGCCATGGTGTACCTCGGTTCCTTGTCGAAATTTTCCGTCACGACTGATACACTTAAAATTTACAATTTGAACAGCAAAAACTGGAATAGTTACAAAATCAACAAGTTAACCAAAGACTCGTTATGTTTAAAAATTGGAGACGTGGCATGCACGTATACGCATTATAAGCCTAAACAAAACAACGATCCCAAAATTGACGAGATAGTTTTATCTACTTCCGGCTGTTTTGGCACCTGCCCTATTTCAAGTACATTAATCAAATCTAACGGTGAGGTATTATTTGACGGTGAAGGTTATACAACATTGAAAGAATTATTTACTGGACATATCTCAACGACACGGTTTCAAAATTTGGCTGACAATTTCAAAAAGGTTGATTTTGACTCCTTGCAAACAAATTATCAGGCCGGGTGGACTGATGATGAAACGATTACAACGACATTTTTAAAAAATGGTAGGATCAGTAAAACCATCCTCGACTATGGCAGGCAAGCTCCTCCATTGTTTACAGTTGCCTATAATCCGTTAAGGTACCTCTATCAAACGATCACAATGTTAAAAATGAACTATCCCGAATTTTTGAGCAAAGGAAGATTTTTGCTCAATGCAGAATTAATAAAAGGAGATAGCGTTTTAGCCTTAAAACAATCCGAATCATTTTTATTATTTGATTACTTAAGGCTGGGAAAGCTGGTAGACCACGACACAAAATCACGGTTCAACCTACGCATCCATACCCGGATGGACCCACCAGCACCGGCGAAAACAGATGGGCGTTACTTTACCTTTTTGTTAAAGAGAAAGTTTGTTACTATCGATATCGGTTTCAATTTTTACGACATCAACAACAAACATTGGCAATGGAGGAAAACAACGAAATACGACTAAAACCTTTCTCCTTTCGCCTTTCACCTCTCTTAAGCCGATATCGCGTTAATAATATCATACTGTGTAATAATCTCGATTTCACCGTTATCCTCCACCAAAACCGCAATATTATCTTTATTGATCATCGCTGAAATTTTATCGATCGAAGTGTTAAGATCGACAAATGGGAATGGCGCAGTGGTAATATTTTTTACCGGCTGAGATTTGATAGATGGGTTTTCGATCAATGAGTTTAAAATATCACTTTCAGTGATCTTGCCGATCACCATGCCCGCCTGGGTAACGGGAATTTGCGATATGTTGAGTGATTTAATGGTACCGATAGCTTCCAGCACAGTTTTCTCGCAATCTATGGTAACTATTTGCTGCCTTTCTTTCCTTTTGATAATATCTTTTGCCGTAAGCCGCTCGTCCTTTAAAAATCCACGGTCGCGCAGCCAGTCGTCATTATACATTTTGCCCATATAGCGTGAACCGTGATCGGGGAAAATGATGACCACCACATCGCCTTCCTTAAACATGTGCTTCATCTGGAGCAAGCCGGCTACAGCAGATCCGGTTGAGTTGCCGGCAAAAATCCCTTCTTTGCGGGCTATTTCGCGCGTCATTAGTGCGGCGTCCTTATCGGTCACTTTTTCAAAATGGTCGATCAGGTCAAAGTTTACGTTTTTGGGTAAAAAATCTTCGCCAATGCCTTCGGTGATATATGGATAGATCTCGTTTTTATCCATAATACCGGTTTCTTTATACTTTTTAAACACGGAGCCGTAGGTATCGATGCCCAGGATTTTGATCGCCGGATTTTTTTCTTTGAGATATTTAGCGATGCCGGATATCGTTCCCCCGGTGCCCACGCCCGCTATCAAATGGGTTATTTTTCCCTCAGTTTGTTCCCAAATCTCGGGGCCTGTTTGCTTATAATGGGCATCAGTATTCGACAAATTATCATATTGGTTGGGTTTCCACGAATTGGGTACCTCCCGCTCCAGGCGTGACGAAACGGAATAGTAGGAACGCGGGTCTTCAGGGTCGACGTTCGTAGGGCAAACTATTACTTCGGCGCCAAATGCTCGCAAGGCGTCAAATTTCTCTTTGGATTGCTTGTCGGTACTGGTAAAGATACACTTGTAGCCCTTTATCACCGCAGCAATCGCAAGGCCCATCCCGGTATTACCCGAAGTGCCCTCGATAATAGTGCCTCCCGGCTTAAGTTTTCCGCTTTTCTCTGCATCCTCGATCATTTTGAGTGCCATACGGTCTTTAATAGAATTACCGGGGTTGGTGGTCTCTATTTTTGCTAAAACGGTTGCCGGAATGTCTTTTGCTATTTTATTCAGCTTCACCATCGGCGTATTGCCCACTGTTTCGAGAATGTTATTGTACCACATGGCTCAAAATTACCTTTCTGAATCGAATTATCCTTGGGTTGTGTTGATTAAGTTGGTCCAGGTGGACAACAGGATCGACCCAAACTAACTTTTTCAACTAATCCAACTTATTCAACTTAATCTAACCTTTGCAACCTAATCAACTTAAAATATCAAATGCTTCACCGTCAACCCGTTGTTGATCAATTGCTTCAGCGACTCAATCCCGATCTTTAAATGCGTTTGTACGTATTGCTCGGTAACGCCCGAATCGCTTTCTGCGGTTTTAACCCCTTCGGGTATCATCGGCTGATCCGAAACCAATAGCAATGCGCCCGCTGGTATCTTATTTGCAAATCCCGTCGTAAAAATGGTGGCTGTTTCCATATCTATGGCCATTGCCCTTAATTTTTTCAGGTAACGTTTAAACTCCTTATCATGTTCCCAAACGCGTCGGTTGGTGGTATAGCAGGTGCCGGTCCAATAATCGCGGCCGAAATCGCGGATGGTGGTTGAAATGGCTTTCTGTAAGGCAAATGCCGGCAATGCAGGTACTTCCGCGGGCAGGTAGTCGTTTGATGTCCCCTCGCCGCGGATAGCCGCTATCGGCAATATCAGGTCGCCCACTTTGTTTTTCTTTTTCAGACCACCGCATTTACCAAGAAATATCACGGCCTTTGGGCTGACGGCGGTAAGCAAGTCCATGATCGTTGCAGCCACCGAACTGCCCATCCCGAAATTAATAATGGTGATGCCATCTGCGGTTACACTTTGCATGGGTTTATCCAGGCCGACAACCGGCGCATTGTTGTTCCACTCAGAAAACAACTGGATGTATTTTGAAAAGTTTGTGAGAATAATATACTGGCCAAAATCTGAAAGAGTTCGCCCGGTATAGCGTGGGAGCCAATTGGTTACAATTGCCTCTTTCGTTTTCAAACCGGGGGTTATCGCTGAAGTCGTTTCCTTCAACCCGGTTTTGCTTTTAGTGGGCTGACCGCCTTTCTTTATATCCAATTGTTCGTTCATGTTATTCGTAAAATTTGGTTGCCGGGTAATGTTATTATACAGCAAACCCCGGCTTTAACCAGGGCTTGCTTACAAATATAAATAGCTGGCGGTGTGCTTTCTGTTAAGCTACCTTTAACTTTTTAAGGTCGGATTTCTCAAACTTCTCGTGGGCGTAATCTAAAGTGACGATTAACCGTTTTACATCCTTTTTGGATGGAAACTCAAACATCGCGTCGATCATAATGGCTTCGCAGATGGAGCGCAACCCTCGTGCGCCAAGTTTAAACTCAACGGCTTTGTCCACTATAAAATCGAGCACGTCATCTTCAAATTCCAGCTTTACGCCTTCGTACTCAAACAGTTTTTTATATTGCTTAAGCAGCGAATTTTTAGGTTCGGTCAAAATGTTATGCAGCGCTTCTCTATCCAGCGGATTCAGATAAGTTAAAATCGGCAAACGCCCGATCAATTCAGGGATAAGGCCAAACGACTTTAAATCCTGCGGCGTAATGTATTTGTACAGATTTTTAAGATCGACCTCACCATCGTCACGCTTCAATTTATAGCCAACGGTTTGTGTACGCAACCTGTTGGCGATCTTTCTTTCAATGCCATCAAACGCGCCTCCACATATAAACAGGATATTATTGGTATTAACGGTGATCATTTTTTGATCGGGGTGCTTGCGGCCACCTTGCGGCGGAACATTAACCAATGTACCTTCCAATATTTTCAGCAAAGCCTGCTGAACGCCTTCGCCGGAAACATCACGGGTGATGGAGGCGTTATCACTTTTGCGGGCGATTTTGTCTACTTCGTCAATATATACTATCCCCCGCTCTGCGGTAGCAACGTCATAGTCGGCCGATTGCAATAGTCTTGTCAATATACTTTCAACATCCTCGCCTACATAACCGGCTTCGGTCAACACGGTTGCATCGCAGATGCAAAACGGAACGTTTAACACTTTGGCAAGCGTTTTTGCCAGTAACGTTTTACCGGTACCGGTTTCCCCTACCATAATGATATTTGATTTTTCAATCTCCACCTCATCCTTATCAATACGCTGGTTAAGGCGTTTGTAGTGGTTATATACGGCTACAGAGAGGATTTTTTTGGCATCATCCTGGCCGATAACGTATTGATCAAGGTGACCTTTAATTTCGGCAGGCTTTAAAATGGCCGGTACCTGGGGCGAGGTTTTCACCTTGCGCACCTTCAGCTCTTCGGCCAAAATTTCGTTAGCCTGGTTAACGCACTTATCGCAGATATGCGCATCCAGCCCAGCTATCAGCATCAGGGAATCCTGTTTACCGGCCCCGCAGAACGAACACCTGATTTCCTTGCTGTTTTTATTCATTGTTTATAAATTGTTAATCAAAAATAATAAATCTTTTTTAAACTCCGAAACAAGGTTCAGGCCGAATCCCCGGGGTTTAAAAAAACATTCAGATAATCTTTATAATACGCAAAAATGAGGGTATTTGTTTCAGTTGAGCCTAAAATGTCAGCCCCAACTGAAACACCCATCGCCGGTATTACTTTTTGTTTTTGGTACCGCGCAAAATCTCATCAACCATACCAAACTCTTTTGCCTCCTCGGCAATCATCCAGTGGTCGCGATCAGATGCATCCCATACTTTTTCAAATGGCGCACCGCTATGGTCGGCGATGATCTGGTATAATTCTTTTTTCAGCTTGGTGATCTCATGATAAGTGATCTCGATATCCGACTGCTGGCCCTGCGCACCGCCCGATGGCTGGTGGATCATTACCCTTGCATGCGGTAGTGCTGCCCTTTTGCCGGCCGTGCCTGCGCACAACAGCACTGCTGCCATTGATGCCGCCATACCTGTACAAATAGTTGCTACATCGTTCGAAATAAACTGCATGGTATCATAAATTCCCAAACCGGCATAAACCGATCCGCCCGGAGAGTTGATATATATCTGTATATCGCGTTTGTTATCAGCCGATTGCAGGAAAAGCAATTGCGCCTGTATAATGTTTGCGATATTTTCGTAAATAGCATCGCCCAGGAAAATGATGCGGTCCATCATCAGGCGCGAGAATACGTCCATCTGGGCAACATTCAACTGGCGTTCCTCGATAATATAAGGGGTCATGCCGGTTGGCAGCGTTGAATTGTCAACGCCCGAAATAAATTTATCTACATAAAGGCTGTTGATGCGATGATGTTTTACAGCGTATTTTCTGAATTCGTTTTTATCAATATTACTCATGGTATTTTTTGTTAAGATGCGGCATATCACCGCGATAAATATAGTTGTTACTTAAATACTATTTATACCGGAAAGTTTGGATAAAGTAAATTTATTTGGGGAGAAGTCCGAAAGTCGGAAAAGTCCGAAAGTCCGAAAGATAGATTGTCCTGTATTTCTTAAACGGGTCCCTTAAAAGACTGACGTGACAAAGAACAACTAACAGCGGGAAACCAATTCGTCTTCCGGACTTGCGGATTTTCCGACTTCCGGAGTAATTAAAACGCCTTCTGAAACTCCGTATACGTGATCTCTTTGGGTTCCAATGTAACAACGCTTTTAATGTAGCTAAATACTTTCAGCGCCTTAACCTCGTCGAATATCTTGTTTGCGTTTTCCTTGTTTTGCAGGTACTGCACGGTATACTGGCCTAATTGCTCCTCGCTTAAAGGCAACTGGCTGTACATCCTGAACTGCTGACCAAGGCGGAACTTCGCGGTTTCAAAAACATCCTCGTAGCTCACCTCAATTTTATGGTCAGTGATGATCTTGTTGACAATCAGCGTCCATTTCAGGTTTTGAGCGAATTCGCTATAGCCCCCTTCAAGGTCTTCGTCCGTCATCTTCTGGTCGTTTGATTGCAGCCAGCGTTTCAGGAAATCGTTTGGAAGATCAAATTGAACCTTATTTAAAGTGTATTTATAGATGTCTTCCTGTAATTTACGATCCGAGTCCTGGGCCATCATAGCCTCTATTTCGCCGGTGATGCGCTGCCTGAATTCATCTTCGGTAGTCACCTCTCCTTCACCAAATAATTTATCAAAGAACTCCTGGTTCAAATCGCTTTCTTCCAGCCGGTTAACATTTTTTACGGTTAAACGGAAGTTGGATTTAAGATCTGCCGCTGTACCTTCATCTATCTTTAACAAACCCGCAACCTTGGCCGCATCGTTGTTAAATGCTTTTTGAATATCCAGCGTAACCTCGTCGCCTTTTTTTAAACCGATCAGCGAAGCCTTTATGGTTTCGTCTTTGATCTGGTCCAAACGTACCGACGCGGTATTGCTTATGCCATCCTCAAAAACAGAACCATCCGGCGAAAGCTGCACCAATTCCGAATAAAGCACATCGTCTTCTGCCGATACGTCAGGATTTGTCATTTTGCCATAACCCTTGCGTAGATTTTTAATACGCTCGGCTAATACTTCTTCGTCAACTTTGATAACATATTGTGTTAATTTATCAGCGGTTGAAAAATCAGCGGTGAAGTCAGGCGCAAGACCAAGTTCGTAGTCAAATTCAAAATCGTCCGTAAAATCCCAGTTATAGTGTTTATCCTCATCCATTTTTGGGAGCGGCTGGCCTAAAACCTGTAGTTTTTCCTCGTCAATGTATTTATTTAGCGTATCCGATAGCAGGTTATTGATCTCGTCAACCAGGATACTCTTGCCATACATCTTTTTGATGTGTGAAGGTGGCACCATGCCCGGACGGAACCCAGGAATTTTGGCCTTTTTTGCATGATCCTTTATGGCCTTATCAACGCGGGGCTGATAATCTTCGGGATTGATATTGATCTTTACGATAGCGCTGAGGTTACCGGTTTTTTCCTGCGAAATATTCATCTTTTACGGGTATTTAAACTTAAATAGCAAGCAGGCAAACTGCGCCGGCTTTTGGAGGGGCAAAGGTAGGAAAAAAGTATGGAAGTTGGAAAGTCCGGAAGCCCTGGAATATCAAAAAGAATTCATTGAAAGGGTCAATGGAAAATTCGATTATTTTACGTTATGGCTATTTCACCGACCATCCATCAAATGGCTTAACGGTAGCGCAATTCGGTCCGCCGTTTTTATGTGTGCCTGGTACCCGCGTTTCCAGGTAGGCCGCAGGGTTTGCTACAAATTGGTCCAGCATGGTCCAGGTGACCCCGGCAAGCGGTATTTTAAGCCTCCAAGCCAACTGTTCCACCTGGCCAGCCAGCGAGCCGATGTCGATATAGATAAACCGCCCATTTACCGGGCCCTGCACAAATAGCCCTTTGAAGTCCGGAAATTGGTCTTTTTGCCGGTCGCCCTTCACTTCCACATTCAGTTCAAAACACAGGTCGTGCGAGTCAGAGCGCTGTTTTTGGATGGTTTCATAATTTGATCCGGATCCTTTTTGTAACCCAAAATCGATCCCGGGCGGCGGACTTATCAAAATGATTTTAAGTTTCACATCCATGTAACCTGCGCGCGTTAATCTTTATTATATTGATAGAACGTCACCACTTTGTTCTTTACAGGTTTTACCGTCCTCAGGTACTTATAAATTGCCTGCAAATCAGTTTCAGTCATCCCGGCATAATCATACCAGGGCATTATGGTTTGATAACTGCCCCGCTGTACGGAATCCGCCTTTGCCGGATCTTTGAATGATTTAAACATGTCCACAAAATCAGCCTCTTTCATATTGCCGATACCGGTTGCTTTGTCGGGCGTAATATTCGCCGAACGCAGCACGATGCCATTGATCAAATATTCGTGGCCGCCGGCAAACTCCATACCCGGTGTTATTTTACCGCTGCTGCTTTTTGAATGACATTCGATACAACCGGCCATCGTGCAAACATATTCGCCGTATTTAACGGTATCAGTAAGGGGTGGTAAGGTGCTGGGCGTGGCCTTAGCGGGCATGGTATGCACGAGGATGTTTAACGGAAAATTGAGCTTTGCTTTAGCATAAGTTGTGTTTACAGGCTTTAGCGTACGGATGTAGGCAATGATAGCGAACACATCTTCGCGGCTCATTTTTGAATAATATGGCCACGGCATTAACGGAAAAATGGCGGAGCCATCCTTGCGCTCACCGGTGGTAATTGCCCGGAACAATTCACCGTCCGTCCAGCTTTTTAAGTTATAAGGAGTGATATTGGGCACGTGTACTTCGCCCGGGAAACCAACCTTGCTGTCAAAAACTTCGCCGCCCCCGCCGATACCCGTGCTCTTCATCGGCGCAGCAAATTTTGCCCAATCGCGCGTTGAATGGCAGTCGACACATAAGGCCACATGATTCACCAGGTATTCGCCCCTGGCCACCCGCGAAGGTGTAAGCTCCACTTTTATATTTTCGGGCGCGCCAACGTTCGGTAATGCTAAAGTGATATAAGATATCACGACGATAATAAGCAAAATGATAACAGCTACCGAGTACAGCGTTAGCTTTTGGGAATTCTTCATGACAGATCGTTCAAATTGAGGTATAAAATTAGGCAATTTTACCAATTAAACGAACCTCTATCGAGGCTATTGATTTGCAACGCCGGCGACGATTAGCAATATAACGGAACTCCCGCCTGTTATTTTTTATTTTAAGACCGATTAATTAACCTTTTCAATCGACGATGCGCCTGATTTATCATTAGTGATACTGGAGGGATTGCCACGGTATTTCACCTCGGAGGCGCCGCTTGAATGTACACTCAGCGAGTTCAGCACGTCCACCTCGCTATGGCCAACCCCTGTGCTTTGTATATCGCAACTGCCGACGACAAAATCCAATGCATAAACCTTACTGTCGCCGCTCAGGTCAATATCGTGCGAAGTTGCCTGGCCCTTTAAATTCAATTCCGAAGCGCCCGTACCATTGGTGGTAACTTTTGCCGCAGTTAAATCCATATCGATCTTTGAAGCGCCGGATAATTCGAAGTGCATATCCTTCGCGTTGATCTTTCCGTCCGACCGCACTTCAACTACGCCCGAGGCGCCTACTTCCTCCAGGTTACGCACCCCAATAGTGACAGTGAGCTCACCTGCATTGCAAAAATTCCTTTTGTTATAGATACGCAATTTATCGCCGCTAACCGTGGTTTTGATGTATTTAAGCAGGTTATCGTCCGCAGAAATGATTATTCCGAGCGTGCTGTCTTGTTTTAAAACAACTTTGTATACGCCCGAAATGCTGATCCGGCTAAAATCGCCCACTTTTCGGTTTTCGGTCTTCGTGTCGCCGGATCCATGTACACAGTTCAGCATACACGAGGATGTGCCCGTTAAAGCGATACCTGCAACAAGGGCAATAATATTAAATTGTAACCTTTTCATCTTTTTGGAGATTTGACTACGAATGAAAAGGTTAAGTTACATTAAATTAGTGATTATGTAAATTGAGTTGGATTGAGTTGATCAAATCCTCCAATCCGCTTCGCAAATCTTCAAAGTTTGCTGTACACCCTACCCCCATTGTCGATGTATGAAAGTATCGCATCGTGATAGGCAGGCTTTTGCAGTTGAACCTTGATCTCCTTAAACACCTGCATCGGGCCCTCTGCGGCAAACATATTTACTATCCAGGCAGGTAAGCTCCCCCCTGGTTCGGTATGAAGGGTATATTCAACTTTTATATGGTTGGCATCTATTGGGGTAATGATCCATTTACCGACTGAATGGTCTATCCGCACCACTCCTTTTTTCTCAGGCACCATCCCGGCCACTGCAGGCCCGTCAATCTGCACTACTTTGGTCACCGGGTTTTGGCTGACAATCAAATGGGCGACAAAGTCGCGGTTTGAAGCCGGCCAGGGCATATCTATCTCGGAATAATAGTACAACTCGGATGGAGAAACCTGTTTGATCAACGTGCTGGTTTTGGTATGGTAAATCCAGTCGGCGCTGGAGTTTACGTCCATTATAAGGGCAACCAACTGGCTTGCACTGGCATTCATCTCCGATTCTACCCTGATTGCCTTCACCTTTGATCCGGCAAAATCGCTGCTATATACTTTTATACCGTCCTTCCCGGTGTTTAACCTCCAGGCATTTTGCCCAAATACAAAACTTTGGCCCAATAAAAAGACGAACGCTGAGAGTAATATTTTTTTCATGACAATAGTTCTTTTATACATTTGACCATCTGAACAAAAAAGTCAGGAGTAAAACTAATCATGCGATTAATATTTTTTATCATCCGAAAATCATTTCACCTAAAACTGACAAAACGCAGATAAATAACGGGTGGTGTTACATTTCAACCAGATAACGATTATCATTTTTGATTTTGGACATTTTAACCTACTTACGTTTTCTTTACCTCACAAAGTTTTTCTGTTGACCATAAAAACGTGTGAGGAAATTTTTTTGCAAAAAAAGCTGCCTTGTCAAACAGGCAGCTAAACTTAATATATGATCGACTTTACTTAAAGGGCTGTGATATCGTCGTTCTTTGCAACAACTGCAACACCGGTTTTATTGTCGGCGAAGTGTTCGGCCGAGAGGTTGGTGCGGTTAACTGTTGAACCTACGCTGCGGTTCAGTGTAAACTCGGTTGCGGTTCCGGCTAAATCAGCTTTGGCATTGTCGGCAGTAGTAACGTTAAGGGCGAAAACTTCGAAGTTTAATTTGGCCGAAGCATTGTTGTGCAGCTCGACATCGAACTCGATCTTCGAAACATCACCGAATGTTTTTACTTCTGAATTATCATAAGCGGCAACTGAGCTAAGATCGGCAGCGGTTACCCAAACCACCAGTTTTTCGGCTTTGTATGAAGCGATGCTTAACACGCCGTTGCGGCTTTTTACCAGGGCGCTTTCTGCATAATATTTATTGTAAACTTTTACCTGGTCGGCGCTACCGTCAGAGATATACAGTAATACGTTACCGCGGACTTCTATTTTGTTGATGTTGCTTACATCGTTCAACACAGTTACGTCTTCACTTTTTGCAGTGGCTGTTGTGTCTGCTTTGGCTACTCCTGCAACTAAAACAAGTGCAGTGAGTATGGTTATGATTTGAGTTTTCATGATATTTTTTATTTTGATTGTTTGCTTTATACTGTGTGTTTTAAATACACCAATATGACGGCTGCACCGGGGATACGTTACAGCAAAAAGGCCTCAAATAGGCGTAGGAAGGGCTTTTCTCGGTGAAATGGGGATTGGGGTCGGTGAAAAATCCGGGAACACTTACAGGTGGATCCGAATCATGGGTCTCATAAGAACGGATCGAGTAAATAAATGCAAATAATGCTTTTAGCGACTTAAAATGACTGACTTAATCGCGAAACATGTTGAGATAACTATAACTGAACGTAAGCCTGCTATTAAAGACAATAAAACCCAGACTGAATCATTCAATGAGTCGTCAACGGATGCCCGGTATCGTACCAATGCACCATTTTTCGAATCTGTTTAAAACTGAATTTTTCGTCTGCCTTGTATTTGTCATAAACAGGCTTCTTATCCATCAGCATTTTTGCTAAAATATCCTTTCGGGTTTGCCTGGGATTTGACAAAGACAGGCCGCTGGTTTTTAAGGCCACAACTTCATCGGAATTTTTACTTATATACCATGTTGTTATCGAGCTATCATCAAAGTATATGATCTTTTGATAAAGGTTAATTTTTCCCTTTTCAATCACCGTCATAAATTCGGGGTTTGATGTGCTGTCGGTAAGTACCGAACGCTCCAGTAAATTCTTCCTTGCTATAAAATACTGTTTAATTTCCTCGGGGTCTATTTTTTTAGGCTCACTCATCGCAACACCCTTATATTTGGTATCCCCGAACAATGGCATACTGATTTTGCAGCGAATGGAATCACCCTTTGCGGTAATCACGTAATCAGTTTGCGCCTGAGCAGTGAGCGCGAAAACAATCGTTACAACATGAAGGATTGTTATAAGTCGAAATATTTTCATGATAACCCAAAGATTTACAGATGAAATTTAACCAATTTTCCTTATTGCCTTAAGCACTTCGCATAAGGCATTCCTGCGGTTCTTTTTTGCTCCGGAATACATTATAACTATGGAAAATGAAAGTACTTCGGCGGTTCAACTATTTCATTTCCCGGCCTGATTTGTCTATTTTAAATGATCTGCCCTTCAATTTTACAGTTGCCCGGCCATTGTAAAAGCTGCCGGCGTCATCATATTGTATTGGTATCACCGTTTTCCCAGCGGTATCTATATAGCCCCATTTACCATTCAATTCTATATTAGCCAATCCCTCTGAAAAATCGGAACACTTATCATATTGCAGTGGTACTACCATTTTCCCCGCGCTGTTTATGAATCCCGTTTTACCGTTTGATGTAACCCTTGCAAGCCCTCCGGAAAAGGCGCCTGCATAATCATATTGTAATGGAATTACTATTTTGCCGGTTGTATCTATATAACCCCATTTACCATCAATTCCAACTTCGGCGAGCCTTTCTTTTTCGGAAAAGAATATACCGTCATCGTATTTTAATGGAATTAACTCTTTGCCGGTTGTGTCTATTAATCCCCATTTACCGTTCAATACAACTTGCGCATACGATCCGGAAAAGTCATTGGCCTTATCGTATTCAAGCGGTGTTATTTCCTTTCCCCTGGTATTTATGAAACCCCATTTTTCATTTAATTCAACCGGGGCAAAGCCATTTGTAAAAAAACGGATGTCATCGTACTTGCCGGGGACAATTATTTTATCATCAGCGGCTTTAATTCCCCATTTGCCATTGCTGTCCTCAAATGGTTTTTGCGCATACAGACAGGCGGCTAATCCGCAAAACAGGAAGGTGACTATGATACATTTCATCATTATATTTTTATTCCTTTCAGATAAACCGGTCCCTTTTTCAGTATAAGTTAAGGCTACATTTTATCAAATGAAAAAAACGCGTCTATAACTGCGGCGGACTTTGCTTCTTTCTTGCTATGCGGCGCTAAGCTTTCGGGCATATCTATAAACGTCAGATCGGGCAGAATAAAACCTTTAAAACCCAGGCCGAACAGCGGCGCCTTATCAGGCTTATGTAAAACAAGGTATCGGTTATAATAAAATTTTTGCCCGTTTGCAACGCAAACAAAAACGGGACTATTGGTATCCATATCCGAGGGATACATCATCATCGGATCACGCCCTCCGCCGGTAGTGAACCTCCCGCCGTTGTAGCCGTCATATTCGCAGGATGCTATCTTATCATAAATGGCCGAAACAATTTCTTTTCGTTTAGCTACATCGTATACGCCCCATTTACCGGCAAGATTTACGAAGACAGGCTGGGCGCCGTCGATATAATTTTCATTTAAGTCGAGTGCATAACTGAAGCCATCGTAATCATAGGGCACTACCAGCGAACTGTCCCTCCAATTCCAAAGGCCCCATTTGCCGTTATTTTTTACAGGCACCCTGCTATCGCTGCTATAGGCGCCGTTGGTTAAATCCACAGCATCAAACTTCACGGGCATTACCAAACGGCCAAAATGACCATCGAAAACGCCTGTCTTGCCATCAGAACCTGTCATTAAAAAACAATCCTGGTCGGCAGGCCCGGCCCTGCTTATTTGATCAAAGCCGCTGGCTTTCAAAACCATAACGGTATCATTTTGACCGATAAGCGAATATTTACCGCCGTTTGCCACTATCCAGGAGGAGGGGGCTCCGTTTGAATATTTCACTTCCTGCACATCGTCAAAATTGCCGCGGATAATGGCTTTACCGACTGCGTTCCTTAATTCTGTAAATCCGTTGCCCCTGTATAAAAACAGGTAACAGTTTCGTTGCAGCGCCAGCCTACGCTGCCTGCGGTACTGCTCATCGTACGCAGCCGACTGCCTTTTCATATCGTTCAGATATTCGTCCTGTTCCTCAGGCGTTAGTTTGCTTCGGTACTGGCTGTAGCTTTTTGTGGAGGAGCCGGCCGGATAGTTATATCTTGATACGCCGATCATACTGACAGGCGTATTCACACTTTTCCATATAGCTTCTTCGTCTTTGAAAAATCTGTATTGCTCATAATCGGTATACCTTTCGCCATGGGTGCCCGTGTATTGCGCCTGCGTTTGATTGCAGTAAAGTATTACGACTGCATAAATTGCAATAGCGACGAACCTGGCTTTCATACAAATTGATCTTTATTGTGTATTCTTTATAATTTCGCTCCTTTTTTGTCTATGTGCACCATTTCACCGTCCGACTGCACCAGCGCCCGCCCCATACTAAAGCGCCCGGCAAAACCGTATTTACAAGGAATTACTTCCTTTCCTTTATTGTCGATATATCCCCATTTATCATCCAGTTTAACAGCCATCATCCCTTCTGAAAAGAAATCCATCTCATCGTATTTCGGCGCCACTATTTCCTTTCCTGTTTTATCAATTACCCCCCATTTCCGGGTATCCTTCAACATTACCTTTGCAAATCCTCCGGAAAAAGGCCCTGCAACCCTGTCTTTTTCGCAATAGATCACTCTCTTTCCCGTTCTATCAACGTAGGCCCATCGTATTGCATTCATATGATCATCATAGTATGCAACAGCCGCAAGCCCTTCGGAAAAACCCCAGGCCGAATAATATTCCGGCGCAACTATTTCTTTTCCCGTATTATCAATAAATCCATATTTGATACTTAGCCTTACAAGTGCTAAACCTTCCGTAGAAAAAGTATCTATATGATCATATTTTCCCGGGATAATGACTTTGCCCGCATTGTCTTCAAGTCCATATTTGCCGCTGTCGTTTTTAAATGTTTTCTGTGCGTATACAACAGTAGCTGTTGTTAGGCACAGAAAAATTATGGTTGTTATTTTTTTCATGGGTTATCCTCCCGCATCAGTTTGGTTTTCTTTCTGTTTCAATCCGAATATGAACAAGGCTATTTTTATTGAAATTGTCTAATTCAATTAAAATGGGTGAATTATAGTTAAAGTAACGTTTGTCGAAAAAAGAGACCGATTCAAGTTCACCCAGGTCAGCATTGAACTGCGGCTCGCTAACGGCATAAGTATTTCCCAAAATCGTATGAAAAGAATGTACGAGCCAATTGAAAAAGGCCCTGAAGTCGTCACGGCTCCCTGCGTAATGGTGAGGATCAAAATCGATCTCCATAACCTGAAGTGTTGAGCCATTCTTTTTTTTAAGCGTAATTGCAGCTTTGCCCATGTCCAGGTTGCATTTATATGCGGCGGCGGCACCCGCCTGCGTATCTGTACCAAACTTTCTTATTAAATCGGGCAAAGCATTTTTCAGGGTGATTAGCTTTGAGGTAAGCTCTGCGGTATCAGAACCTATTTGGGGCCGGCTATTTTGCCCAATGGCTGTTTGCGCATTCAAAACGACGCTTGCCAGGGACAATAAAAATACTGCGATTCTGCTCTTCATTGGTTGAAAAGTTGACCAAAGCATTTAGATGAATTATAAATTTCCAGCTTTTGTACACGGACAACAATGTGAAAAAAGTAGTATTTTCAGCCTTTGTACATGGATAAGAATGTGAAAAAAGTAGTATTTTTCACTCTAAAACATTTAACTGCGGCGAACGATGAAAATAACGCGCACGATGGATGAACTTAGCCGCTGCTTTGAATGAATTTGCATACGTGAAACTGAACATTGAAGAGTATCTACCGGATATTGGTTGGCTATACGCAATTCTGCTGAATCTCCGCCTTCAGCATATCGGTGATCAGTTTGATCTGCCGTTCGTTACCTTGTATGCGGCTGATCATGATGGCGCCTTCAATCAGGGTAAACATCCTGATGGCAAAAGCGTCAGCATCAAACGTCCGTTTAAACTCACCACTTATTTTGCCTTCCTGCACCATTTTGGCAATGCGGTTTTGGGAAACGATGATAGCATCTTTTACCTTTTGTTTGATAACCGGGTGGGTATCATCAGCCTCGGTACCAAAATTGAGGATAGGGCAACCGCCCCTGTTGCTGTTAAAAAGCCTGTCGCGGTAAAAATCAAGCAGGGCGAAAAGTTTATCCTTCGCACCGGTTTGGTCCTCAATGGTTTGATCGATCGCGGCAGCTATCGATTGGTTTAAATAATCAAAGGACTCCAGGCAAATTTCGTCCTTGCTCGAAAAATTGCCGTACACGCCGCCTTTGGCCAGTTTGGTGGCCTTCATAATGTCGCTGATGGCCGTGCCGGCGATGCCCTTTTTGTTAAAAATGGGCGCTGCTTTCTCGATGATGAGCCTGCGTGTGCGTTCTGCCTTTGTCATGGGGCAACTAATATAAACCGTATGGTTTAATTTTGCAAATAAATATGGATCAGGTAATTAAAAAACCTAAATGAATACCCGGCGGACTGACCAGGTAAAGTCGACCCTCCACAAGTTCTGTCAAATAGATTGCAGGCTGTTGAAATAATTATTGGGGTCCCAATATTGTTTCACCCCCTTTAACCTGGGCAAATTTTGACCAAAGTACAGGTTCAATGCAATTTCCTTATCATTTGACGGCCCATTAAGGTCGACATCAGGATAGTTGTAGTAACAACCATCCACGTTGTCGGTGGGGTCCAGGTCAGGGTTGGGTGTGCCGCCGGTAGCCTGGTAAACGTCCTGGTAAAAATCACTCATCCATTTTAAAAAATAGGGGTCGTCGTCCGGATCGGTCCAGTAAGCCTGATATTGCAGCTTTAAAATAGACGAACGCTGCGGCACGGCCGTTGCTTCAGGGCTTACTAAATTGATCTGCCCGCCATATGAATCTACCTGTAACAGCGTTTGCGTCATATCAGCAGCTGTAAGGTCCTCGGGCACGGTGGTGAGCCATTGGTAAATGGCATTCACCTGGTCGGCTGGAAAAGCTTTGCGCATGTAAGCCGATTTATATTTACCCCGCTGGTTGGCGCCGGAGCCATTTAACAGCTGAACCGCTTCGTAAAAAGTGTACCAAACAGTTTGCACCGCATTTTGAAATAAGTTTGCCAGGTGCGCAATGCCCGGCCGTGTCATCAGGCGATATGGCGTGATGGCTTTTAGCCTTTTTAGATGCGGCTCAACAAAGCGCCGTTTGATCTCTTCCGCATCTTCACCCTGGTTTACCACGGTTTGCATCGTGAAGTGAATTTCGCCGGCCGACTGGTGGTTCAGCGCAAAAAGGCCAAACTGCCGCCAGTTATCGGCCTGCTGCGCAAAATCGGCATACAATGCCAATAGCTGGCCCAAAATATCGGGTGTCAGATCAGTCCAGGGAACAGCGACGGACGTAATAAAAGCGCTGGTCGGCGCATCGGGCAGGGTTTTAAAATAGTATTTCGTGATCACTCCAAAATTACCGCCACCACCACCGCGATGCGCCCAATACAGGTCGAGTTCGTTTGGATCGACGGAATCCGCGCCCACATAAATAGGGTATGCGCTGATGCCCGCATCATTTTTAACCACCACCTCAACCCCGGTGAGCCAGTCGACCGTTAAACCGTTAAGCCTCGATAGCAAGCCATAGCCTCCGCCGCAAATATGACCGCCTAAACCTACTGAATAGCAGGAACCCGCTGGAAGCACCTTACCATAATCGCGAAACAAAGCCTGGAAAGCCGACCAGTTGGTGCCGCCCGACTCCAGGTAATAGCCTTTTTCGTCGTCGTAACCATAACCGCCCATCGGCGTAACATCCAATATGGCGCCCGTACCGTCGTTAAAAACAAAGTTTTCATAGCAATGTCCGCCGCTTTTTATTTTTACATTCTTGCCAAAAAGACTGATGGCATCGTCCAAAGCCGCAGCTGTTCCTGCCGGGGTAAAGCACAAATAAACCGCCCCGCAATTCCGTGCAAACCACCTGCGGTTAAATCCCTGTAAAAAGCTCGGAAAGCGTGTATCGGCAACTGATGGGTCGATTTTTATAAATCCCTGCTGGCTTAAGGTGTGTTTCATATCAATAAGGTTTTAACAAAGCTAAGGAATTATAAAGAGGAAAAACAAAATTAAAAGGTGGTACAAAAGAAAAGCGCCGCCAAAATTTGTTGCGATATTTCCTCACCTGACAGGCATTTTTTTGTCATCCTGAGCGCAGCGAAGGATCTTAAAGCGACATAACCGCCTGCAAAGTTCGGATGCATGGTGTAAAAGATTCTTCGCTGCGCTCAGAATGCCCAACGCTACGCACAGAATGACAAACGCCACGCTCAGAATGGCAAACGACCGCGATCAGAACAGCAAAACAAATTAATTCAACACTTTTATATCCTTCAGCCACAATATTATTTCCCGCGGCCATTCTGTTACCGCACCGGAATTGGTGGCCCTGATGCCAAATCCATGGCCTGTTTTTGCATAGATGTGCAATTCCGCAGGCACACCTGCCTGTCTATATTTTAAATACAAAGTAGCCATACCTTCTGATATATCTGCCCGGTCATCGTTCCCACCGGCAATAAAAACCGGCGGCGAGCCTTTTGACACTTCGAAACGGCTGATATTTCCCGGGTACATCAGCACCTGGAAAGCGGGCTTATCATCTTGCCTTTCGACAACATCCGCAGCGGATGGGTTGGCTGCGGTATAACGCATTGCGGAAAGTGCCGCCAGCTCCCCTCCTGCCGAAAAACCCATTACACCAAGTTTTGCGGTATCGATATGCCATTCGGCGGCCCTGCTTTTTACCAGCCGGATAGCCCTTTGTATGTCCGCCAGTTCTTCTCCATCAACGGTATAAGTGGAATTTTTTGCTTTCGCGAGACGGTATTTCAGCACAAAGCAGGTAATGCCTTGAGCTGCAAACCATTTAGCGGGATTATAACCCTCGTGGGTGATCCATATTTCGCTATGCCCCCCGCCTGGGTTAACGATGATGGCCGCACCAGTATTTGTTCCGGGCGGGAAATAGGGTGTGATGGAAGGGTTATTCACGTTGGTGATCACGTGGTCGCCCTGGTCGGTGATGCGTACGCTTTCAGCGCCGGTTTTCCCTTCGGAACCGGGGGCGCCGTTTGGCCAAAGCAAAATCTCCTTCGGGATGATGTCCTGCGCTTTCGGGCAAAAGGCGCTAAGTATTAATAAAACGATCAGCCAAAATTTCTTTCTCATAATAGTTAACTTAGAAGAGGTAAAGACCGGTTTTGTAAAATAACTGTTAAATATACATTTTATCTAAATGGAATTATAACTTTGATCAGCGGCCGAATTAAATACCTTAATACCCCGTAGGTCAATCTAAAATAAACCAAAAATTGATGAAGCACATTTTTACCTTAACATTTTCGCTGGTCCTTGCTTTCATTTGGATAACCGCCCGGGGGCAATCCACCAAAAATGAAGTCTATATCGACCAACAGGGCCGAATGCGCTGGCAAAAAGACCATTCCGAAGTGTACCTTTTTGGCGTTAACTATACCGTGCCCTTTGCTTATGGGTACCGGTCGTTAAAAGCATTAAATAAGGATATCGAGCAGGAAATTGACGAGGATGTTTATCACCTGGCCCGTATGGGCGCCGATGCGTTCAGGGTACACGTCTGGGATACGGAAATATCCGACACTACAGGCAATCTTTTGGAGAATGAGCATTTAAAGCTGTTTGACTACCTCATTTTCAAACTCAAACAGCGTAATATTAAGATCATCATCACCCCGATCGCTTTTTGGGGGAATGGCTATCCGCAACGGGATGAAAAAACAGCGGGCTTTTCGTCAAAATATAACAAAGGGCAAGCCACCGCGAACGAAAATGCGATAAAAGCGCAGGAAACCTATATGAACCAGTTATTGCTGCACGTTAACACTTATACAAAACTGAGCTACCGCGACGACCCGGATATTATCGCCGCCGAGCTTAACAACGAGCCCAGCCACAGCGGCCCGAAGGAAAAGGTGACCGAGTATATCAACCGGCTGGCCGCTGCAGCACGAGGTGCCGGCTGGACGAAGCCTTTATTTTACAATATCAGCCAGTCGCCCTATTATGCCGATGCAGTGGCCAAATCTACCGTCAATGGCTTTAGCTTTCAATGGTACCCAACCGGCCTGGTTGCCGGCCATGAGCAAAAAGGCAATTCGCTGCCAAATGTCGACAGGTATGCTATTCCGTATGATACCATTCCCGAATTTCACAACAAAGCGCAGATGGTTTATGAGTTTGAAACGGCGGATGTTTTGCAGCCTTACCTGTACCCTGCAGTTGCACGCAGTTTTAAGCTGGCTGGTTTTCAGTGGGTAACGCAATTCGCGTACGATCCCCTTGCTACGGCCTATGGCAATACTGAATATCAAACGCATTATCTTAACCTGGCCTATACGCCGGCCAAAGCAATCAGCTTTTTGATTGCCAACCGCGTTTTTCATTTGCTGCCGCGAAAAGATTATGGCTCGTATCCTGTCGACAGTGTCTTCGACGTATTTCATACCAGCTATAAGGAGAACTTGAGCGAAATGAATACCCCAAAAGAATTTTATTATACCGGCAACACAACGACTGCTCCAACTGATGAAAAGAAGCTGGAACACCTTGCCGGTACCGGCAGCTCACCGGTTGTTAATTATAAAGGCTATGGGGCGTACTTTTTAGATAAGTTGGAGAACGGTGTTTGGCGATTGGAAGTAATGCCCGATGCCATTACCATACGCGATCCGTTTGAAAAAGCGTCGCCATCCAAAGAAGTGGTGCACATTGCCTGGGCAAATCAACCTATGCTGATCAACTTATCGGATATTGGCGCCGATTTCGACATAAAAGGGACCAACCAAAATAATGCTTACCAAACCAAAGCAGCAAAAGGCTCATTCACTATAAAACCGGGAACTTACCTGCTGGTCAAAAACGGCAAGTCGGCCACAAAATGGACAAGCGGCAAAACGGTTGGCCATATCAGTCTGGGTGAATTTGTTGCGCCGCAGCCGGTAACTAAAGAGCCTTATTTGAGCTATACACCACCCATCGAGCTAAGTTCCGGTAAAGCATTTACCGTTAATGTTAAAATTATCAATATCAGCACCGATGCAAAAGTTACGCTGACAATGAACCGTGGATTCGGGCCGCCGGTTGTCATGTCGATGGAAAAAACCACACCCTATGATTTCTTTGCGGTGATCCCTGCCTCCCAAATTAACCCCGGCATTTTAAGCTACCGCATCCTAATTAAAGACGGCGACCGAAACATCTCCTTCCCCGGCGGGCATGAGGGCGATCCTTATGCATGGGATAATATTAACAACGATAGCTGGCAAACCTTCGTGGCTTCACCGGGCGGCAAACTCAGCCTGTTTAATGCTACCGCCGACCGTGGTCGTGCCAACACCTATTTCCCGGTGTTTACCCGTAATGGCGGCGCGCAATTTACGGCTGGAGAGGAAACCGGCGAACTAACGTTCAGGGCTTTGTCACCCGCCATAAAACAAGGCCAGGTAATGGGCTTCCAGTTGTTTATTGGCGATAAAGTCAAAGAGCGTCTTTCCGAAGTATCGACCTACACCAAAATAGCCGTAAGGGCGAGGCTCCAAAGCGGAAATGCGGGCAAATTACGGGTTGCGCTGATCAACAGCGATGCATCGGCCTATGCCGCAACGGCCGACCTGACCAGCCAGTTTACCACGATCGAGATCCCGCTGTCGGCCTTTAAAGCCGATTCGTGCCTGTTGCTGCCACGGCCGTATCCCGGTTTTCAGCCCTTGTGGTTTAAGGCTTCGTCCTTTTCAGGCTTAAAAATACCCGAACTGGATAAACTGGAAGTCACGGCAGGTGATGGCCTAATCCAGGATCAATACAACAAACCCTTTGGCATCGAAGTAGAATCTGTCACGCTTGAACCCTGATCTGTTATGAAAAAAATAGCCATACTTGCCCTGCTTTTTACTTTTGTTGCATCTGTTGCCAGCGCAAAACCGCCAAAACCCAGCCGCTACCATTTATTAATGGACCGCAACTGGAAATTCTTTTTGGGTGATGATTCCACCGCATCCAAAACTGCTTTTAACGATAATTCCTGGCGTGTACTCGACCTCCCACACGACTGGAGTATTGAAGGCGAATTTAAAAAAGATGCACCAACGGGCGGAGGCGGAGGCTATGCCCAAACCGGCATCGGCTGGTACCGCAAGGAGTTTGTATTGCCCGCATCGGTGCGCGGCAAACAGGTAAGCATCCAGTTCGATGGTGTTTATATGAACAGCGAGGTTTGGATAAACGGCCACCACCTGGGCAAACGGCCAAATGGCTATATCAGCTTTTATTATGACCTGACACCATACCTTGTCAGCGGTAAAAATACCATCGCGGTAAGGGTGGACAATTCGGAGCAGCCTAATTCACGCTGGTATTCCGGCTCGGGCATCTATCGCCATGTTTGGCTTGATATTACCAACCCGCTGCATATTGCGCATCGGGGCACTTATATTACCACGCCAAAGGTCGACTCTGCTTCAGCTACCATCGACATCAAAACAAAAATTGAAAATAACGGCAGCGATATTTCGAACGCGACGTTAATTTCCGTTGTCACCGATGAAACCGGCAAAGTAGTTGCAAAAAGCGAAGAACCCTTTTTACTGAAAGGGGGCACATCTGACGAGATTAAGCAATCTATAAATGTCGCCTCGCCATTATTGTGGTCGATAGATGCACCGCATTTGTACACCGTGCACTCGAGCATTTTGTCGGGTAAAAAGGTAGTCGATGAATTTAGCAGCAGCTTTGGTATCCGCAATTTGGAGTACAGCAACATCAAAGGGTTTTTGTTGAATGGCAAACACGTTAAAATGAATGGCGTTTGCATACATCAGGACGGTGGGCCGGTTGGAGCGGCTGTCCCCCTGAAAATATGGCAGACCCGGCTGAAACTCCTGAAAGAAATGGGCTGCAATGCCATCCGCACTTCGCACAACCCTGTGGCGCCGGAGTTTTTGGATTTATGTGATAAAATGGGTTTCCTGGTAATGGATGAGGCTTTCGACGTTTGGGAAACCAAAAAAGTAGCCAACGATTACCACCTGTACTATGATGAATGGTGGCAGCGCGATGTAACCGACCAAATCCACCGCGACCGCAACCATCCTTCCATTGTTTTATGGAGCGCAGGCAACGAAATCCCTGATCAAACCAAAGACAAAGGCGTAGAATTGTTAAAAGACATGCTGGCAATATACCACAAGGAGGACCCAACGCGCCCTGTCACAACCGCTAATGACGATATTGCTGCGGATAATGGCTCAACCCTGCTGCCTTTTATGGAAGCAGCGGATATAGTGGGCTATAATTACGCCAACCGCTGGCACGAGCGCCGGGAACTTTATTATTCGATCGATCATGATGCTCACCCCAACTGGAAAATGATCGGCACCGAAAGCGGGCCCATACGCAACGTGCCATTTTATTCTTTAGGCGCTGATAAAAACCAAGTTAAGGCCAACTATGCTTCGGGCATGATAGACGCCGAGCAGCTATGGGAATTTGTTGACGTGCACGATTATGTGATCGGCGATTTTATGTGGACAGGTGTGGATTACCTTGGCGAATCCTTCTGGCCGGGTAAATCATCATCTTCAGGACAGATCAGCACCATTAATCTACCAAAGGATGGTTATTATTTCTACCAAAGCCAGTGGGTTGATAAACCTGTGCTGCACCTTTTCCCGCACTGGAACTGGCTGGGCCGCGAGGGCCAGATCATCCCGGTAGTGGCTTATACCAATTGCGATACGGTGGAGCTTTTTGTTAATGGTAAATCATACGGCACAAAGATGCAGGAGTTCCCGCACCAGGGCCATTCGGGCACGTGGAATAAATATGCAAAACCGTATGTGCCTGTGAGCACCGCCGACCTGCACTTAAGCTGGGATGTTGCCTACGAGCCTGGCACGATAAAGGCCATCGGCCACAGAAACGGCAAACAGCTTGTTCAAGAAATTCACACCGCCGGCAAACCGGCTGCATTGCGCCTGAGTGTTGATAGTTCCGCCATCAGTACCGGCGATGTTGCGCTGGTTCATGCGGATATTATTGATGATGCCGGTAATATCGTTCCAGATGCGGATAACCAGGTTAGTTTTAGTATCAGCGGTGCTGGAAATATCGCCGGTGTCGATAATGGCAACTCCAGGGATGATAGTTCCTTCAAACTCAATTATCGCAAAGCCTTCAATGGTCATCTATTTGCCGTAATAAAAGCGGGACGAGTACCGGGAGATATTTCGCTGACCGTACAAGCGGACGGACTTAAATCGGCCGCTGTCGCCATCAAAGTGCAAAAGCCGGCAGATGAAGTAATGGCGCTGGAAAATTTAAAGTAATTAAAACTTCACATACTTTTCCAAAAGCACTTTGTCGATTCCCTTTGCGCGGGCCTTTTTTGCCTGTTTGCGCAGGGTGAATTCAAAAATGCTCATCCAGCCGGGGAGGTTGCTTTCGCTGATGTCAAACAGCCAGGCCAGCGCCAGCTTATCTTTCGGAAAACCCTTTTTGTCGCATAAGCCATCGCCCGCAAGGCCGTAGCTGATCTGCAGCGATTGTTCAAAGCCTTTGCTGGCGGGCCTCAGTTCCACCCTGAACTTGCAGGGCTTACCGCTCCGGTTCCTAAACAGGTGGTTAATATTGGGTTCCGCCGTTGCCGATTCGCCGGGCTTTAAGGTGTGCATGGTTTTACCAAGTGCTATCTGCACTTCCCCTTCCAGGCAATCAAAGGTCTCGCTGTAAGTTTTATGGTAGTGCAGACCCACGCCGCCGCCTTCGGCTAATTCTACCTCAACCAAAGTGCATTCGCCATTTGTTTCGTCGGCTGTTTTTAAAAACACTACCGTATCCTTTTGAATCGGGTTGTAAATTTTGCGTAAAGTGTCAGTCATTGTTGTATATCGATTTATTTTATTCCTCCAATATGATCCTGAGTCTGTAAAGTCTTCCCGGATCGATCAGTAAGGTATTTTCTTCTATTTTCAGGTAGTTTTCTTTCGCCAACGAAGCTTCAGCTTTTACTGCCGACCGTACCTTCAGCACGATTTCCTTTATTGCATCTTCCGGGCCCTGTTCGATAAGTACGTCCGGCCCGGTTTTAAATCCAAAGCGGTAAGCACCCTTAACTTTTATTCCCGGGAGTGTCTTCCATAGCGCCACTTGTTTGGCCGGGTTAGTAGTTTGTATAACTATTACTTTCACTCCCAACAGGCCCAGGCTGCCTCCGTTCGCTGCGTTAAAAGCACTGTCGGCCTTTACCGAGAAGCTATTAATAAAATCCCGCTGCTCATAATCGCAAATAAAAACCCGGCGTGCGCCTGCACACAGGTCGGTCAGGTCAGTAACGGTATAAAACTTTTGCTTGCTGCCCTGGTAATTCCAATAGGAGATTTGAGGCCCGGAATGGTTGAGAGGGACTTTATCCATTACAGCGTCGATCTCATTTGTATGCGTCGCCGGCTCGAGTGCAATACCCTTAAAGAAGGCGGAGTCGCGGTCGCTGCCATTTGCTCCAACAGTTTCAAAAGTGACGTTGCCCAGCCAAAGGCCGCCGCTCGAAAACGAGCCGAACGACTGGTAATCGTAAACAACCGGAACCCCGAAGGTTTGACTAAACAATTTAAACACATCGGCGGCACCAGGGACATGAGCTGTGATGTGCTGCACTTTGTTCACCTGCCCGTAAACCATGCAAGATGAAAAAAACAACGCGAGGCACAAAAGTATTTTTTTCATACTAATACACTGTTTTACAGATAAATGTAAAATATTATATTTACAAAATCAACGAAAAAATAAACCGGCTTATATTTTACAGCCAGATTTACGGACAAGCCCGACAGTCGGTTTTTCCGCGCGCCAAAAAAAATTACAAATTAGAAATCCCCCATTAAAGCTGCTTCGTAATTTGTGGTAATACCTAATTATTGCTGAGATGAGCGTTAATTTATTTGAACCCTACACTAACCCTATAACAGGAGAAACATTTGAATGCACCAGTTTTACGCCGGAGTGTTACCGTATGAAATGGTCGGTAGCCCCCGGCGGCTACGTGCCGCTGGAGCACGTGCATTATTACCAGGGAGAGATTTTTTACGTAAACAGTGGCGTGCTCAACTTAAAAATCGATGGCGTTGACCATATTGTAAAAGCCGGCGAACAAATTACCGTACCAAAAGGCAAAAGCCACATTGCCGATAACCACGGTGAGGGCGGGCTGGTTTGCGACGTGGAATATGTGCCAGGCCTTGATTATTACACTTTCTTTCAGTGCTTCATCGGGCTGCAAATGGATAAAGATTACAATAAAAAAGGACAAATAAATATCCCAAAAATGGCTTACTTTATGAAAGCTACCAAATGCAATGCACTGGCCAGGCCATCAGCCATACCAAAGCCGATGTTTTTATTTGTTTTAAATTTTTTTTGGGTGATTGGGTCAATTACGGGATGGAAGAAGCCGTTGAAGCGGTACGTCGGAGATCAGGTGGAAACGGCTCGGGCTGTTTAAATTAATTTAATGCCGAAACGTGAGACGCTCAAATCTCCTTCACATCTTCTTGTTTTATCCATCCCACATTCCCGTTAGCCAAACCAATCTTCGTCCAGCCGTTGCTGTTATCCAGCACATTAACTTTAGTACCATCATGGATAACAAACAAGGTATTAGCCTGGTCGGTCGGACTGCTTTTTACGTTAACCGAAGGACTAAAAACAATGGCCCCGGGGTGGTCTTCATAGTAACTAAGTTGCCTGTTCGCCATAAAAACAACTATGACACCGATAAAAAACAAAAGAACAGCGCTGTAAAACGAGGTTCTTTTCAAATTCGCGGTTCCGGCGAAAAAATACAGTATAAGAAAAACCGATCCCAGCAAAACGAAAATAATACTCCAAATCGCCAGCGCTCCGGTTGAAAAGGCCAGTATAAAATTATGCCACCAGCGGGTAACAAAAAACTCAGGCACTTCGTCTATTTTGTCAACGGTTTTCAGGTTGACGTATTTAAGATTGTAATTAATATCATCATCGCCCGGGGCGAGCTTATGCGCCTTTTCGTAATAAAGCACCGCGGAGGCGATGTCGTCATTCTTGTAGCTGGCATTGCCCATGTTAAAATAAACAGCAGCCGATTGGTAACCCTGGTTCACCAACTGCTGGTACGCGGTAACCGCTTCTTTGTACCGTCCTTTGGCATACAGAGCGTTACCTTTTAAAAAAAGCGTGTTTGCACCATCGCCGTATGAGAGCAGCGGAAAAACTATCATCGCCAAACAAAAAAAACGCTTCAGCATATTAAATTTCATTTTCAATATCATTTATAATGCCCTTTGCCTTTTCAAAAACCTCCGGTTGCGAAATATGGGTTACCGGCGCGTAGCGGGCCATCTCGCACAGGTCAAGGGTGTCTAACAATCGTCCCCTTAATTGCTCACTTACCTTTTTATCCACCAGCGCCGATTCGATACGCTCCTTATTCAGGTCGGCAAACTGAATATTTAGTTTATCGCTCAGGTAGCCATATAAACCGGCAAATACGTCTTCATAAAAGGCCGCCGCATTGCCCGCCGCCAATTGCTTTTGGGCGTTTGCAAGGTGTTTGGCCGCAATTTTGCCCGCCTTGCGACTTTTTACTTTAACCAAGTCGCTGTTTTGCGCTATCAGTTTATTGCGGAAAACATAAGCGCCAAAACATAAAGCCGGACCTAGCAACAGCAGCAACCAGTAGCCAACCGAGCCAAAAAAAGTATCCCCGTTTTTAACCAGGCCACCATCTCCGGTTTTAATATACCTGATGTCCTTGCTCAGCATTTTAACATCCTGTTTTTCAGCGTCGGTAAAAGAGGTGACATTGCTTTCGTTAGTACCCTTATCAACTTTAATATGAAACCCTTTTGCCGAAAGGGTGACATAGCGGTTCGTGGCCGGGTTAAAATAGGAGAAATTCAGCGGGTCGATATTAAATTGGCCCTGGTGCCGCGGTATGAGCAGGTAATTATAAAACCGGCTGCCTGATACCCCGCTTTCATTTTCGGTTACCGTGTCGGTTATCTTCGGATCATATTTTTCAAAGTCTGCCGGAAAGCTGGCATTAAGCGTTTTTAGCAGTTTTATATTTCCTGAACCGGTTACTTTCACCTTATAATTTAATGCTTCGTTGGCTCTTAGCTCCGTTTTATCTATCGAGCTTTGGATATTGAACGTGCCCACGGCCCCGCTAAAGCCCGCCGGTTTGCCTGCCTCGGGGAGCGGTTTTACGTAGATGGTAACCGGAGCGCTTTTGGCCTGGTATTTCTCTTCCTTTTCATCCTGGAAAAACTGGGCAAACGGATCGGAAGACTGCACCGGCACGCGCACGGTAAAGGTCATGCTCATCGGATCGATCGTTAAATTGCCCGAACGTTCCGGGAACAAAATTGTTTTTTTTAGGTCGGCCACCTCGTATCTGATTCCTTTATACACCTCCAGGTGCATTGGTATTTGCCCGGTCGGCTGTTTGATGTCTTCGCTCCAGAAGCCATTTAGCTCCGGCGGAGAGGCGGCCTCATTTTGTTCAATACTCACACGGGTGTAAAGCCTGTAAGTTACAGTGAGTTGCTGCCCAAGGTACACATTGGTTTTATCGACGATAGCCTTGATAAAAAGCAATTTGGACAGATCGGCGGAACTGGCCTGTTGCAGGCCATTATCCGGCGTCCCGCTTTGCGATTGCTGATTTTGGGGAACAGGTCTGCCCTTTACAACTTTTACTTTAATAGCGTTGGTGGTTAACTTGTGGCCGTTTACAACAATCGACGCAGACCCGATGGTAAATTCGCCTTCTTTTACCGCCATCAGGTCATACCCGATGGAAATACTCGCGGAGGTAGCTCCGTTGATAATTTCCATGCTTTGCGACTGGTTTGGTCCGCCCGCCACCCGAAAATCTTTAAAATCTGGGGGATTAAAATTTTCGCCATTGGCATTTACTGAAAATGTTACTTCAAATACCTCGCCTGTGCCAACCGTGCTTTTACTAACGGAGGCTGTAAATTTTGCCTGCTGTGCAACGGCCATGCAAGAGCAAAATGACATAAGGGTTAATATGAGGTATTTCATTTTTATTGTTGATGGGGTTGAGTAGGTTGATTAAGTAAGTGGTTGATTAAGTTACCGTTGTTTAAATTTTAATTCAATCACCTTAGTCAACTTAATCCAACTAACCGCTACCAATCCTTAGTAATATTCTTTTTCGTCCCCTGGAATTTTTTGTTTTTCAGTTTATCCTGGGTTTGTTTCTCCTGGTTGTTCAGCGCATCCAGCATACGTTCTGCATCGTCTTTCGATATCTGGTTCGGCTGCTGTTGCTGCTGATCTTTTTTATCCTGATTTTGGTTCTGTTTGTCCTTGTCTTTATTGTCTTTGTTTTTATCGTTCTTGTTATCTTTATTCTGCTGGTTCTTGTCTTGCTTTTTATTGTTTTGATTTTGCTTGTTCTGCTGCTGCTGTTTTTTCAGCTTCTCCTGTGCATAAGCCAGGTTATAGCGCGTTTCGTCATCCTTTGGGTTGTTCAGCAGCGCTTTTTTATAAGCTTCGATGCTTTCTTCCAGCTTCTTATTTTCCAGCAGCGAATTACCCATGTTATGGTAAGCCGCAGCTGTTAATGCCTTGTTTTTATTAGGTGAGGCAGCAAGCTTATTAAATTGATCGCTTGCATCGGCAAATTTCTTTTGTTTGTACAAGGCATCGCCGAGGTTAAAATTACCTGCTGTGTCCAGGCCTTTACTATCGACGGACTTACGGTAATCAGCTTCGGCCTCTTTATATTGCTGTGCCCTATAAAGCTCATTCCCTTTGTGGATATACTTTTTTTGCTGTGCGAAGAGACTCGTCGCTGCAAACAAAAACCCAATGACGATGATTAGCCGCTTCATATTTTCTTCACTTCAAAAAGCTTCAAACCGGCCAATTTTATGCTTTTCCGGTTCGATATAAAAAATTCAACAATTAATAAGACAAACGCAAAGGCCAGCACAAATTGGAAACGATCCTCAAAATCCTTAAAGCTCTTACTGTCATAAGTTTTGCGTTGCACCTTGCTGATCTGGTCCATGATAATATTCAGCCCTACGTTGGCATTGGTTGCTCTTACATAGGCCCCCTGCCCCGCCGCAGTGATTTCTTTACACATGGTCTCGTCCAGCTTGCTGATCACGGTGTGACCGGCGCTGTCGGTATGAAAACCTACTTGCTTGCCGTTTTGAAAGATAGGAACAGGCGAACCGTTTGCCGAGCCCATGCCAATCACATTCACCATTACATCTTTGCTTGCCGCCTCTTTTGCAGAAACTACCGCGTCATCTTCGTGGTTTTCGCCATCAGTGATAATGATCATTGCCTTGCCGGTGCCATCCTTAAAATCGAATGACTTCATCCCCATATCAATGGCGGCGCCAATTGCGGTGCCCTGTGTGGGCACCATGCCCGGGTTAATGGTATTTAAAAACAGCTTAGCTGCCGAATAATCAGTAGTCATCGGCAACTGCACATAGGCCTCGCCTGCAAATACAATAATGCCAATGCGGTCGCTATGCAGCTGGTCTATCAACTGGGCAATGGCTTGTTTGGCATTTTCCAGGCGGTTGGGCGCCATGTCCTCCGACAGCATACTGTTTGATACATCAAGCAGTATCATCAGGTCGGCCCCTTTTTTCTTTTCCTCTTCCATTTTCGATCCTATCTGCGGGTCGGCGGCGGCGAGGATCAAAAACGCGTAAGCAACCATAAAAAGTATAAACTTAAGCCAGGGCCGCGAAAACGACACTTCGGGGATCATGGAATCAACCACCTTTCTGTCGCCCAAAGCAATCAGCGCGCGCTTTTTCCAACGGTCAACCACTAAAAACAGCAGCACAAAAAACGGGATGATCAATAAGCCCCACAGGTATTCGCTGTTTGCAAAACGTATCATGCTTTTAAGTTAAAGCCCCCCTCAGCCACGTGTTTTTAAATAAAAACTCCAACGATAAAAATAATAATGCCGCCAGTGCGAAGGGCAAAAACAGCTCCGTATGTTTATGGTATTGGGTTACTTCTATTTTTGCTTTTTCCAGTTTATCAATCTGGCCGTAAATATTTTGAAGCGCGTGGTTGTCAGTTGCCCTGAAATATTTTCCGCCGGTAATATCTGCAATTTTTGTAAGGGTGGGTTCATCTATATCTACCTTCATGTTTTGATATTGAACACCGCCAAAACCATTTGATACAGGGATAGGCGCATAACCATTGGTGCCGATACCTACCGTATACACCCTGATGCCGAAAGTTTTAGCGATCTGCGCTGCCGTAAGCGGTGCGATCGATCCCGTATTGTTCGAACCGTCTGTAAGCAAAATAATCACTTTGCTTTTCGCCTCGCTGTCCTTCAGGCGGTTTACCGCAGTTGCCAGCCCATCGCCTATCGCGGTCATATCCTGTATCATCCCGTAGTGGACATCTCTGTATAAGTTGATGAGCACATCATGATCAATGGTTAAAGGGCATTGGGTAAAGCTTTCGCCGCTAAAAATAACCAAGCCGATGCGGTCATTCGGGCGGCTTTTAATAAAGTCGATAGCGATATTTTTGCCCGCCTCCAGGCGGTTTGGCTGAAAATCCTCGGCCAGCATACTACCTGATATGTCTGATGCGATCATGATATCGATGCCTTCTGTAGTCGAATTTTGCCAGCTTAAAGATGACTGCGGCCTGGCCAGCGCAATAACCAGCGCCGCAACTGCCAGCGACCGGAGGATGATTCCCAAATGCCTTAATGAGGCGAAGCTGCTTTTGACGGGCAGCGAAAAACTTTTTGCTGCGGATACGCTTAAGGTACCCTGCAATTTTTGTTCGCGCCATATATACCAACCTATCATTACCGGGACAATGATGGCCAGCCAGAAAAACTGCGGGTACGCAAATTCAAGTCCTTTAAACACTTGCCGACCCTCCTTCCGGGTTTAACGGCTTATCGGCCTGCCGGGTACCGGTTACAAAATCTATGGCGGTATCCAGGCTGTTTTCATTTTCAACCGGCAGCGGTTTTTCCTTCGCGAATTTTACCAAATCGGCCAACACCAGTATTTGTTTTAGTTTTTCCCTGTTGGCTTCATTAATGTCCATTCGTTTCAGGCCGGCAAGTATCTCGTCGGTAGTTTTTTCGTAGGTTTTGATGATGTACCGTTTTTCAAGATACTCGCGAATGATATCGCTTAGTTCGATATGATAGGCTTTCACCTGGTCCTGCTGCCACAATTTTTTGTCGCGCAATTCCTTCAGCTTATTAATAGCCTCGATGTCGGGCCGGATAACCGGAGCAGCCACTTTAACAACCGGCACAGGTTTTGGCCGTTTGCGCATATAAATAACAAACCCGATTATTCCGGCAATAACCAACAGCGGCAAAACAATCCAATACCAGTTATCGTGCAGCCAGTCCAGCCAGGTGTAGGATACCGCAAGGGGTTGCTTAATATCATAAATGGCCTTTGTAGTATCTACCTTTACGGTTTCGACCTGCAGGGTTAGCGGATTGGTGTGTACAACGCCGCTTTCCGAACCTATCGAAAAGGCGGGCATGGTATATGATCCCGCATCAAAACTGGTGATGGTATAGCTTTGCGTAACCGTGATCGCATTCCGGTCTGTCTGATCAAAACTGGTATCCGGCTTGTTAATGCTCACCACCTGCACTTTACTTACGATGGTATCCGACAGTTTGGGGAAACTGATGTGCGCTTTTGCCGGTTGACGAACGGATATAAACAGCTTGGTTTGATCGCCTATCCTGATGGTGTATTGCTGCAGCTTTGCCTCGGCCTGTATGGCTTGCGCGTTTGTTTTATAACTGAAACAGGTTAAACAAAGCAAAGCCAGTACTATAATAAAAAACCGGTTCCTCATTTTTGTCACCTTCTTCTCTCTCTCTTTTTAAATAAAGTCATTAGTGGTTTAACATACGATTCATGGGTGCCAATATCGGCGATATCCACGCCTGATTTACTAAACAGGTCTTTCAGCCAGGCCTTCCGCCGCAAAGCGTCAATCTTAAATGCATCCCGTACTCTTTTATCACCGGTATTTACCCAAACAATTTGCCCGCTTTCTTCATCCTTTACCGGGATGAGGCCCAAATCCGGAAACTCTTCCTCGTGCTTATCAAAAAGCCGGAGCGCTATAATGTCATGCTTTTTATTGGCAATCTTCAGTTCCGTTTCAAAATCCAGGCTCATAAAATCCGAGATGATAAAGGCAGTGCATTTCTTTTTGATGGCGCTGGTAAAATACTTCAACGCTTCGGCTACATTGGTCCCTTTATTTTCAGGTTTAAAATCGATCAGTTCGCGGATGATCATCAAAATGTGGCTGCGGCCTTTTTTTGGCGGGATAAACTTTTCTATCTTATCGCTAAAAAATATCACGCCCACCTTGTCATTATTCTGGATGGCTGAAAAAGCAAGTACTGCGCAAATTTCCGTGGCGAGGTCCTGTTTTTGCTGAACGATGGTACCGAAATTCTCCGAAGCGCTTACATCCATCAACAGCATTACTGTCAGTTCGCGCTCTTCGTCAAAAACCTTTACAAAGGGATGGTTAAAACGAGCGGTAACATTCCAGTCAATAGTTCTGATCTCGTCGCCTACCTGGTATTCGCGCACCTCGCTAAAGGCCATACCCCTGCCTTTGAAAGCGGAGTGATATTCCCCCGAAAACAGGTGATTACTCAGCCCGCGGGTTTTTATTTCTATCTTCCGTACTTTTTTTAGCAGCTCTTTGGTGTCTCTCGCCATTTTTATAGAATCAAGAGTCAAGAACCAAGAGTCAAGAAATCAAGACCATAAAGTTGTCGTGGTTCTTGATTCTTGATTCCTGGCTCTATTTTTTACGGTACAACTACCGCGTTTAATATCCCTGTTATAATGTTCTCGGTTGTCATGTTTTCAGCCTCGGCTTCATAAGTCAGGCCGATACGGTGACGCATTACATCGTGGCAGATGGCCCTGACATCCTCGGGAATAACATAGCCTCTTCGTTTAATAAAGGCATACGCTTTGGCTGCCAGCGCCAGGTTAATGCTGGCACGCGGCGAAGCGCCGAAGCTGATAAGATTTTTGTAGTTGGACAGTTTATATTGCTCGGGGTTACGTGTCGCAAAAACGATATCAATAATATATTGCTCAATCTTCTCGTCCATGTACACTTCCCTTACCACCTTGCGGGCGCGTACTATCTCCTCCGGCTTTACCACCGCATTTGGTTTTAACATGCCCTGTGGCGCTACGTTTGCACGGATAATGCGCTTCTCTTCTTCTTTAGTTGGATAGCCGATAACCACCTTCAGCATAAAACGGTCAACCTGAGCCTCGGGTAGCGGATAGGTCCCCTCCTGCTCTATCGGGTTTTGCGTTGCCAGCACCAGGAATGGGTTTGGCAGGGCGAAAGTATTTTCGCCAATGGTTACCTGTCTTTCCTGCATCGCCTCTAATAAAGCGCTTTGCACTTTGGCGGGCGCGCGGTTTATTTCGTCGGCCAGGATGAAGTTTGAAAAGATGGGGCCTTTCTTCACCAAAAAATCTTCTTTCTTTTGGTTATAGATCATCGTACCCACCAAATCCGCCGGCAACAGGTCAGGTGTAAACTGTATACGGCTAAAACCGGCATCAATAGTTTTTGAAAGCGTATTTATAGCAAGCGTTTTCGCCAGGCCCGGAACACCTTCCAGCAGAATATGCCCATCAGCAAGCAGACCGATCAACAATCGCTCTACCATATATTTCTGACCCACGATCACTTTGTCCATTTCCATCTTCAGCAGATCGACGAAGGCGCTTTCGCGCTGGATCATTTCATTGATCGCCCTGATATCAGCCGAATAAGATGAATTACCGCCCATTGCATCAACAGCCGATTGCGTTGCGGTATTACCATTTATATCTTCCATTTATTATTTTATTTTTTGGATGGGCAAAACTAAAGAGATAACGATTTTTTTACTACAAAAAACAGGCACTTAAATGTTAAATTTTGTTAAAATAATTTGTAGGCAGGCAAAACGGAGGGCAATCGGCCGGCATTCAACCCGGGTGGCGGGTATCGTTTAAATAAAAAAGGTCGGCAAACACCGACCTTTCAATTCCTTTTACAGCCGTAAGCCATCCCCATATAATGCTGCGGTTTTGGCGCAGCCCCTGAGCTCAGTTACCGGCAATAAAAATGGGCTGGTAATACCAAACCCGTTCTAATTTCCTAACTAAATGTATTATGCTGAATTAAGCGTTTTTCCTTTGTGGAGCGAATAATGGCAACACAATGATAGCGATTAAGGCAGCAACTTCCAATACTACTAACATGACTAAAAGATTTAAATTGTTAAAATAATTGTTAAACTAAACCATTCCGAGGGGTCGCGTCAACTTGATGTCAGGTCTACGCAGCTCTTCCTTCGTGTGTAAGGTGTCCGCTAAAAATATGCCAGTCGTAAAATTGGTTGACCTGCCGAAAAAAAATGCAAAAATGAAATCCGTTATAAAATAAAAAGCGTGAGCGAAATTCGGATTTTTGTCAGTTTTATTCAATTTTTTAAACAAAAACCAAAAAAAACTGAGTTTTATTCTACAATAAGTGCCATTTAGCTAAAAAATATAGATAGTTATTTAAAAAAATACTGACAAACGGATAATCCGGCTTAAAAATTTAAAACCGGAAATTTGGTTACTTAGATTGATGACCGGCGAAAAATTTATTGCGTTGTTTTAAGGCCGGCGATCAAAAAATATATTCGATAAATTGAATCCTTGGTTTCAAATGGTTGAAAAAATATTTTTTTGCCAATTTGTCAGCAAAGCTGCCATTGGCATAAAAACTGACAAAATGCCAGCAAATTTTACCACAAAATAGCCTGCCAAAGTGACAATCCGGGCATTTTCGCCCAACAAATACTAAAAAATGGCTATGCCAAAGATTTTTATGGTCGGTGAAATGAAAAAAACAATTTCAGGCCTGCATGTCCGAGGGTCCGGGAGGGTGTAACAACGTAATATAGCTTAAGTCTAACTATAAAAACTGTATCATGACCAAGGAATCATTTTCGATACATGGTGAAAACCTGCTCAAAAAAATAAAAGAGTTGATAGAAGAGGGTAATATCCGTAAGATAACCATTACCGATAAATCCGGCCGCGAGCTGATGTCATTTCCACTTACAATCGGCGTTGTGGGCGTACTGGTGGCCCCGGTATTAGCCGCAATAGGCGCTATTGCCGCTTTGGTTGGTGAGTGTACCATAACCGTTGAACGGGAAGAGCAGGCTAACCAGGATGAAGTTAAATAACAATGCCGCTTCCGCCGTCATAGCCTGTTTGAAGCTAGCGGCGGCAGTGGCAACTGTTTCAATGGCGGCTTTTATTTAGCGCATCCTCAATCGTTTTGAGGAATAATCAATAACGGAATATCCAAACGCCGCGCCATTTTTTGTGTGTGACTGCCCTTAAATATCTTTCCAAACAAGCCGTGCTCACGATGCACCATTGCCAAAATGTCTACCTGGCCGTGTTCGCTCAGCCATTCAAGCCCGCGCTCTGTGCTGTTGCTTTTTACTAACCGGTAGTAAATGTTCGGATAATTTGCTTTGTTTGACAGATCAACCAGGAACCCGTCCAGCCACTTTTTAAATTCAGGGGTTTGTTGTTTCAAGTCCTCGATATGGGCAATCAATAATTCGGCATTTAAAGGCCTGACCAGGTTAATTAGCTGATAAATTTTCTGAAGGTCTTTTTCGGGTTTAGTAAAATCGGTTGCGAAAGCGATCTTTTTCACAGGCCTTATCATCGCGGATATGGGCACCAACAACAACGGTATGGCTGTTTCGTCTATCATGCGCCGGCTATGGTCGCCTATAATTAAATCATTAAAAACATCACCCTGGTGCGACGCCATAATGGTCATGGCGATATGTTTTTTGTCCGCAATATTATTGATGACAGACGGGACATACCCGGTATCATTGATACAATGTATGGCGGGTTTGAACAGGGCATCCTCGTTTTCCAACTTCAAATTCGACCTCAACGCTTCCAATTCCCGTCCGCTATCCTTCAGCAATTCATCGTACTCATAAACCGGCCAGGTTACCAAACCCGCGTCTGGTACTTCTGCCGGTACAATAAAGGCGTTGCAAAGTACCAGGTTTGCGCGTAGTTGTTCGGCCAATTTATAACCGTAATCAGCAGCATGCTTCGCATTTGCTGAAAAATCCGTGGCGATCAATAAAGTTTTCATTTGGTTAAAATTTTATTTTCTACTATATCCACGGTAAAGGTCAGCAGGAAAAGGGGGCGAAATAATGACTTTAGTCACCCGTAACCGTGATCTTTTACACGGGCAAAATGACTATCATCATTCTTTCGGTCATTGGTTATCCCAACATTTGTGTATTAAAAACAGTAATATGAAAAATGTACTCGTATTAACCGATTTCTCAAAAAATGCCGAAGGCGTGGCACAGTTTGGGATAAAACTGGGCAGCAAGTTAAAAGCGAACCTATTACTGTTTAACACTTACGTTACTAACGCGGCGGTGCCATTTGTAAACGAGCCATGGGTAGCAAACGAAGTGATTTGGGGCGACGACGACAGCAGAGACAGCCTGACCAGACTGGCAACGCAATTGAAACAGTTTATGGGCAAACTGGCTGCCGCAGATTACCGACCATTAATTTATTGTGATAACGGCGAAGGAAGACTGGGTACAGTAGTACCCGATATTATTGAAAGAAAGAATGTCGAATTAATTGTAATGGGGGCTCGCGAAGATGACCCCGACAAGGACAATCTTTTCGGCAGTGATTTAAATGCCGTAATTCAAAAATCAGTACGACCGATACTGGTGACTCCGCCGGAAGCTGATCCATTAGATCTGAAAAAAGTAATTTTTGCCACCAACTTTGAAAATACGGATGCACAAGCTATTCAATACCTGGTGAAACTGGGCGAATTGTTAGACTTTGAATTGGAGATTGTTCACGTCGTGCAAGCCGGTAAAAACGGCACACCTGATCATAACAGCGAACCGATTCCTACGGCACAGAAAAACAAGCTAAAATACCCGGACATTACCTATCACCACATACGCGGCGAAAATGTGGTAAGTGATCTGTTGCGGATATGCGAAGAAAGTGGCGCAGGTATGCTGGCAGTTGTGCATCATCAACATTCATTTATAGGCAGGATATTTCATCAAAGCGTTACGAAAAAAATATTGAATAACCGCGATTTACCTTTAATGATATTCCCTTCGCGAATGGTTTAATAAAATGTGACCAGGATCACTATGGGTTGTGATTGCCGTCAACCCTAAACCGTCCAAATTATCAAACCTTTACACCAGGATAATTTTACGCTAAAAACAACAGCATGAGCCTCAATCAACCGGCAGAACTTTCAAACTTCTTCATCGCAGGGATCAACTACAAAAAGTCAGATGCCACCATAAGGGGGATGTTCGCCATTAATAATGATCAATACGCCAATATCATTGCACTTGCTCCGGAACATCAAATTTATTCGCTTTTTATTATATCAACCTGCAATCGCACGGAGATTTATGGCTTTGCTGAAAATGCCGGGCAGCTGATCAGCCTGCTTTGTGCCCAAACCATCGGAGACAGCGAAACTTTCACCCAACTTGCTTATGTAAAAAATGGACTTGAAGCCATTGAGCACCTGTTTGAAGTTGGCGCCGGTCTTGACTCGCAAATTCTGGGCGATTACGAGATCACATGCCAGCTAAAACAGGCGGTAAGGTTTGCCAGGGATAACAATTTTATAAATTCCTTTTTGGAGCGGCTGGTAAACAACGTATTGCAGACAACCAAACAAATCCGCAACGAAACATCCTTAAGCAGCGGGACCATATCGGTTTCATACGCCGCAGTTGAATATATAAAGCAAAAGGCCGGTTACTGCAGTAACAAAAACATATTAGTGGTGGGTACCGGCAAAATTGGCCGTAATACCTGTAAAAACCTGGTAGATTACCTTGGAGCGACCAACATCACACTCATCAATCGTTCAGAAGAAAAAGCTGCTGAGCTGGCCGCTGAATTGGGCTTACGATTCGCCACGATGAATGAGTTGGAAAAATGTATCGATATCGCCGATATCATACTTGTTGCATCAAATTCAGACGCGCCGGTGATCTTAAGGTCGCAACTGGAACAAAAAAACAACAAACTGGTGATCGACCTGTCCATACCTTATAATGTTGAAGCCACCGCCGGCCAGTTGCCGAATGTGTCGTTAATAAACGTAGACGCGCTGTCAAAAATAAATGACGAAACTTTGCTGCGGCGACAAATGGAGATCCCCAAGGCAAAGGATATCATCAATGAAGGCATCTCGGGTTTTATGGACTGGTACCAGATGCGCAAAAACGCCCCGGCATTAAATGCCATTAAAACCACACTTAGCTACCTGTATACGCAGCATTTTTCGGAACTGAAAGGCAATCCTGATAAATGCCCGGTTCTGTCTGCAGAAAAAAAAATACAGCAGATCGTTACCGGAATTGCCGGGAAAATGAAGGGACAAAGCAATCCCGGTTGCCATTACCTGGAGGCGATAAATGAGTTTATGCTGGCGGTAAAAGAATGATCCAAAAAAATCACTACCTGGTGAGGCGACTTATCCGCCACCATGCCTTGCGATAAAACAACCGCTTGGCAAACTCTGCCGAGAAAAGGTAGGCACTGATAACCAAAACCAGTAAGCCATAAAATTCAAGCGGCAGTTTAACAAAACCGAACCATTGCGCCACAGGCGTTACAGGTACGGACAGCACAAACAAAAACACCAAGGCCGTAGCGATGGATAGATACTTACCAGGCAAGCTTTTTAAGAAAGACAGCCGCGTACGCACCACCAGCACGATCAATATAGCGGAGATTACGGATTCAACAAACCAACCTGTTTGAAAAACCTTTTCGTTTGCATGCAGCACAAATAACAGTATGCCAAAGGTGAGATAATCAAACACTGAGCTTAGCAAACCGAAAATAATCATAAACCGCCGGATAAATTTCAGGTCCCAACGCTGCGGCGTTTGGATATTGATAGCGTCCACGCTATCTGTAGCGATAGCCATCTCGGGGAAGTCAGTCAGCAAATTGGTAAGCAATATTTGCTTTGGCAGCAATGGCAGGAAACTTAAAAACAACGAGGCCCCTGCCATGCTGAACATGTTGCCGAAGTTAGCACTGGTTGCCATAAAAATGTATTTCATGGTATTGGTAAAGGTTTTGCGGCCTTCAATAATCCCTTCGTATAATACATCGAGGTTTTGGTCAAGCAAAACAATATCGGCGGCCTCTTTTGCGACGTCGACCGCGGTATTAACTGAAATGCCAACATCTGCCGTATGCAGCGCCGGCGCATCATTTATACCATCGCCCATAAATCCAACTACATTGCCTGCTTTTTTCAACAGGTTAATAATGCGTTCCTTTTGATTTGGCTCTACCTCGGCAAAGATATCGGTTAACCCCGCCTGGTGAACCAACGCGGTGTTGCTCATATTGTGCATTTGCGCGCCGGTAAGAATCTTCGGGGCCTTAATACCTACCTGCAGGGCCAGACTTTTTGCAACCAGGGCATTATCGCCCGTGATCAGCTTTAATTGGACGCCGAGGCTGTTGAGCTTTTGTATGGTCTCTATCACCTGTGGCTTTGGCGGATCAAAAAGCGTAATAAAACCAAGGAATACCATGCCTTTTTCATCATCAATAGTGAAATTATGGCCGGCACCACCCGGTTTCCAGGCAACGCCCAACGTACGGTAACCTGCATTGCTTGAATCCTGGTATTGCTTTAATATTTCCGCTTTCCTTTCGGCGATATCAACCACCTCACCATCAGCCGTTTCTGCCTTATCGCATATTTCAATTATGTTGTTTACGGCGCCTTTGGTGATCACAATATTCTCCTTATCATTTTTGAGCTGGATAGTCAGCCTTTTGCGGATAAAATCATACGGTATCTCTGTCTGCACAGCATAGGAAGCCGATGGGGCCGTACAACTTGAGCAAATCGCATCGTCAATCGGGTTATGAAAACCTTGCTGCATCGATGCGTTAAGCCAGGCGTAATTCATGATCTTTTCGCTGTGCTTACCATCTATGTCAATAGTATCTTTCAAGGTTACTTTTCCTTCCGTGATCGTTCCGGTTTTGTCTGAGCAAAGTATATTCATACTGCCAAAATTCTCGATAGACGACAGCCGTTTTACGATAACTTTTTTCGCCGCCATCCGTTTTGCGCCGGTTGAAAGATTTACGCTGATGATAGCCGGCAGCAACTGGGGCGTTAAACCTACTGCCAGAGCAAGCGAAAACAGGAAAGAATCCAAAGGCGGCTTGTGTAATAGTACGTTGACCGCAAATATGATGATCACCAATAGCAGGGTGATCTCCATCAAAAGATAACCAAACTTGCGTATCCCCTTTTCAAAGTCAGTTTCCGGAGCCCTGGCCTGCAGCGAAGCCGATATTTTGCCAAATTCGGTAGCCTTCCCGGTTTTTATTACCAAAGCTTTCGCTTTTCCGCTGATCACATGCGAACCCATAAAAAGCGAATTGGTCCTTTTGGAAATGGGTATATCGGCTGCCAGCACAGCGCTATTTTTTTCCACCGGGTAAGTTTCCCCCGTAAATGCTGCTTCATCCACAAATAATTCCTGCGACTCCACTATGAGGCTGTCGCCGGGTATAATATCGCCGGCACTAAGGTATACGATGTCGCCAGGAACTACAGCTTCCACGGGGATGTCCTTTTTGATATTATCCCGCCAAACAGTACAATGCAGTTGTACCATTTTTAACAGCTCATTTACGGCGTTTGCAGCCCCGCTTTCCTGGAAGAAGCCCAGTGTTCCGCTGATGATGACTATTATGAAGATGATCATCGCATTCGTCAGGTCTTTTACACCGATGGACAGGCCGGCAGCAATGATCAGCAATATGGTAACCGGGCTTTTAAACTGCGATAGAAACAAGATTACCGCGTTGGTGCGCGTGCTTGTTTTTAAGGTATTCGGGCCGTATACCTTAAGTCGCCGGCCGGCTTCCGTGTCTGTAAGACCGCTTTGTCCGCAGGACAGTTTTTTAATCACTTCTTCAATACCCAGATGCCAGAAGGAGTTGAGTTGATTGTCGTTTTGAGGTTCCAAGTGCAGTCCGATTTTTAATAAGGGTCTGCCTTAAATATAGACAATTTATATAAAACGGGGAATTTTCAATTTAATGTACCGCCTATGGATGTTTTCCGCCCGGCCCTTACCCTTTTCCACCATTTTATTACTTCATACCACAGTGCCGAACAGCAGCCTATCCCAACACTTGTTATGAGCTGCTGCACATCAAGCCGCTGAAATCCAAAAAACACGGCCAGCGGCCTCACATATAACAGCATTCCTGAAAGCACTATTGTAACGCAAATAATCAATGGCACAAGCTTGTTTTTATACCTGATAGTCGTAATTAATGAAAAATAAAAGGATCTGTTTACCAGGGTGAGAAAAATATTTGCTGTTATCAATGTGATGAATACCATTGCCCGGGTAATATGCTCATTAAACCCCTGGTGCGCAGCATACCGGTAAATACCTAATGTACCCAGCGTAATTACCAGGCCCTGAATGATACTGGTTGCCAGTTCCTTCCAGTTAAAAAATGTCGTAGTGAACGGGCGCGGTTTTTGAAGCATGAGGTTTTTTTCCGTCGGCTCGTTTTCATATATAATGGAACATGTCGGTCCCATGATCAATTCAAAGAAAATGATATGCACGGGCGAAAAAATGTTTAAATATATCCACCCAAGCGCCAAGGGAATAAATACAGTTAATACGATGGGGATATGAATGGATACAATATATTGTATAGCTTTTTTCAGGTTGGTATAAATCCTTCGTCCCATTGCTATCGCGTCAACCATTTTCGAGAGATCATCTTCCGATAAGACCAAAGAAGCCGCCTCCCTTGCAATTTCACTACCTTTTTTGCCCATGGCAATACCGATGTGCGACGCCCTTAGCGCCGGCCCATCGTTTACCCCGTCGCCGGTCATTGCTACAATCTCGTTTTTTGCCTTTAATGCATTGATTATTCGCAATTTCGCATCCGGAAACATCCGCGCAAATATGGAAATCCCTTCAACTTTTTCCTGTAATTCCACATCCGAGAGGTGGACAAGCGCGTCACCGTTTATAGCATGAGCGAAACCCTTAAGGCCGATTTGTTTCGCTATTGACGCGGTAGTGGCGGCGTTATCGCCCGTTAAAATTTTAACAGCGATACCGGCTTTGTAAAAGGCTGATAAAACGGAATGAATGTTCTTTTTCGGTGGATCGTAAAAGGCGATCAACCCTTTAAAAGCAAACCGGAATTCCTGCTGCGACGCCGGAAAAACATTCCCCAAAAAATTGGCTTCGCCTACGGCTAATACCCGGTAGCCCTCTGCAGCCAACGTTTTAACCTGTTCTTCAACAATGTCTATTTCTGCCGTGTTTAAGCCGGAGACCGCGATCAATGCCTCTGCAGCGCCTTTGGCAGCTATAATGCGATTTTTTTTATTTTCAAATAAATGGGTCATCATTGGCGGCTTCCCGCTTAAAGGATATTCATGGATCATTTTATAATCCGGCCTTTCGTCTCTCAACAACGTTTTAGAATAGGCCTCGTGCAGGGCAAGTTCCATCGGATCGAACGGAATGGGCTCGCTTGCAAACATTGCTACCCTGATCAGCTCTTTCTCATCAATATTTAAAGAACTTCCAACATCGGATATTTTTCCTGTACTAAGCGAAAAAATTTTTGCAAGGCTCATCCTGTTTTCTGTTAAGGTGCCTGTTTTATCGGTGCAAATTACCGATGCACTTCCAAGTGTCTCAACGGTCTTTATTTGTTTGACGATAATACCCATTTTCATGAGCTTCCATGCGCCCAAAGCCATGAACGTAGCGAATGCCACCGGTATTTCTTCGGGTAAAATACTCATGGCCAGAGTGAGCGCCTTAATCAAGCTGTCTAACAGGTTATAGGAGTGTAGAAAATTCAATATCCAAACGATGACAAATACAATCGTGCCGGCAATTACCAGCTTTTTTACAAAATTGTTGATCTGTAATTCTAAAGGCGTCGGCTCCTCTTTTATACTCTCAAGGCTTTTTCCTATTTTCCCTAAACGGGTTTCGTTTCCAATAGCAGTTATCGTTGCGATAGCCAAACCGCTGGAAACAGTTGTGCCGCAAAAGATCAGGTTATCTTCTTTTGATTGGTCCTTAAATACGGGCAGAAACTCGCCGGTGAGGATGGATTCGTTGACCGAAAAATCGTTTGACTGCACTATCCTACCGTCCGCTGTAATGGCCTTACCTTCCTCAACGATCAAATAATCGCCAACAACTAAATCTTCGCTTTTTATTTCCACAGTTTTCGCATTCCGGATCACCCGGCAATAAGGTTGAGTATACTGCTTAAGTTTTTCAAGCGCTTTGCGGCTCCTGATATTCTGGTATAAAGAAATTGCTGAAACTAATATAACAGACGAAGCAAGAAAAATGCCATCGCCAAATTTTCCTGTCACAAAGTAGATTCCCGACGTGATCAATAACAAAATGACCATCGGTTCTTTGCAAAGCATTCTAATCGCATTTATAAAGCCGGTTTCGGATTTGTAAACAAGCCGATTATAGCCATATTGTGTTCTTGCTTCAATTACCTGCTCGCTGGTCAGTCCGGTGATATTGAAGTTATTTTTCGGCATTGCTGGGTGTTAATTGACGGGAAATTCCAAACATTTTGGTTTGTGTCGCATCTATTCTTTTTACTATGTAAGTTTTCCGGGGATGATCAACAATGGGATTGGATGGTTTAAAACGACTTGAGCTGTGTTACTCTTTCGGAAAATATTTGAAAAGAATCCGTTATCGTAATGAATTATGGCTAATATATCCGATCTGCTTTCTTCGCACAAAGTGCCCAACCTGTTCATCACATTTTTACCGCGTATCTCATTATAACTGATACACTGATTATCTAAGAACGTTTGAATGGCCAACTTTTCCGATGGGTCTTCATTTTCGCCATATACATTTACGTGAACAACATTCAATTCATACCCTAAATTTTTACAAAGGCGGGTCAAATAGGCTATCGCATCGATATCTGCAGGTTCAAAATTAGTGGCCAGGGTAATTTTTTTTGTTGCGCCGAAATCGAATTTAGGGGGGATGACCAGAACGGGCCGGCTGGCAGCATCCATTACTGATAAAGTGTCACTACCAAAAAGCAAATGACTAAGATCTGTGCCGGACGGGCAGCCCATAACAATCAGTTCCACATCCCGCTTGTTAAGAATTGCAGAGACATTTTTTCGAAGCGGTCCTTCACTACATTGGTATTTTATCGCAGGGCAGAAAGCCCCGTGGGATAAATGTTTAATATCGGCACGCAACGTGGTGGCAAGCTGGTCAAGTTTAACTATCGCATCTTCTTTCCGTAAAGCCAGTTCATCTACTAAAAGGGGGCCGCCGGCGTAAGAAAGGAATTCGGGACTGTCGTAATAAGTGTGATATAAAACCACATCTGAATGAAGTTTTTCGATAAGTAGCGTGGCCGCCCTGGCAGCCTGGCTGGCATTCTCGGAAAAATCCGTTAAAATAAGAATTGCGTTCATGATCGACTGTTTTTAACTAACTCAGGAAGCCGATCTCACTATTTACAACTAAATGGGTGAATGACGCACGCTGGAGCTAATAGCCAAATCTCGGCATTGAACAATTGAACCACTATGATGCTGGTCAGCAAAAATGGTGATGAAGATCAATTAGTGCGTTGCATGCAAGTGAAAAAGTGGGACCGCCGGATAAATGCAATCAGTTGTAAAGAGACGAATTTAGTCCAAAAAAAAAAAGGGCAGCCCTCGGAAGGCCACCCTGTCAAACCAATTATAGTACTCAATCTCAGTATAAAAAGTTTTTGAGATATATAAATGTAAACACATATTAAGTACGCCCGGCACACGCTATTGCCCGGTACGTTATTTTATAATAAAAATTTAACCAGATTATGTGTTATTAAATTGCATATAGTTGATAAAAAGGCACTTATAAAACAAAGCCCCTCAAATTATATAGGTATTTTTTTGCCTTAGGTTGTGTTTCAACGACTTGCTGGCATTGCTAAAGAATAATCAATCACCTTTGGTTGCCGCAACAGCGATTTTCGAATCAGCTGTGCCGTAGTACAGGTACCACCTGGCGCCAATTTGCGTCAGTCCTTCTATAAAACAAACCTGGTTAACCTGGCCAGTTATTTCATAAGGCTTTTCGGGCCTCATAAAGTAAGTATTCATCCTGCGAATGATCTTTGTGGGATCGTTTTTATCAAAAAGCACCTGAGATGCATCGTAACTTCCTTCGGGCAATGACTTGTCTCCAAATGAAACTTCATTCATACTGTTATAAAGTAAAAGGATGCCGGCGTCCGTAAGCATAGCCGGCGGACCGGACTCAACCAGGTTGCTGTCAAACATGCCGTCCCTTGTCGGCAGTACCACTTTTAAATCAGGCACTGTCGTTGCCTGGCCCCTTAATTTCACCGGAGGATGTTCGCCTTTTTTCATTTCAACCGGTGTCCAGTTGATCAGGTCGTCCGAAGTGGCGCACCATATCTGCGAATCGCCCCAATACATCCAGTATTTGCCATTTATTTTAACCGCCACAGGTTCACCATCAATATATCTGGAAACCACTGAACCTGATTTGCTCCATTTAAGCGCGTATTTTCCATTGTAAGCCTTACCGAAAACGCTTCCATATTTTTTCCACGATAGCAAGTTGGTTGAAGTAGCCACAAATAACCGGGCGGTGGTGCCTTCGTAAGCTGTATACATCATGTAATACATTCCGTTGTCGTCCCTCACCACCCGTGGGTCTTCGCATCCACCTTCCCATTCATATTTTTTAAAGCCATCATTTTCCGGGTAAAGTACAGGTTTGGGCATACGTTTAAAGTGCAGGCCATCATTACTTACCGCCAGGCCAACCCGCGATGTACCGCCGGGCTTGCCTACTTTATCCTGTGCACGGTAAAGCATATATACCTTTCCGTCTTTTTTTACAATGGCCGGATTAAACACGTCTTTTTCTTCCCATAGCACTGTTTTTTTCGAAATTGGGTCGACAAAACTCCCCGTACCAGGGCTAAGAACCGGATTAACACTATCTATTTTTATAAACGGCTGCATCCATGGGAATGGCGGTTTTAGCACGTTGACAGCGCTCGCCGACGGGCCTTTTGCCGACTGATGATTTTTACAGCCCGAAAACAAGGCTGCAGCGGCAAACAGGGCCATTATCAGGCGGTTTGCACGGGCAAGTTGAATAGGTTTGCAATAATGCATTTTATTTTTTCATTATTAATTTTTTCACAACAGAATCACCTACGATCTGCCCGAAACCCCTCGAAACTATACAGGAGTTATGAAAATGGATACCTCCATAAAACCTCGACATAGCGGTTTCATTTGCGGCCTCTTTAAATGATTTGTATGACAGGCTTTTGATGCCGAATTGCAATTCTGTTGTATCGGTATATGCAACGTTATCTCCCAAAACACTGGTTAATGCCTGGGCTGCGGCGGCGGATATAGTGCAGTGGCCGCATGTATACTCAGGAAAAGGCGGGGTTTGCAGGTGTGGGCGCCACTCTTTATCAAAATATTTATCAATTACCGTTTCCGGCCTCACGGTAACATATTTATATTTGGCTGCCCATGACTCGATAAATCCATCAAAAAGGGCAATTGACGTTTTAGCGTATGCGCACACGGTAGTGGCAAAATCAGCATGTACCTTTTTCGCGCCTATACCCACCACGCTAAGCCAATGGCCGGGCGGCGAAAACTTTTTGGTAAAAAACATCAGGTGGCCCTGCACATTCATTTTCTGCGGGTTATCATCCCAAAAATCGGCTATGTGCGCTTGTTCGGGTGTTAAACTATCCACTACGTTTTTACTTAGCATCAAATCCTTATAATAGAAGCTGGTTTTGTCTGTAACATTAAATGCCGGGGGCGGCGGTACAATATACTCCTTCGCATCATGCATCACCATGGTTCTTATTTCCCCCCAATGCGGCTCAACAGCTTCAAAATATCCGGGCGGTGTAGGTATCCAGCGGCCTGTCGAATCTTTTATGGCAAATTTGGACGAGCTGCGCGTTTGCAGGTAATGGTCGCCCTTGCTCCAGGCCAGAACCGATTTTGCCACCCGTTTTGCATACCTCTCTGAACTGTCTATCATATCAGCAGGCATGCCGTTTGCAACCGCCATTTGATGCAGACTGTCCGTATAGTATTTCAAACTTCCCTCGGGGAAGGTAACAGCCTCTCCTACTTTGCAAAATGCAACCAGCGCGGCATAATGATAGTCAATAGGTTCATCCCCAATCGGTTTTGCGACTTTGTTAAATCCATTTAATTGCCCAACTAACGATCTATATTTTTGAGGATACCCTGCAACAATAACTTCGTAACTGGCAATAGTGGCATAAGCATAGTTCCGCGATGCCACAGGCGGCGAAAAATTGTTCCCCATTACCACGTTGTTTAATTCGAAAACTGTGCGGCTATATAAACCGGGATCACTAAATATTTTATCGTAGCCGGGCTTTTTGCAGGCCGTAAAAAGAATGATGGAAACAGCAAAAATTGAAAGTAAGCGCTTCATTAACTTATGTTTTAGATGATATTATTTTACAATGTAAGTTTTTTTATCAGGCCCCACTCCGGTAATCGTTACCGAATGCCAGTTAGGCGGCAGGGTACTTTTTATCTGGATAATCCCCTGCGGCGTGATCTCCAAACCGCCAAATCCCATCAGCAGGCTTTGCACCAGCCCACCGGCGCCGGTAGCAAAATAGGGGTTTGTACCGCCCTTAGTTTCGGCGATAACACGAAATGGCGGATTTAAATTGGGTTCGTAACCATCCTTGAAGTAATGATAGGCCTTTTCACCGTTTCCGAGCCTTGAATATAACAAGGCGAAAATACCTTCGGTCATGGCGGGTGTGCCCTCATTGGGGATACGGGTTTCGTAATATTCCAGGTCCTTTTTTACCTGGACGTTATCGTTAATAATATGCAAAGGGTACCCGAGTAAATTTACATCCGCCTGCTTGATCCCTTCGCCTTTATAGGTCGCAAACTCTTTGGTCACCCCATCCGGAAACTTCAGGATAGGAATATTTTGAGCAACCAATTGCCAGTCCGGATCAGGATTGATACCCAATATTCTGGCGGCTGCGGTGGCGTTTTGCAGGTTGGCAATTGCAGCGGCATTGGTAAATGCGTTGTTATCCACATTTTCGGCCCACTCGTCAGCGGCTACCACATCTTTTATATCATATTTCCCGGGGCCGTTGCGTTCAACACGGCTGGCCCAAAAATCGGCAGTGGCCTGCAGGATGGGCCACCCTTTTTCGGTCAGCCATTGTTTATCCTGCGTTACGCAATAGTATTGCCAGGCCGCAAGCGCCACGTCGCCGGTAATGTGATGCTCAAACGGACCGCTTAACGCCCAAACCGGGGTTTCTTCCACACCACTGTCCGCGCTTTCCCATGGGAACATTGCTCCCTTATAGCCGTGCTCGAAGGCATTTTGTTTTGCCGCCGCCAGGCGCTGGTAACGGTATTCGACCATCGATTTGGCTATCTCCGGATGCAAAACCAGCATACCGGGAAACATCCACAGATCAGCATCCCAAAAAACGTGGCCGTTATAACCTAAACCCGAAAGCCCCATTGGCGATGGTGAATAGGCGGTGCCGGCGCGCGAAAATGAATATAAATGGTAGAGCATACTGTGCACATCCTGTTGCGCCTGCGGATCGCCGTCGATTTTAATATCACTTTCCCAAAGTTTTGCCCAGGCAGCTTCATGGTATTTGATCAACCGGTCGCGGCCTTCCAATTTGGCAAACATGGTTAAACGCTCCGCCTCGTTCAGCGGATCGGCATCGTGCGCCGAGGTAATGGACGAGCCGACCACGCTATACCGATAGGTCGTTCCCGCCGCGACGTCTTTTCTGAATTGCATCCAGTGGGCATTGTTATCTTCAATCTCGTGGAGCAAACGTGGTTCCTGTCCGTCTGGCTCATCAAATAAAAACGTGGTCGAAGCGCAAAGCTGCAACTTGCCGGTCGGACTTTTTGCCGAAGAAGTTAACAGGCTGATCCGGCCGTGGGCGCCGTCTACCTCGTTAAAATAATTTTGCACATCCCGAAGGGCGTCCGGCGCCTGCATTATACTTGATGAGGTTATGCTGATTTTCTTTTTTGCAGTGATGGAGATATCCATTAACACCGTAAAGGGCAGCTGCCTTAGCGAATAGTAAGTGTATTTTACCGATGCCACATCGCCATAATCGAAAGTTGCGGTGAAAGCAGCGTGCTGCATATCCAGTTGTTGTTTAAAATTCTGGATATTACCATTATTCATATCATGCCCGTTTATCTGCAGCGACATATTGAGCAAGTTAAAGCTGTTTAAAAAATTGCTTACCCGGCCCCTGCCGTAAAGATCGTAAGCACCTGCTAACACCACATTTTTCACCTTAAAAGGCTCCGGGGAGGAAACAATGCCGATCATGCCATTCGCGACCGTTATGCCATAATAATTTGCGGGGTCGATCTTACCGGCCTTTATCACCCATTCGTCCTGGGCCTGTGCGGTAACGCTGAACAACGAGACCGCAACAAGCAATGCAGCGTATAATCTATTCATATCTAATTATTTATCTTAAAAAACCTGATTTGATCATTATTGAAGGCAACGGCGTAAATAGCGCCGTTTGCTGTTTTTATGGCCTTAATATCGCGCACTTCGCCTCTTAACATAAACCCGGATGAAGCCGGAGACTTCCACTTAAATTCTCCTTTGTCATCCAGCGACATCACATCCCCAAAATCCGCATCATAGCGTCCCTCAAAAGGTAAAACACCAGAAAAATTGCCGCCTGAAAGCAGGTATTCAGACTGCCCCGCGACCGTCGCGAATCCAAAAAGAGGCGCTGCCTGCGCTGCCGATGGGAATGCCTTAAACGCAAACTTTCCATTCCCTTTATTATAAAAAACCCCCGAAGTGAATGAAGTTACCTTTAATGGCTTGCTGCCTGTCAATGAATCGCCGAATATTTGACCGACTGTTTTGCCGGCATAATCGTGGTAGTACAAATACTTCTTTTTTAACACCGGCACTTGTTTTTCGATATCGCCTTTGCCTAAAAACGTGTACTCTTTGCCATCAACGCTGTGGGTAAGCAAAGGATCCACCATACCGTTTTTGTCAATATCGGTCAGGTAAAGTTTAACCGGGTCCTGGGCGGTCGGCTTCAATTTTGAATTCCAGCCATAATTGCCGGCTATAATATCAGTTTTGCCATCGCCATTCACATCTGCCAGCACTATCCTTTGCCACCAGCCCGGCCGTTTTTCCATATCAGGTTGTTGCAGTTCAACGAATTTTCCCTGTCTATTCATAAAAACTTTTACCGGCATCCATTCGCCGGCAACTACCAGGTCGGGCCGGCCATCGCCATCAAGATCGGCAAAGGCTGCCGAGCGGATCATGCCCGCATATTTTAATTCATTTGGCAAAACCGCTTTTTGGAAATGCCCATGCCTGTCATTTATCAATAAATACGATTCCGGGATAGCGCCAAACATCAGCGGGTCCGGCGCACCGGCCACAAAAACATCAGGGTAACCGTCATGGTTTACATCAGCGACCGCCACCGCGGCTTTATTTAGTTTGATTGAAGGGATATTGTCAGAGCGCCTAAAATTTCCTTTTCCATCATTAAGGTATAACCGATCGGCTAACTGCGGCGCACCGTTTGGTAGTTCGTTTCCGCCGCTAACTACGTAAAGGTCGGGATAGCCGTCGTGATTGGCATCTAAAAATACAGCGTCAACATCCTCACTGACCGCATCTGCAGCAAAATCCGGCTGGATTGTTGCCGTAAATTTACCATCCGGTGTTTGTACAAATAACGCCCCCGGCTGATTTTTTGCCCCGCAAATATAAAAGTCGTCCAATCCGTCATGGTTCACGTCAGCTACGGCTATCCGCGGCCCTTCTTCGGAAAGCATGTGCGGAATAAGGGGCTGCTGGTTAAAATCAACGAAAGCATCTTCATGGTGTTTCCAGTTCAAATGGATATCGTTTGTAATATCCTTAAAGACAGGCTTATCGGCTGGGAAAAACCGATTATGAACAAAATGACCGTTGGCATTTTTCTGGTCTATGTTCAACAGCTTATCTCCCTTCGCCTTGCGGATAACCTGGTAAGTTTGGTCGGGCCATACGATTAGCAAACTGTCAATTGAAGCGTTATTGCCCAGGCCGAAATGCAACTTGGGCTCAACCGAAGACTGGAACCCCCTGGTCAGCATTAATTCTTCAAACTGCATTTGCTTACCCGCAAAAACATAAGCTTTTGCGCCTATACCAAAGCGGTTATCCCTTGTTCCGTTAAACTTTAAACTGAGGTAATGGCTTCCTTTAGCTATATTTTTGTAGATGCACGCCACCTGGTTCAGGTTGTTGGTTACCAGGTCGAGGTTACCGTCGTTATTCAGATCAGCATACGCTGCGCCATTGGAAAGCACGGTGTCCCTGAAGCCCCACGCGGCGCTTTTATCGATAAACTTTTCGCTCTTTGTACCTTTAAAAATGTAGTTATGGCTTAGGCCGGCAGGCATTTTATCAATTGCCAAACCATCCATCCCATGGCCGCTTTGCAGGCCTCCCTGGACGGAAATATTGGAAATATAGCTGATAAAATCCATATCTGTCGGCCTGCGTTTTATGCCGTTCGCTACAAAAAGGTCCTTTACACCGTCGTTATCATAGTCAGCCAGCAGCGGGCTCCAGCTCCAGTCGGTTGCGGCAACGCCATCCATCAGCCCAACATCGCTGAATGCCCCGCCATCGCCCAGGTTTTTTTGCAGGCAATTGCGCGAGTACTGGTACTGAAAACCGCCGTCCAATATCTTTACCTTATACTGATCATATGATTCGTCGCCGATATAGGTTTTTAATAAGGCTTCGTCCGCAGGCAGCATATCAGCGGTGATCACGTCAAGCTGGCCGTCATTGTTAAAATCGGCAATATCATTCCCCATGCTGAACCTGCTGTAATGGTTAAAATGTTTGGCGCCCGATTCGGTGAAGGTACCATCGTGGTTATTGATATAATAATAATCGTTCTCGTGAAAGTCATTTCCTTCGTAAATATCGTCCCACCCGTCATTGTTCAGGTCGCCGATGGCGATACCCAGGCCATAGCCCAGCGCGCTGCTGTAAATACCTGCTTTTTGCGTAACATCTGCAAAATGTCCCCCCTCGTTCATAAACAACCTGCTTCCCGCTTGCTTATTAATTTTACGGCGCAGGGATGTATCGCCATAAGTATCTACCGAGTGTTGCGACTGGTTAAGCAGGAAGCAATCCAGCTTGCCGTCGTGGTTATAGTCGAAAAAGGCCGCCTGTGTCGAAAATCCGGCGAAATCAAGCCCATACTTTGCAGATTCGTCCGTAAAAGTGCCATCTTGATTATTGATATACAGCATGTTATGCCCCTTAAAACCCAACTTTCCCGAAATGGCACACACGTAAATATCCAGGTAGCCGTCGTTGTTCACGTCGGCCATGGTTACGCCGGTACACCAGTCGGCATCGCCGGCAACCCCGGCCTTCCCGGTGATATCTTCAAATTGGTAGTTTCCTTTATTCAGGTAAAGTTTGTTCCCGCCTTTTTTGTTGGAAGTAAAAAATATATCGGGGAGGCCGTCATTATTGATATCCCCGATGGCTACCCCTCCCCCGTTATAAAAGTACAGGTAGTTTAAAATGCCGGGATAGTCGCTATCATTTAAGGTGTTCTTAAAATGTATATTGGTTTGAGTCGAATCGAGCAATTGAAAAACTTCAGGTGCGCTGGTTTTTTGAGTACATGTGCTTAAGCTGGTAATCAATGCGATGCCGAAAAGCAGGATGCCGGTGCCGGGAAAAAACTTAAGGGAGGGTTCGGTCATGCATCAATCAAATTAAAAAATAACAGGTTAAAAAGCCGCATCTCGTCGCCGGTCAACAAATATTAGCCATTATTTTTTGTTCTGTCTGTTTATTAATCGGAGCCGAAATTTACCACATTTCAAGTTAAGTTCAAAGGCTTACCAATGATTATTCGGGATTTTTTTTGATTAAAAAATCACGCTTTTTACATCGAAAAGGCCTTTTTTTTGTAGATTTAGGTCCTTTATAAACTATTTGCCAATGGCCAAAAAAATCTTGTTAGTTGTTGTTGTGCTCGGGGTTTCATCCCTGTTTTTTATTCCGGTAACCAGGCAAAATACAATCCTCATCAAATCACCGTTCTTAAATCTTTATAGTTTTTTAGCCAGCCCCAAAAAATGGCAACAATGGCGCCCTGATCTCAGAAGATACGCAGCTGCTGATTCGGGCGGGATAACGATTCATAACGATTCGGATGCTTTTACCTTAAATTACAGAAACCTTAAATTAAATGTAAAACACAGGGAAAATTTGTTCAATATAGAGGAGCAAAATGGCGAAAAAACTTTAAGTTACGCTTATTCGCTGTTACCCGTGCCTGATAAAATGATGGATAAGACTTTAGTCAGTTCGGAAAAAAGCACAAACCTGGCCAAATATCTGCTCGGCAAAATTTGGCCGGATTCGCTAAAAGACACACGTTTATACGACCTGAAGGCTTACCTGGAAACTGATAGTTTGCGTTATGGCTTTAATATTACCGATGGACGGGTGCCTGCCGGTTCGATAATTGAGCTTAAGCAAAAGGTTTTGGCAAAAAACAAATTTTCAGCAGCAAACCAAATGTTTGTTAGTTTGGGGCAATACATCAAATCGCACCAGATAAAACAAGTGCAACCGGTGATAGCGCAATTTTTACCTGCAAACAACGACTCGCTGCAAGTAAATGTCGGTCTTTTTATCAACAAGGAAATTACGCCGGACAAGCCTTTTCATTATGTGAGCATGCCCAAAGGCGGATTGCTTTACATCATAACATACCACGGAAAATTTAATAAAAGATACAAGGTTTATAAAGCCGGTGAGCAGTATCTTAACGATAAAAACCGTAACCTGATCGTACTTCCATTTGAAACCTACCTTGACAATAAACTCCCTGCTTCGGATACCGACCAGGTAAACATCCAGGTAAATTTCAGCTCACTGCCGTAGACCGCCAGCTTTTATTTGGCCGGCCTAAATATTTGCAACGCGTCGTTATTGCGGGCCACAATTATTGCTTTCCCTTTTTTTGTATTTATCGGAGCAATGTCCCTTACTTCACCTTTTATAAACAAGCCGCTGCTCGCTGGCGGCAGGTAGTCAAAGCCGTGACGTTTATTTCCCAGTAAGGTGACACCAAAGCTGGCGTCGTACCTTCCAACCTCGGGTTTTAAACCATAAAAATTTCCACCAAGGAAAAGGTCCTTTAAACCATCATTATTGAGATCATCCGTGAATATGCTGTAAACGGGTGAGAATTGCGCACGTAGAGGCAATGGCTGCATATTGAAATTCCCTTTGCCATCATTATAAAAAATGCAGGTTTGTGTTTGGTTAACGGTTAATACTGCCGCTTTTTCAAGTACTTCCGGTGTAAAAATATCTTCTATCGCCTTCCCGGCAAAAGCATCGTACCGTAAAAAGTTTTTCTTTAAATAAGGCAATTGCTTTATGATATCATCGTGCAGGTTAAAGGGATATGCTTTACCATCCGACTTAAAATACACGGGTATACATTCCACCTGTCCGTTTTCATCAAAATCTGAAATATACAGTTTTGCGGGATGGTCCGCATCGGCCTTTATTTTTGAGTTCAACCCCCTGTTGCCCGCAACCAGGTCAGGCTTACCGTCGCCGTCCATATCCGCAACGGCCAGGCAATTCCACCAGCCGGAAGAGTTTGCTATCTCGCCTGTTTTTTGGAGTTTGCCGTTAATGTATTTCATAATCGCAACGGGCATCCAGTCGCCAACCACTACGAGGGCATTTTTACCCGATCCGTCAATGTCAACCCATTGCGCATCGGTCACCATACCCAGCTTTTGCAGTTCGGGCGCCAGTGACGCGGTCACGTCAGTAAAATTGCCGTGCCCGTCATTTCTCAATAATTTACTTGACGGAATCACGCCGTATACGCCGGGCACGCTCCTCGCCCCGATAAAGAGGTCGCCGTTATCTTTATTCAGCCTTACACATGATGCGTTGATCGAAATCAGCGGCCACCCTTTAAATTTACGGGTAAAATTCCCTTTGCCGTCGTTGCTGTAAAAACGGGCCATTAAGTCGAGCGAGCCTTCTTTCTCCATGTTGCCGCCCGAAACAACTACCAGGTCCATCGTTCCGGTATGTTCCGCGTCAAAAAATAATGCGCCGATGTCTTCACTATTTTTGTCCTGCTCAAAAGCATTCTGCCTTTTTTGAGTAAAACTTCCATTCGGTTGCTGTATAAATAGCTTGGCCGTATCGCCGGTAGCCCCGCCCATAAAAAAATCCTGCAGGCCGTCGCCGTTTACATCGGCCACTGCCAGTTTAGGCCCTTCGGTCGAAAGCATTTTAGGGATCAGGCGCTGATCGTCAAAGTCCTTATAATCGTTTTCCTTGTGATGAATATCGCCGGTTATATTAGTGCCGGTAATATTTTTATATAAGGGTTTAACTTTATTTGCGGTGGGCTTCCACGTAAGGTTAGCCTCAGGTTGTTTCAGGGTAATGGATTTATTTGTGCCGATATTTTTAAGCACCTGCATTTTCATGTCAGGCCAAACCACCCGCAGGCTATCCACGGTTTTACAATTTCCCGTGCCGAAGTTTAATACCGGTTCGCTGCTGCTTTCAAAACCACGGGTCGGCATTTCTTCCTGCAATTGCTGCATGCCTTTTGTATAGATGGTCACTTTTGCACCGATCCCGAAGGTGTTCATACCGGCCCCTTTCAGGTTCACTTTCAGGTAATGAGCGCGGCTTCGTTCGGAAGTCATGTTACGGTATATGAATGCCTGGCCATTTTCGTTATTTACCACCAGATCCATATCGCCATCGCCATCCAGGTCGCCGTAAGCGGCGCCATTGCTGAAAGAAGGTGTCGAAAAACCCAGCGGGATCGACTCATTCTTAAACATAAGATTACCCTGGTTAACAAAACCATAGCTGGTGATTGGGGTCTTGGGCATTTTGTCCAACAACTTTTTGGCCGCAAAGCCTCCGTGCTTTATTTGGTCGCTAACTTCGCCGCTGCTAAAATAGGTCAGAAAATCCTGGTTGGTCAGGTCACGGCTGATACCGTTACTCACGAAGATATCCTTCCAGCCGTCGTTATTAAAATCAAAACACAAGGCCCCCCAACTCCAGTCGGTGGCGTTAATGCCGGCCATATCCGCAATTTCGCTAAAGGTGCCGTCGCCATTGTTCAGTTGCAGGCAGTTCTTGGTGAACTGGTGATGATAGTCACCCCTCAATTTAGCGTTATACACATCGTATTCGTCAAACTTAGTGGTGGTTTTCAGCCGGTAATCATTTTCGGGCAGCATGTCCGTTGTAAATATGTCCGGGTTGCCGTCATTGTTAATATCAGCAATATCCGACCCCATCGACGACAAACTCATGTGCATGATATCGTCATTGCTCACTTCTTTAAACTTGCCGTTATGCAGGTTTTGATACAGGTAATCGTGCTCAAAAAAATCGTTTGAGATGTACATATCATCCCAGCCGGTGTTGAACAGGTCGGCTGCGCCGACGCCCAGGCCAAAGCCAATCTCACTTCCGTAAGTGCCTGCCTGTTCGCTTACATCTGCAAAATGGCCATGGCCATCATTATGATAAAGCCGGTCGCCATTATGCGGGTCACGAGTATTCCGCAAATCCCTGCTGTAGCCAAAACTGCCTATGGCCCGGTAGCTATTGTTTAACACAAAACAATCGAGGTAGCCATCGTGGTCATAATCAAAAAAGATGGCCTGGGTTGACAAGCCAGGATCAGCCAGCCCATATTGTTCGGCTTCTTCTTTAAAGGTGCCGTCTTTTTGGTTGATATAAAGTTCGTTTCTGCGGTCCGCGTTGCCCAGGCCGCCGCTGTTGCTGACGTAGATATCCAGCCAGCCATCGCCGTTAATATCCACCATGGTGACACCGGTGTGCCAACGATGATATTTATTTAAGCCGGATGTTGCCGTAATATCTTTAAATTTCCAGTTACCCTCGTTTATATACAGCTTGCATTGCCCCTGGTTGGAGGTAAAAAAAATATCTGGTTTGCCATCGTTATTCACATCCCCAATGGCAACGCCGCCACCATTATAAAAGTTCCGGTAGTTAAATACATTAAACTGTCCATCGTCAACTACTTTGTTATTGAAGTTGATGCCTGTTTGGGATGAAGGGAGCAGTTGAAAAAGTGCTTCTTTTTTATCAGGCGCATTTTTTTCTTTACAGGAAATGACCAAAACCGAAAGCAGCAAAAGAAAAGAAACCAGGGGAGTTCGACTCATGGAGTAAAGATACAGAACTAAAAATGGAGTGGTAATATTTACCACTCCATTTTAAATTGATTATATTATTAACAATTAATAGCCCGGATTTTGAGTTAAATTAGGGTTGGCATTGATCGCCGTTTGTGGAATCGGCATCAATTGCGCGTGTTTGTCCGGATCGACAAAGTTTTTAAATTGCTTTTTGTCGCCAAAATGACCGAAGCGGATCAAATCTTCCCTTCGCCATCCTTCCCAGACAAACTCACGGGCTCTTTCGTTCAAAATAGTGTCAAGCGTAAACGCGCCGGCGCTGAAGTTTGGCATTCCTGCCCGTGCGCGAACCGGCGCGGTATAGGTTAATGCCAGGCCGGGATTGCCTAAGCGCATTTGGCATTCGGCTTGCATTAACAGCACATCTGAATAGCGGAAACAAGCCCAGTCTGCATCCTGGTTAGCGTTACCTGGTGTAAGCTGCCATTTTTGCATGCGAACGCCATCATATTCGGTAGCGTTGGTCATACTGGAAACCTGCGGCCTGAAATTTAACACCAAACCACTATCGCTGCCCCTGGTGCGCAGGGGAGTTACGCCGTCTATGTCATATTGAATGCCAAATTGAAAACCAGCCCGACGGGTATCCGCGGTATTGAACAATTGAAAATAATCTGCATTTGTACTAAAACCATTCCATGGACCGCCAGTACTGCCCCAGCTGTATTTTGCAGCCTGATTATAGTGAAAAGTGGTCATTTGAATATTTTCGCCGGTTGCATATACATGGTCATAAGGCACAACGAAAATATTTTCGCTGGAGCCGGTGTTGTTGCTGGAAAAGTTATCCAAAAAATTAGGTTGCAATGAGTATCCGGCGGTGGCCAAAGAGTCGCAATAAGCCGAACATGCGCTAAAACCGGCGTTCCCGGTCGAACCTGTAATTACATTTTGGTTCAAATATAACTTCGCCAGCAAAAAGTAGGCTCCCCATTTATTCATCCGTCCATACTGGCTTGGGTCCTGGGCAGGCGTTTTCGCGCTTAACAAGGGTCCGTTAGCTTTTAACTCTGTAATTAAAAAATTATATATTTCCGTTGCGGAAGTGGTTTTCGCCTTACTGGCATCGGTGCTGGACGACACGATCAATGGCACATTGCCCCAGTTAGTAAGCAATAAATAATATTGATATGCTCGAACTACTTTTAACTCGGCTATCGATTTGGCTGTGGCAGGTGTTGCCGGGAGGCCCTGCAGCAGGCCGAGGGTAATGTTAAGCGCTCCGACCGTGTTATAAATATCAGTCCAGGCACCGGAAATGGCGCCGTGTGCAGGCGTGTACTGGTGCGTCCAAAACTGAATGTGGGTACCACCGTCGGCCCAGTCGCCCCCGATACGGGTAGGGACAATTAATCCGTCGCCGGTACATTCTGCGTTAAACAGGACATCACTGTTCCCCGATAAGAACCGCAATTTGGTATAGGTACCCAGCACGATCGATTTGAGGTAATCCGGACTACCGGCCGCCTCGGTCTGGGTCACGGTATCCAAAGCCGGGTTTAGCTGCTTTTTACACGAAAAAAGACAGGCTCCGGTTAAGATCGCCGTTGTGATTAATAAATGTATCTTTTTCATATCTTAAAAATTTATTTTTATTTAAGGATCATGTTAACTCCAAACGAAAATTCGCGCGGGCGGGGATAAGCAAGAGCCGGCAGGTCAATGCCGGTATCACCGTTCACCGTTGTCAATTCCGGGTCAATACCCTTATAACTTGTAAAGGTATATAAATTGTTGCCGGCAACGTACAAGCGCAACTTGTCGATATATTTATTATCATTGAATTTCACATTATATCCTACGGTTACGTTCTGCACTTTCAGGAACGAGGTGCTTTGCAGCCAAAAAGAGGAAGGCTGGGATGTGCTGGTGATGTGATCTTGCGCAGCCTCTGCCAGTACGGCGTAGGTGCCCAATTTTGGCAAACTGGTGAAGTTCATCGCGTCGGTATTAAAGCCACGGCTGCCATACTGGCCGCGCAGGAAAATAACCATGTCGAACTGCTTATAGGTAAAGTTATTGGTTATGCCATAAGTAAATTTCGGATCGGTGGTGTAAAACTTCCTGTCACCTGTGCCATCATCAGCGTAGTTAATATTTGCAACATTAGCGGTAGTATCCCTTTGGCCGTTGGCGTTTTTATAATAAAAGGTTTGCTGCCCGTTTGCCAGTTGCCCTGCATATTCAGGCAATAATAAAGTACCGACAGGATAGCCCACTTTTAAGTAGCCGATATTCGAAATAGCGCCGCTGATACTTAAGCCGTTGGTTGAACCCACATTTGTCTGGTTAACGGTAAAGTTGGTATTGTCAGCCGTTCCGGACAGATTGGTGATCTTGTTACGCACAATGGAGATATTAGCGCCCGCGTTCCACGAAAAATTCCTGCTTTTCGCAATCACTCCGTTAAGGCTTAAATCAAATCCTTTATTACTTAAACTGCCAACATTGGCAAGTATACTACCAACGAAAAACTGGCCGCCTGTCGGCACAGTGTAGTCATACAGCAAGTGATTGGTAATGCCGCTGAAATAATCGACACTTCCGGATAAACGCCCGCCCCATAAGCTAAAATCGACCGCTACGTCCGTAGTGGTTTTTACTTCCCAGCGTAAATTTGGGTTTGGATTTTGGATGGCAAAATTGCTGGTAAGGAAGCCGCCCGAAGCCCCGTCGTAATATGGGGAACCGGTTGAACCAAACAAGTTCTGGGACCCATAAGGCGTAATGGCGCCCTGGTTACCCACCTCGCCCCAGCCGCCCCTGAATTTCAGGGAATTGATCCAGTTAACGCCTTTCATGAAATCTTCATTGCTGATCACCCAGGCGCCGTTCACGGAAGGGAAAACACCGGATTGGTTGTTTATACCCAATTTGTTCGACCAATCATACCTAACGTTACCGGTAATATAGTATTTGTCGTTAAAGTTATACTCAGCCCTGCCGATATACGAATTCAACTTCGACCCGTTATCCCGGGACGCTACGTCAACGCCGGCGGCCACCTGGTTGGCGGCGCCGATATTTTCGTTAGGCAAATTAATGCCATTAAAATTATGGGCTGCGATGCGCATGTCTGAATAACTAAAGGTATTACCTTCGTAACCGCCCAATAAACTCAGCCTGCTTTTACCGAAAGTAGCTTTATACGCCACAGTTGCGCCATAAGTGAGGCTATTAGTGTTACGCGAGCCTTTGTCAACGTCGCCATCAGAAGCCAATTCACCGGGTACAGTGGTAGGTGAAAGTCCATAACCCAGTTGGTCGCCAACGCCGCTTAGCAAAGTTGATGGCGGGAGATATAAATTATAAGTGTCGGCTTCTTCGGTCCCTCTTATATAGGGTGTAATATTTAAGCCTTTGGCCAACTGGTAGTCCAGCTGCAAATTGCCGCTCAATTTATCCAGGATACCTGTGTTGGTAACCAATGCCAGGTGAGGCACGGGGTTAGTTTCATCGGTGTTGTTGATATACTGGTACTGGCTTGGATTCAGCGGATCAAATTCGGCAATTACCGAAGGCACAAAAGCAGCGTCCGAAAAAGCGCCGTGGTCTGCGTAGTTGGCGTTGGTATGCGTACCCTGCAGGTTCATCGTAATGGTCAGCTTATCGTCAAGCGCCTTTTGATCAAAATTAAAACGCGCATTAAGGTCTTTCCTTTCAGAGGTGAGAGCAATACCCTGCTGATCGGTATAGGTTACCGACCCCCGGTAATGGCTTTCATTAGTACCACCGGAAATAGCCAGATTTTCGTTATGGGTAAACCCAGTGCGCAATAATGTTTTATACCAGTTGGTATTAGCGCCCTGGTTGGCCGTAGTTGACGGATGAGCAGGATCGAACGCCGGCATCGCGTGGCCATAAAATGATTGAAACATGGATAAATACTGGCTTGCATTTGCAAAATCCTCCAAATGTTCGACAGACTCAGAAGCCACGTACGAGTTAAACGTTACCTGCGGTTTTCCGGCCTTGCCGGTTTTAGTGGTGATCAATATTACACCGCCGGCCGCACGTGAACCGTAGATAGCTGCTGCGGAGGCATCCTTTAAAATGTCGAAGGATTCGATATCAGCCGGAGAAAGAGCACGTGGATCCGCGCCTTCTACCCCGTCTATCACATATAACGGGTCGTTACCGCCGGATAAAGAAGCCGTGCCCCTGATACGTACGCTAACCGCATCGTTCGGGTCGCCGCTGGTGGTTGCAATAACCACACCGGCCGCTTTGCCCTGTAATTGCTGCAAAGGGTCAGTTGCTACGCCCTGTACAAAATCACTTGAGGTAACTTTCACTACGGCGCCTGTTGCGTCCTTTTTTCGGACGGTACCATAACCTACAACCAGCACCTCGTTAAGATTGTTGTTGTTGGCATCAAGGGTTACATTCACAACATCGCCGGAAATGGCAACATCTTTGGTTATGTAACCGATGTACGATACTGTTAATAGGGTCGCTGATTGTGGTACCGATAGTTTGAATGCGCCATTGACATCGGTAATAACGCCGATAGTTGTGCTTTTGACTGAAACCGATGCACCTATCAAGGGCGATCCGTCTTTCGAGTCGGTAACCTTACCGGAAATAGTCCTGTTTTGCGCCATTGCAGGAATCGCAAACAAAAACATCATGAAGGCAACACAACTTACTTTTAGTAAATTTTTAAATTGCATAAAATTGGGTTTGAAGGTTTAATTGGGTGATTAATTAACATGGTTGATCAATGCTTTGTGCCAGGATATAAACCCTATCCGTTACATAAAGCCGCTGATAACCTTCAAGGTGGCATTGATTTGATTTTTAAGTTCATTTTTAAATGGCTCTATTGATTAAAATTGTTGATTGATCGCAAAAAAAAACAATCGAATACAGGCAAATTTCGGAGTCATTAACCTTCACACAAACGCCCGGCGAACAAGAAAAATGCTATGTCTTATAATTGGTTTGTACAAGTTAGCTACACTTAATGCAATTAACCTATATTACAAAGTAACAAGGCAGTTACATGATAACCTATTTGTATATCAAAAATTTCAAAAAATATAAGGTTTTAAAAAATTAATACTTTTATAATCAAATGGTTAAATTCGAATACGGGCAAAAAAATATAAACTTAATTTAACTGATCCAGGTATTAATTTAACACAGGATAATGGTTTTACGACGAATTTGAGCGCAAAACCAGTAGGGCATTTTAATTTCCGGGAACGTTTTCGGACGGCAATTAATTAATTATAGATTAAACCCGGTCTCATGATCTGTTTAGCCCGTCTACCGCTTTAATTTCCATTATTTTATGGTCGAACTGGTCGCCTGGAACGAGCGCCTTTGCCTTTATGCGCATTTTATAAACATAGATGGTGTTTACCGAATATTCCAGGATGTTGGCAATGGTTTCGTTATCATTTATCCCCAGGCGCATCAGGGCGAATATCCGCAGGTCGGTATTTAATACCTCATTGTCCTTAGGCCATATCTGATCTTCCTTTTTGAACAGCGAATTGAAAGTGCTGATGAAATTGGGGAATATCTTTAAAAATACATGATCAAAGGTGTAAAATAGTGTATCCCGCTCCTTTTTAATATTGATCTCGTTTACCGACAACAGCACGTCCTCGTATTTTTTGATAGATATCTTTCGTTCAACATTTCGTTTAAGCTTTTCCAGCTTTAAAATATAGCCCGATATCACATTAAAAAAATACCCGATATATTCTTCCTTGATGTGGGTATCTTCTTCCAGCTTGTTATTTATTTTCTCAAGCAAAACATTTTTTTCCTCGATGATCCGTTCTTTTTCCTTTACTCTTTTTAACTGGATAAATACAATGAATGAAACGAGTGAGATAATGATTGCGACGACCCCTATCAATAATGAGTAGATCAGAAATTTATTTTTTTCATTTTCGGAAACCAGTATCTGCTGGTTGGCAATAACGGGCAAAACGGCCCCGATTTGAATTTTTCGAAGCCTGGCTCCATAGAACTCCGCATCGTTCATTGCGTCCTGTATAAAAGTATAGGCATCCTTAACATTTCCTTCTTTATAAAGCTGCTGGCCAAGCCTGAATGCGGCCAGTGTTTCTTTCGTTGAAGACCGGATGTCATTGATGGCGCCGATGATCATCAGCCGGGTGCGCTCATCCGCCTGGTTTTCGCCATTATAAAAATAGCTTAAGCCGGTAGCCACCATCGCCCGCTGATGCTCCGTGAGCGGGTATTTTTCCAGTAAAGTAATATAATCCGGGCTGGGCTGCTGCAAATCATTGGTTATCACCTGTTTATTACCCTGATGGTATAACCGGTTAAAGGAATTTGGTGATGATATGGCTATTGCCGAATCGATATATTTTACGGCCTGCGCCTGATCAAACGGCGCGTACGTTTTATCGCTGTTGTATTGCGCCAGGTCTGAAAAAGCACGCGATTTAATGGAATAGTACTGTAGTTTACTATCGTTATCAAGCATGCTTGTATTTACGAGGTTGAGAGATTGAAACGTCTCAGTAAACATGCCCGACGACAATAAAAGGAAAGCAACTTTTATACGGCTTTCATTCAGGTGTGCCGCATTATGGGTTTGTTTGCTGATATTGATCAGCTTTTGTGTATAAACATAGGCCGAGTCGAACTGGAAAACTTCATATTCATTGTACAGCCTGGTGCATATAGCATATTGATCACTATAACTGGTTTGCGGGGTGACAGCCAGCTGCTTCTTCAGCGCCGCAATACGCAACTCTTTGGCACTGTCGTACCCTTTTTCCTTTGCCAGTTCTGTTTTTAACACTGCCAGCAGACTATCTGTTTTACCGGACGAAAAGGCCGGACGCACAAAAGTTACCAGGATAAGAATTGGTAAAAAAAATCTCATACAATAATTGGTTTTATTGAGGCTTGACAGCAAGGCACTAAAAATAAAATAAAAAACCGATTATACATAGCAATGTTAATTGAATGTATAATCGGATTATTTATAAGTAGTGATATAAGGCTATAATTGAGGCGGATAATATTTATCCATAAGGTTAAGCAGCACGCCGTTAGTCCATCCAAAACCGTCTTGCAAAGGGTACTCGCCACCGCCGGCTTTGGTATTGGTGTCAACTACGTTGTATTTTTCCATCAGTTTGCCGGTTTCATTAAATACCTGCAGGTTGGTTTGTATCCAGGTTACCGCAATGTCTTTTGCCAGCCCGGATTGATGGTAGTTGTTTAACCCATCGATGGACATGTATTGCAGCGGGGCCCATGCGTTGGGGCTATCCCACTGCTGACCCGAGCGATTTAAAGTAGTAACCAGCCCGCCGGGTCTTAAAAATTTTGTTTTAAGCATTAGCGCAGCTTTTTTTGCCTGGATGGTATCGGCAATTTTAAATTCGAGCGGGAAGACGCCGGCGAGGGTTTGAACCGGTGTGATCTGCCTTTCTTTCCAGTTATAATCCATAAACCAGTTATTCTTTTCGCTCCATGAATACTTCAGGATAGCCTTCCTTCGTGCTTCGGCCTTTCCCATATATTTTTGGTAGTCAGCCAGGTTACCCTGTGTTTGGTACGATCTGGCGATCGACTGCTCAAGATGATAAAGCAGGCAATTCAAATCAACAGGGATGATGAAGGTGGTATGAATGGTCTCCAATTTGCCGGTCGTATCCATCCAGCGGGTGCTGAAATCCCAACCCGACTCGGCTGCGGCGCGAATGTTCCGGTAAAAGTCGCCTTGCTCCTCTTTTGTCAGCTTAGCCGCATCCACATCTTTTTTATACGATTCTTCGCGCGGTTTATCCGATTCGTCCCAGTACCTGTTTAGTATCTCGCCATCCTGCATACGCACCGAATTACGGTAGGCCTCACCGGGTTTCAGGTTAGCCGCCCCCATCATCCAAAACCGGTACTCTTTCAGCAACTCGGGCTGGTACTTAACCAGCACGGCTTCGCTTTCGTCTTTTGCCAAAATATCCAGCATCATCGAAAAAAATGGCGGCTGCGAGCGGGTTAAATAATACGTACGGGTGCCGTTGGGGATGAATCCATATTTATCAATGAGATAAGCAAAGTTGCTGATCATATTTTGTATGATGGTAAACTGGTGGCTTTCCTGCAGGCCAAGCATAGTGAAATAGGAGTCCCAGTAATACATCTCGCGGAAGCGGCCACCCGGTACAATATAGTCATAAGGCAGCGGCAGCAACGATGAGTATCTGGATGTAGAATCCGGTTTGCGTGAAAGCACTTGCCAAAGGGTATCGATATGCTTGCGCACGCCGGTATTGATGTCCGTTTTAAAGATGATGCGCGGACCAGCCGGCGCGGTAAAATTATCGTCTGTAAATTTTTTCAGATCAAAGCCGGGGTTATCTTTTTGAGCGGCGTAATCCTGCATGATCAGCGCCGGATCGCGCTTTGGAGTGGCATCTACAAAAGTTTTATTATCGGGAAATATGTTGGATAGCTGAATGGCCTCGAATAATCCGGGAAACTCCTGCCGCGGCGTGGGGTTTTGCGCACGGGCAAGAACAAATAAAAGTATAATCGATATCGTTAAAAGTGATCTTCTCATTACTACAGAACACATTAGGTTGAGCATAAATATAAAAGCATTACCCATTGCCCGCCTTCGGCCAGGCACGGAGCTAATATTTTTATAATGAAAATTTAAATAAAAAGCCGCCTTTAAAAAAACAATCGATTGCTAATCACCTGATTGCATAAATGCAGCACGCCGAAAATATTTATATTATTTTGACAGCGGGCACGTATATTAGTTGTGCAGATCACGGCAAATCGGTCCAAATCGTTTTTCCATTTAAAAGATGAAAATGTTTTGGAAAGATTGCACAGGAAAAAAAGAAAAATTATTCAGGCAACAAAAGCCCCGGTTTTGGGCAGGGGCGCCAGAGTTTTTTTGAAAAAGTTTTCTTAACCTGTCCAATTTTGTTTTGTCAGATCGACTTAAAAAAAAAAATTTAAATGAGCGACGGATTCATGCCCGAATGCAAGAACTGGGTAACGGAACGTTATAAAAACAAAAAATGAATCATGAGTCAACTTGCGCATCCCGGAAAATCCTCCAAAGCCCGCCTGATTACGTATTGGGTTTTAACCGGCTATCTCGCCTTCGAATCTGTTTTAAGCGCCACCTGGGACTTTAACTGGCTTAATAAAGGATATTCAACCGCCATGATGCATCATCTTGGCTTTCCGCCATATTTCCTGGTTATCAAGGGTATATGCACTTTGCTTGCCGCCCCGGTTTTTGTTCTTCCGGGCTTGCGTTTGCTTAAGGAATGGGCCTACTTCGGCACTTTTATAATTTATACCGGCGCTATTGCATCACACCTGGCGGTGGGTGACGGCTTTAAAGCATTAATTGCTCCTGCCGCATTTTTGTTAATAACCACCGGATCGTGGGCGCTGCGTCCCGATTCGCGAAAGTTTGATATCAGTTAGCATTATATCATCTCCATAATTGTCAATGAGCAGATAACATCGCCTCCCGCAACCACTGCTGTGGCATTCCTGATGCCAACTCTTTTTGCAGCCAGTTATTTATGAAACGGACCAAAGCAGCATCCGTTTGAATCCACAATGCCTTATCGCTTTTGGTGATCGTTCCGGCATAGCTTCTGCAAAGCTGCGGATATTGTTTAACTTTCAAGTCGGCCTCGGTATCATCGGTAAGCATAACGTCCGCACGCCCGGCGATGACTTCGTTAAATACACCGATATTGTCGGGATATACGATCAGCGTCGCTGCCGGGAATAATGACCTTGCCATCGACTCGTTTGTCCCGCCGCGATTCACGATCAAACGGACACGCGTTTTGTTTACAGAGTCCTTGTTTGAGAACCGTACACTATCGGCATGACGACAAAGAAAAGTCTTCCCGCCGTGGTGGTATGGAATGGAAAAAGTTGCCAGCGCCGACCGTTCAGGCGTGACGCTTATACCGCCCAGTGCAATATCGAATGCATCGTTTTTCATACCTGCGGAAAGGGTTGGCCAGCTGGTTTTGACAAATACAGGACATACCCCCATGGCAGACGCTAATGTGCGCCCCAGTTCAATATCCGCGCCATACAGCGAATCACCCCTGGCAACGGCAAATGGTGCGTAGTCACCCGGTACGCCAATCCGCAAAACGCCGCTTTTTATAATCCGCGCCATCCTTGATGCGGAGTCGTTTATTAATTGGGTTTGCCCATATCCTTCCGTTAAGAACGACAGCAGCAATACGACGATAATCAGCGCGTAACGCCTGTAAAACCTCATTTTATCAAGTTAAAACAAACAAATTTTAAACGATTGCAACTCACAGCGACAAAAGCATTTGGCCTGACAAAGATTAGAAAAATCACCGGTTAAGTTCCGATTGATACATTGAATTATTGCGTTTTGCCTGCTGCCCGTGACAGGTTAGATCTTTGAAGCCTCGCTTCCCATCACGTCCGGCCGGGCGTTTTTTAAAACGGCGATCATATCCTCTATTTTGATTGGTTTCGCAAGATAATTGTTCATGCCGGCCGCAATGCATGCTTCCCTGCTTCCCGGCAATGCATTCGCCGTCATTGCAATAATATAAGGTTGCCAGCCCTTGTTTTTACGTATTCTCCTGGTCACTTCCAGTCCGTCCATTTCAGGCATGCTTATATCCATAAATACCAGGTCATACCTATGTGCTTCTATCATTAACAAAGCCTCTACACCCGTGCCTACGATGGCAATGTCATATCCAAGCTTGTCCAACACCCGCTGAATAAGCTTTCTGTTTACAGCATTGTCTTCTGCTACTAAAATTTTAAAAGGGAATTGACTGGCAAAAAATTTATTAAGCAGGTTGTTGCTTTTGCGGTCGGGCTCAATATTTACTTCGTTGTTAACCACGGAAATGATTTGTGAAATAAGCAGATTTTGCCTGACCGGCTTGGATACGACAGCCGAAAACAGCCCGGGGTACATTTTATGCGTTTCATCGCTAACCTGCCCAAGCACAATGATAGATGCGTGAATATTAACGCTCTTAATAGCGTAGGCCAACTCCGCGCCTGTCTCACCAGGCATTTGCATATCAATAACAAATAGCTCAATATTTTTATTTTTCGACAAAATATCCAATGCTTCTTTTGCCGATGAGGCGGCTACCGGCTTAAGTTTGAACCGGGCAAGTTGTTTGCCGAGTATTTTTAGAAATGTTTTATTATCATCCACAATTAATATCTCTTTTCCCTCAAGGCAGCTCGTGTTTCCAATCATGGAAAGTTGAGGCTCCGTTTGCTCTCCTATCCCCGCTACGATCGAAAACGTGAATGTTGTGCCGTGGTTCAACTTGCTTTCAACCGATATTTTCCCACCCATTAAGGCTACAAGCCTTTCGCAAATAACCAAGCCCAGACCTGTACCCCCGTATTTACGGGTAGTAGAAGAATCGATTTGTGAGAAGGCATGGAATAGGCTGCCCAGCTTTTCAGGCGGGATTCCGACCCCTGTATCCTGTACTTTAAATACTATACCCAATTGGTCATCGGGTAACTTTTTCGACAAGTTGACTTTTAGCAGCACTTCGCCCTTTGATGTAAACTTGATCGCGTTGTTGATCAAATTCATCAGCACCTGCTTTAATCGAAAACTATCGCCTAAGATGTATCGCGGCAGGTCAAAATCGATATCATAAACCAACTCAATTCCTTTTTGCAAAGCGCTTTGGGCAAATACATCCGTCGCCTCTTCAATACTTTCTCTAAGGCTGAATTTTGCTTTTTCGATTTCCATTTTCCCTGATTCGATCTTGGAAAAATCAAGAATATCATTGACGACGCGTACCAAATTATCCCCGCAGTGAATGATAGTCTCCGCGTATTCTCTTTGTTCGGGACTCAAATAGGTTTCACGCAATAATGAAGCTACGCCGATCACGCCGTTTATAGGCGTCCGAATCTCGTGGCTCATCGTCGCTAAAAACGAACTTTTGGCGTTATTGGCTTTTTCGGCATCCTCGCGCGCCATCCGTTCTTCTTGCTTTTTTAATTCGAGTTCCCGGTTCAACTCCTGGAGTTCTTTGGTTCGGACATTTAATTCATCAACCTTTTGTGAAACCTCTGCGGTGCGCAGCTTAACCTCATTTTCGAGCAACAGCCTTTGCTGATATACGCGCTGCATGCGAATATGATAAGCGGGGTAAGCACCTGAAATGATGATAATTAAAAGAAATGCCCTAAACCACCATGTAGCCAGCAGCGGAGTGGAAACAATTACCGTTAATGACGTACCACTATTATTCCATATTCCATCGTTATTGGCGCCTTTAACCCGGAAGGTATAAGTTCCCGGCGCCAGGTTGGTATAGGCGGCCACCCTGGTGTTTCCGGCGTAAACCCAATTTTTATCAAACCCCTCCAGTTTGTAGGCATATTGATTATTTTCGGGCATCAGGTAATTCAGGGCTGAAAAACGAAAAGCGACGGAAGACTGGTTATAGGAGAGGTTAATTTGCGTTACCAGGTAGGGTTCGGCCTCAAGCGCGGAGGAAGTGTGCACTCCCGGCGGGGTCTTTTTATCCATCAGCTGAATACGGGTGATGTAAACCGGAGGAATAAGACTATTTGTATGGATCCTATCCGGATAAAATACGTTCAAACCATGCATGCCGCCGAAAAACATTTCACCATCCCTTGTTTTTAAGGATGCCCCGAATTCAAAGTCTGTCCCCTGAATACCTTCGTTGGGCTTAAAAACCCGTTCAGCATGTGTATCCGGATTAAAACGCATCAGGCCATGGGAGCCTGCTATCCACAAATTGCCGATGTCGTCTTCTTCAATACTTTTTATATATTCGTTTAATGCCCTCCTGGCATCGCGCAGGAGGGTAAATTTGTCGGTTTTCGGATCATAGAGATACAATCCGTGTTTTCCCGCCCACACTCGTCCCTTGTGGTCGGTAAATATGATGCCTAAGTCGTTGTTCTCCCCATACCCATAAAAGTAATTTGAAAATCTTCGTGTTGATAGGTTGTAGCGGTTTATGCCGCCGTCGAGCGTTCCTATCCAAATATTACCTGTTTTATCCTTATCGAGGGTCCAAATGTTAACCCCCTTAAGGGCGCTTCCTGATTCGGGGTCGCGAAGCACATGTCTAAATTTGTTAGTCGCCGGATTAAAAATATCCAGGCCTTCCCACGTTCCAACCCAAATATTTCCGCGATCATCCTGCAGTGTTTTTAAAACCCAGTTTGAAATAATCGAAGTACTGTCTCCGGGAATATGTTTATAGCGTTTAAACACCCCTGTTTTGGGGTTGAACAAATTCAGCCCGCCTTCCCACGTGCTTACCCAAATGTTCTTGTTTTTATCCTCCATAATGCCTGTAACCGCATCGGCGCCCACACTTTTATCATTTTTCGGGTCATTTTGATACCGGTGGAACGACTCCGTTTTACGATCAAACCGGTTTAGGCCGCCGCCTTCGGTACCTATCCATATATTTCCGTTTGCATCTTCGCAAAACGACCGCACATCGTTACTGCTTATGCTGTTTGGTTCTTTTGTTTGGCGGTATAACTTAAATTTGTCAGCACCTGGTGTATATAAACTTATTCCGCCCCGCTGTGTACCCACCCATAAATCGCCCTGCCTGTCCTCAAAAAGACAGGTTGCAGACACACCCGCCAGGGTTGATGCGTCATAGGCCTTTTGCTGATAATGATAAAATGAGTCGGTAGCGGGATTATAAAGGTTTAAGCCTTTGCCACGGCTGCCGACCCATATACGATTTTCCCTGTCTGCAAGAATTCCCTGCGAAAAAAACGCCACTTCGTCTGTCGAAAGACTGTTGCTGTTATTTATTTGGTTGTGGTACTGCCTGAAGGTGTGCTTGCCCGGATCGAATACCATTACGCCCGCTTCCGCGGTAGCCAGCCAAAGGTTTCCGTCACGATCTTTCGTAATATGCTCGATCACGTTGCCCGCCTTACCAAACGAGCTGCGAAATAGCCGGAACTTTTTACTCGCTTTGTCGTAGAGGTTCAGCCCTGAGTCGGTGCCTATCCACAGGTTATGGGCATTATCTTCGGCGACACAGTTCACCACGTTACAGCTTATCGAGCCATTACCGGCCGCAGTATAGGTGTAATGGTAAAAAAAGCCCTTTGTTCTGTCAAATAAATTCAAGCCGTCACCCCGCGTTGCCACCCAAAAGTCCCCATCCTCATCCTGGTAAATGTCGGTAATATTATTACCACTTATACTTTTCGGATTTGCAGGGCTATGCCGGTAGGTAATAAAATTGCTTTTATAGGGGTTAAAGAGGCTAAGTCCGCCCCCCGTCCCTATCCACAGATTTTGCTGCCGGTCTTCGTATATACAACGTACCGTGTTGTCGCGAAGGCTTTCTGCGTCATGATCATTGTGTTGAAAATACTGGACGCTGTCGTTATCGAAACGGTTTAGTCCGTTAACCGTGCCAAACCACATAAAACCGTGGCTATCCTGGAAAATACACGTTACATTGTTGCTTGATAACCCCTGTTCTATGCTGATTTGCCTGAAACTTAAAACCGGCGCCTGTGAAAAACCCGTTTCAGGCCCAAACAGAAAAGCAATCAAAAGAACGAGCAGTCCATGCCTGGCCAGGCTGTAAAATAAACGGTCCGGGTGCCTTAAATTACTGTTCAAATTATCTAAAAAATGCCAACCTAACAACCCTTTATCTATGTTTTTGTTCATTGCAGGCAAAAAAAGTAAGATATTGCAGCCCTTTCCAATAAATGCCGGCTTGACGATCGGCTAAAACACTGCATTTACTTAAGTAAACTAAATTGGATCACCAATGACCAATCAATGTCGTTTACTTAAGGAATTAGTATTTGCGCTTGGCACCGCGTTCGCCTCACCCCAAACCCCTCTCCCTTGGAGAGGGGCTTAAAAAAGGCAGTTTTCCGCTGTGCATCGAAGTCCTTCTCCTTTGGAGAAGGATTTAGGATGAGGCGAAAATGCTCAGGAGAACCCGTAAGTAAACGACATTGATTGACCAATCAACGTTTTTCGCACATATGAGGCGCCTATCGATTTTTATTACAGCCCGGTCTATTTTCCCCGGGTTGTCATCGATTAATTACTTTGCAGTCGGGAAACTTAAACCGGTACCGTTATATTTGTCATCAAATCGCGGTGAGAGATATTGTGCGGCATGCACCCAGACCATTCGACAGCATACTGAAATTACAAGCTCCTAAATACCCTGAATTATGAAAACTACAAGATACCGCCTGTTCAAATTGCTTGCAGTAAATTTATTATTGATCAGCTTAGTTTACCTGGCAACTGACGGTACAGCGCAACCCACACCATCACGCACCCTGCTGGCGCTCTCAAAAAGCGAACATGTACTGGATATTATCGATCCGGTTACCCTGAAAATATTGGCAAAAATACCTGTGGGCGCTGACCCGCATGAGGTAATTGCCTCCGCAGATGGGAGGACGGCTTATGTTACCATCTATGGCGGCGGCAGCCTGCACACTTTGAACGTGATTGACCTGGTAGCTCAAAAAGCGTTGCCGGACATTGACACCCAACCCTTTATGGGCCCGCATGGGATCACTTTTGTCGATGCTAAAGTTTGGTTCACGGTGGAGGGCACCAAAACCGTCGCCCGGCTCGATCAGGCTACCGGTAAGATCGACTGGTGCATGGGCACAGGCCAGGATCGCACACATATGATCTATGTGGTCCCCGGCGGAAAAATGATATATACCACCAACGTGGCATCAGGCACGGTAAGCATTTTGCAGGACAGCCTGATCGTTTCGAAGTCATTCCCTAACGGCTTTACCCCTCCCCCACACCACGACTGGATCCAAACGTTAATCCCTGTTTCAAAAGGCTCCGAAGGGTTTGACGTATCGCCAGACGGAAAGGAACTGTGGACGGCCGCTTCGGATGACGGCACGATTGCGGTGATCAACCTTGCAGCCAAAAAATTGAGCACCACCATCGATGCAAAAGCGATTGGTGCCAACCGGCTTAAATTTACACCCGATGGCAAACACGTGCTGGTTACCAGCCTGCGCACCGGCGACCTGTTTGTTTATGATACCGCAACGCATGAGCCGGTCAAAAAATTGAATACCGGCAAAGGCGCCGCGGGTATTTTAGTAGACGATGACGGGTCGCGTGCATTTATCGGCTGCACTGCTGATAATTATGTGGCGGTGGTGGATATGAAGACCCTTGAAGTTAGCGGTCATATTGCCGTGGGCGGAGCGGATGGGCTGGCGTGGGCGGTGAGGCAATAGCTTGCTTTATTTTAAAGCAACTGAAGGGTTGACAGGTCTTTTTGCCCGTCAAAAAATTTTTTGAGCACAGTTTCAAAAACCGGGTCGGCAGCTGGCACTAATGCAAACAAGGTCATGGATGAGCGTAATTTCAGGTCATCCGGGCTGCCAAAAATTGCCCGGGCATCGTTTCCCGGCAAACTCAACAGCGCTGCGCTGATCTCCGCCAGCCGTTTCCCCAACACGGGGTGCGACAGGTAGGCGGTTGCTTCCTGCAAGTCCTTTATGGCATAATGCCGAGACATATCGCTAAAACCCAGACCGGCGATCTGCGGAAATATGTACCACATCCAGTGGCCCCGCTTCCGGCCGTTTCTGAGTTCCGAAAGCGCTACTGCGTAATCGTGCTCCTGCGCTTTAACAAATCTTTCAAAACTCATGATTGCCTGTTAGTTTGGATAAATAACAACCGGCCGCCGTTAATAGTTCTCTATCGTAGTTTTATATCTGCGTCCAAACAGAGATACAATTTGGCGCAACCGTATTAGCGCAGACCTGTTACCAAATTGATCTTAATGGTGAGCACGACAATCTCTTTACGCTCAATCCATCCTCCCCGCTCACGGCTATTTTATCAAGCGCTATACCCGGAAAGAAGACAGCCGTCATCACCGTAGCGCCATCATCCGCAAACAATTCAACCGATGCCTTGTCGACTATCAGCGTCAGTTTGATGGTACCAGCTATAGATAAGCGCGGCGCGGCTGAAACTGCCGCAAAATCTTTATTAAAATCGATTATGCCTGAATGGCTGCGATCAATATAATACTGATTGGCTGTTTTATCGTAGCCAATGATCAGCTTTTCCGTTGTCGAATTGGAAAATGTTAATTTAAAGCTTTGTACCGACGCGATCTCCATTTTAATGCTGTATTGGCCGGAAACTTTTCCGCTAAGGGCAGTGAAATCGCGCCCTTTGTACAGATCGACATTGTTAAAGCTGAATGTTTTAGTTTTTAGCACGTCCAGCTCTTTAACCGGCGTCGACGCGAGTATGATATGTCCTTGATATTGCTTCAGCTTCAAGTCCCGTGGTGTGGTAAAGGCGCTTCGCCAGGGTGTTGTCGGCACTTGTGTACCGTACAGCCAATTGCTCATCCAGCCTAAAAATATGCGGCGGTTGCCGGTGTTACCCCAGGTTACGCCGGCATATTCGTCGGGCCCGTAATCCAGCCATTTGGTGGTTGTGTCGGTGGCAGTAAAAGTGTGACCGTCAAATTGTCCCACAAAATATTGGGTGGCCGAGCCTTTGTTGGGGCCGCCGGGGTTCAGGTTGACAACTAATACCCAATGGGTTTTACCACTTAATTTCAGCGGGAACAGGTCAGGGCATTCCCAAACACCGCCATGGGCGCCAATGGTTTGGCCGAACTCGCTTTCTTTTGTCCAATTTTTCAGGTTAGTCGAGGAATAAAAGGTGATGCGGTCCTTCGTCGCCAGCGTCATCAACCATTCTTTGCCGGGTTTGTACCAGGATACCTTTGGGTCGCGAAAGTCAGTTATACCGGGATTTTTTAAAACCGGGTTACCGGCATATTTTGCCCAGGTGTAGCCGCCGTCGAGACTATAGGCCAGGCTTTGGTTTTGAAAATTGTTTTTGCCGGCATCGGCGCCTTTCGGGTCGTGATGGGTAAAGATGGTTACCAATGGAATCTTCCCTTTTTTGCCAAAACCCGACGTATTATTGGAATCAACCACGGCGCTGCCCGAAAATATATAACCCAAACTGTCAGGGTACAAGGCTATGGGCAGCTGTTTCCAGTGGATCAAGTCCTTACTCACCGCATGGCCCCAATGCATCGGTCCCCAAACCGTGCCGCCGGGGTAATACTGAAAAAACAGGTGATAAGTATGGTTAAAATACACCATGCCGTTGGGATCGTTCATCCAATGCGCCTGCGGTGAAAAATGTATCTGCGGGCGAAACGGCTCGTGGTATGGCCGGACGGTTTGGCTTTGGGCGGAAACGCTGAAACCAAACCGCAAAAAGACTGCGAATAGAATAAGTTTCCTCATGGCTAAGATGTAAACTTATGGTTTTATTCGCAAATTGAAAAGGCTAAGTAAATTGGGAAATATTGGCCGTTGTGCGGGCAAGCTGAAACACCGGGGATAAACATCCGAATATGGTGTTCGGAAAAGCAAACCTTAAGGATAAACTGATTGGTAAGTGTTTATGCGGCGTTCGTCACCCAAAAAAGCGGTATCGGTAACTACAAATGATATCCAGGATAATTTGCTGAGATTGAGCACATGATCAGCGTCATCATTAATAAAATAAAACTGATTGAAGGGAACCGGATATTCATTGGTCAAAACGAAATCCCGATAGGCGAAAGCTACAAACAAGCGTTTTTTACCACTTTGGGGTTATAGCGGTATTGCAAACGCTGTCGACCATTCCGCGTGTTTCGGAATTGATCGAAGCGGGAATATGAAATGCTGAATGCGAAAAATCCGAAATTAGTTCACTTCCAGCTGATCTTTCGACGGAAATACCGGGAATGCGCCGTGCGGCTCGCTTTGATACCAAAAAACCACTGAAGCAATATCATCCTGGAGCGGCATGTAACGGCCATCGCTGTGCCAGCCCAGGTCCTGGATGGTTACCTTCAGGTTTTTATCAAAACGGATGGGGTCGGCGATATGCCAGCGATAAAGGCCAAAGCGCTGCGCAACGCTGTAGTGGCCATCGCCCCTGATTACCTGTGGCAGGCCCGTGTACGGGCCGCTGAATACGGTGTATTCGCTGGACTCGCTGCCGTCAGCTTTTTTCTGCATGCTGTCAAAATCATACGCGCCGCAAAAATAATCTTCGGTGCCGGTGCCGTTAATGGTTGGGAACTGTGTATCGCCATCCATGTAGAACTTGATCTCGCCCTCGCCCCACCAGCCGTTTTTGTTTGAACCATAAGCCAGGTAAGTCCCTACATATTGTCCCTTCCCTGATATGCTATCCACCAAAACATAATTCTTTTTAAATGGCAACGGGTTAACCCGGCGGAATTGCGCGTGGAAATAAGCGGCGTCTTTCGGTATATCCGTCAGCGTGTAATCTACCTGGTAATACAGCACCATGTCTTCCTTGTCGATATTTTCCATGGTGATCCGGCATTTTTTTCTGAAAGGCATCGGCCAATAGCAGTTTAGTCCGCTGCCTGGGTTTACCACTACAGCCAGTGAGGTTACCGGCGCAAACTTGCCCCAGCCCATGCAAAAGAAATCGCCCACAGGTACCTCAACGGATGGGGTGGCTTCATCATCCCAGTAAAAACGCAGTATCGAATAGCGCCAATTGCCCGTTGGCGTCATCCAGATATGCTGTATGGCGCCGGAGCCGTCAATTTCGGCAACGGTATAGGTGGTATGTTTTTTTATGACCACACTGGGGCTCACCTTCCAGGTTTGACCGAGATCGCGGGCGGGGCCCTGTCCCGTGCCGGTTGTCGCCATGCCGCCCTTGCCTTTTTCTCCGTTAAAATTTTCGGGACTGATAGACCGTGTTTGCGCGTCGGACAACCGGTAAAGATTACCGAGATTTACACCTAAACCATTGAACTTTTCCTGTGCGCGGGCCGAAACAGCAACAAGCGCAGCTAAACAAGCAAGTAAAATCAACCTTTTCATATATGCTGTAATTGGTTATTTATTATAGCGCGGCAGATTTCAACAATTTAAGATCTGTAAAATCTCGCCATCAGATCCCCTCAAGATTATAAAACTCCGCTGCATTTTGCCCCCAAAACCCGGCCTGTTCGCCGGCCGACAATTCCGAAGTATAGTTTTTGACGATTGACAGCATTTGCTGGTACCCGCCGGCAACGTTGCAAACCGGCCAGTCGGAGCCAAACATAACACGTTTTGGGCCGAACGCTTCAAAAATGATATCCAGGTAGGGTTTAAAATCCAATAAAACCCAGTTGTGCCAGTCGGCCTCGGTAACCATGCCCGAAACCTTGCAATAAACGTTGGGATATTGAGCCATGTTCCGGATGCCTTTCTGCCATTTATCGATATTTTTATTTTTGATATCGGGTTTTGCGATGTGATCGATCACCAGTTTATGGCCGTCGAAGGTTTTTACAAACTGAAAAGTATAGCCCAACTGGTCTGGAAAAATCAAAATGTCGTAAGTAAAGTCGTGCCTTTTTAACATCTTGATGCCATTCATAAAATTCGGACTCAGCATCAGGGCGCGATCTGCCTCACCCTGCAACACATGGCGAAATCCCTTTAGCTTTTTTATACCGATATAACGCTCAACCTGCTTACCTATATCAGCGGCACGCAGGTCAATCCATCCCACCACTCCCTTTATAAAATCATGTTGCCCGGCCAGCGAAAGTAAAAATTCGGTTTCCGCTTCAGATTGATCTGCCTGCACCGATACGCAACCATCGATGCCATGTTTGTCCAGGATCGGCTTTAAGTCTTCCGGCATAAAATCGCGCTGAATTGCAGACATGCTCTCGCCTATCCAGCTATCCCTTACCGGGTCGAATTTCCAAAAATGCTGGTGCGAGTCTATTTTTAACATTGTTTATTAAGTTGGAAAGGTTGTAACAAGTTGTAAGAGTTGTAATGAGTTAGTTCGATAGCGGCGAATTGAGAAAAACAAAAATACTTTACTTTTTAACATTTACAACTTCTGCAACTTGTTACAACCTTCCAACTACCGTCAGGCATTCGCCAGCGCCCGGTCCAGGTGCACATAACCGCCGTCTACATAAATCAGTTGCCCGGTAGTATGGCTTGAGCGTTCGGACAAAAGGAACGCAGCCATGTTCGCTATTTCTTCAGCGGTAGTCATGCGGTTTTCCAGTGGTATTTTGGATTGAATTTCCTTCAGCTTGGCATCCGGTTCGGGCAGCGTTTTTATCCAGCTCTCGTACAAAGGCGTCCAGCATTCGGCTACCACGATGGCATTCACACGGATGCCGTATTTGAGCAACTCGACGGCCCACTCGCGGGTGAGAGCATTACGGCCACCGTTTGAGGCCGCATAGGCGGATGTATTCCCCTGGCCGGTATCGGCAGTTTTGGAGGTAATATTTACAATCGGTCCCTTTGATTTTTTGAGCTCGGGTAGAGCGTAATGCGCCATCAGGTAATAGTGCACCACGTTTTTGTGCAGCGAAGCCATGAACTGTTCGTAAGTGCCGTTTTCCAGCCCAACGCCATCGTTAACGCCGGCGTTGTTAACAAGGCCGTCGATACGGCCATATTTTTCAATTACCGCTTTAACGGCCCTTTCACAGGCATCCGGGTCAGTCAATTCCGCTACCACCTGGCCCGCTTTGCCTCCGGCCGATTTAACCGTTTCGGCGCATTTTAAGTTGTCCGCTTCACTTCTGCCGACGATTACCGGAATGGCGCCTTCCCGGGCCAACACTTTTACAATCCCTTCGCCTATGCCTTTCGCGCCGCCGGTTACGATGATCACTTTATCTTTTAATTCTAAATCCATAGTCAAAATTAATGAGCGGACGCTATGTCTAATTTTTTCACCCGCAGGTTGTTTAAGGCAAAGTAAAAAATATACACGAAAGAGATAATCGGCACCAGGTAAGCATAGCGGATATTGGTTAAATCGGACACTTTCCCCATGATCAGCGGCATAATAGCGCCTCCGACTATACCCATAATAAGCAATGATGAACCGAGTTTCGTTTTTGAGCCCAGATCACGTATGCCAAGCGAAAAAATAGTAGGGAACATGATCGACATAAAAAATGCAACACACATCAGCGCATACACTGAAAAGTCGCCACGGGTGTTTACACACAGAATGAGTAAACCAACATTAATAACGCAATAAGCCGCCAGCAACTTAACGGGGTTTATTACTAAGGAGAGCGCCGTTCCAATAAAGCGCCCGGCCATAAAACCAAGGAGTGAAATGGACAATAAATATGCCGCTGTTTTCTCCCCCATTCCGGCTGTGCGCTCGGAGAAACGTATAAAAAAGCTTAAGACGCCTGCCTGCGCCCCAACATAGAAAAATTCGGCGATGGCGCCCCTGCGCAACCTTTTTATTTTAAGCAGATCGAGCAAACGCTGAACCAATGATTTAGCTTTATTTTCCGGTGTTTGGTCGGCGTCGTCGTGAATTTCGGGTATATGCGTTTTATACAACAAAAAAGCAACCGCCAAAACCACGAGTGCAATAATAATGTAAGGAAGCTGCACTGCTGAAGCTTCTTTATTTAAATAAGCATTCAATTGCCCGGGCGCCATCGCCTGCTCCTGGGCGGGTGTTAAATTTTTTCCCGACAAAATAAATGTGCCCCCCACCAGCGGCGCGAGAAATGCGGCCAGCCCGTTAAACGATTGCGAAAAATTAATACGTTGCGTGGCGCGTTCAGGATTGCCTAAGACAGTAATATACGGGTTGGCGGCTGTCTCAAGAAACGCTGACCCCGAAAATAAAACAAACAGCGACCCAAGAATAAATGCATAGCTACGCACCGCAGAGGCCGGATAAAGGAGAACAGACCCGCTTGCGACCAGCAACAATCCGAGCAAAATACCACCCTTATAACCGTAGCGTTGCATAAATTGCCCGGCGGGGATAGCCAGAATAAAATACGCGAGGTAGGAGGCTGTATCAACAAATGCCGATTGCAGATCAGTAAGCTGGCAGGCTTTTTTAAGGTGTGGGATCAAAATGGGGTTCATGTTCAAAGCGAATCCCCATATAAAAAACAATGATGTAATTAAGGCAAGCGCCCGCAGGTTGGTGTTCTTCGTCATGTACAGGTTGTTGCGAGCCAAGAATCAAGAGCCATGAATCAAGAAATAATGCTTCTGACTCAAGACTAACGACTTTCGACTCAGGACCCAAAATTGGCGTCTCAATATAGTTATTTAAATGCTGCTTGTATATCCTGTAAAGAAATTCCTAAAACTTTAAGCGCAATTTGATTTAACTCCGCTTTGTCCCCTGTAAAATGAAACACACTATGGGTATGCGACATGCCCTCCTGCGGCTTTAAAAACGCTGCCGGCGAAACGCTTTCCAGTTCAAAGAAAGGCCCCATCTGCCCGCCTCCTTTTAATGGCCCGTCGTTATAGGCATTTACCGCATCACCGTTGAAAGGCGGCCGGTCGGTACGCCATTCCTGGTTAAGATAAGTGCCTTTGGGATCGATATCAAACTGGATTATCGTAAGTACGTTATTCTCGGCATCGTAACTGCCTGCCACGTTTTTGGCGCGGAAGGGCGGTATGCCAATTTTACCCCTTGACTTGCCATCGGCCTTAAATAGTATAACATTATTGCCATATTTAAGGCGGTCAGGCGGGATTTGCCCAAAGTAATCCGTGGTGGCTTTTTTGCCGGCGCCCGTGCTATCATACGGAACAACAATAACCGCTTTTGGCGATGGGGTAAACATATCCAGGTTCCATAAGCATGGCGCACCAATTTTCGGACCCCATGCGAACTGCCCGGTATTGATGATCGTATTTTTTGTAGTAAACGCCACCGTTTTTACTTTGTTGTCGAAGTCGACCATGAGCATCTTTTTCTCGGCATCCGGCTCAAGTATTTCAATATCCCGTACAATGTTTAATTGAAATATCACCCCTAAATAATTCAAAACGCGGGTTGATTTGCTAAGAGATGCCTTATTGGCCGACTTCATCGTCAGGGTCCACTGCTCAAAATCAAAAGCCGTCGGTGTATGCCAATGGTCAAATGTCATTTCGTTACGCGGCCTGAAAAAAATGGAAAATTTACCCCCTTCAGGGCCCAGCCACAGCCGGTCTTCGCCGCCATAGGCATTCATGTGGGGGTCGATCGAGGTTTGCGCAAATGTTTTATAATTTATCCAGCCAAAACTCCGGCCGTTCACACCGCTGTCTGTAGAGGTAAATACCTTGGCTTGGTATTTGGGTGAGACGATCAGCTGACTATTACCATCCCTGGTATTGAGTACCACCACACTGTCGTTTTGTTTCAGAAAATCGAGGTCATACCCGAAACTGCCTTTTGCATACTCGCTTTCAAAGGGCTTTTGTGCCGGCGGCGCGGTGTGACAAGCCATATAGGGCGCGGTTATGCAAATGGCAAGAAAAAATCTAATGTTTTTCATATTATTTGTGCTTAGGATTGATGGCTATCGTATTTACCAGGGTGCCGATCGAATCGATGCTGATCTCCACTACATCACCTTCCTGCAGTGTAAAATCAGGCGGCGGCACCAGGCAGGTTCCGGTCATTAAAAAACATCCGACGGGGAAATCACATTCGCGGTATAGAAATCCGGCCAGCTCTGTAAACGACCGCTTAATGCGCGATACGGTTGTCGAGTCCTCGTAAACATCCTCGTCATTGCGTGTTATCACCATCCTGATCGTGGTTTGGGGACTGATTGGCCCGGAGCGTACATACAGGCAGGGGCCCAGCGCGGCGCTCTTTTCATATATTTTTGCTTGCGGCAGGTACAGGGCGTTTTCGCCTTCAATACTTCTGGAGCTCATGTCATTCCCGCAGGTATAACCCTGTATATTGCCGTTTGAATTGATAAACAGGGCCAATTCAGGTTCAGGCACGTTCCAGGTTGAGTCGACACGGATATATACTTCCTCTCCGTGCCCGGCGACACGCGCAGGCATTGCTTTAAAAAACAATTCGGGTCGTTCGGCATCATACACACGATCATATAAACTGGCCGCACCGGAGTCATGAGATTCTTCCATACGCGCGTCGCGGCTTTTGAGATAAGTAACGCCGGCTGCCCATACCTCCTGCGCGCCAATAGCGGGCAGCAGAAATTCCAACACTCGTTTACCCTCGTCCCCGCTTATCGGCTCGGCGGTCTTTGTAATGTCAGAGAGGTGGCCTTCTAAATCATCGCGGTTAATCAATTTGTCCCATGGCTCATCCAGGAGAAAAAATGCGCCGTCATTTTCCAGCAGGATTCCGTTACGGGTATTGTATAACTTCATTACAATCCTATCAATTATGGTATCGTTAATGTTTGGGAATTCAGGCTTTCGTCACGCAATCCGCCTGCTTCATGTAAAATATTTCACCGCAATTTAGCGGAAGTATTTCTTAGTACCATAATTAAAAAGAAAAATCATGGGAAACGAAAAAAACCACAATTTAATTCATGCCGATCATAACCACGACGGCATCGATCGCCGGGGGTTTTTGCACTGTATGGCATGGGCAGGCACCGGGGTGTTATGGATGATGTCCGGCGGGATACTGAAATCCTACGGGATGAGCCAGATGGTGGATAAATCAACGGGCAATTTAAAGAACGGCCTGATTTTGCCAAAATCAGATTTCAGCTTTGTGCAGATCAGCGACAGCCACATTGGGTTTAACAAAGCGGCAAACCCCGATGTTACCGGGACACTGCAGGCGGCCATAGACAAAATTAACGCCATGCCCGGCGCGCCGGCATTTATGCTGCACACGGGTGATCTTTCGCACCTGGCACAGGCAGATGAATTTGACACCCTTCAACAGGTACTTAAAAGTTCAAAAACGAGCCAGGTGTTTTACGTACCCGGTGAGCATGACCTGACAGATCAGGGCAAATTATACCTGGAACGTTACGGCAAGGGCACCAAAGGTAACGGCTGGTATAGCTTTGATAAAGGCGGGGTGCACTTTATAGGGCTGGTAAATGCGATGGTACAGGTTGACGGCGGCCTGGGCACGCTGGGCGACGAGCAATTAAAATGGCTGGCCGACGACCTGCGCGGGCTATCCAACAGTACGCCTATTGTTGTATTTGCCCACATTCCGTTATGGGCGGTTTACCCGCAATGGGGCTGGGGAACTAAGGACAGTGAGCAGGCCCTGGCCCTGTTACGCCGTTTTGGATCAGTGTCGGTATTGAACGGGCACATCCATCAAACCATACAAAAGGTTGAAGGTAATATCACCTTCCATACCGCTATGTCGACTGCTTTTCCGCAGCCGGCGCCGGGCAGCGCCCCATCGCCCGGCCCGATGAAAGTTCCTGCCGAAAAACTGCGCAGCGTGCTGGGTATTACGGATGTGACCTATGTTGAACATAACCACACGCTGGCTGTTACGGATAGCCCGTTACAGGAGGCCGCACAATAATGAGCAGAAACTTACTGATCGCCTTACTGGTAATTACGGCTAACGTGGCCGCCGCCCAGTACAAACCTGCCGACCAGGGCTCGCTATTACAGTTTACGGTGAAAAATTTTGGGTTCGAAGTAACCGGCACCTTTAAAGGTTTACAGGGCAACATAACCTTCGACCCGGCTAATACCGCGGCCTCCGCCTTTGACGTAACCATCGATGCGTCCACGGTGAATACCGACAACAGCCTGCGCGACAGCCATCTGAGGGGCGACTCGTATTTTGATGTTAAAAATTACCCCAAAATACATTTTGTATCTGCACAGATAACCGGCGCGAATGGCTCGTACAAGGTTACCGGCAAGCTCACCATTAAAAAAACCACAAAACCGATCTCATTCCCTTTTACTGCCGGCGCCACTGACGATGGCTATTTATTCAAAGGGAAGTTCACGATCAACCGCAAAGATTTTGACGTGGGCGGTACCAGTACCATCTCAGATGAGTTAACCGTGTTATTGAATATCGCCGCGAAGAAAAATTAAAAAGTAACGTATGAGAACAAAGCATAAATTTTTATTCCCTGTTATACTTGCCGTGCCCCTGACTATTGCGGCCGCCACCGGCTCATCGACGCAGCAACCCGCGGAGCAGTATTCCAATCTCAAGGTGCTGCCCAAAGACATCAGTCCAAATGATTTAAAAAAGGTAATGGTTAGCGATTTTGAAGATGCCCTGGGCGTTGGTTGTAATTTTTGCCACGCCGCTGGCAAAACCGAAGGCGAGTTGGATTATGCGAGCGACGCCAAACCCGAAAAAAATATTGCCCGGTCGATGATGCGGCTGACGCTGGGCATTAATAAAAAATTCTTCAAGGTAAAGCATCCGATAATTGGCTCGGGTGCGCTCACGATAAATTGCAATACCTGTCATAATGGGGTCGCGTTCCCGGAACAGAAATAAGTTGTAAAAGTTGTAGAGGTTGTAACGAGTTGTAAAGGTTAAAACTTCTACAACCCTTACAACTCATTACAACGCTTACAACTAACGCTTAATCATCTTATCGCCCAAAATCTCCCCCAGTACTTTTTCCCTCAAATTTTGGCTGATCGGGATCTTTTGCGGACCGATATTTACCTGGTTGCCGTCAATGCTTTGTATTTTATTGCGGTTTACCAGGAAGGATTTGTGGACTTTTATAAATTGCGACGCAGGCAATTGCTCTTCCAGTATCTTCAAGGTAACGTACACGATCATTTTACGGACTGAAGTATACAATATCACATAGTTCATCATGGATTCGGCATACAACAGCTCACCATAAAAAACCTTTTCTATCTGATTATCGCATTTAACAAAAAAATAACCTGCGGCCTGTTGGTCCGCCTGAATGGGTTGCTTTTTATAATCAGAAAGCTCTTTGGCTTTGTTGCATGCCTTTAAAAAACGTTCGAAGGGAATCGGTTTTACCAGGTAATCCAGCACATCCAACTCAAACGCCTCCACCGCATATTGCGGGTAAGCTGTGGTCATGATAACGCTTGCAGTGGTTTTAGAGCTTTTTAAAAAGTTGATCCCGTTTATCGTGGGCATATTAATATCCAGGAAGATCAGGTCAACGGCATTTTCTGTCAGCAGCTTAATGGCCTTTGCGGGATTCTCGGCTTCGCCCAGCAGTTCCAGGTAGTCAATGTCGCCCACAAACTCGGCGATCAGTTGCCGGGCCACCGGTTCATCGTCGATAATTACGCATTTCAGTTTCATACCAATTCCAGTTCAAGGGATGCTTCGTACAAATTGCCTTCGTGCTTTAGCGCCAGGCGGTGTTTGCCAGGGTATAGCAATTCCAGGCGGCGACGCAAGTTAATCAGGCCTATTCCTCCCGATTTAAACGGCGAGGCCAGTTCAGCTATTGCCTCCGTAGTGTTATGCACCCCAAAATTAAGTCGTCCGTGTTCAGCTTTCAGACAAATGCTTATTTTATTTTCTTTATCGCTAAAGCTGCTTACAAATTTAAACGCATTTTCGAGAAGGATGACCAGCAGCAGCGGCGCCACCAGGTAACTATCTGAATCGCTGATCAAATTGATGTCAACCTCCAGGTTTTTTTCCTTGCGTATCCGCTGAAAGGCGATATAGTTACGGATATACTCAATCTCCTTATCCAGGCTGATCTTGTCCTCACCGCAATCATACAACTGGTAACGCAGTAAGCCCGAAAACTTTAACAAAATATTACGCGCCGTTTGATTTTGCTTGTCGATATGCGCGTAAATGGTGTTAAGCGAATTGAACAGGGCATGCGGATTAATTTGCGCTTTTAAAAAATCGAGCTCCTGTTTTACCCGTTCCCGCTCTAGCGCGGCCATTTGCTGCTGGTTGTAAACGCGATCGATAACCATTTTGCCCATCACGATCAGCTCAACCCAGATAAAAATATTTAGCAATGAGGTAAGGTATAAGGCGCCGAACACAGGCCGTGCGCCGCCAAAGACGTGAAGGTTCATCTGCACCGACACCAGCGCGCGGAGCAGCGCCGAGACAGCTATAAGCGTTAACGAAGAAAGGGCAAACCAACCGTATCGTTTACTTTTAAAAAATCGCGGCAGCAAATAGTCCACGATCACGTAATAATCTACCGTAATAAAAACCAGGTAGCAAAACTCAATCGTAACGGTTTTGGTAAGCGAAAAAGAGTAATTGCGCAAAACAAAAACCCACAGCAGGTATACGCCCAGCCAAAACAAACAATGGTACAAAAACTTATTCTTCACAACACGGATTAATACCCTCAAATATATTAATGCGTTGCGTGCTTTCCACTATTATTACACCAAGCAGGCGAATAGCTTGATGAAAGCTGGACATGTGCAGTTGTCGAAGTTACCTGAATTAAAGCGAAACCTTACTCAACGCGCAGAGAAACCGTTTTCATGTCGCCAAAAACCACCTTTGCTAAAGGGTTGGCAGGGTCGGTATCCCACAAGCATTCGCGCACGGTAAGCAGTTGTTTTACCGGGTCGAGCGAGATCAGCTGGAAAGACAGTTTGGTTTCATCCTTCGAAGAATATTTACCTTTCATGGGCGAGTCGACCCGGAAGGTGTTTAGCGCCACGTCATTGTCGGGCCCTTTGTATACATAAAACTCATTCCAGTTACTGTTACCATGAAAATAGGCTTTGATATTAGGATGTTGTTTCAGGAATCTCACCCATCCACGCTGCTCCATATTGGTTGCGCCATCGTCGCCGGCCGCAACCGGCCCTTCCTTGTAGTATTCTGAAACCAAATTTTCAAATTTGCTTTTGGCATTTATATCATGAGGGGCCACCGGGTTGGTAAAATGTTTGGCCTCGCAGGCAGGCTGATCATGACAGAGCACGATCACCGGGGTTTTGGCCGCCACGGTATCAAGGTCCTTTTGCATCCAGATACGTTCAGCCGAGTCAGGCCACAGCGTAATGAACACCAGGTGAATGCCGTGAATATTTAAAGAATAATTGATCTTGCCGGTAGCGTAGTTGTAGCAGGCATTGGTTTTTGGGCTGGCCGGATGGAGCATCAGGTTATAGATTTGAACCATCGAGGTAGGATCGGTTTTTGGCTGCATGGGCTTATAAAAGCCTATGGCGTTTGTTATATCGTGGTTGCCCGGCGCCAGTAAAAGCGTCGCAGGCTTGCCGTTGTGCCCGGTAAGTGTTACGCCTTGCATGTAATCAGCCGTAAACTGGGCCCAGCTTGCCGCCGCGCTTTGGTAGGGCACTTCCATCCGGTTGGCGATATCGCCGGTTTGTATCAGGTAATCCACCGCGCCCACAGTTTGGCCGGCAGCCACGCCGCCATCCGGCGGAAGCATAAGACCCGGAACGGAATTGATCTGCCTGATCATCGCCGCGTTCACCACATGGGCATCTGCGTTGGTATCGCCGCGAAACTTTTTGCGGGTGATGGCATAATGCGCATCGGAGGTGAATACCATTTCAATGTCCGTCCGGCCGCGATCCTGGCAATGCCCCGTTTGGGGCTTAATAAAAAAAACCGGAAGAAATAACAACAAACAGGTTAGGCGTATCGCTCCTGCCTTACAAATCGTCCGGTCCGGGTACTGAATTTTGAAAGTTTTCATTTAATGCTTTTTAATTTCTTTCCCTGGGATCTGCTGTGCTGTAAGCGTTCCGGTTTGCTTTTACAAGCAGCTTGATAGTAATGGGGTATTTATCAGAAAATTGAAACATGGCGCTCAATACAGGCGCCGGTGCAGAGGTATTTATTACCGGGGATGCGCTATTGATGTCGACGCCCATGCGGTGGCCGTCATTGCCGGTGGTTTTATATGAATTGGCTATATAATGCATGTAGTTCGTCCCGTTCACCAGCCAGGGTGAAATGAAGATATGATCGTACCAGGACTTGGCGCCGTCACCGGTTCCGCATGAATTGGGCACGGTAGCCAACGCCCGCGTAGTAGTGGTGAGGAAGGACGCGTACGATATCGTATTGGTTTCCCACTCAGCGGGGTAACTAACAGAATTATCCGGGTAAAAAGGCGGATCGCTCATTTTTGTCGCCGTATCCGGCGAGGTAATGATACTTTGATATCCGTGCTCTATACTGTTATGCGTATTAAAATCGCCCATATTGATCAGGTTAGGCAGGTATTCGAATTTCGACCGCAGATCCTGCATTTCAATTGAAACCTGTGTATCGCGGATGGTGCTCGACGAGCCGGATTGGGTATGGTTAACTAAGACATACAGGTATGTGGTATCATGTGTGATGCTTAAATTGGGGTCGTTATAGTACAGCTTATACAGGTCGAAGTCGGTCACATTTGCTTCCAGCGTCTCGGTTTTTATATAAGTTAATTTTTGTTTATTGTAAAACAGCACAGCCATATTGGTTGCCCTGGCTAAGTTGGTTGGCGTTGCGAATGCATATTTCCCGGGGGATACCATATCAAGTGCATTGACAGTTATATTGGCCGCCAGGTTTTCCGGCCCGGTCGCGGCCGGGTCAAACGCTGCCATCTTTTCGAAGCTAAAAAGATCAGGTTGAATATAGCGGATGATCGTTTTTAAATATCCGTTTAAGCTGTCTGTACTTCCCTGGCAGCCGTCGCCGTATTTTAACACATTGTAAGCCATAATGTTCAGCGTATCGGTTTTATCCACCGTGCTGGGCAGCGGGCCGGGAATAGTCGTAACCGGAACAGTTACGGGGGATGTCTTAGGGGATTTGGAGCATGACACCGCTAAAAGCAGTCCCGCGGCCAGGTATATAAATACTTTGAATTTCATCAGGTTGATTGGTGCTCTTGCAAGCGATAATTGAAACATAAAAGCCCCTTCTTATAGTACAACCTATAAAAAGGGGCCCAGGTAATTAAATAAAATTAGTGCTGGTTGCCGGTACCATTTGTCTGGTAGCAACCGGCGTCTTTTCCCGGAGGCGTTATTTCTGTCGAGCCAAATATAGGGTCAACTTTGATCGTGCCACTTTGGGTAGTAGTGATTGGCGAGAAACCTGTAAACCCGACGCCGATAGCCGGCGAGCCGGCTTGCAGGTGGAAATCGAAACCGTCAACTGATGCCTGGCTGGCAAAATTCATGTTTGGCAGGGGGTAGTTTTTGAATTTCGGGTCGTTTTTACCCACAAGCGAGGTGCCGTCATAAGCGAAACCAAAGGTATAAGTCGCCCCTACAAATGCAGCCATATTGGGTATACCGGTTGATTGCGGATGCGTTACAACAGCTTGTGCAATATTTGTCGGAACGATCTGGTCTGCCTGGGCAACGTTATCAACGTAATAGTAGTTATATCCATAAGCCGTTTTTGTGATCGGCCCTGAACTGTGCTGTAAAGTGTCGGCTAAATATACTTTGGCAGTTACGTTGTTACCACCAGCTATACGCACACCAAAGTTGCAATCGACGATAAGGTTATTATAGGCTAAAGCCCTTGAGTTATTTTCCACTTCGATCGATCCGCTTCTTGCACCATAAGTGCCTGTGTTACGATAACCATCATTGATATAAGTGTTATTGTACATGGCAATCTGGGTTTGATTCGACTGGGTACCCGGATCATTGGCTGATTTTGTACCGTTGGTAGCGCCGCCGATGATCAGGTTGTAAGCCATGTTACCTTGTGTGCCGCCTTTAGCATTAAAGCCGTCGCCGCCTGTGCCACCGCATTTTTCCAAAGTATTTCTCATCATGTTAATGGTACCGCCGTAAAAACGGATTGCATCGTCCGGACCACCATATATCCAAGAGTCTTCCATTATGAATAACCCGGTTGGGTTTTGCCAGTAAACGATGTATTGGTCGCCGGTGGACGGGCCTGTAAACGGAGGAGCTACCAGGGCAGCGCCGCCAAAGTCAAGGTGAGTCCATTTAAGCACCAGTAGCTTACAGGACACATCGCAGTAGATGCCACCCCAGCCGCCTACATAGGCAGGGTCAGTAGCCACATTTGATGCGCCGGTAGTTTTGGTTTTCGAAGGATCTTCAATCTCGATTGGAGCACTTTTTGAACCTTCGCTCAGTAAAATACCCTTAACGATAAAATTCGCTCCGTTAAGCACTTTAACCGTAACGCCCTGTTGTATTAAAAGCGTGTCGCCGGCATTAATGGTAACGTCGCCACTGATGGTATAAGTGGTGTTAGTGATCATCGTGCCCTTAATGGGGCCGGATAAAGGAGCGGAGTTGCTAACGGTTTGGCCAACCTTGTATAAGGGTACCGAAACGACAACCTTGTCCTTTTTGCTGCATGATGCCATGGCGCCGAGCATCAGCAGGCATAAAGCGATTTTTAAATTTTTCATGATTGATTTTTAAAAGGGGTTAAAATGAATTGATTGTTTTACTTATTATTTTTAGAAATTGATTAAAATTTAAACCTTAAACCCAGTAAATACCGGGCGTAATACTTGTCATTTTCGATGGTAGCATAATCAGGGCTTTCCTGGAATGGAAGTTTTTCATACCCGCTGTAAGCCTGGTTGGGTTGTTTTACAAAAAGCTCGTACGGGGTATTTAATAAATTATTCACTTTTATGTAGATAATAAAGTGCTTACCCAGCTCTTTTTGCGCGGAAAGATCGAGATTGGTAGTAGGCCGCTCCCAGTTGTCCAGGTTTTTGTACAGCGATAAAAGGTCAATGCGCTCGCCGGTATAAACCAGGGCCAATTGCGCATCGATACCGTTTTTAGTGTTTTTATAGAGTAAGGAAACATTGGCCACATTTTCAGCTTGTCCCTGCAGCGGCCTGGGCTGGTTCACTGTTATGCTATGATAAGTGTTTGTTGAGGGATCGACGTACTGAAATATTTTGGCCGAGTTTATTAACGAGTGGGTATAGGTATAATTACCCGAGATGCCTACGCTGCCAAAGAATTTTCTGAAAACGGCTTCGATGCCATAATTATGCGCCGTTCCGAAATTAAAGGGGCTTAGCGTGTAACTGGCATTAAAACCAATCCGCTCCACAGCATATTCAATAGGGTTAACTATTGTTTTATAAAATGCCCCTATCATGTATTGGTCTAACCCATTCGGGAATATTTCATACCTGAAATCGTAATTGTCAATTTGCGAATGCTGTAAATTGGGATTCCCCTTAGTCGGGAAATTATCCTGGCCGAAACCGGTGTCGTCCTGGTAAGGGACCAGGTCGGCGTAGGCGGGCCGCAGGATCGATTTGAAATAGGAAGCCCTCAGGTTCGCGTTTTTTGACAAGGCATATTTCAAATTTATACTCGGTAAATAATCCGTATAGGTTATGCTCGCCGTTTGACCGGTATCGGTTGCGGGTAGCGAGGAAACGTAATTCTGACTGGTATTTTCAGCTCTCAGCCCGAAAACGGCGTCAAAACGACTACCTACAAAATATTTGGCCTCGATATACGCCGCCTGGACGTCCTCGGTAAAAGTGTACACTCCTGCATTGCTCGATGCGTTTCCCAGCGGATCGGAACCCGTCCCTCCAAGTGCAAACAGGCTTGCGGGGATAGAAACATACAGCTGGTTTGGCGGCGAGGAACCTGCGTCAGGAACAGGGTTCAACTGGTAGCTATTATCGTAATTATCCCTGGTTTTATGCCTGATCATTCCGCCGAAGCTGATTAGCGTATTATTACCGGCAATGGCTGTTTTATAATGAAAGTTGATGTATCCCGATACGTCCTTGTCGGTATTATGTTCCCATTGCCTGGTTTCCGGCAATGTGTAGGTTGGCCCGTAGGTTACCGTTTTCGCAACTGCTATCGTATTCCCATTCACGACCACGTGCGACCCGCCTGCAGTGTCTGGATTGATTGACCTGTGGGTATTAAAGCCCGCCATATCGGGGATTTCCTGTTTAGCTTCCGAATAGGCTAAGGTCCAGTCGGTGGTAACTTTGTTCAGGATTTTATTATTACCGTGTAAAATACCACTATAGATTCCCTGGCGATCCGTCCGGGTTTGGGTTTCGAACGACTCTTCGAAAGAGCCAACTCCCCCATTGTACGAGTAATCGCCAAGCAGCAGGTTGTCCGTAGATCTTTCCCTGTTTTCGTTCAATTGAAGATAGGCGCCAAACAAGCTGATATAATTGTCTGCGTTAAACCGGTAGTCAATTGTGGATATAACACCCACGCGGTTAGTCAGTGAAGAGTACTGCCGGGAAAGGTAATCGGGGAACACCTGCAGCATTTGCGCATTTGGCCCCGGCGCAGGGGTTAGCGTCGCGTTTTCAACAAGCCGCGAAGTGTTATTACCTGCATAGGTGTTTTGGTAGCTACCTGAAATAATTACACCCAGCTTGTCATTTAAGAAACGATTGCCGGCCGTGAGGCTAAAGTTGCTGTTGACCGGCGTTTTAATGGGTGAAGTGACCAGGTTTTGATAGGGAAAACTGGCAATCGTTGCCGGAACGCCTTGCCCCAATATCTCTGCCGGCGACTTCGAATTAACCGTTGCAGTGCTGTAGCTTTCAAACGGGCGCATTGAAAACAACTGGCTATAGCCGATACCGGCATTGCCTTCCAGCCGAAACTCGTCGGGTGCGGTCTTCATCACCATATTTACAACGCCACCGGACGCGTCGCCCTCCATGCCGGGGGTAAGCGATTTGTACACTTCTATACGTTCTTCCAGGTCTGCGGGAAAAATATCCAGCGGCACGTAGCGTTCCGCATTGTCCGGACTGGGTATTTTAACACCATTGATCAACGTGGTGCTGTAACGCGGGTCCATGCCGCGGATGATCACATATTGCCCGTCGCCGGTATTACCACGTTCTACCGAAACGCCCGAAACCCTTGCCATCACATTTGCCACGGTTATATCCGGAGATATGGCAATAGAATTTGCCGAAACGATATTCACCAGGTTGTCGGCACGTTGTTCGGCCCGCTTTGCGTATTGGTCCGACTCTCTGCTCGCTTTGGCAGCCACGGTTACCGTGTTAAGGCTGGAAGTGTTAGACGACAGGTAAAAATTCAGCTTTAGGTTTTCATTTTCCTTAAGGGTAATGGTGGTATCGATGGATTGGTAGCCAATAAAAGAAACCTTTAATGAGTAAACTCCGGCACTCAAATTATCGATGGCGTATTTACCGTTTAGTTTGGAAGAAGTTTTTATCGAACCCGGGTTTAGCTGAACGGTGGCGCCGACAAGTTGTTCATTTACGCTTTTATCGTAAATATAACCCGAAATGGTAGAGGCGTATGAGCTTGCTATGAAAAAAAGGGAAACAAAAACGGTAGAAATAAACTTCATCAAACTGTATTTTCGGCAAAGAAAATTGTTTGATTTTAAAATAATTTTGAATTGGAGGCTGAAATTGATTTCTTAATCGAATGATTTTATTGAGGAAACATTCAGGCGAAAATCCAAAATGCCTACAATCTTCATTAACCTTCAGTTAACAAACAACTAATAAAAACTTCACGGTTTTTAATTTTGATTAAGCTGAAAATTATATAATGTTCCCTGCCCTGCATAAACCAAATACGGTCTTTCCATCAACAGCGGGTCCCCTATGATTTGGTGCTTTTGGGCCGTGTATTGGCGCACCTAACCTTTTAAACAGAAAAACTTTCTACGAATGTTTGATGATTTTAATAATAACCAGCTTGGATGTGGGCGTGTTGCTACCCTCTGCCACGCTGTCTATCGGTACAAGCACATTTGCTTCGGGGAAATAAGTTGCTGTATTTCGTTCGGGAATATCATACGGAACGACCACAAAAAGCCGTGCCGCGCGCTCCCTGCCGCCATGGTAATTGTAAAGGTCGACTTTGTCGCCCGGTTTTAATCCGGCCTTTTCAATATCGGCAGGGTTCATAAAAATAATACGCCGTTCGTTATGGATGCCGCGGTACCGATCCTCATAGCCGTATATCGTGGTATTAAACTGGTCGTGACTACGGATGGTGCTCATCATATACTCGTCCTGCGCGAGTTTATGTTCAGTAAGCCGGGTAACGGAAAAGCCGGCGCGGTCGCCATACTTTTTTGTTTTGAATTTACCCTGGCGCGGGCCATTGGGCAAATAAAATCCGCCAGGCTGCCGCACCTTTTGGTTGTAATCTTCGCAGCCGGGTATCACCCTGGCAATCGCGGCCCGCACCTCGTCGTAGCTGTTCGCAAATTTATCCCAGTCGACCACTGAGCGCTTACCCAGGGTAGTTTTCGCGAGGCGACAAACGATTTGATTTTCGTTGACCAGGTCGTCAGAAACCGGTTCCAATACTCCTTTTGACATCTGCACCACCCCCATCGAGTTTTCGCAGGTAATAAATTGCTCCATGCCGTCAACTACATCTTTGTCGCTATGCGCCAGGGTGGGCAGTATCAGCGCCTCTTCGCCGTGAACCAAATGGCTGCGGTTAAGCTTGGTGCAAACATGTACCGTCAGCTTCATTTTGCGCATGGCTTCGGCAGTATAAAGCGTATCCGGCGTAGCCGAAAGAAAGTTGCCGCCCATTGCAAAAAACACTTTCAACTTGCCTTCGTGCATCGCTTTGATAGCTTCCACCGTATCGTATCCGGATTCACGGGGCGGTTCAAAGCCAAAAACTTCCTTTATTTTATCCAGCTGCTTTTCAGTGGGTTTTTCCCATATCAGCATGGTACGGTTGCCCTGCACATTACTGTGCCCCCGCACCGGGCACAGGCCGGCACCAGGTTTGCCAATGCTGCCTTTCAGTAAAATAAGGTTAACAATCTCCTTTATGGTATCTACGCCATTGGTATGTTGGGTAATGCCCATGGCCCAGCAAACAATGATGCGATGTTTATCCTTCAGCATGTCGGCTGCCAGCCGCATCTGTACCTGCAAGATACCTGAAGCGGCAGCTAGCTCGTCCATTGTATAATTGTCCAGGGATTTAATAAACTCATTGTAGCCAGCCGTTTTGGTTTGTATAAACTGGTGGTCAAACACGCGGCCCGGTGTTTTCAGCTCTTCCTCGTAAAGCAGCTTTTCCAGCCCTTTAAACAGTGCCATGTCGCCGTTGATCTTTACCTGCAGGTATAAATCAGCCAGCTGTGTACTAAAGCCAAGCACGCCTTTCACCGTTTGCGGATCGCGGAAAGCCATCAGGCCGGCCTCTTTAAGCGGGTTTATCGCAATGATCTTTGCGCCGCGCTCTTTTGCCTTCCTCAATGCCGTGAGCATCCGCGGATGGTTTGTACCCGGGTTTTGGCCCATGATAATGATGACGTCGGTGTCATAAAAATCGTTGAGGGTGACCGTGCCTTTGCCAATCCCGATCACCTCGGTTAAGGCGGTTCCCGACGACTCGTGGCACATGTTTGAGCAATCGGGCATATTGTTGGTGCCAAACTCTTTTACAAACAACTGGTAGGTAAACGAAGCCTCGTTGCTGGTGCGCCCCGAAGTATAAAACACCGCTTCACCGGGCGATTTAAGGTTGTTTAAATGATCCGCTACCTTTTTAAAAGCGTGATCCCAGGTAATAGGTTGGTAATGCGTGCCGCCTTTCGGCAGGTACATGGGTTGGGCTATACGCCCTTTTTTGCCGATGTGCAGGTCGTCAAGTTTTGAAAGATCGGCAACTGAATTTTGGGCGAAGAATTCGGGGGTTAACTTTTTAGTGGTGGCCTCTTCGGCGAGGGCTTTTGCGCCGTTCTCGCAGTATTCGGCAATTGGCGAACGGTCGTCATCCGGATCGGGCCAGGCGCAGCTGGAGCAATCAAAGCCGCCCTTTTTATTCATATGGAAAAGGCCTTTCATGCCCCTGGCTATACCGTCCTCCCCCCATACATCCTTCCCCGCTTCGTAAACTGCGGGTATACCGGCAGCCCAATGCTTGGGTTCGGTAACCTTCAGGTCCAGCAGTTGTTCAGGGTTTTCGGCTTCGGGAATATTAGCTTCTTTGCTCATGGTGGTTAACTATGGTTTAATTAAGGTTCGATGGAAGGCGAAATATCTCCCGTCTTTAAAGCCCCACTCCGTTGTGTATGTCAAGCGATTAAAACTCTTGATATCGTCCTTTATATAGTCGGTAATGTTAACGTTATGACAACTCCCCTCTTGAGAGGGGGTGCGCCGGCATGCGTTGTGGCGGGGGTGTGTTAACCGACTTGCTCCCAAACACACCCCTCCACCCCTCTCAAGAGGGGAATCGCACCGCCCGCCGCTTTTGGTAACCTTTTTCACTTCTTTCTTACACTAAAAACATACTCTCCTTTGCGCGCCCCAAACTTAGTTGGAGGAACAGGAATTGGGGTGAGGCAAAACCGGAGCCCAAGGTATTACTTGCTCTATGTTTACAGCATTCACTTGTATTTCCCCGCTAAAGGGTTGGGATAATTGTCGCTCTGGTCTTCGGCCACGTTCTCCAGGCAGGTAAAATCCTTTTCAACCAAAATGTGCAATTCTCCGGCATTACTTTCAAAACCAACTTTATCTGTATTAGCCAATTCGGCGACCATGTGCTGCGGCAAAAACAGGGTAATGGTATCGCTTACAAAAGTTACGGTGATGGTTGGGCTGATGGTCTCTTTTATCGCAAACAGCAGCGAGGCCGTGCCAAAGGTAATGCTGTCTTCCAGGTAGCCTTTGGTGACCAGGTCGTTAACGTCGCTGCGGGTGAGGCGGAAACGGATATCGTCGGTTTTAATACGTAGTTTCATTCATGTGCTGTACTATGCGGCTTGCCGCTGTGTAAATATTAAATCGCCGGCCGCGCAAAAAACCGGCGAGCGTGATGTTAAATTCTTCGGCCAATTCCACCGCCAGGCTGGATGGCGCGCCAACCGCGGCGATGACCCGGATGCCTGCCATGGCCGCTTTTTGTACCAGCTCAAAGCTGGCCCGCCCGCTTAACAGCAATATTTTATCGTTTAGCGGGAGCCAACCGCTTTCAAGGGCAGCACCGATCAGCTTATCCAAAGCATTGTGCCGGCCAACGTCTTCTCTCAATAACAACAGTTCGCCGTTTTTGTTGAACAATGCCGAGGCATGCAGCCCGCCGGTACTTTCGAAAGTTGCCTGCTGCGCGCGAAGCAGATCAGGCAGCCCGAATAGCATATCTGCAGTCACGGTTAAGTCTTCGCTTTTGTCCTGTTCAAATGCGCTGACCGTCCGGATGGCACTAATGGAGCCCTTGCCGCAAACGCCGCAGCTGGAGGTAGTATAAAAGTTGCGTTCGGTGTTATTTAAATTTGGAACATTATCTTCCTTTAATTCGATGAGGATGGTGTTTTGTTTGTTTTCGGCACAGGCAATGTCCGCATAATCAATTCCGGCAATATCAAGATAGCTTTTGATGATCCCTTCGGTAAATAAAAACCCGGAGGCCAGTTCAGCGTCGTTCCCGGGGGTACGCATGGTAACGGAGACGTTTTTTATGACCGGCAGGCCATTGGTGAAGTACCTAAGCCTGATCTCCAGGGGTTCTTCCACCGCAAGCAGGTCGTCCTGGCCTATACTTTCCGTATCGGAAACTTTGGCAACCCAGACCGGTTTGGTTGAAGCGTTAGGCATAATGATCAAAGTTAACAAATCATCAGGTTAATTGTTCGGGTGTAAACGGCAATCCGGAATTCACTTTTAAGATTTAATTGCAGCAACCCTCTTTCCGCCGCAGGCGAAGAGAGGGTCGACCAGCGAAGGGTAGTCGGGGTGAGTCGACCGGCGGACATTGGCGCTAATGCATTGGCGGTAATGTCGCTCGGCGTCGACTCACCCGGTCATCGCTACGCTCGACCACCCTCTCTTCCGCAAGCGGGAAAGAGGGTAAAGCGCTTATCCGCAATCTGGCAAACAACGCCCATTTTAAAAGCGATTGCCTAAAAAATGCTGCAAACCCAAAACCTTCCCGACAATTTGGCTAATTTTGAACTATGAAGATAAAAGTGCTGGCGTTTGGTATTGCAAAGGAAATTTTCGGCGGGCCATCGGCCAGCCTGGAACTGCCTAATGACTCTACCGTTTATAATTTACAATACACACTGGAGCAGGAATACCCGCGGCTGAAACAGCTGCGATCATACATGCTGGCGGTGAATAATGAATATGCGTTGCCGGGGGACGGAATTCATGAGCGGGATGAGATCGCGGTGATACCGCCGGTGAGCGGAGGGTGAGGGGAGGTGAAAGGCAAAAGGCGAAAGCTGAAAGGCAAAGATTTAAAAAAAACGGGGGCTTTCTGAATTGATTACACAGGTCAAAATATTAGATAAACCACTTGATACGAAGGGATGCATCGATTGGGTGATGTCGCCTGAGTCCGGTGGAATCGACATTTTTATCGGCGCCGTCCGCAATCAAACCAAAGGCAAAGCTGTTTTGCAGCTGGAGTTTGAAGCATACGAGCCGATGGCTTTGCTGGAAATAGAAAAAATACTGGCTCAGACCGCGGAAAAGTGGCCGGTACAAAAGGCACTGGTGCACCATCGTACCGGTGTACTGGAAGTTGGTGAAGTGCCGGTAATTATTGCAGTGTCCGCCGCGCACCGGGCCGCAGCTTTTGAAGCCTGCCGTTATATCATCGATACCTTAAAAGAAACCGTACCGATCTGGAAAAAGGAGGTTTTTGAAGACGGTGAAGTTTGGGTGGCGGCACATCCGTAAATTGTGATTTTACCGATTATTGATCACAGATTTTAGTTGATTTTTGTGATCTCAGAGATTGATCAAAATGCCGTTAAGCCGTCTTTTAGTGAAAGAACATTTGCCGCCGGGTATCTGCGTTTTATGATCTTTACGGCTTCGGCGCTGCGCGTGCCCGAAGCGCAATAGAGCACTGTTTTTACTTTGGTTTCAAATTTTTCAAGATACTCTTCCAGATCAGCTAAGGGGATATGTTCGCCGCCGATGTCAAACGCCTCCCGCTCGGCAAGGGTGCGAACATCTATGAGCCTGATAGTATTATCCGACAGTGCTTTTTTTAATTCATCGGCAGAAATTGTAGGAATACTGACCGTTTCCGCCAGGCGCGTTATCCTGGTGTGGGTAACCTCGCTGATTTTTATCACCCGGCTTTGCATCGTTTGGGCGTCAAATATCAATACTTTGCCAGCAAGCACCTCCCCGGTTTGCGTGATGTATTTGATCACCTCGTTAGCCTGCATGCAGCCGATAATGCCGGCCAGGGTGGGTATCACACCGCCTTCGGCACAATTGGGCACCTGCGAAGCATCCACATTGGGGAAAAGGTCACGATAATTGGGCGACTTTGTGCCATTTTCATTTTTGACGTTCCAAACGGCAACCTGGCCCTCATATTGATAAATAGCACCATAAACTACGGGCTTCCCCTCAATTACGCAGGCATCATTGATTAGATAGCGGGTATCAAAGTTATCCGTGCCATCAACAACAATATGGTACGGCCTGATCAGTTCCATCACGTTTTCCGAGCTAACGTATTCGTCATGCGGAATTAATTTTATCCCCGGGTTTTGCTGCTGTAAGCGTTCGCAGGCAAGCAGCGCCTTCTTTTTACCGGCATCGGCGGGCGTGTACAAAACCTGGCGGTGCAGGTTACTGATGGAAACCATATCAAAATCGGCGATGCCCAAAGTGCCCACGCCGGCAGCCGCAAGGTATTGGGCGGCAGGACAGCCAAGCCCGCCGGCGCCAATTACCAGCACTTTGGCGTCATGCAACAACTGTTGCCCGCGCTCCGCAAAGCCGGGCAGGGCCATCTGGCAGCTGTAGCGTAAATGATCGGGTATCATCCTGCTGTGCTATTTGAATGAAGGATGCTTTTCACTTTTTCCAGCTCTTCCGGTGTATTCACGTTGGTTAGCTCATCGGGGTACGTGGCCCTGAGCACGGTGGTATCACCGTTGATCAACACCTTTCGCGGACAGGAGTACCCCTGCGAAAGAAAAGACAACAGAACCGGGTAACTCTTCGGCTCCCAAATGGTGATCAGCGGCTCCGGAAATTCATTGACCGGGCTTTGGAAAGTCGTCGCGATTGTGGATACGTTTCGATTTTGCACTAATTCGTTCAACGTCAGTTTACTCAGCATTGGAAGATCGCATGCCACCACCAGCCAGGCGCTGTCGGGGTTTTCCCTGAATGCCGACAAAATGCCGCCGTAGGGGCCAAGGCCGGTGAAGCTGTCCGCCAGTCCACGGTAGGGTGCAGCGATCTCCTTTTGCTGATCGGCCCTGCAGGAAATATAAACATTGTTGCAATAACTGTTCAGCAAGTCAGCTATGTAAATCCGTTGAGGAACGCCATGCCAGTTCATAGTGCTCTTATCGATACTCATGCGTTCGCTTTTGCCGCCGGCAAGTACCAGGCCGTTAAGCACGGGCCTATTAATTTTCATTCTCTCGTTAAAAAATGCGATAATTTTATCCGTGTCATCGATGCGATAAACCGGTATTTGATCCCATCCGGGCACCTGCTCTTTTACAAAATCGAAAATATCAGCAGTGTCGTCAGCTATTAGAAAAAGCTGCACATCAGTTAGCTGCTCTACCCGTTTTTGCAACGACGCCCGTTTACTTTCCTGGACAACGACAACTTGTGCCCTGGCCTGGTGATGGTTGCCGTTGACCAGTATTAAATCAGCCTGGCTAAAAGTTTCTTTTAGTTTGAAAGAGCTGAACGCCGTTTTATAATTAACCTGTGTGTGATTGATCTCGTCTGTGTACTCAATTGCGGCGCCGTTTGCAAGGCGACCGGGCATAACGATCACCTCGTCGTTGTGGGAGGTGTCGATATAGGCGCATTTATAGTTATCACATAGCGCCTCAATAACTTTGCCGGCCAGTAATTTAATGGTTATGCAGGGGGCGCCCACAATTGCCCATTCATTCCTCCCGAAATTACCCAGCGAAGGCCGCCTCAAATCGGCGTGCTTTTTGTGCTCCTTATGCTCGTTTAAAATCACGCTTACCTCCTGTTTTAGCCATCAGTTTGGTTTCCTTTATCACGATATCATGGCTCATCGCCTTGCACATATCATAAATTGTCAGCGCCGCCATCGATGCGCCGACCAGGGCTTCCATTTCGACGCCGGTTTTTGCGGTAATGGTCGCGGTACAATCAATGATGATCTCCTGCTGTTCGCTAACGCTTATTTTGATGTCGCAATTATCCAGGCCCAGCGGGTGGCACAGCGGTATCAACTCACCGGTTTTTTTTGCCGCCATAATACCGGCGATGATCGCCGTTTGAAATACGGGACCTTTTTTGGATTGAAGATCGCCGTTAGCTAAATGGTCCAACACTTCGGGTGGCAATGCGACAATACTCCGTGCAGTAGCTGATCGCCGCGAAATAGCTTTTTCGCCAACGTCAACCATGGTTGGTTTACCTTCTGCATCTATATGACTTAGCATTTTATTTCAATTATTAGAAGGGCCATATCCTAAAAACTTCTCCCCTTTTAAACTCATTTCGTTCCAGCGGAAGTTCCATAAAGGCATCCGTATCCGCTAAGTTAGCAAAATCGCCCGAACCGTTGCCTTCAATGGGCGTGGCCATTAACTGGCAGTATTCATTATAAAACAGTTTTACCTGTAAAAAGTATTTTAGGGGGGCTGCAAAGCTCAGCCGCGCTGCAAGCACAGCCTTCAATTGCGGCTTTTCTTTTATACCGAGTGAAGCGTTTAACCAGGGTAAAAAATACCGGTGTAAACACATGAACGTGGCAACAGGGTTGCCCGGAAATGCAAACACTAGTTGTCCGTTTGCGTGCTTACCGAACCAAAAAGGCTTTCCCGGCCGCTGTTGCACTTTATGAAAAAGCTGTTCAACTTTTAATGCTTCCAAAGCGCGCGGAATAAGATCGAATTTACCCATCGACACGCCGCCGGTTAACAATATCGCGTCATAATTTTCGAGGCAAAAAGCCAATTTTTCCTTTATCACGGCTTCCTCATCAGGCAAATGAAACATATCGGCATTCACGCCGTGTCCCTTTAAAACCGCCTTGATAGTGTAATTATTCGACCTCCTGATCTGGAACGGACCGGGTGTCTCGTGCACTTCTACCAGTTCGTTGCCCGTTGATATAATGGCGACGCGCGGCAATTTTTTTACCCGTAATTCGCTTTCGCCAACCGAGGCCATTAAACTGATGATAGCCGGTTTGATCACCTCACCGGTCTCCACTACAACATCATACTGCTTTTTATCTTTTCCTTTATAGTGTATGTTCTGTCCTCGTTTAATGCTGGTGGCAACTATGGTCGCCAGGCCGGCACGCATCTCCACGTCTTCATACCTGATCACGGTATCCGTAGATGCGGGCAGCATGGCGCCTGTCATAATCTCAATACACTCGGTATGGTCTTCAATTTCAACAGGCTCGTCGCCGGCTGCCTGGCTTGCTTTTACCCTGAATGTACTGATGCCGCTTTCAATTGCATCAAAATTGATAGCCACGCCGTCCATAACTACCCGGTTAAATGGCGGAAAATCGCGGTCGGCCTTAATATTTTCAGCCAGCACCCGTCCCAGGGCATGCTCAAACGGCACTATTTCCGCTCCGTAGCCGGTTGCCTGTCCTAATATGATGTTTTCAGCTTCTTCTACGGTAATCATTTCGTCAAACCAAAATTTCAACCTCCTATGGTAGCCATAGACTCGTGTACACCGGCGTACTCAACCCGCGCACGCTCCGCTTCCCAGCCGTCTTTAGCGCGGCTGGTTAATGCGCTCATTATTTTATTTTGCAAATCAGCCTCATTAGCTCCTTCACGCAAAAGGTCTTTAACATTTAACACGCCATGATCATACAAGCAGGTCTTGAGCTCGCCGACCGGCGTTACCCGTATGCGGTTACACGTGCCGCAAAAGGTGCGTGAATATGCCGCAATGATGCCGACGCCCCCCTTGTGTCCCGGTATCTGGTAGTTGTATGATGTGGAATACGCCGGATCATCGATTTTTTTTATGCCCGGAAATTTTCCTTTTATTTCCTCCAAAATCCGCACATAATCCCAGTTTAAACCGCTGTATTGATGTCCGTCGCCATTAAAGGGCATTTCCTCTATAAAGCGGACACTCACCGGTAAGTCTTTCGTCAGCTCAACCAACGGGATAATATCCGCGATATTTTTGTCTTCCATCACCACCGCGTTGATCTTCACTTCAATATCGTGCTTAAGCAATTCCTTCATGGTTTGCATTACGTTCGAAAATTCATCGCGCCGGGTAATGCTGAAAAACCTGCCCGCATCCAAAGTGTCCAGGCTAAGATTAACCGATTTTACGCCCAACTTTTTTAATTCAGGCACATACGGGGCGGTTAATACGCCGTTTGTAGTGATGGTAAGCTCGGTTAAACCTTCAATTTTTGAAAGCGATGAAAGAAACTGCATGATATCCTTCCGTACAAATGGCTCTCCGCCCGTTATCCTGATCTTTTCGATTCCCATACGCACCAGCAGCGAACATATCTGCAGCATTTCTTCATAGGTCATCAATTCAGTACGGGACAGCCAGTTCAAGCCGTCTTCGGGCATGCAGTAAAAGCAGCGCAGGTTGCACCTGTCGGTTACTGCCAGCCGCAGGTAATTGATTTTTCTTCCGTGGTTATCTGTAAGCAATATTTTTTCTTTAGTGTGCAAGCGTCATAACTGGGCGCCCTATGTTAATGATGTAAAATTAAATAAAGCAAGTTAGCGGATTGTTTTTAAAATGTACTTTTTGCATGATAATCATACTTTTTACAGTTATACCTTTGTTGAATTGACCGTTCAGGCTAAAACTAACACATGACAGGCATTATCATACTGGCGGCGGGCCCCTCCAGCAGGCTGGGGCAACCCAAACAAAACCTGGTTTACAAGGGAAAAACGTTGTTGCAAAGAACGATTGAAACGGCAACGGCCTCGGTTTGTGAGCGGATTGTTGTGGTTTTGGGCGCTAACCTGGATATGATCATGCCCACTATTAAAAACTACAGCATAGAGGTGGTTGAAAACACGGAATGGCAGGAAGGCATCGCCTCATCGATCAGGGCCGGCGTTCGCCGGATGCTGGTGCCTGAACCCAAAGTACAGTCGGTAATTTTGATGCTTTGCGACCAACCGCACGTGGATACCTATATCCTAAACATGCTTATCGCGGCGAAAACAAAGGAGGGAATTTGCGCCTGCGGGTATAATGATACTATGGGTCCGCCAGTATTATTTGACGCTGTTCATTTTGATGAGTTAGTGGCTTTGACCGGGGCGGAAGGGGCGAAAAAAGTTATGCAAAGTCACATTGAAAAAGTTAAGACGATTCCTTTTCAATCAGCCGGGATAGATATTGATACGCCAATGGATTATGAAAATTTGGTTTGAAATATTCTTTAAAAACCTGCCGGAATTCCTCCGAATCCTCTTCTATCAACTTATCTAACATGGCGTTTGCCGGTTCATGCCAATGTTTACCCTTTGAATCTCCAATCACCAAACTACTATTTTGCGCTGCGGTCTCGATAATCAATTTGTAATTAGATTTTCGCAGGCCTTTTAATAGCGGTTCGGCAAAATCATCCAACAGTTCCTTTTTGTTTGCTGCTTCCGTATGCAATTCATTTCGCCGAAAACTTATAAATCGTAACCGTTTTATAGGTTTCGCCCGGTTTTAATTCTGTCGACGGAAATTGCGGCTTATTGGGGGAATCAGGATAATGCTGGGTTTCAACGGCGAAGCCGGTGCGGTAATCATCTTTGGCGCCGCCATGCATCACGGCCTTGCCGCTCATAAAATTACCGCTGTAAAATTGCAGGCCGGGTTCAGTGGTGAAGATTTGCATCTCTATACCGCTTTTGTCGCCGGTGATGGTGGCTACGGGCGTGCTGATGTCATGCTGGTCCAGCACGAAATTATGGTCATACCCGCTGCCATTCTTTAGCTGCTCGTTTTGGTCGCCAATCCGGCTGCCGATAGTGGCCGGTTTGGTAAAATCAAACGGCGTACCCGCTACCGCATCAATTTTGCCGGTAGTGATTGATGTAGGGTCTATCGGCGTGTAATGTGCAGCCTTAAACTCAACCACGTGATTTAAAATGGTACCGCTGCCGATGCCGTTCAGGTTAAAATAGGAATGGTTGGTTAGGTTTACCACGGTGTTTTTATCTGTGGTGGCTTCATAACTGATTTTAACTGCATTATCCGGAGTCAGCGCATAGGTTACCTGGCATTGCAAATTGCCAGGATAGCCTTCTTCCATATCTTTTGACAAATAAGTAAAGGTGATGGTGCTATCAGTAACCTGTTTGGTTTCCCAAACCACATCGTTATATCCTTTTTTACCGCCGTGCAGCGTGTTGGGTTTATTATTAATAAACAGATCAAACCGGCGACCGTCCAGTACAAAATGCCCTTTTGCTATACGGTTGCCATAACGGCCGATGGTAGCGCCATAATAAGACGACAATGTTGTTTTATAGTCGTCAATCGCGTCGAATCCAATTACCAAATCTTTCAGCTTTCCGTTTTTATCCGGCACCAACAAACCAACCAAATGAGCGCCGTAATCCGTAAAGGAAGCCTGTACGCCATTTTTGTTTTTCAGGGTGTAGTAGTGGGTTTGTTTTCCGTCTATTATTTGTTCAAATCCCTTAGCGGGCGGTAAGGTAGCGGTAGTACTGTCTGTCATGGGTGATGTGCCAGATGATTTTGTGCCGGCATTGTTGCAGGCAGCCAAAGATAGGATACAAACCGTTAAAAAAAGGGTTAGCCGGGCATTAAATGTCAATTTCATCGTATGTAGTTTAAAATTATTTTCCGTTTAGTTGTTTGATCAGGTCTGTCTCTTCACGTTTGTAAGGTGTGCCATCTTTCCTGAAAATATCGTGAAACCATAACTTTGGCTCAGATCCATCAGAAATGGGTGTATCCCAGGCGTAAATGGTGTTGGTTTTGCCATTTACAAAGCCCCAGTTAATGGCGCCCACGTTTTCCTTTTTTAACATCGGCATGGTATTTTCAAAAGTGCTGTTGCGCGGTCGGGCCATATATTCGGTGCAAATAACCGGCTTGCCGTTCTGCTTTAACTTTTCTACCAGTTCCTGGTGCTTGTCGGGCGTATCGTAACAATGATAGGTGATCACGTCTGAATTTTTGATTTGAATGGCATTCAACTCTTTAAAATCCCAGTTCCACAAACCCGCGCTTATAGGTTGATCCGGGTTAACGGCATGCGCCCATCCAAAAACTTTGGTAAGCAGCACCGATGATGTGAAGTTCTTATTGCTGTTTCCCGGCTCGTTATATAAATCCCATAGCAGGATGCGTTTGTCGTGTTTAAATGTGGTGAGCATATCTACCACATATTTTTTTAACGCCAGGTAATCAGCTGCCGTTTTTAATGGCCGGCCCGGGTCCTGCATCCAGCCGGAGTTGTGGATACCCGGTTTAGGGTCGGGTTGCTTGCCGGGTTTTGCATTGGGGTTCCAGCAATCGTCAAAAAAAACAAAAATGGTTCGGATGTGATGTTTATCGGCAATGGCCAGGTATTGGCTTACGCGGTCTTTAAAACCTTGCGGATCTTCCTTCCACACAACACTGTGCAAAAATACGCGCATGGCGTTAAAGCCTATTCCTTCGGCATAGCCTAACTCCCTGTCGATAGTTGTGGGGTCGAACGTGTCCGCCTGCCACATTTCCAGTTGATTAATTGCGGTGCTCGGCGTAAAATTGGCGCCGTTTATCCATTTGTGGCGCGCGTACCAGGCGTTCGCCTTTTGTGCCGGCCAAATATTACTTTTAACGGGCTGGGCGAATAAGCCTCCCGCCAGGAAGAACAGCCCGAAGCAGATCAACGAGAATTTTTTAATAAACCTCACAAAAATTAATTTGATAAATGGATATTTCAAAGATGGCAAAAATTGGGTAACCTGCAACATGCCGGTTAAAATCCGAAGCCGCCCAAATCAACAACCGCGCTATCGCAAATATAAGTCGGCATAATACCCGTGGCGGTGATCCTGGTGTCGACATCTTTGGGCAGCGTGTTGCCGGTCAGTACCAGCACGGTGTCTAATCCGAACTTGTTGCCGCCCAATATATCGGTTTGCAGGGTATCCCCTACCATCACTATTTGTTTTTTGTTGACAGGCCGGTATTCGCGAATAAGGTCATAGGCAAACATAAACATTTGCGAATCCGGTTTACCAAAGCGGATAAATTTTTTGCCGACGATATTCTCGATCATCGACGCTATCCCTCCTATGGCTATCGAAACGTCGCCCACCGATAACGGGTAAGCGTGATCAGTGTTGGCCACAATTACCGGTATCGTCCTTTTGCGCAGCAGGTTAACCGTTTTATTCAAATCACCAAACCAGTCAAAACCTTCATCGTCCAAAAAGATCATCGCGTTTACCTTATCCATATTAGCACTGTTGACGGCGCTGACAGGCAGGGTATGCAGCCCCGAGCTGTCGATATAGTGTTGCGACTCGGGCGTACCCAGGTAGGCCACTATGCCTTCCTGTACCTGCAGATCGAGGTATTCTTTGGTCAGCATGCCTGATGATATGATCCGGTCGGCAGTTATGGCAGTGAGCCCGTACCGATGATAAGCCTCTGCCAACTGCGCTGGGCTTCGCGAAGCGTCATTGGTAACGATGTAGTATTCCTTGCCCTGCTCCTGCAGGTACTGAAATGTTTGGCCTATTCCCGGCACCAGCCCCTGGTAAGTTTTGATCACCCCAAACGCATCGAAAAAGATGATGTCGTATTTATCAATGATGGATTTGAAGTTGTCGATCCGGCGCATGGGAAGATGTGAGATGTGAGATTTGAGATTTGAGACTTAAGACATATATTTTTCCTATGAACTATCAACCATGAACTATGAACCATGAACCATCAACTACTTTATCCCCAACGCCTCAATGATCTTCTCCGCGTCAAAATCCCGGTCGACCGAGGGCAGGTATATTTCAAACGCTTCGGCCTGTAGCTTTTTGGCGTATTGCTCGTTAAAAAAGTGCTTGCCGTCTTTGATCACGTAATTTAAAATAAAAAACCGGTAAGCTTCTTTTAAAAACCGGATTTCGTCGGCGCTCAGCGGGTTTACCTGGTGATATTCTTTCAAAAACAGGATAAATCGATCCTCCATCATGGTACCGATGTAATAGCTGAATACGGTGCGGTCCCCGGCGTCTGAAACCACGCGGCTGAAAAAGTAAAAATCCAGCAGGCGGTAGCTCATCCTGAACCAATCATAATCCCAGCGGGAGTAAAGTTCGAGGTTGGGCGTAACGGAGAAGTTGCCAATATTCCAGTCGATGAAAACCGGGATGATCTCGAACGACTTCATGTTATAGCTCGAGCGGTTTTTCAAAAATAAGTCGCAGTGATATTTTAAAAAATCCACCTGCATGGCCGTGCCGAAATTTTTTTCATCAGTTACCAGCAATTGCTGCAGTGCGGCAATATCAGTCCGCAAGGTTTTGGACGATTTAGGCAGCACGTTTTTTACGCGCGAACAGGCTTTATGAAATTTGCCCACCTGCTGTCCCAGCTTAATGATATGATGATCTTCCAACCGCCGGGGCAATCGTTCCAATATGCGGGAAGGATTATAAAAAACCACCCAGGCATCCGTCTTTCCCTGTTTATAACGATAAATATAAACCCGGTTGTTTTTTAACAACGATTTGGCCAGCAAATTCTCAAATGGGTAAAGCAGGTTATTGGATAGTGCATGAATAATCCGGTGATCTTCTTTAAAATGCTCGTAGTTACCAAAATATGAAAGCTTGGCAATCACCATGTCATCATCCTCAAAAGTGATGCGAAAAACGTGGTTGGTGGATACCATTGCGCTCACATCCTCAATATGCTTTATCGTTTTCGAGGCATCGTAACCCTCCCAGGCCTTTTTAATGATCGCTTCATAGTCCACCTGGGTAAGCACTTTTGACGCGCGTACCGGGAACCGCGGCAGTATGGGGTTAATCACCTGTATTTCTTCGTCTTCTTCTATCTTCACCATGTTTCTCATCTATCTTTTCTTTCTAAGCATCAGTCGCGGTTTCTTCCGGACTTTTCGGACTTTACTGACTTTACCGACTATATAATCTCAAAGTATCTCTTTAATTCCCAATCCGTCACGCTTTTACCAAATTGGCGCCACTCCCAAAGGCGGGTATTTGTAAAATGATCAACAAAGGCCTCGCCGAATAGCTCTTTTGCAACTGATGAGCCCCTCATCATGGTGGCCGCTTCTAACAGGTTTGGCGCCAGTGTGCCATTACGTTTATCCTGATAGCCGTTGCCTGTAGTCGCGGAGGTTTTTAGTTCCAGTTTATTTTTTATTCCGTACAGGCCCGAGGCCAGTGCCGCCGCCATGGCAAGGTAAGGGTTTGTATCCGATCCGGGTATCCGGGTTTCCAGGCGCGTATAGGCTTCCGTTGGATGCAGCACCCTGAAAGCAGTTGTGCGGTTGTCCACTCCCCAGGTTATGGTGGTTGGCGCCCAGGCGCCTTCAACCAGCCGCTTATAGCTGTTTATGGTGGGCGCGTACATGGGCAAAATATGCGGCAGGCAATATAGCTGGCCCGCGAGGTATTGTTTGTGCAGATCGCTCATGTTATGGTCGCCATCCGCGCTGTAAAACAAATTTTTGGTTTGATCAATGCTCCAAAGGCTTTGGTGAATATGGCCGCTGCAGCCCGGCAGGTTTTCATTCCATTTGGCCATAAATGTGGCCATGATGCCGTGTTTGTAAGCAATCTCTTTCACGGCGGTCTTAAACAACACTGCTTTATCGGCAGCTGTTAACACGTGGTCGTGCATCAAAGCGGCCTCATATACTCCGGGGCCGGTCTCCGTATGCAAACCTTCCAGCGGCACGTTAAATTCGTAAAGCAGGTTAAACACGTCGTTATAAAAATCATCCTCCAGCGACGTACGCAAAATAGAATAACCGAACATACCAGGCGTAAGGTTTTCCATATTGGCGAAGCCCTTATCCTGCAAGCTTTGCGGCGTCTCCCTGAAATTGAACCACTCAAACTCCTGTGCAAATTCGGGGTGATAGCCCATCGCTTCACATTCCTTCGCTATCCGTTTTAACAGGCTGCGGCTGCAGGCGGGCATATCTTCACCGTCGTCGTTGCTGAAATCGCCCAAAAAGAAAGGGATATTTTCGTTCCAGGGGACTGTCCTGAACGTAGAGAGGTCGATCCTGCATGGCCTGTCGGGGTAACCCGTATGCCATCCTGTTAGTTGTACATTATCGTAGCAAGCATCACTACTGTCCCAGCCGAACACCACGTCGCAAAAGCCATAGCCTTGTTTCAATCCGTCAATAAATTTTTTATGGTGGATCACTTTTCCACGCAGCACCCCGTCAATGTCGGCAAAGGCAAATTTTATTTTCGTTATATCGTTCTCTTTAAGGTAGGTTTTTAGCTGATCCTCATTCATATTAATCAGTAATAAATGGCTGCGCAAGTTAAGCAACTTAAAGTTAATGCATAAAATATTAAAATTGTTACGGCTTACGCCGATAAAAAGTTTGACGCTTTGTGCCAATCCCCATAATTCATTTGTAACATGAGCAGGGCAAATGAAAGTTTTGGAGTGTATCGTTCCGATACAAGCGACACAAGCCGATACAAAGCGAAACATCGCTGATTATGAACAACGTACGTACTGTCAAAATTTTGCCGGTGACATGGCCGTGTCATCACATTTTATTCTTTTTCCATAAAATAACGGTGATATCGAAGGCTTAGGCAGTAATGTTTTAATTTTGTTGTAATAATGAATGACGTCAGCCATTACTTATTTGTTTACGGCACCCTGCTGGATGACAGCAATCCGTATTGCGCGTTTTTGAAAGAAAACAGCCGCTTTTACCAGGCCGGAAAACTAAGGGGAAAGCTTTACGATATCGGCAATTATCCGGGTGCGATATTGTCCGCTGCGCCTGAAGTATTCGTTCATGGTTCAATTTTTCTTATTTGTTACCCTAAAGCTACCTTAAAGGAGCTGGATGACTATGAAGGTTTTGGCGATGATTTTTCACAGCCAAATGAGTTTGTCAGGGAGTTGGTGGAAGTGGAAACCGGCGAAACAAGTTTAAAATGCTGGGTATATTTGTATAATTTGCCGGTCAGTACCTTTCCGGAAATAAAATCCGGTGATTATTTGAAAGCAAAAACAACGAGTATATGAAACAACAGCAATCGAATATTGAATTTGCCTTCCCCGGTCATGCCCCGATAAACGCAGACACACCTCCTGCAGAATTTGATATTGCTGATTTTTTATACGAAGCCATTGATGTTTCAAAATACGCCAACATAAAAGACTGGGCGCAATATTTCGACGAAATACCGGTTGACCCGTACATAAAGGATGGCTACCGTTTTAAATCGATCGGCTGGTTCAGGGTAAAACATGAGATGGCAGATGCAATTGCTGAAATTGACGAAAAAATAGATGCGGTAAATAAATTAAGTGGCATGAGCGCTGAGGAAAGCAGCCGCTATCTGAGTTCCGGCAAACCGGCCTGGCGATCTGCCGAGTCCGGCTATTCCTGCTGGAGTTTGCCGCAGTATGCCATGCAGCAGTCTATTAAGTACAACCCGGTTCATGGGGATATGCGCCGGGCCTATCCGCCGGTGAGCAATAACATAACGGGCAGCCAGGATTTTAAAAACCTGCTGCTGCTGTACGCCACGTTTTTTGGATGGAGAGATGCCGTGGTATTGGTGCAATTTCAACGGGTTGACTGCTATGCCGATCGTATCGGGCTGCCCGCTGTGGAAGGTTTTCACCAGGATGGCAACCGCCATGTAGGTATGCTTGTGGTTAACCGCGATAATGTTACCACCGACTCAGGCGTGAGCCAATATGTTTTGGACGACCATGGCAAAAAGACGGATGAACTGATCTTCAATTCCGTCATCCCGCCCGGTCAGCTGATTTACTGGAACGATCAGCGGGTTTGGCACTATGGCACCGAGCTTAAAACCGCTGACACCCGGGTAAAGGGTGGTCGCGGCGTACGGGATATTATTCTTTTCAGCGCAAAAACGCCGCCGGCAAACATGCCTTTGGGGCCGGTACCTCAGCAATTTACCTAACGGCTTAAAAAGCGGTCGCCCTATTTTCCGAAGCCAACCAGACTGCGTTTAATATGTGCTTTTTAAAACCCGGATAGCTTTTGTATGTTATATGCAGATGGATAATAAAATCCCTCCCCAACCGGTACATTTAGGCGAAGCAAAACTGCGGGAGTTTTTCATCGATCATCTCAATCGTATTTACTGTGCCAAAATGCATATGGTGAAACGGTTCCGAGAGGTTGCAGGCATGGCACATTTTAAAGATATTTTTCATGCGTTGAATGAAACGGCCGACGATGTGGAGAAACAAATTTTCCGCATGGAGATGATCTATAGCCTGATGAATGCCAAATATCGCGATGGCGTTTGCAGCGGCATGACCGGTATGCTGGATGAGGCGCTGGTGGCTATTTACGAAGAAGACGGCGATACTGCCTTACGCGACATGGCGATTCTTTTTTACCTTCAGAATATCGAGGGCATTGAAGCGGCATCGTTCCAGGTATTACAAATGGCCGCTAAGCAGTTACAAAACCCTGATGTGCTGCAATTAGTGCGGGAAAATTTTGACGAGGCAAAGGAAGACCGCGCGTTGCTGTTAATGATCACGGCCAAATACCTGGCGTCGTAAATACCAAATGCTTACCAGGTCTTTGGGACTTCATAAGTCTCGCCGCATAAATAAAAAATCCCCCGGTGGTTAGCCGGGGGAAATCACAATCATATTAGTTTAGTTAGGAATTTAGAGTTTGGCAGACTTAACTGTCTTGATGATCACTGCGGCAACTTTATATGGATCGGCTGCTGAGTTAGGGCGGCGATCTTCCAGGTAACCTTTCCAGCCTTTTTGTACAGTGTACAGCGGAATGCGTATAGAAGCGCCACGGTCGGATACGCCGTAGCTGTAGTCGTGTATAGAAGCGGTTTCGTGTTTGCCGGTTAAGCGCTGGTCGTTATCAGCGCCATAAACAGCGATACACTCGGCTACGGCCGGGCGGAAAGCTTCGCATATCTTGTCGTAAACATCCTTGCTGCCGCAAGTACGCAGGGTAGTATTGGAGAAGTTAGCGTGCATGCCTGAACCGTTCCAGTCCAGCTGGCCCAACGGCTTGCAATGCCAGTTAACGGCCACACCGTGTGCTTCGCCAACTCTTTCAAGCAGGTAACGCGCAACCCATATCTGGTCGCCGGCTTCCTTAGCGCCTTTTGCAAATATCTGGAATTCCCATTGTCCGGCGGCAACTTCAGCGTTGATGCCCTCCACATTCAAACCCGCTTCAAGGCAAAGGTCAAGGTGCTCCTCAACGATGTCCCTGCCGTAGGCATTTTTAGCGCCTACCGAGCAATAATACGGGCCTTGCGGACCAGGGTAACCACCGGCCGGGAAACCAAGCGGCTTATTGGTTTCAGGGTCCCACAAAAAGTACTCCTGCTCAAAACCAAACCAAAAATCGTTATCATCATCCTGGATGGTTGCGCGACCATTTGACTCGTGAGGTACACCCTTTGAATCAAGCACTTCGCACATCACCAGGTACGCGTCAATCCTTGCCGGATCTTTACAAATAAAAACAGGTTTCAGTACGCAGTCGGACGAGCCACCCGGCGCCTGCTCGGTTGACGAGCCGTCGAAGCTCCAATCCGGGCATTCGGCCAGTGTTCCACCGAAATCACTTACAATTTTCGTTTTGCTGCGCAGGCTTTGGGTGGGTTTGTAACCGTCAAGCCAGATGTACTCGAGTTTAGTTGCCATTGTTTACTGATTTTATAAATTTTGGTTTAATCCGTGTTTTTTTAACGTGATATTCAATTATCGAGGCGAATTTAAATTATTTTTACAAATTTCATTACAAAATGTTAAAAAAATTAAAAAAATCTATAAAAATGTGAATATCTGATGCCAAAGTGAATAAAAAAACAAACGAATGGTTGAAGTAGCTAACTAATACTTAAAAAATCTTTAAAAAAGTGGGTACTCATTGCAAAACCTGGAGCTCCCGGAAGAATTTTAGACAAGAAATTGTTCTATTTTGCAGATGCGACGCCCCAAAAGCAGCTTCGCCGTACGCTTTTCAACGCGGTATCGCCCACTTTTAAGTCTTCATCATATTTATTCTGTGCATTGAGCAGATAAAACTGTGCGTTTTGATTGTTATAAAGATAAGTCGCCAGTAATTTCGGTGAGGTGCCCCCCTTTTGCTGCAATTTGATGGCCATTCCGTTATTTACCTTCCGGTTGCTGTCGATATCTACCGGATTTGTCGAGGTGATCCAGTTAACGTTGTAAATGACATTTTGCGGCGGAACGGATGACGTCAGCTTTTTATAATTATCCGTTTGCTGAATGATCCCCAGCAAACATTTAATGCAAGGCTCGGAAACGGTGGCAACATTGCCATAATTTTGGCGGCTGTTGTTGATCACACTGTCTTTTGCACCATTAACCATGACCGCCTGTTTGTGGATATTGTTTGAAACGGGCTTTGGTTTGGCATGATTGCATGACAATGCCAGCATCATGGCGGACGGAAGTATTAAAAGGAGCGTTAAGTATTTCATGACTGGGTGGATGTATATATATATAATACACTCCGCAGAAAGATTTGTTTAACTGGTGTGTCCAAATCCGAAATCAAAAAACCGAAATCGAAAAGCCCACCTTCGAACTCCAAATACGTTCGAAATTAAAAATCCGACATCCGAAATCACAATAAATCTCTATCTTCGGCCTGTTTAATTTTCCATCTCCAAAAAACAAAATAAAATGAAGATCACTGTTGTTGGCGCCGGTGCCGTTGGCGCAACCTGCGCGGATAATATCGCCAGGAAAGAACTGGCTGAAGAACTCATCCTATTGGATATCCGTGAAGGCTTTGCCGAAGGTAAGGCGATCGATATGATGCAAACTTCGGCCATTCTCGGTTTCGATACCAAAATTACAGGCGTAACCAATGATTATGCAGCTACTGCCGGCTCATCGGTGGTGGTGATCACCTCAGGCATCCCCCGCAAGCCGGGGATGACCCGCGAAGAGCTGATCGGCACTAACGCCGGCATTGTTAAAAACGTTACCGAAAGCATCCTGGCCCATTCGCCCGACTCGATTATCATCGTGGTGGCCAACCCGATGGATACCATGAACTATCTGACCCTTAAAACTTCGGGCTTACCAAAAAATAAGATCCTGGGCATGGGCGGCGCATTGGATTCGTCGCGGTTTAAATATTATCTGAGCCAGGAACTTGGCTGCTCCCCTGCCGATCTGAACGCGGTAGTGATCGGCGGTCACGGCGATACGACCATGATCCCGCTGATCAAACACGCCACCTGGAACAGCATCCCGGTTACCAATTTTTTAAGCCAGGAACAACAGGATAAAATAGTGGCGGCAACCATGGTTGGCGGCGCAACGTTAACCAAACTGATCGGCACTTCGGCCTGGTATGCGCCCGGTGCAGGTACCCTTGCAATGGTTGAAAGTATTGTGCGCGACGAAAAGAAACTGATCTCCTGCGGCGTTGCCCTGGATGGGGAATACGGACAGAGCGATATTTCGCTCGTGGTGCCGGTAGTGATCGGTAAAAACGGTTGGGAAAAGATAGTTGAATTTAGCCTGAGCGACACCGAAAAGGCTGAATTTGCAAAGAGCGCCACAGCGGTTAGAGCGATGAACCAGGTGCTTTATGATACCGGGGTGATTTAATACTTATTTAATAGATTTTGAAGGGGTTGGCGTAATGCTTAACCCCTTTTTTAGTTTTAATTGATTAGTTTGGCCTCACACCAACGGAATTCAGAAATGATTTTGTCATCCTGAGTACCCCACCGGGCTGGCCCGGAAAAAACAAGAATGACGTCCTTTCATAAATTTGTCATTTCGACGAGCAGCGCGGAGGAATGCGTGGCGGGTGAGGAGAAATCTTGTACACTTTGCAT